>Ga0156225_106_pt1 | contig 56520 bp, 53 predicted proteins | sample RifCSPlowO2_12_FD_107873 | JGI IMG/M metagenome (GOLD analysis project Ga0156225, IMG submission 107873) | Bacteroidetes bacterium RIFCSPLOWO2_12_FULL_37_12 | reverse complement strand
TAGTAGAATGGGACATATAGCCCTGGTTGTCCCTGTTGTTCATATATGGTATATGCGGTCTCTGCCAAACAAGATCGGATACCTGCTTGGATTACCTACTAAAAAATTAGACCAGGTTGTTTATTATGAAAGGTTTGTTGTAATTCAACCGGGCATAATGCAGGAAGAAGGAATTTCCAAAATGGATTTTCTTACAGAAGATGAATATGTAGAAATCATTGATAAATTGCCCAAAGAAAATCAAATGCTTGACGATATTGATCCCAATAAATTTATCGCCAAGATGGGTGCAGAAGCGTTGGAAATGTTGCTTAAAAGAATTGACTTGGATGAACTTTCATATTCACTCCGGCAAAGTGCATCCAACGAAACATCTCAACAGCGAAAAACAGAGGCATTGAAACGTTTGAGAGTGGTAGAAGCATTTCGCGATGCCAATACTCATAAAGATAATCGTCCTGAATGGATGATTATTCGTTTAGTTCCGGTTATTCCTCCTGACTTAAGACCTTTAGTACCTTTGGAAGGAGGTAGATTTGCAACTTCCGATTTAAACGATTTATACCGAAGAGTAATTATCCGGAACAACCGGTTGAAAAGGTTGACAGAAATAAAAGCGCCGGAGGTTATCTTGCGAAACGAAAAAAGAATGTTGCAGGAAGCAGTAGATTCTTTATTTGATAATTCAAGAAAAGTTAACGCGGTAAGGGCTGAAGGAAATCGTGCATTAAAATCACTCAGCGATATGTTGAAAGGAAAGCAGGGACGTTTCCGCCAAAATTTGCTCGGTAAAAGAGTTGACTATTCAGGTCGTTCTGTGATTGTTGTTGGACCTGAACTAAAACTCCATGAATGTGGACTACCAAAAGATATGGCGGCTGAATTATTCAAGCCCTTTATCATTAGAAAACTTATCGAACGTGGTATTGTCAAAACGGTAAAATCAGCCAGAAAAATTGTTGATAAAAAACAACCTATCGTTTGGGACATTTTGGAAAATCTTATGAAAGGACATCCTGTATTACTTAATCGTGCTCCTACATTGCACCGGTTGGGAATTCAGGCATTCCAACCAAAATTGATTGAAGGAAAAGCTATTCAGCTTCACCCACTTGTTTGTACTGCTTTTAATGCTGACTTTGACGGTGACCAAATGGCGGTGCATTTACCTCTTGGACATGAGGCAGTTTTAGAAGCACAATTATTAATGCTCGCTTCTCATAACATTCTGAACCCGGCGAATGGTGCACCCATTACCGTACCTTCTCAAGACATGGTGTTGGGTCTTTATTATATGACAAAAGGTAGAAAAGGTGAAATAGGAGAAGGTCTTACTTTTTATGGACCCGAAGAAGCAATAATTGCTCTTAATGAAGGAAAAGTTAATTATCATACTTTCATTAAAATAAAAGCAAACGTAAAAGATAAAAATGGAGAACTTGTTTCTAAAATTATTGAAACGGTGGTAGGAAGAGTTGTGATTAACCAGCTTATTCCAAAGGAAATGGGTTATGTAAACGAATTGCTTACCAAAAAGAAATTACAGGAGATCATTTCTAATATTTATCAAACAACCGATGTTCCCCGTACGGCTGACTTTCTTGATGAGATAAAAACGTTAGGATTTAAAGCCGCTTTCAAAGGCGGACTTTCTTTCGCTCTGGAAGATATTGCCATTCCTATAGAGAAGGAAAAACTCGTGCAGGAGGCACATAAACAAGTAGCAGAAATTCAGAATCTATACAATATGGGATTTATTACAGAAAATGAAAGGTATAATAAAGTCATAGATGTCTGGACTATTACCAATTCAAAACTTGCAGATACTTTGATCAAGCAACTCACAAAACACAAAGATGGTTTTAATTCAATTTACATGATGATGGATTCAGGCGCACGGGGTTCAAAAGAGCAAATTCGTCAGCTTGGAGCTATGCGAGGTTTGATGGCAAAACCACAAAAAAATATCGCGGGGGGTGTTGGTCAGATTATTGAGAACCCAGTTCTTTCCAATTTAAAAGAAGGATTGTCGGTCATGGAATATTTTATTTCGACTCACGGTGCCAGAAAAGGTCTCGCAGATACCGCGTTGAAAACTGCCGATGCCGGTTACTTGACGCGACGTTTGGTTGACGTGGCACAGGATGTAATCATTAATGAGTTTGATTGCGGCACGTTGAGAGGCATTCATATTTCAGCGTTAAAAGATAATGAAGATATTGTAGAACCATTAACAGAAAGAATCATTGGTCGTGTCACTGTGGATGATATATATAATCCACTCGACAATTCCATGATCGTAAAAGCTGGAACTGAAATTACAAATGTCATTGCCAAAAAAATTGATAACGCCGGAATTGATACGGTCCAGATACGTTCGGTGCTTACCTGTGCTTCCCAAAGGGGAGTATGCGCCATGTGTTATGGAAGAAATCTTTCTAATGGGCGAATGGTTGAAAGAGGGGAAGCCGTAGGTGTTATTGCCGCCCAGTCAATTGGAGAACCCGGTACACAATTAACGTTAAGAACTTTCCACGTAGGCGGTGCGGCTGGTAATATCGTAGTTGAAGCAAATATAAAAGCAAAATTTGACGGAATAATTTCTTTTGAAGATATTAAAACAGTTGAAACCGACAATCCAAGAAATGACACTGACCAAAAAACAGTACAGGTGGTGATTGCCCGTTCGGGAGAAGTTAAAATACTGGAGCCCTCTACCGGAAGAGTTTTGACTACAAACAATATTCCTTATGGTTCATTCTTATTAGTGAAAGAGAAACAAAAAGTACAAAAAGGAGATGAAATTTGTTTTTGGGATCCATACAATGCTGTTATCGTTGCAGAATTAAATGGAACCGTCCAGTATGAAGCCATTGAGGAAAATGTCACTTTTCGTGAGGAATTTGATGAGCAAACAGGTCATCGTGAAAAAGTGATTATTGAATCGAAAGATAAAACAAAGAATCCTGCTCTTATTATTCATGCCGCTAAAAATGAACTTAAGTCATATAATATTCCTGTGGGAGCGCATTTAGTTGTTGACAGAGAGCAAAAAATAAAAGCAGGGAATATATTAGTAAAAATTCCAAGAGCTACCACTAAATCAAGAGATATTACAGGGGGACTCCCGAGAGTCACAGAACTTTTTGAAGCAAGAAATCCATCTAACCCGGCAATTGTCTCTGAAATTGATGGAGTGGTTTCCTACGGTATTATTAAGAGAGGAAATCGTGAAATTATTGTGGAGACAAAAGATGGCGAAACAAAAAAATATCTTGTTCCTTTATCTAAACATATTTTAGTTCAGGATAATGATTTTATAAAAGCCGGTTACCCTCTATGTGACGGCGCCATTACGCCATCCGATATCCTCGACATCAAGGGACCTGCGGCGGTTCAGGAATATCTGGTAAATGAAATTCAGGAAGTTTACCGTTTGCAGGGGGTTAAAATAAATGACAAACACATTGAAGTTATCGTGCGGCAAATGATGCAAAAAGTTAGAATTATGGATCCTGGTGACACTACATTTCTTGAAAATCAGTTAATTGACAAACTTGGTTTTATGCAAGTAAATGATGATATTTTCGATAAGAAAGTTATCGAAGAAGCAGGTGATTCTAAAAAGTTAAGACCCGGTCAGATTGTTTCTATGAGGAAACTAAGGGATGAAAACTCATACCTAAAACGGAAAGATATGAAACTTGCAAAATACAGGGATGCAAAACCTGCTATTTCTTCACCCTCATTGCAAGGGATCACTCAGGCATCCTTGGGAACCAAGAGCTTTATTTCCGCCGCTTCATTCCAGGAAACAACCAAAGTACTCAATGAATCAGCTATTCAGGCGAAAGTAGATTTATTAGCCGGATTAAAAGAAAATGTTATTGTGGGACATTTGATTCCAGCCGGAACGGGATTAAGAGAATACACTAATATTCTGGTTTACTCTAAAAGTGAGTACGACGCATTAGTGGCATCCAAAGAAGCTTTTAATAACAGGAAAACTGAGCCCGATATGGAAGATTATGTGGAGATTGAAAGAGAAGATGAGGATAGGTAGTTGGAGAATTAAGTTTAGAATTCATAATTACTATGGCTGAAGAGCAACCCAAACCACAACCTAACCAGGTTAACATCGAACTTACCGAAGAAATTGCGGAGGGACATTATTCCAACCTCGCTCTTATTTCTCACTCCAGCGGTGAATTTATAGTGGATTTTATCAAGATAATGCCCGGGGTACCAAAAGCGAAAGTTAAATCTCGAATAATTCTTACTCCCGAACATGCAAAGCGGTTGCTTAATGCTCTTCAGGAGAATGTGAAAAAATACGAAGCAAATTTTGGTGCCATAAAATTTCACAGTGAAGCACCTCCACATTTTCCTATGAATTTTGGTGGCACAGTCGGGCAGGCATAGGGTTAGGATTTACCTTTTCTTTCTATTACCTTCCACACTTTCTTCACAATATTTTCCACCGTCAGCCCATATTTTTCCATCAACTCCTCCGGTTTTCCACTTTCTCCGAACGTATCTTCTACACCCACCATTTCCAAAGGGGTTGGAAAATAGCGTGACATTATTTGTGCGATAGTGTCACCAAGTCCACCGTTTAACTGATGCTCCTCCGCAGTCACAGCACACCCTGTTTTTCTGATAGAGGTTAGGATGGCTTCTTTATCAATGGGTTTGATAGTATGAATATTAATCACTTCAGCATTGATTCCTGCTTTTTCCAGAACATCTGCCGCTTCGATTGCTTTCCAGACCAGATGTCCGGTGGCGAAAATTGATACATCTTTTCCCTCACAAAGAATATCAGCTTTACCAATGGTAAACTTCGAATCCGGAGATGTGAAATTCGGGACAGAAGGTCTTCCGAAACGGAGATATACCGGACCTTTAAATTCTGCAATAGCAAGCGTGGCGGCTTTAGTTTGATTATAATCACAGGGGGAGATTACGGTCATATTGGGAAGCATTTTCATTAAACCTAAATCCTCAAGAATCTGATGAGTGGCACCATCTTCACCTAACGTTAAACCGGCATGAGAAGCGCATATTTTTACATTTTTATTTGAATAGGCAATGCTCTGGCGAATCTGGTCATATACCCTACCGGTTGAAAAATTAGCGAAGGTACCGGTAAAAGGAATTTTTCCGCCAATAGTCAGTCCTGCGGCAATACCCATCATGTTTGCTTCGGCAACTCCTACCTGAAAAAAACGATCCGGAAATGCTTTTTGAAAATCAGTCATTTTTAGCGACCCGGCTAAATCGGCAGTTAGTGCCACTACATTAGGGTTTGATTTACCTAATTCAAGAAGTCCGGCTCCAAATCCGGAGCGGGTGTCTTTGTGGTCGAGGGGTGTGGGGGTTTTCATTGTAATATTTGTATTTTGGGCAGTTCTAATTATTCATTTTTTATAAAAAAACAATAGAACAATTGAATTTAGAATAGCGAAGTAAATACGCTCAAATCAACAATTTTCATTACTTCTTCATTCTTTATTCAAATGTTCAAATGTTCATTATTTAATTTTTGGAACCACACTATGCGTTTCCCAATCAACCATGCTAGTCGGATTCGCCTCTTTGCTCTTCATCCCCATCTTTGCCACAAACGCCATTCTCCCAGCTTCCACTGCCATGCGAAAAGCTTTTCCCATAGTAACAGGATCCTGTGACACAGCTATGGCGGTATTTACCAACACAGCGTCTGCACCCATTTCCATTGCCTCTGCGGCATGTGATGGAGCGCCTAACCCGGCATCAACCACTACTGGGACAGTGCTTTGTTCTATTATTATTTCTAACATCGGTTTTGTCTGAATTCCTGAATTGCTTCCTATAGGCGAACCTAACGGCATAACGGCATGTACGCCCACATCTTCTAATTTTTTACATAAAACAGGATCGGCGTGAATATAGGGTAATACAATAAATCCATCCTTTACAAGTTGTTCAGCGGCAATAAGTGTTTCAACAGGATCCGGAAGCAAATACCTGGGGTCGGGATGTATTTCAAGTTTAATCCAATTAGTACCTAATGCCTCTCTTGCTAATTGTGCCACAAATAGTGCTTCACGGGCTGTTCTTACTCCTGCAGTATTTGGAAGAATATTTATTAAAGGGTGATTTAAGTGATCTAAAATTGTATCATTTCCCTTTTTCAGGTTTATTCGTTTTATAGCCACCGTAACCAGTTCTGAGCCGGATGAAAGAATGGCTGATTCCATAATTTCAGGGGAACTGAATTTCCCGGTTCCTGTGAATAGACGGGAGTTAAAGGATTTTCCGGCGATTATGAGTGGGGGCATTTTTTTTTTTTTAACAATGAAACTATGTAACAATGTAACAATTTAGCAATCTTCCATCTCCTCACAAAATCTCTTCACGCTCTCACCCAGATTCTCCGATAAATTAATTGCCGAAGATACAGCAAATCCGTAAATTCCTGCGTTCATTATATCCTTAATATCTTCCAACTGAATTCCTCCAATGGCAATTACCGGTTTTGGGGAAAGAATTTCTAAAATATTCTGAATTTCACTTTTTCTCAGTACTGAACTTAAATTTTTTTTAGTGGTTGTATAGCGGTAAGGTCCCATTCCAAAATAATTTACCGGAGCATTTTTATTTTTCATGGCATCTTCTTCAGAATTAATGGTAAGTCCAATGATACAATCAGCACCTAACGATTTACGGGCTTCCACCGGTTTTACATCTTCCTTTCCCAAATGTACACCATGTGCCATAACTTCTTTAGCAATCCCAACATGATCATTAATAATAAGAACGGCACCAATTGAGTCAGTAATCTTTTTTATAGCTGTTGCGGTTTTAATTAATTCTGGGTAGGGGAGGAGTTTACTTCTGAATTGCACCCACCTTGCGCCTGCCTTACAGGCAATCATAGCCAACTGAACGTGATCTTTCCCCGAAATAACATCCTGTGTTAAATAATGAAAACGGGCAATTTTGTTTTCCATTTTGTTTTATTTGGATATAGGATGTTTATATATGTAAAAAAATTTTAAAACTTCAATTCTCAAACATCTAATATCAAACATCTAATATCAAACCCCAGTGGAATGAAAGCCCATTAATGATTTATTGCTTCTGAGATATTTGCGAACGTACTTTTTAGCAATAATGCATGAATTAGCGACAGAATATCCTTTTGCGAGATTTGATACAATGGCTGAAGAAAGCACACATCCGGTTCCTCTTTTTGAAAATTTTTTCAGATAGGTTCCTTTGATTACAATTTTATTATTTCCTATAATCAGTAAATCATTGCAATAACTTGAAGAAACTTCTGAAGATTTTAATAATACAGGACAATATTTACTTAATATGCATGCGCCAACATCATTTTTTTTATCAGGATATATAGAACTTACCTCTTGCGGGTTTGGGGTAATAAGATTTATCTTTTTACAAATATTTTTAATTTCCGCTTCTTTAAACTTTTTGTGAAAAAAATGACCGGAGGTTGATTTTAATATAGGGTCCCAGACAATTTTGATTTTATGATTGTATTTTTTGAGTATGGAAATAATCTGCAGTAGGATTTTAAAATCTTTTATAATTCCGATTTTACAGGATTCAAACTTAAAACGATCGAGCAAAATTTTCAGTTGTGATATTATTTCAGTTTTGCTGAGCCATTTTATTTTTGAGAAAGAAATATCATTCTGACACGTTATTGCAGTGCATACAGCCATGCCGTACACGCGGTTGGTTTCAAATGTTTTTAAATCTGCAACAATTCCTGAAGTGCCACACGGGTCTAACCCGCCAATGGTCAAAACAAAAGGTCTTAGTTCATAAAGGCGGTGCATGTTTTCTGAATTTTCGAAAATGCAGTTAAAGGATTAGCTGAATTCCAAACACCACCAAGTACCGCAACCCCTTTAAATCCCAGGTTTTTTATTTCTTTAATTTTGTCAGAAGAAATTCCGCCTAACGCAACTACATCTGCTTTTGAATTAAGTAAGGTTTCCTTTAAATCATTCAAATTATATTTCTTGCTTTTACTTTCTTTTTTTGAGATGCTGTTATAAACAGGTCCCAGAAAAACATAATCAAATGAAATTTTATTTAGATTGATTTCTTCCAACGAATGATAAGAAGTGCTGTATTGAACGGGTCTCCGGTACATACTTTTGATGGTAGAACCGCTGTTAAACCAACTGGTGAAATGAACTCCTTTTAAGTCAAACTTATGTAGCAGATGATGATGAGAGTGTAAAATTATTCTTTCATGAAATTCCAACGGGACTGCAGTGATCCATTTTACCATTTCGCTTTCATTGAATTCCGGTTTTCTGAGATGAAAATATTTTAATCCTTTTTCAAAGAATTTATTTATGATAATGGATTCGTTTTTTACAGGTTTTGGATTGGAAATGATAATAAGTTTCATGTATTTTTTGTTTTAGTATTAGTTAAAATAATTTTTATACTCGTTGGATTTCTCATTTAACCCTGCCTCCACGACTTCGGATTCATCCAAACCGTGTGTTTTTGCGTATTCACGCACCTCTTCGGTTATCTTCATGGAACAAAACTGAGGTCCGCACATAGAGCAAAAATGAGCAATCTTAGCATTATCTGAAGGTAAGGTTTGGTCATGAAAATTTTTAGCGGTTTCAGGATCCAGGGAAAGATTGAACTGATCATTCCAACGGAAATCAAACCGTGCTTTACTAATTTCATTATCACGAATTTGTGCTGTATGAAACCCTTTGGCTAAATCAGCCGCATGAGCGGCAATCTTGTAGGCAATAACTCCCTGCTTTACATCTTCGCGGTCTGGTAAACCTAAATGTTCTTTAGGAGTCACATAACAAAGCAATGCGCATCCAAACCATCCTATCATTGCCGCACCGATGGCGGAAGTAATATGATCATACCCCGGAGCAATATCGGTGGTCAAAGGACCCAATGTATAAAATGGCGCTTCCATGCACTCCTGTAATTCTTTTTCCATATTAATTTTTATTAATTGCATGGGTATATGACCCGGACCCTCAATCATAACCTGCACATCGTGCTTCCACGCAATTTTTGTAAGTTCACCAAGTGTTTTTAATTCGGCGAACTGAGCGGCGTCATTCGCATCTGCAATGGAACCAGGCCTCAGACCATCCCCTAACGAAAATGACACATCGTACGCTTTCATGATTTCACATATTTCTTCAAAATGGGTATAAAGGAAATTTTCTTTGTGATGAGCCAAACACCATTTGGCTAATATTGAACCCCCGCGTGACACAATTCCTGTGATTCGTTTTGAAGTCAGAGGAATGTATCTCAGTAAAACACCGGCATGGATGGTAAAATAATCCACTCCTTGTTCGGCTTGTTCTATCAATGTATCGCGGAATATTTCCCAGGTTAAATCTTCTGCTTTCCCATTCACTTTCTCCAAGGCCTGATAGATGGGCACTGTACCTATGGGTACAGGGGAATTTCTGATAATCCATTCGCGAATGTTGTGAATATTTTTTCCGGTTGACAAATCCATCACCGTATCCGCACCCCATCTGCAAGCCCACACTGCTTTTTCAATTTCTTCTTCCACGCCGGATGAAATGGCAGAGTTACCAATGTTTGCATTTATTTTTACCAGAAAATTCCTTCCTATAATCATCGGCTCTGATTCCGGATGATTTATATTGGAGGGTATAATTGCTCTGCCGGATGCTACTTCTTGTCTTACAAATTCAGGGGTAATGGATTTTAATTGAATGTTTGCACCAAAATTTTGTCCATTATGAAATGACGGTGTATTAGAAATTTTTTCACATTCCTGATTCTCCCGTATAGCTATATACTCCATTTCGGGAGTAATGATTCCTTTCTTTGCATAATGCATTTGAGTGACATTGCCACCGGATTTAGCGCGCAAAACGGGTATCCTTTTTTGAAAAGTTGTTTTTCCGCTACTAAGGGTTTCTTCGGTTTCTTTTTTATTACCATTGTTATTAATGAGAAAATTTCTAACTACCTCCGTGTCTTTTCTATTTAAAACCCATTGATGTCGCAAGGGATTAAGTCCGCTATTAATATTAATTTGTTGTGCCGGATCTGTATAGGGACCGCTGGCATCATATACGGTTAGTGATTTATGAGAATTTCCATTAGAACCGTTTTTATCTCCTAATGAAATCTTCCGCATAGCAACCTGGATATTATGAATTTTTCCATGCACATAAATTTTTTGTGAAGCAGGGTAGGGTTCGGTAGCGATGCCAGGGGTTAGTTTTTCCATAATTACAAATAAAAGAGTGAAGGTTAAAATTTAAATAAATAATAAACACTAAACACTAATTAACCACCCTGTGAAGCAGTTATAATAGTTACTTTCTGGTTTTCCAAAAGTTTAACATTTTCCCAATCAGATTTTTTAATCACTTGTTCGTCTATTGCTACAGCAATTCCATTCAGTTGTTTAATATTCAAATGGGATAGTAACTGATGAATTGAAATGGTTTCATGCAGTTGCAGTGATTCATTATTAATAATAATATTCAAGGGTTAAAAAAATAAAAATATTTCAATCTCAAATCCTTAATAACTATGAAAGTGTGTATTATTTCACACAAATATAATGCCACGCAAAGTCGCAAAGTACGCAAAGAATAAAGACCGCAGAGAAAAAAAATCATTAATGATTTTTTTCTTTGCGTACTTTGCGTCTTTGCGTGAGAACTTTTATTTATGCTGGTTAGTTACAATCCTTAAAATGAAAAAGAACGGTAAAAAAAAGCAGGGGATACAAAAGATAGCTGAATTCCCTGCGTCAGAATTACCTGCATCAGGTTCATTGGGTATGTTCTCAGCCGTTCATAAAACAGCACCCCCGTTGAATAAGAGCACGAATATACAAAAAAAAAAATTATTTATAAATCCCCACCCACACCTTCCCATCCGCAGTAATCACTCCACGGTACATTCCCTCTGAATTGAAAGTCATGGTGTAATTGCCATCTTTATCCACTGCAATGATGCCCCCCTCCCCGCCATCAGTCACTAACTTTTTCATTACCACTTCTTCAGCCGCATCTTTTAAGGATAGTTTTTTATACTCCATCAGCGCAGAAATATCATAAGCGACTACATCGCGGATAAAGTACTCGCCGTGACCGGTGCACGAAACTGCACAGGTATTATTGTTTGCATAAGTGCCTGCACCGATGATGGGCGAATCTCCTATGCGTCCCCATTTTTTATTGGTCATTCCACCGGTAGAAGTAGCTGCGGCGAGGTTACCATTAGCATCCAACGCCACAGCACCCACCGTACCGAATTTTTTTTCCGTTTCGGTTTTCAGCCAACCTTTTGGGTCCTTATCGCCGGAGTGATCTAATTGAATTTTATCATGTTTAATGGATTTCTGCCATTGATCGTAACGGAAATCGGTATGGAAATAAGAGGAATCAACTATTTCTAAACCATTTTCCTGTGCAAAGCGAATGGCGCCTTTACCTGTCATTAAAACGTGGGGGGATTTATCCATAACCAAACGTGCGGCTTTGATGGGATTTTTAATCGTATTTACGGATGCCACTGCGCCTGCTTTCCGGGTTTTGCCATCCATAATAGAGGCATCCATTTCATTTTTTCCTTCACTGGTGAATACAGATCCCTTGCCGGCATTAAACAATGGATTGTCTTCAAGTGTCACTACAGCGGCTGACACTGCATCCAAGCTGGATCCTCTGTTTTTTAAAATTTTATAACCCGCTTCAAGCGCTACGGTCAATCCTTCCGTATATGCTTTTTCCTTTTCAGGGGTCATGCTCTGTTTAGTGATTGTTCCGGCACCGCCGTGAACTACGAGAATTATTTTATTCATGCTGGTTTGTGAAATTAATGGGATGGAAAGAAGAGTGAAAATTGTTATGAGGGCAATATGTTTTGATATGATTTTCATACGGTTGAAATACAATTGTAATACAGTTGTAATACGGTTGTAATTCTTTGTAATGCGGTTGTAATACGATTGTAATACAAATATACAAAATCAAACATATCTTTTCAGTATTCCCTCCACACTTGATAAATATCCACCTCCAAACAGGTTTACATGCACCATTAAAGGATATAAATTATAAACATCGTATCTTTCATCAAACCCCGGTTCAAGAGGAAAATTATTCTGATACGATGTATAAAATTCATATTCAAACCCACCGAAGAGTTTAGTAAAGGCGAGTTCTGCCTCACGATGTCCGTAATAAACGGCAGGGTCAATGAGCCAGGCGTATCCATCAGGACCCGACATAAAATTTCCGTTCCAAAGGTCGCCATGCAGGAGGGAAGGGTTTTCAACTGGGAAAATGTCTTTCAACTTTGGAAATAGTTTTTGAAATTTTTTTACCGTATTGTCCGATATATTTTTTTTGTCAAAAGCCAATTTGATTTGCTTCGATAGACGTTGTTCAATGAAAAAATCCACCCAATTATTTCTAAACTCATTATATTGCACCAGAGAGCCGATATAATTATCATGATCAAGCCCAAATTTTTCGGAATGATTGCGGTGAATATTTGCAAGCGATAGACCGAAATTTTCCCAGAAATTCCTTTTTCTTTCTGATGAGAAAATAGATTTTAAGATTAAATAATCATCATCACCCGCATTTCCGCATGCAATTACTTCTGGAACGCTTATACAATTTGCTCTTCTGAGAATAGTTAATCCTTTCACTTCTTTCAGAAACATTTCAGGAAAATATTTACTCCGGTTCCACTTTATGAAAAAAGTTCCGTTACCGGTTTTAAGAACGGCACATTCATTTATACAACCACCTCCCATAGCCGTAACAGACAAAATTTTAACTGGAACATTAAACTTTTTTGAAAGGGTATCTTCAATCGTTATTTTTAATTCACTATGCATTAACAGATTTCAATTTTATGCTTTAGAATCAGAAATTCCAGAAAATTGTTGACAGATTTGTCGAGCAATTGAAATACCACTTCAAAACCATCTTCACCCCCATACCATGGATCAGGTACATCCATGGACATTTTAGTGTCATCGTATTCTCTCATATATAAAATAGAACTTTTTGGATTTGCAGGAATAAAGTTCTTTTTCAAATCCTCCATCACAGAACGATCCATAACCAATACATAATCAAAATCGTGGAAATCAGATTTTTTGATTTGCCTTGCTTTGTGTGTTAAGTTTATTCCATGTTCGCTTGCGGTTTTAATCATTCGCGGGTCTGCAGTTTCACCTATATGCCAGTCGCCGGTTCCGGCTGAATCGCAGGAAATTTTGCAATTCAATTTTTTTTGCTCAACGAGAGAGGCAAAAATCCCTTCAGCTAAAGGGGAACGGCAGATATTTCCGAGACAAACGAAGAGCACTTTGAGCATATAGAGGTGGTATAGGGGTATAGGGTATAAGGGTATAAGGGTATAGAGATATCCCTATACCTTTCCACCATGCATCAAGATCCTGAAACCGGAACCTTACTTAATAATTTTAAATTAAACGGATCACTCGCATCATATTGATATAATCCATCTTTACCTATAATAATCCAATTATTTCCCAATGGAATGACATCATACGTTTTCATATCAGTGATAAATTTCATTATAGTGACACTCATAGGATTTTTAACATTTAGCACTTTCAACCCATAGTCACCTTCGCATACAAATAATAAGCTGTCACTGATTCCTAACCCATACGGATTTAACATGGTGTAAGATTTCTTTAAAACAGGATTTTGAATATCTGACAAATCAATAATATCCAGTTGATTCTGCCCATTACGGCAAGTGCTTCCGTTTCGTTGTGTAACGTAAGCAAGATTTCCTTCCACTACTACCGGGTCACAACTTAAAATATGATTGAACTGTGACACAAAAGAAGGATTGCCTGGGGAAGAAATATCATATACCATCATTCCTGAAGTAGTACCAATAAAAAGATAATTCATATAAGGAAAAAGTGTTTCCGCAGTACGATTCACAGTAAGACGGCTTTCTAACTGCGGCAAAGAAGAATTATTGAGATTAAATAACCATATATCTCGGTTATTTAATCCATACAGATAGTTACCGATGATTGAAAATTTAGCCATCGAACCCGCTTTCCCGGAATTATTTTGTGTACTACCCCCTGGGCTTGATTCGGCGGACTTCACCACATTACCATAGGAATATTCATACAAGTTTTGTTTTGGGCTGGCATTATCGCAATCTACCGGTTCTGTCACCAATTCTTCTTTTGTATCATATTCAAAAAACACGCCCTTAGAAGTGTCAGGATTGTACGAATAAGGTTCAGGAAACACTTTTTTTAGCCGTGATTTTTCTTTAACATTCAATGGATCTGAAATATCAATGGCTACAAGGTCAACGTAACTGTCGGCGTAAAGAATGTTGCTTTTAATGGCAATATCCACGTTTCCCGGAATTTTATAAAATGCAATTAATTTTGGATTGGTAGGGTCCTGATTATCAACTACATGAATACCGGTAAGTTGCTCATTTATATATATATATGGTGGTAAATAATAGATTTTTCCAGGATTTTTCAAACCCATCGGAGGGTTAGAAATAACCGGTTTTCGTAAACTATCCCAGGATAAGAACCGTGGAAAATACGTTGTTTTTTTTCGTGTGATTTCACATTTATCCTGAGTACAGGAATAGAGTAAAAATAAAATTACAGGTACAATCAGAAATATTTTTCCGTTTATATATGCATTCGTTTTCATAGTTTTTTTAGTTTGTTAAAAAGGAGTAAATTTACAAAAATTCCTGATTATATGAAATTATTTATTGTTGTTATATTTTTCCTGCAACTCTGTTATATTAATTTATATTCACAGGAAGCGGAAAAATTAAATTCAGAAAGAAAAGAGAAACCCTTTAAAATATCTCAGAATACCTTCGGTAAAAAACTATTTGGTAGTTGGGCAATACACATGCTAACATCCAATAACAGAAAAGACCTTGGCGGGCAGTTTGATGTTGGTTACCAACTTTGTCCATATTTTTTTATTGGTTCCGGTATTTCAGCAGATGTAATGGAATTTACCGTTTTTCAGGGATATACTACTGCGCATTTTCATTTAGACAAAGGCACTCCTTTGGTTCCTTATTTTTTCGGATCCTATGGCTTTAATATGAAAGTAATTTTTGAAAACGAAAATTACAAAAATCCCAACGGAGCGAAAGTATATAGCGTAGGTATTGGAGTAAAAAAAGTGATTCAGGAAAGATATGCAGTTAATTATTATTTTGGTTTTAAAAAAACTTCAGTTTCCTATAGCTATGAATCGTATTATCAGAATGAATATCAGATTAAAAGAGAAATTTTCAGGATAATATTCGGAATAGGTTTCCAGTTTTAATTTAGTTTCAGCATGTTGAAATATTTTTATTTTTTTTTCATACTCTCTGTTTTCAGCACATCCCTGTTTTCCCAAACTCACACCATAAGCGGCTATGCGTTGGATGAGAAAAGCAGTGAGGCATTAATCGGATGCAATGTCTATGTGAATAATCTGAAAAAAGGAACATCTACAAACGCTTACGGTTTTTATTCTATTACCTTACCTGAGAGCAAGGATTCCGTGGAATTAATTATTAGTTATATTGGATATGATTTGAAGATAATTCGATTTATTCTAACAAGTGACATTAAATTAAATATCACACTTAAACCCACTTCTGAACAGTTGGAGCAAGTAGAAATTAAAGGGGTAAGAAACCGTGAAAATGTGGAAAGCACAAAAATGAGCGTCATTGAACTTCCTGCCAAACAAATAAAAGAATTACCTGCTATATTTGGTGAGAAAGATGTGTTGAAAGCATTGGTTCTGTTACCCGGAGTCCAATCCGGTAGAGAAGCATTTGCCGGTTTTTATGTACGGGGTGGAGGATCCGACCAGAATCTGGTCTTGCTTGATGAAGCGGTTCTTTATAACCCTTTTCATTTATTTAACTTTTTCAGCGTCTTTAATTCCGATGCCATTAAAAATGTACAGCTTATCAAAGGTGGATTTCCAGCTCAATATGGTGGAAGATTATCATCCATCGTTGACATTTCACTGAAAGACGGAAATGCCAGAGAATATCATGGTGAAGGTGGAATTGGTTTTATTGCTTCGCGTTTAACAGTGGAGGGACCCATTATAAAAGACAAATCCTCATTTATGATTTCCGGTAGAAGAACTTATCTCGACCTATTAGTAAATGCGTTGAATCCTAATCCGGAAGACGGAGGGGGAGGAGTTTATTTTTACGATTTGAATACAAAACTTAATTATAAGATTTCTGAAAACGACCGTGTTTTTGTAAGCGGTTATTTCGGTAAAGATGTTCTCTATTCTGAAATACCTTCTGACTCGATGCTGTTTCAGATTGATTGGGGAAATAAAACCCTGACCTCTCGTTGGAATCATATTTTTACAAAAAAACTTTTTTCAAATACAACGTTTATTTATAATGATTATTTGTTCAGAATTATTATTGAAAGAGGAAATACCGAAGCCAAATTGCTTTCTGGAATCAGGGACGTTTCCGGTAAAATTGATTTCGATTATTATCCTTCGTTACGCCATAAAATCAAATGGGGATTTCATCACACGTATCATACTTTTATTCCCAGTTTAGTAAAAGGAACCCGTGGCACTACACCAATCCCTTTCCCGGAATATCCTCAGAAATTTGTAAACCATTCGGCAGGTTATATCAACAGTGATTATAGTTTTTCCGATGTAATAAGTTTAAACAGCGGGCTTCGTGTACCATTTTACAAGTATAAAAATTTTGATTACCTGAACTTTGAACCGCGCCTCGCTATGAAATATTCTCTCAATCAAACCTCATCCATAAAATTAAGTTACACCCGCATGGATCAGTTTGTACAATTAGTTACCAGCGCACAGGAAACACCCTTGGACCTGTGGGTGCCAAGCAGTGATAAAATAAAACCTCAGAATGCTGACCAAGCCGCAATCGGATATTTCAGAAATTTTAACGATAACAAGTATGAGAGTAGTTTTGAGACCTATTATAAGAAAATGAATAACATCACCGAATATAAAGAAGGGGCTGATATCTTTTTGAATCCAAACATCGAAGATTTTATTCTTTTTGGAGAGGGGTGGGCGTATGGAGGAGAATTTTTTATACGTAAAAATGAAGGAAGAGTAAATGGATGGATTGGCTATACGCTCTCTTGGTCCATGCGTCAGATTGATGGGTTTAACATTGGCAATGAGCCGTATCCTGCCAAGTATGATCGGAGACATGATTTATCGGTTGTGGCTTTTTATAACTTCAACAAGAAATGGTCATTCAGCGCAGTGTTTGTTTATGGCACCGGAAATTCAGTGACACTTCCTGTTGGAAGATTTTCAGATCCCAGTTACGGATGGGATCCTTATTTCTCGTGGTATAGTGATTACGGTTACCGCAATTCGTTTAAAATGCAATCCTATAACCGTCTTGATCTGGGAATTAAAAAAACTGTGGTAAAAAAAAGATTTACTTTTGTTGAAAGTTTTGATATTTATAATGTATATAATCGCAGAAATCCGTTTTTCTTAATGAACGATAAAATGTATGATCCTAAAACAAATTCTGAAAAATGGATGTTAAGGCAATTTTCAATTTTCGGAGTGATTCCAACTATAAATTTTTCAATTATTTTTTAACTGTCAAATGTTAAACTTTATCAATTATAACATCAGAATTCGAAGCGAACAAACCTTTACCGGCTTTGGGCACAGATTTTTATTATTTATTATAGTAATAATTACTTTCAATGGTTGTCAGCAAATTGTAGAGATGGACTTAGGAAGTTATGATTCAAAATTAGTAGTGAATGGCATCCTGAAGCCCGATACATTTCCTCGTATTTATCTTTCAGAAAGTACTTTTTTTTATGATATTGATGATTACCGCAACCGCTTTCATTTTATAACAAACGCTGTAGTCACATTAAAACGGAATGACACTAAAATATTTCTGAAGTCAGACAGCGCTTATGAGCCACTTAATAAAAACAGGTATAATATGAATAGTGGTTTTGGAGATGAATATAAACCGGATACAGTACTTGTTTATTTTTATACAGATACAATCAGACCAAAACCCGGAGATTATTTTGAACTGGAAATAACTTCCGGAAACCGGAGAGTGACATCAGCCGTCACTGTTCCGTTTCCTGTAGAAATTGATTCGGTAAAATTTGCATATTCAGAAAGACCAAAAGATCCGTACAACGAAGGATTTCAAACGGAAGTTTATGCGGAAACATATTTTAAGGAGACCATTAATAAAGATGAATATTACCGTTTAAAATTAACCGGATGGTATAAAGAACCATCCTACATTGACCCTTCTGACAGCAACCTGCTCACTTTCTCACATTCAACCGATGTTACGGCAGGTAACATATTAGGTGATATTAATAAAGTAATTAACGGTTATCTGGAATGTGGTTTTTATTATGAAAATGCAAGCAAGAATAAAAAACATGTCAGAATAAGTATAGAACGGTTAACAGAAGAAACCGGCAGATATCTTGAATCATTAGTTTTACAAAGGGAACATGAGGATAGTCCTTTTACAGAGCCGGTGATGGTTAAATCAAATATTGAAGGTGGATTGGGTGTTTTTGGAGCGTATTCGGCTTCAAAAGAAATGGAAGGGATTTACTATTGCAAATAATTTCCATCATTCCATCATTCCATCATTCCATCATTCCATCATTCCATTTTCCATTTTCTATCTTCTATTTTCTATCTTCTATTTTCTATCTCCTATCTTCTATTCCCCATCATTCCTTATCCGGAACCAATTTATATCTTCTTCCAATATCAAATCCCAGGTATAAAAATCTCCAGTCAATTTCGTCAGTTTGCTTTTTGTTAAAAACCCGGCTCTCGGAATAATTACGGTAAAACAAATTCATATCCGCTAAATAAATTCTGTAAAAGAAACCTTTCCAGAAAACATGACCAAGCCCTGCTGTAAATCCTAATGCAGTTTCACGACCTGGTCCCTCATTAAATTCATCGCTTTGATAATTACCAAGCGTCAATGTTCCAAATAAATAAAAATCTTCGTTGTTAAAAAGAGGGTGTTGGTATTCAAGTTTTCCGTTTATACAAATAAAATATTCCTGAGTATATTCTGCAAATTTTTCCACTAAAAGATTAAAAGAGTAATTCAAGCCGAAATGAACCCTGCGAAATGGGGAAATCAATAAATCATACTGCATTACTCTCAAATTAAAGGTATCGGTATAATTGTTTCTTTTCTCATATATGTTTTTCCATTCCCATGAACCGCCGGAATTTCCAAATTGACTCCCATAGTTATTAAAATATTCACCGGAATAATTAAACTCTCTTGATATTTCGATTGAATTAAGATTCAATCCAAGTGCCACCGAAATGTACCAGGCATCATCTTTATTCTTCCACCATCTTGCAGTAGAATCTTTAATTTCCTGAGAAAATATTTTTGCAGGAAATATAAATTGTATGAAATAAATAGAATAAATTAAATACTTTTGCATAATTTCTTCAAATTAACAGAAAATTACTGAATTATTACGGGGGGAATGAAATCAATCGTAAAGATGCGGTGCACCGTGTAAAGCGACACGGCGCACCGTGTCGCTACAAAACAATCATACACTATTAATTTGAACTATCAGCGTATTCACCATTGGCGATTAAAGTACCTTCCTACCCGTACCTACACGCTTATTCTTGCCAGCGTGATAGGATGCTTTTCCGGATTGGCGGCAGTACTGTTAAAAACATCTGTGCATCACCTGTACACTTTTCTTTCGACGGGTTGGGAAATAAAACACGAGCATATCATCTACACAGTGTTTCCACTTATCGGAATTATTCTGACAGTAGTAATTGTGAAAAAATTTCTGAAGGTTAATTTAGGACATGGTATTCCGAGCATCATTTATGCTGTCTCAAAAAAATCGAGTCGCCTGAGACCACTTATGATGTATTCGAGAATGGTTACCAGTTTTATTACCGTTGGTTTCGGTGGTTCTGTAGGATTAGAAGCGCCGATAGTGGTAACCGGTTCAGCCATTGGATCAAACGTGGCTTCTTTTCTCCATCTTGATTATAAAAAACGAACCATTTTGCTGAGTTGCGGAGCCGCGGGCGCTCTTGCCGCAATTTTTAATGCGCCCATAGCCGGAGTGCTTTTTGCCCTTGAGGTTATACTGATTGAATTCAATATTGCTTCTTTTATCCCCCTGCTTATTGCCTCTGCCTCAGGAACCATAGTTTCCAAAATTCTCTTGGGAGAAGATGTAATGTTCGCCTACGAATTGAAAGATAAATTTTTATTTTCCGATATATTATGGTTCGTTTGTCTTGGATTCATCACCGGATTAGTATCCGTGTTTTTCGCCCGCATAAATCATGGCGTTGATAAATTATTCTGGAAATTTGAAAATCCATTTATGAAAGCCATGACCGGCGGTATAATACTTGGAATCATTATATTGTTTTTTCCACCGATATTCGGAGAAGGGTATTCCAGCATTAAAAATTTATTAGCCGGTAATGCGAATGAAATAATTAATAACAGTTTTTTTCAGTCATTCAATCAAAATAAATCCTATATTTTATTGTTTGCATTTTTATTGGTTTTTATAAAAATGTTTGCGTCATCTCTTACCATTGCTGTGGGAGGAAGCGGTGGATTATTCGCTCCGGCATTGTTTGTCGGCGGTGTCACCGGATTTTGTTTTTCCAATGCCATTAATCAGTTACGCATGTTCAAACTATTGTCTGAAAGCAATTTTGTATTGGTAGGAATGTGCGGTTTAATGAGCGGGATGTTAAGCGCTCCCCTTACCGGCATATTTTTTATAGCAGAAATTACAGGGGGGTATGAATTATTTATTCCTCTTATGATTGTTTCATCTTTATCGTATATGACGTTCACTTATTTTGAGACCCATTCAATTTATACTAAACAATTAGTAATGTCGGGTAATCTTTACATTGGTGATAAAGACAAACAGGTCTTGAGTCAGATTGATATGGATAAACTCATTGAAAAAGATCTGAAAACAGTTACTAAAGACATGACTATCGAAGAAATGACACAGATTATTTCCAGCTCAAAAAGAAATATTTTTCCGGTGGTGGATGAAGATGAAAAATTGCTGGGGATCCTTTTATTGGATGATGTGCGTGAAATCATGTTTGACGAGGAAAATCGCAAAAATGTGAAAGTGCTTGAAGTCATGCACGACCCCCCCGCCATCGTTGATTTGCATGACCCTGTTGATTTGGTCATGACTAAATTTGAAAGTACCAATGCCTGGAATTTACCCGTTACTAATAATCTAAAATACGTTGGAATCCTGTCAAAAGCGGCGATTTTTTCTTCATATAGGAATACGTTGAAGAGGATATAATTAAAATTTCGTTTCAAATCCTCACCCCAACCACTCTCCAAAAAAGTGGAGAGGGATGATAAATAGCCCTATAAATAATTTCAATATCAAATGGGGGTTTATGTATAATTGAAATTTCTTGTACATTTGTGAATAATTTTAGCATTTATTTCATCTTGATCATTAACATAATTTATTGTATCACTTATGTCCATAAACGAAATAAATCCCGAACAACTGCGAATGGCTTACGCTGAGAAAAAGTACAATCCCCAGATACGTAAAAGCAAGTTTGTAATAAAACTTATCTATCGCGATGGGAAAGAAGAACTTATCCCCTGCGATACCCATGAGCAAATGAATGAGCAACATAGAGAAATTCTTAGTAAATTATGGAATAAATATTAATTTCAAGTACAGACGGGTTTTAAACCTGTCTTTAACCAATTTCTAATTTTCTCCCCATGTCCAACGCACTTTTCAAAGTTCCGCACCCGGCAAATGAACCCGTACTTAATTATAAACCCGGTTCTCCGGAAAGAGCCGAATTAAAGTTAGCTCTCACGAACGCAGTAAACAGTTCTGTAACGATTCCTATGTTTATCGGTGGAGATGAGGTTGATTCAAAAAATAAAATCAGAATAGCTCAGCCACACGACCATCAGTATGCCCTTGGCTATTATTATGCAGGAGATAAAGAACATGTAAAAAAAGCCATTAATTCAGCGCTAACTTCTAAAAAGGATTGGGCAAATCTTCCTTGGGAGCATAGAGCGAGTATTTTCCTAAAAGCCGCTGATTTGTTAACGGGTCCTTACAGGCAACAGGCAAATGCCGCAACCATGCTTGGGCAATCCAAAAATGCTTTTCAATCAGAAATTGATGCCGTTTGCGAACTGGCAGATTTCTGGAGATACAATGTTGCCTTCATGACTGAGATTTATTCCCAACAGCCCAATTCTTCTGCGGGAATGTGGAATAGGATGGAACATCGTCCCCTTGAAGGATTCACGTTTGCCCTTACTCCTTTCAATTTTACTTCTATTGCCGGAAATCTTCCAACCTCCATGGCATTAATGGGAAATACGGTTGTCTGGAAGACATCAAAGACACAAATTTATTCAGCTTGGACGATAGTAAAAATTCTTCGGGAAGCAGGATTGCCGGATGGGGTAATAAATCTGGTTCACGTCAGCGGACCTACGGCAGGGGAAGTGATTTTCAACCATCCTGATTTTGCGGGAATCCACTATACCGGAAGCACCGAAGTGTTTCAAAACATCTGGAAGACCATTGGGAACAATATTCATAAATATAAGACCTATCCGAGAATAGTAGGGGAGACCGGTGGGAAAGATTTTGTGGTGGCACATTCATCTGCAAACCCTGAGCAAGTAGCAACAGCATTATCGAGAGGAGCTTTTGAATATCAGGGACAAAAATGTTCAGCCGCATCCCGTGCCTATATTCCTTCCAATTTATGGAAATCAGTTTCCACTCGTTTACAAAGTGATTTAGCGAGTATGAAGATGGGCTCACCGGTTGATTTCAGAAATTTTATCAATGCCGTCATAGATGAGTCATCTTTCGATAAAATTGCTGATTACATTGAGAATGCAAAAAAAGCAAAAGGAGTAAAAATAATTGCAGGAGGTAAATGTGATAAGTCGGTAGGATATTTTATCGAGCCCACTGTTTTGATTGTGAAAGATCCTTATTATAGTACTATGTGCGAAGAAATTTTCGGTCCCGTGCTGACTATTTATGTTTATCCCGAAAATGAGTTTGAGAAAACCCTGAAGATCGTGGACTCAACCTCAAATTATGCGTTAACCGGAGCCGTATTTGCCACCGACCGTCATGCCATTGATTTAGCGTTGAAAAAACTGACACACTCTGCCGGAAATTTTTACATTAACGATAAACCCACAGGTGCTGTTGTGGGGCAACAGCCGTTTGGCGGGGCAAGGGCATCGGGTACCAACGATAAAGCGGGTTCTGTGTTAAATCTTTTAAGATGGGTGTCACCGCGTGCCATTAAAGAAAATTTCGTGTCACCGGTTGATTACAGGTATCCATTTTTGGCGGAGGAATGAAAGCTCAAGAAGTCCTATGTTTAAAAATATATCCGCATTTGCAAATTCATTCATTGAGAAGGTTAATAAAATTAATTATCTAATTCCGGGTGTTGCTCTTTTATTAATTTATTTTATAGTTCCACTACCTTTTTATAATTATTCTATTGGAGATGGAGATATTTCGGAATATTTAAACAATCCGTTACGGATTATAAATGGCGATTTGCCCTATTGCGACTTTTGGCTTTCTTTTCCTCCCGGGGAAGTGTATCTGCCGGCTCTCATTTATAAAATTTTCGGTCTGAATATAAATTATGTTCTTGTTTTCTCAATCTTAATAAGTGCGCTTATTGGATTTTTTTTATATATTCTTGGAAAAATTATTTTCAGAGAAAATTGGCTTGCATTGATTTCATCCCTGCTTGTATTTTTTAATGGTCTTCCTTTTCATTATTCCGGACATGCTTATAATCATTTATTTTTTTTATTTCTGATTATTTCTGCAATTTATTTCATAAGGGCACTTCTAAAAATTCAGCCAAATGTCTCCCTTTGGAGGGAGATAAAGAGGGAGGAAAATAAAAAGATTGAGGTTTTAGAAGTGCCCATCAATCATGATTTCTTCCTGTTACTTTTTTTAGCCGGCATATTCAACGGGTTGGCGTTTTTTTTCAGATTTTATGAAACGCTCGCCTTTTTTTTCGCTCTCGTCCTTGTAATTTTCTTGGATTGCAACTCTAAGAAAAAAACATTTTTTATCTCATTAAAATCTATTTTATGTTTTTCAAGTGGAACTTTATTAGTTCTTGGTATTGGCTCTCTTTTTTTTATTGATATTATTCAGAAGATGTTTAATGAGGTTATTTTAGGAAGTATTTTACATGGAACTTCTTTAAACAGATTTTATTTTACTAATTCGATTACGCTATGGAATAAAATTTTTACAGATTTTGAAATTCTGTTCGAATCGGGAAATTATAAAATGGTATTAATCATATTTTATCATTTTATTCATTTATTAAATGTATCGCTTGCATCTATTTTGCCCTTCATAGTTTCAGCTATAGTCATTTGGTATTTAGCCGGGAAAAAGTTAATTGAGACCAACAAATCACTGATTTTTTTCTTTTTTTTCTGGGGAATTTTTTCATTTCCTAAAGCATTGGGAAGATCCGATATGTCGCATTTAGCACCTTCAATAACTCCCTTGTTTTTCTTAGTTATTTATTTTTTGCAAACTTATTTTCGTTGTGCTGATAAAAATAAAAATACAATGGATAACTTAGTTAAACGCTGTCTATTGATAATTACATTTATTCTGTTATCTCCGGTCCCTTTATTTTTTGCAAAGTCAGGATATTCATTACTAAAAACTCCTTATAAAGTAAGTACAGCACACGGTACACTATTATTTCATAATAAACCGGAGGCAGATGATGTTAATAACCTGATACAGTTTATAAATAAAAATTCTGACGAAAAAGATTATATTTTTGTAACTCCTTGGTTTTCACCCCCACTCTATGCGTTGACAAACAGAAAAAATCCAACGTATTATGATTCTATGGTGGATTTGATTTCCCAACCATCTATCCAAAAACAAAATGAAGTTTGTAATTCCTTATTGAATAAATCAACTAAAATGATAATACATTATCCAGATTGGGGATTTGATGGAAAAAAAGAATTACAATTTTTGTATGCTTGTCCTGTATTGCAAAAATGTATTGAAAATAATTTTAACTTGAAGAAAAAATTTGGAAATTATTGGGTTTATTTAGCTAAGAACAAATAGTTGTAAATTGGGTATATAAGCACCTTATATGTTATATTTTTTCATTACTCTCCGACTAAGCATATAAATACAACTATTCTCTCTTTGAAGAAAGTTATTTTACAAAAGTGGACTCCCCCTGATTACTATAGGGTTTTGTTTAGCCCTGAAAGGGCGTAACATATTAACACAGGGCAACGCCCTGTGTAATGTAAGTACAGTGATTCGCTTAGCCCTGAAAGGGCGTAACTTTTACATTAAATGCTTTTGTAACCTAAGGGTTTAGAAGTGTAACCCTTTCAGGGTTAGGAGAACGTAAGTTTATTCTGCACAGGGCGGTGCCCTGTGTTATGAAGTTAAGCCCTTACAGGGCTAATTGAACTTATCACTTATTTTAGTCGGACAACAGTGATATTTTTTCATACATTTGTGATTGATTGAAAACAATACACAATAACTCTACAACTCCTCAAAAATTTTAATTCTTCAATAAATCATGAACTATTATCAAAGCTGGTTTAATCTACTCGATTCACGCAAAGACCTTGAATTTGTAAACAATGCCAATGCTTATCTGAGTTTTCTCCAAAAGAAGGGATACATTGAAAATTTCCGGATTACTAGGAGAAAATTCGGATTTGGACCGGCAGAAATAGGAGAATTCAGCATAGAAATAGGGATAAAAAATCTGGCTCAGTTAGATGAATCATTCTTGTTTGTGGCTACCCGTGAACCGGAAATTGAGAAATTACATGCTGGTATTTATACTATGGTAAAAGACGTAAAATTTGCGCTATACCGGGATTTTCCGGATGAGGTGAGACAACATTAAAAAATCCCTTATATTACATTTGCGGTAATATATTGAGTTTGTATTTCGTACTTGCGTTTACCCTGAAGAGAGCGAAACAGTATATTGTTTTTATTGTTTGAAATTATAAATTATGATGATAGTTGCATAAAGCCAACCGGTAATCGAATGCTTTGTGTTATTATTACAAATATAAATGAGTTAGTTCAAGTGCGACAAAATGACATTAGTAATTTTCAACTTTAAATCAACAGACAATGGAAGTTTAGATGAGAAAAGTTATTTATTTTATGGTTAAAGCATTTTTCTATTGAATTTTGCTAAAGAATAGATATAAGTCGACCAACATTATTTAAAATCCTACATTGCTTATGATAAATAAATCTCTCTTTTCTCTCACTTCTATAGTTGCTGTGTTATTGACAGCAATGACACTGCGCTTCTGTTATTGGGAAAACAATTCTGCTAATGGGTATAATGCAACTTCATGGGATGCACTTGGTTATTACATGTATCAACCTGGTTTTTTAATATATGGGGATGTTAAGAATTTGCAATGGCTTACTCAAATAGATTCTATATACCATGTAACCGGAGGCATACTCTATCAAGCAAACAAAGTATCTAATGGCAACTTTGTCTTCAAGTATTTGGGAGGAATTTGCATTTTGCAATTACCCTTCTTTTTTATTTGCCATACAATAGCCAAATGTGAAAATGTGCCCCAAGATGGCTTTTCATGGCCATATCAATATTCCATTATGCTTGGAGCAATCTTTTGGTTTTTTATTGGCATACTTTTCTTAAGAAAGGTAATGCTTCATTTCTATTCTGATTTTATTACAGGGTTAACAATTCTTCTGTTGTTTTTAGCTACCAATCTACCGCAATACATATCCATCGATGGGGCTATGAGTCATAGTTGGATTTTTCCTATGTACTGCTTTATGCTTTGGCTAACATACAGATGGCATGAAAAACCATCAATGATTATAGCTTTTTTCATTGGCTTAACCTGTGGTATTGCCACCATCTCACGTCCGACAGAAATTATTATACTATTTATACCTCTCTTATGGGGGTGTCAAACAAAAGATTTTTCTAAACAAAAATGGGATTTGGTAAAACAAAATCATACTCATGTATATATAACTATCTTAGGAACAATTATTGGTATTTTACCGCAGTTGTTATATTGGAAATATGTGACTGGAAACTTTGTGTATGATGTAGGAAGTAAATGGAATTTTTTGTCTCCTTGGTTTCGGATTTTATTCGGATTTTATAGCGGATGGTTTATTTATACGCCTATTACACTAATTTTTATTGCTGGCCTTTGGTTCATGAAACATCAACCTTTTAAAAAATCAGTAATTACATTTTTCTTATTAAATATATGGATAATCACAGCTTGGTCAGACTGGAAGTATGGCGTGTCCTATGCTGGGCGAGCACTATCACAAGGGTCTGCTGTTTATGCTTTTGCTGTAGCTTCTTTTTTAACAAAATATTATTATGGTAAAAGAAGACTTTGGATATTTCTCATTGGAATAATATTGATTTTTGTGAACTTTTACCAAATAAAAATATATAATAGTGGTATATATAATAATTTCTCTGTTTTAGAGAAATTATTGAAGAGCCCCTAAGCCTAACATATAAGGATTAAACACAGCTTTGTTTTTCGCAAAGGTGCAATTTAGTCCTTTGTTGAACTGAACCGTAGTAGCTATAACGAATAAAAGCGTTGCAAGAAGCTGTTATTAATGCCATTGTACATAGAGATTATGAAATTGATGAACCAACCAGAATTACTGTTTTTTCAGACAGGATTGAAATCCACTCCCCTGGATCGCTTCCGAGGGCAATTGACAAAGAAAAATTTGTTGTTGGAAAAGCAAATCTATTTTGGAGGAATCAGGCGTTGGCTTATTTTTTTAATAAATTAGAATTAGCGCAGGTAGCAGGGCAAGGTGTCTCTACTATTATAAGGACAATGAGAGAGGAAGGTTGTCCTGACCCTAAATTTGAAATAGGTACTGAAAGTGTTACATGTATTTTGCCTGCTCACTCAAGACATACATTGATTTAAAACCTGCATGAAATTGAAACTGATATAATCAATAAATCACCGTCACAACTCCTCCCCGCACTAACCTCTCTTTTCTATTATCAACAATAAGTATAACGTAGGTATAGACGCCTGGCAATACCTTGGGTCCTGTATTATTAATCCTACCGTTCCAATTCCTATTGGTGTACCAATCCCCCGTAAATACGGGCTTCCCCCACCGGTCATAAATGGTGTAACTGAAAAGATAATTAGTAGGAATTTGTCCTACTACAGAAAATTCTTCATTCAAATTATCGTTATTCGGAGTAAACGCAGTAGGAAAATATAACCATAAATCAGGAGTTACATAAATATAATTTTCAGCCACAAAAGTATCTCTGCAACCAAATTGATTTGATGCAATTATTTTTAACGTGTATTTTCCGGTGTCACTGTAAAGATATTTAAAAAACATTCCATTCATCGTATTACCATCCCCCATATCCCAGATTAGGTCAGTAGTATTTTTAGTGGAACTTATAAATTTTACCGAATCCTTTAAAAAAGGGTCTCTCGGAGATGCCTTAATTGAAATTTCAGGAGTAGGAAAAACTCTTATCAATGATTTGTTCGTAAATGTTTGTAAACAACCGTTTTTTAATTTTACAGTTAATCCAACATCAAACGAACCGGAATCAGAATAAACAACATTAACAGGCGACATTTCAGATGAGGTTTTGCCATTTCCAAAATTCCATTCCCATGTGGCAACACTATCTGTAGAAATATTTATCTCCGGTTGAAAAGAAGTGATTAACGGTTGACAGTCATTATTATCCAAAGTATTTACAGTGATTGTTAATGGTGTCACTGTAACAGTATCTGTATCCACACATAAACCATTTGAAACAAATACCACATATTCTTTCTGACTGTTTACTAACACTCTGGGGTCAGAAGCAAAAGAATCATTCAAACCCTCAGCGGGTTCCCAACGATAGTTAGGGATAGCCAACGAAGGAAAATCTACATAGTTTTCTCCTCCTTTAGCATGTAAAGAAATTGAATCACCCTCGCAGGAAATCTGGTCAGTTCCGGCAGTTGCAATTACCTGCTCAGAAGAAATAAAAACATTAACTATGGCTGAAATACTGCATTGATTGACGGTATCTTTAATAAAAACTATATAGCTGGTTGCCTGTGATGGATTGGCTATAGGATTTGAAATAGTAGAGTCAGATAAACCCGTAGCGGGCGACCATCGGTAATAATTTCCTCCAAACGCTGTAAGTTGAACTTTAGTTGAGGGAGGACAAATTGCCTTATCGTTTCCTCCATTGGCTTTTTCAAGATTAATGACATTTAGAGTGACACTGTCATTAGTTATACATTCCAGTATCGTATTATCTTTCACTATAATTTTATATACTACCGAATCTGTGGGAAAAACATAAGGATTTGGAATTAAAATATTACTTATGTTTTTTGCGGGACTCCATTGATAAGAAAGAACCCCTTTTCCTTGCGCAACGACATTTATCGAAATAGTGTCACCCTTGCAGATGGTTGTGTCACTACTGATTGAATTAATAGTTGGAGAAGCAATGACTTCAAAATAATTTGTTTTTAGTAAGCTATCGCTTCCGAAATTATTCTTAACCACGAGTTTTACAGAGTAAAAACCAGGATTTGCAAATAAATGAATCGGATTAGGAACCGTATCTGTATTATTATTCCCCGATGCGGGGTCTCCAAAATCCCACCGGAAACTATTCGGACTATTTAATGATTGATCTAAAAACTGAACTAAATATGGAGAACAGCCCACTCTGTTTTGAAGTACGGAAAATTCCGGTTCAGGCGGCATTTCACAAGCATCTACTCCAGCACTTGGATTTAGATTTATGGTAAAATTGCAGTAGGTGGGATTTAATGAATCACCGGCGCCGTCTATCAGAATATAATAGTTTGTATTAGGCAGTAAAGTGCCCGACAAAAACATATCGTCTGTATTTGTTAAAGGATTATCAAAACAGGATGCATTAGGAACAGCCGGATTAGAGGGGATTGCCTCTATCGTGGCATTACTGCAAGGAGTTCCGTTGAATCGTAATAACATAGCTTGTAAACCATTTGTATTACTATTACCGGAGGATGAATCGTGGCAGTTTTTTATATTGGTGATTGTAATGTTTACAGGACCCCCGCTGGAATTTGTGGTAAACCTGAACCACACAGAATTATCAATAAAAAAACAAGGGGAGATGTCGTTGGATCCCCCGCATTTTTTATGGGTACTGCTCCGATTACAAGGGTCATTGATTGATTCCCATTTAGCATTTATATTATCTGCTGTAATAGGTTGATCAGGACAAAGCACAATGGCATTGTTGCATAAATCATTCTCCGGCGATTGGGAAAATAAATTAATGGAGTATCCTTGAATGAAAAATAAAATAATAAAAACGGAAAATTTGTAAATTGAAGTCATTTCACAGGTAAAAGTACAAAATTCTTCATCTCCCCACAATCTCTATCCTTTTATAATTGGATTTTTCCCCGTGAATAATCCGGATGCTTGATTTTGGGACATCAAAATGTTCAGCTAAAAAGAGTACAAGTTCTTTATTGGCTTTCCCATCTACGGGCTTAGATGCAATTTTTATTCTTAGTTGACCACTATCATCCTCAACCCATTTATTTTCCCTCGAATTGGGTATTACTTTAACAGAAATTATCATTAAAATTCAAATAATAACTGTACTAACTCCAAAAACCAATCCTACATTGTCTTCTTACACGCATCCGAGCAGGAATGTCCTTTCTCGCCATGTGCATATTCATGATTTCCGTCTTTGCACATTTCTGCACATTTGTGCTCTCCCATGTTCATGCAGGCATCGGAACAAGTATGCCCATTTTCTCCATGTGCATAAGCATGATTTCCGTCTTTACACATATCAGAGCATTTATGCTCCATTCCTCCCATGTCAGCCGAAGCAGTGCCTTCCGTTGCGGGGGTTGCTTCAGGAGTTGATTCGGTACTGGTTTGTTCAGTAGCAGTGGTTTCATTTTCGGTTCCTTCGGTAGAACTTTGTTCGCCTGAAGAACACGCAAACAACATCGTAGCTAAAATTATCAAATACTTTTTCATTTTGTTTTATTTATGGGCATCTCTAAAAACAACCTTTATGTCCCTCTCTTGGAGAGGGTGGGGAGAGGAAAAATATCTGTTTTTAGAGATGCCCTAATATTACACATACAAACGGTTATGTGCTTGTTATCTTTCAGGCCGTATCCTGCTTTTTTTAAAATTGTCTGCAAAGTTAATAATATTTTAATAATAATAAATAGCTGAAATTGAGTAATTTTGTAATTTAGCACAAAACCATTAATGTCATAATGATTACCCAGGAACTCATACTCACAGACCTTCGCTATTGCCTGAGCCATTTTAACTATCAGCGCATACCTACAAGGGTTGTGAAAATCGGAGATGTTCCGCTGGGAGGTGACCATCCTATCCGTATTCAATCCATGACCACAGTAGATTCTATGGATACCAAAGGATGTGTTGATCAAATTCTACGAATGGTGGAGTCGGGCTCTGAATATGTTCGGATTACTGCACCCAGTTTAAACGAAGCACGGAATCTCGAAAACATAAAAAAATCTTTAAATGCCTCCGGTTGTCATGTACCTTTAATAGCCGATATCCATTATACTCCAGGAGCCGCTGAAATTGCCGCCCGCATAGTGGAAAAAGTCAGAATTAATCCGGGAAATTTTGCGGACAAGAAAAAATTTCAGGTTTTGGAATATACTGACAAGACCTATTCCGAAGAATTAGAAAGAATCCGTGAACGTTTTTTACCGCTTGTAAAAATTTGTAAAGAACATGGGACTGCCTTAAGGATTGGCACAAACCATGGGTCGTTATCTGATAGAATTATGAGCAGGTATGGAGATAATCCTATGGGAATGGTTGAGTCCGCTCTGGAATTTATTAGAATTTGTGAAGATGAAGGATTTCATGACTTGGTACTTTCCATGAAAGCAAGTAATCCGCAGGTGATGGTACAAGCATATCGTTTATTAGTAAACCGTATGTGGAAGGAAAAAATGAATTATCCTATTCATCTGGGAGTAACTGAAGCAGGAGATGGCGCTGATGGTAGAATTAAATCAGCCATGGGTATTGGAAGTTTGTTAAGAGATGGAATTGGAGATACGGTAAGAGTTTCATTGACCGAGGACCCGGAATTTGAAGCGCCTGTAGGATTTGTACTTGTAGATTCTTTAAGAACTATTAACAGGAATTTAAGAACTATTAACAGGAAATTGAAATCAGATAAACAGCAGTCAGTTAAAGGTTTTGAAATAGCAATAAACAATACCAATGGAAATGGTTTGAATCCTAACCATGATTCTTTTATTTCTGAAACTAATTTATTTTATAATCCTTATGATTATAAAAGGAGAAACACTCATGAAATTATAAATATAGGTGGGAAAAATGTACCGAGAGTGATTATTGATTTCTCAAATGGGGGAGTATCCTACAAATTATTGGAGTCAGCAGGGCATTTTTATTCCCCGGGGTTAGATAAATGGAACATGTCGGAAGCCGGTTGCGATTATATCTATTTAGGAAAAAATATTTCCTCTTTCATGCTTCCAAACGGACTGAGGGCTATAGTTGACTTTAGCGCATGGGTGACACAAAGTGACACTAATTTTAGTTATCCTTTGTGCAATAGTAATGAATATTTCACTTCTAAAAATAAAGGACTTGCTCCCGCTAAAATTATTTTTGTAGAAATAACATTACCCGATTATGAAGAAAATGTATTGGATGTTTTTGAAAATGATAAACGAGTTGTATTTATTTTGAAAAGCACAGCTGTAAATCATATAGGAGAATTCAGAAAATTTTTCTTTCTGTTATTGAAAAAAGGCATTCATGCTCCGGTTGTTCTTTCACCCGTTTTGAATACACCTTCTTTAAAATCCGAAACTTATTTACCCAACACCATTCCTCAGAAATGGGCAGTGAAAACGACTCAGAATTATCAGATGGAGGCGGCTACGATCACAGGATCTTTATTGCTTGATGGATTTGGCGATGGAATTTTGCTCCCCATAAATTCAATCAATGTTCTTCCCGAAGAAATAAAATTATTGAATCTTGTTTCATTCGGAATATTGCAGGCAAGCAGAACCAGAATATTTAAAACGGAATACATTTCCTGTCCTTCCTGTGGGAGAACGCTCTTTGACCTTCAGGAAACCACCAGCAGAATCCGAATGAGAACAGACCATCTTAAAGGATTAAAAATTGCCATTATGGGGTGCATTGTGAATGGACCCGGGGAGATGGCGGATGCCGATTACGGATATGTAGGCGTAGGTCCTGGAAAAATTGCTTTATACAGAGGGAAAGAGGTTGTAACAAAATCAGTAAACGCCGAAGAATCGGTAGATGAATTAATTAAATTAATAAAAGAGGACGGAAGGTGGGTGGAGGAAAATATTAGATAGAAAATAGAAAATAGGGTAAACCTTCAAGGTTTAGTAAGGATTCGAGGCGCCGGCTAACCTTGAAGGTTTGAGATTTAAGGCGCCAGCTAACCTTGAAGGTTTGAGATTTAAGGCACCAGCTAACCTTGAAGGTTAGATAATTTTTACTAATTACTAAAATTCAACTTCAACTCCGTCCACGATTCTTTATTACTGATTTTAGTATCCGTCCATTTGCTGATCTGCCACTCACTGAATTTGTTTTTTGTTAATATAAAAATAAGTTTTCCGGAATATTGGGTAGAAAAATTTTTTTGACTATGAAAAACCTGAATACTGTAACGGGATGAATATTCAACGGAGTCGGCTTTGATGAATTTTTCAGTTGATGAAGAGAGGTAAAACGTATTTTGTGAAGAGGAGGGTGATTTGCTTTTTAAATTCTGTAAATACTCATTTTCATTTTCTTTTGACCAGGATTGAAAGACCCCTTGATTTGACCTTGAAACAGATGGGTCCGGTGTGAAAGTAAAATTTTCAGAAAAACACCGTTGATAGTTTTCTGAATTGAATTTTTTAAATGCCAGTGATAGGTTATTCATCAGGATGGAGGGCTCAGTAGGAGAGGACCAATCACTATTCACTTCCTTCGGACCTTCTGCATCACGCAATTGGAAGCAACCATTTAAAAATATCAATGACAGAAATAATAATTTTTTCACGAGCGCAAATTTTTAAAATAACAAGAGTATATTTGGAATTTTAAATCTAAGTTATAAGTCAATTTTGTCACTTTTCAGTCCAAAATGAAAAAATACAATTTTGCCACAGATTACACGGATTATTGTTATAATAAATCTTAAAACCATTTTTAATCCGTGTAATCAGTGGCTAAAATTTTTTTTCTTAATCAATATTTGGTTTAATTGCGGAGGAACTGAGCAATAACGAACCTTATAATTCACAAATTTAACAAAAAATATTGAAAAACTACATTCAAAATAATTTTTTACCAGAAGTTATTAAGGTAACTCAGGAACTTAATCTGGATTACGAGCTTATAAAAGACGATGCAAATGACAAATTTTCAGAAATTGAGAGTTTGGAAAAATTTTCTCAGCTAAAAACACTTAAAATAAATAATCATAATATACTAAAAATCAACAAGTTAGAAAATTTATCTTCGTTAGTTCACCTTGAAATTTCGCATAATGGTATTCAGAGAATAGAAGGGCTGGAATCACTTAAAAAACTTAAAACGCTAGACCTTTCTTTTAATGAAATTTTAAGGTTAGAAAACTTAGAACATCTCACAGACCTGGAACATTTAATAATGACACATAACCGGATTAAAAAGATTGAGAATATTTCATCACTTCATCATTTAAAGACCTTACATTTGTCCTCAAACAGGGGCATCAATTGCATAGAAAATCTCAACCATTTTCCATTTCTCGAATCATTATACTTGAAAAATTGTTTAATTTCTGAGTGGGATGGTTTGGTGTCAGCTGAAAATTTGAAAGAATTATTTATTTCACCCCGGGAAAAAATTGAAACCGGAGTACTAAGTAAACTAAAAAATTTAAAAATCCTTCATATTTCATCCAGAGAATTATCTCATATAAATTCATTTTTAGAAATGCCCACTCTGGAAGAGTTAACGGTTAACGGTTGTTGGTATCTGACAAAAATAAGTGGGTTGGAAAAATTAAACGATCTTAGAAAATTAAAAATGGTTAGCAATAATCTCACGGACATTTCGGGACTACATCCTCTTCAAAATCTTGAAGTACTTGATTTGAAAATGAACGGCATAAGAAATATAGAAATATTACGCAAAGGATTTTTATCCTTGAAAAAACTCATTTTAAGTGGAAATCCGCTGGAAAAATCGCAATTAAAAATTTTAAATGAACTTAAAGAGCGAGGAGTTGAAGTGTTACATTCTTAATTCGTAACTACTCAGCCAGGTAATAAAATACAAAACCACGGAGACACCGAGAACACAAAGAAACACAGAGTTGATTATTCAAAATATATATTTCCAAGGTTATTCTCTGTGCAAATCTGTGTTCTCCGTGCCTCTGTGGTGAGTAGTAACCTTAACTCTTAACTCTTAACTTTTCACTTTTAACTCTTAACTCATGCTTTTCAAAACAATCCGGATAGGCACACGAAAAAGTCCATTGGCTCTCTGGCAAACACAATTTGTGGGGAAATTGCTTGAAAAACACAACTATTTTGTTAAAATTATTTCCATGCAGACCTTAGGAGATAAAAAAACAGGAGTGCCACTTCCTGCCATTGGAGCTAAAGGAGTATTCACTATAGAATTGGAAGATGCGTTGCGCAAAAATATAATTGATCTTGCAGTTCACAGCGCAAAAGACGTACAAACCGATTTACCGGATGACATGGCACTACTTGGATTTACTAAAAGAGAAATAGCCCATGATGTTTTAATTAGTCACAAAAAAGGGATTGAAATAGAAAATAAAAGTAAAAAATTATGCATTGGAACTTCTTCGGCAAGACGGAAAGCGCTTTTAAATTATTATTTTCCTCACGTTAAAATTGTAGAAATGCGTGGGAACCTTCAAACACGGATTCGCAAGATGAAGGAAGGTAAGTGCGATGCTTTAATACTGGCAGGGGCAGGGGTAAAAAGATTGGGCTTTGATAATATGGTAGTTAAAAAATTTGCATTGGGAAAATGGTTACCGGCTCCCGGACAAGGCGCGTTGGCAATTGAATGTCTGAAAGAAAAATCAGCGGGTTTTGATAATATCCGCGAAATTATTAATCACAAACCCACTGAATTTTGTGTTATCGCTGAAAGAACATTCCTTGAGAAAGTGGGAGGAGGATGCAGTAAACCGTTTTTTTGTTTGGGCACAATTAAAAAAGGGATTATTTCCTTATCTGGAGGTTTTCTGAATCCTGAGGGAGATAGAATGGTGAAAGAAAACATTTCAGGAAGTTTGTCAAAAGCAGAATGGCTGGGGGAGCGTTTGGGGGAAATGATTAGAAAAATTACAGGTACGATATAATCCTAAACTATATGAATATTTCCGCTATAAAAAATACGATTCTTTTTGAGGATGAAAATTATTTCATCATCAATAAACCATCCTATATTTCGACATTACAGGACAATAGTGCAAATGAACCGGAATCGTTATATGAAAACCTGCTCAACTATAACCCTGCGCTGAAAGTATGTCATCGTCTCGATAAAGAAACCTCCGGCGTTATGGTATTTGCCAAAAACGATGCCTCTTTTAAACACCTTTCAGCGCAATTTGAACATCATAAAATAGAAAAAATATATCACGCAATAGCGTCAGGTAATCGTGATTTTATAGATTTTTTAGCAGATTTTCCTATCTCTATTACAAGCAGAAACCACGCAAAAATAGATATTCTCAATGGAAAAGAGAGTGTCACTATTTTAAATTCACTCAAAAAATTTAGAAAATGCCAATGGATAGAATGTAAGCCCAAAACCGGTAGAATGCATCAGATACGGGTTCATCTTTCCTACCTTAATTCTTCTATTTTAGGAGATGTTGAATACGGCGGAAAACATCTGACATTATCAGATTTAAAAAGAGATTTTAAGCATAAAAAAGAAGAAGAACCTAAGCCCTTAATCAAAAGAACTGCGTTACATGCATTATCAATTTGCTTCGAATCCATAGATGGAAAATCATTATCTTTTTCAGCCCCCTATCCGAAAGATTTTTCAACCTGTTTGAAGATATTAGAAAAGTGGGGGTAAAATATGAAATCATGAAAACCTTAATAACCCGATGCCCCTGGTGTCTTTCCTCAGAAAAAATGAAAAACTATCATGATGAAGAGTGGGGAGTGCCACTGCATGATGACCGGAAACTTTTTGAGTACATGCTTCTTGATTCTTTTCAGGCAGGATTAAGCTGGAGCACCGTTATTAACAAACGGGAAAATTTCAGAAAAGCGTTTAAAAATTTTGACCCCGAAAAAATTTCAATTTATGGAAAAAAACAAATTGAAAAACTGATGCAAGATGCCGGCATTATCAGAAACCGGTTGAAAATAAATGCAACAATTACAAACGCCAAGGCATTTATTGCCATCCGGAAATCTTATGGCTCTTTTGATAAATATATTTGGCAATTTACCGGTGGGAAAACAATTATAAATAAATGGAAATCCTTACAAGAATTGCCTTCAAAAACAATAATTTCTGATAAAATGAGCAAGGACCTTCTTCAGAAAGGGTTTAAATTTGTGGGTTCCACTATTTGTTACGCCTTCATGCAGGCGGCTGGAATGATCAATGACCATCTGATTAGCTGTTACAGATATAAAGAACTAAAAAATTTTCATTAATTTAGCCCCTTAAAACTAACCCCATGCGCAACACATTCACCCAAGGCACTGCCTCCGAAATTACAGCACGCTATACCTACGGAACCTGGAAATTCCAGAAAGGATGGAAACCCTTGCACGTAAAAGATGCCGAAGGGTGTTTTTTTATCGATGATTCCGGAAAAAAATATCTCGATTTTTCATCGCAATTAATGTGCGTAAACCTCGGGCATAAAAATAAAGCCATTGTTGATTCCATTGCGAAACAAGCAGAACAGTTGGCATTTATTTCACCGGGTTATGCAACCGATGCCAGAGTTGAACTTACAAAATTATTACTGGAGGTTCTACCCGAAGGACTTACTAAATATTTTTTTACAACCTCCGGCACTGAAGCAAACGAAGCGGCAGTAAAAATTGCCCGCATGTACACCGGAAAATATAAAATTATATCAAGATATAATTCATATCATGGCTCCACAGCTTCGGGAATTTCCTGCACCGGTGACATGAGAAGATGGTCAGCAGAACCTGCCGGAAAAATTGACGGAGTTATTTTTGCGCCTGAATGTAATTGCTATCATTGTCCTATGGGTAAAAGCTATCCGGGCTGTGACATTTCCTGCGTTGAGTACATTGAGTATATGATACAAAACGAGAATAATGTTGCCGCTGTTCTTCTGGAACCCATTGTAGGCACAAACGGCGTCTTAGTGCCACCTGATGAATATTTTCCCCGTCTCAGGAAAATATGTGACGCTCATAATGTATTATTGATTGCCGATGAAGTGATGACAGGGTGGGGTAGAACCGGGAAATGGTTTGCCGTTGATCACTGGAATATAAAACCCGATATTTTGTATACTGCAAAGGGAATCACGTCTGCCGCGGTGCCACTGGGTTTAACCGCAACGACTCAGAAAATTGCTGACTTTTTTGAAGACCATTACTTCGCACACGGTCATACTTACGAAGCACATCCTCTAACACTTGCTCCTGCCGTTGCCGCTATTAACGAATATAAACGATTAAATTTAATTGAAAGAGCATCCGGTATGGAAGGTTTTTTTAAATCAGAACTTGAAAAAATTAAAACAAAACACCCGTCTGTCGGTGACATCCGCGGCAAAGGAATGTTTTGGGCTGTTGAATTGGTAAAAAACAGAGAAAAGAAAACTCCATTCAATGAAAAAAAAGATAAAGTAACTCAGGGAGCAAGTATTTTAGTTGATAAAATTGCCGGTGAAATGATGAAAAAAGGAGTATTTATTGTTTCCTGGGTAAACCACTTTGTAATTGCACCTCCATTGATAATTTCCAAAGATGAAATAAAACAAGGATTGAATGTGTTAGATGAATGTTTGAAAATCGCTGATGATTTAACAATTTAATAGAAGATAGAAAATAGCAAATAGAAAATATTCCAAAAACAAAAATCCAATGAACCGACTTATTAAAAATGGCACTATCATTACCGCCAATGACACATTTCATGCAGACATCCGCATCCAAAACGAAAAAATTTCTGAAATAGCGGCTTGTCTAAAACCTAAAACCGGTGAAGAAGTGCTGGATGCAAAAAATAACTATGTCTTTCCCGGTGGTATTGACCCGCATGTACACCTCGACATGCCTTTTATGGGAACAACTTCCGCCGATGATTTTGAATCCGGCACACGCTCCGCCGCGGCTGGTGGCACTACCAGTGTTATTGACTTTGCCATTCAGGAAAAAGGTCAAACACTAAAAGAGACATTGGAAATCTGGCGAAAAAAGGCAGTTCCAAAAGCGCTTATTGATTTCAGCCATCATGTAGCAATCACCGATTATAATGATTATATCGAAAAGGAAATTCCCGAAGTCATTAAAAATGGTTTCAAGTCATTCAAATGTTTTATGGCTTATAAAGGCGCTTTGATGGTTGACGATTCACAATTATTCAGAATCATAGAGCAAACAAAAAAGCACAAGGCGCTTCTTACCATTCATTGCGAAAATGGAGACATAGTGGCACTGTTGCAGAAAAATTTTATTGCCGGGGATTGTACTTCACCAAAATATCACCCGCTTTCAAGACCTGCCATTATAGAAGGCGAGGCAACGGGACGTGCTTTTAATTTGGCGAGGTACCTTGAGTGGCCCGTTTATATCGTGCACATGACTTGCGAGGAATCTGTAAGCCGATTAATTTCTGCCAGAGCAAAAGGGCAATTAGTATTTGGCGAAACCTGCATTCAATATCTTCTGCTTGATGATTCTGTGTATGAAAAACCAAATTTTGAAGGAGCAAAATTTGTAATGAGTCCGCCTATCCGTAAGAAAAAAGACCAGGATTATTTATGGTCTGCCTTGAAACTTGGTCATCTTTCTGTGGTAAGCACTGACCATTGTCCCTTTGATTTTAAAAAGAAAAAAGAAATGGGGAAAAATAATTTTTGTCTTATTCCCAACGGAGCGCCTATTGTTCAACATCGCCTGAATTTATTATACACGTATGGAGTTCTTACAAAAAAAATCAATCTGAACAGATTTGTCGAACTTGGTTCTACCAATGCGGCGAAACTTTTTGGAATGTACCCGACGAAAGGTACGATTACAGTTGGTTCCGATGCTGATTTATCAATCTTTAATCCAAAACCAGAATGGACTATTTCCGCAAAAAATCATTTTCATAATTGTGATTATGCTTTGTTTGAAGGATGGAAAGTTACGGGAGAATTTGCAGAGGTACTGAGCAGAGGGGAAACTATTTTTAAAAACGGTAAGGCATTCGGTAAACCTGGAAGAGGAAAATATCTGGTTAGGAAGTCGTTTGAATAGTGATAATACGTTCATAGATTAGATATTTTTTTTGGTGGGTTCTGCCAAAAAACATTAAAAAAAATATATATTGGGAAATGTTAAATGTGTAATTATCAGTATAGAAATAATTTTAATGTTTTGGGTAAGATATTTTACTTAAAGAGTACTGAAAATAACTTGTCTTTTTATTCTTGCATATTTATTTTTATACTCTTTACCGGTTGTGTTGGTTATCAATATGTTTCCAGTCCTCTCTATATTCCGGTTAATGAGAAAAAAGGGGAGCTTAAATCTAATATTTCATATACCGGTTTACAGGTTGGGTATTCAATATCTAATAATTTTAGCATATTCGGAGATTATGATTTTATGGTACGGGAATATAGATCTAATTGGCCGGGGCTTTCAAGTGAGCATGATGGGCACATTTCCGGAAGATATGGATCAAATGATTATAATTTTGGAGTAAGCATTTTCAAAACACACAATAATTTTTTTACTGAAATACTTTTGGCTGGAGGAATTGGCGATATGTTTTATAATAACTTTATGGCAACATATTTATATAACAGTTTTTACTTAACCGTTAACAAGAAAAACTTATATATTCAGCCGGTTTTAGGTTATAAATATTCAGACGCGAAACATAAAATTGAATTTGGTTTGTTTTCAAGGTTTTCTTACACCAGATATACGGATATAAATGTAACGATATTTAAACCTGATAATGCAGAAGTTTATTTGGATAATGTATATTTTGTTGGAAAGAAAAATTTAGATTTATTTTTTATTGAACCTGGCTTTTTTTTTAGAGATGGATTTGAACATATAAAATATCAATTTAATATAACTCCTACGATTAGCTTAAACAGTAAACATGTAAAGTATAGATTTTTTAATTTGTTTTTTGGAATATTTTTAAATTTTGATTTACTCAATAAAACGTTAAAAAAATGAAATTTTATATAGGGTTATTGCCTATTATGTTACTATTATCTTGTGAAAAGAAGGATGTTGAAATGAGATTACCGGGTTTTGACACTCCAATAATAACAGGATTTGAATTGAGAGGAGAAAACGGTGAATTCAGAGGAAAAAAGGGTATACCAAACATTAGATTAGGTGATAAATCAAATGATTCTAAATCTTCCGATTATTATTTTAGGTGTACTCCCAATCCAACATCAGATTATCTTTATATTCATTTTAAAATGCCAGCGGATTCCATATTGAAAAGAATCTGGATAACGCAGGCAATTTACTATACAGAAGAAAATTCTGAATCAGAAATTGATCCTAATCTTGCAAAAATTGGTGGAACAGCAATTCTTGAATTTGAAACAATTGAGAATTTTTTCTTTATTGAAATGAAGAAATTTGAAAATAATGGCAGTAGTAAAAATAATGGGAAACGAATTCCTGACGGATTTTATAGAGTTTATGTACAAACTGACAATGTTTTGTTATGGGATAACATTTATTTTACAAACCAATAATATAAAATGACTTTTAAAAAAACTTTATCATTAATTTTGGTGCTTTATTTATTATCTATTGCATCAATCGTTTTTTCGCAAAATGATAGTAACAAAAGAACTTTTGGCTTAAGTGCTACTTTACAAGGGATCCAATACGGCATGAACCTTCCTATTTGGTTAGGTGAACGTGCAACATTAGGTCCATCTTTTCAATTAATATATGCGGAAGAATTTGGAACAGATATTGGCCTTGGGCTGGTTTCAAAAATATATATTAAGCATGAGAAAATTTCTCCTTATGCAGGTTTTAAGATTGGTTTTATAAGCAACATGCCAAATAAAACAATCTACAATCAACAGAAAACAATAACTGATTTATATGGAGGTATCGCAGTGGGAGGAGAATATTTCTTCGATAGACAATTCAGTATAAATGTTGAATTTCAAGGAAACGTTACTAAATCAAACGCTGATTCTTATCGTTTTGGTAATCCTGGAGGAGTGATAATAAATACTGCAACAATGGTAGCTGCAAATATTTATTTTTGAGTAACAAGAAATTTTTTATTTACTCTCGAACCGCAAGTCATAAAATTTTCAAAATTCTACTTTCCCCTCAAAAATTTTTACAACCGCTCCCTCCAGAAAGATTTCATGAAATTTTTTTTCTTCATCAAATAGAAATTTTACTTTTAACTCTCCTCCCTTGGTAAAAACAGTTACATTATCACCACTTCCGGAGTATAGGTAAGATGCCAGCGCAACAGCTACCACTCCTGTACCGCATGACAACGTTTCATCCTCAACCCCTCTTTCATACGTTCTTATCTCAATCCCTTTTTTGCGTATTCTGGCAATGTTGACATTTATTCCTTTGGCTTTGAATTTTTCTGAGAAACGTATTTTTTTTGCCGTATTAATTAACTTATAGGTATTGATTTCAGACCTTGTAAACAAAATGTAATGAGGCGAACCGGTATCAAAAATAAAATATCGCTTTCCTTTGTTGAATTTTTCCACATTCTTCATTTTAATGCGGATAATGTTTGGACCAATTAATTCGGCTGAATGTGCTCCATCGGATGCAAGAAAATTAACTGTTTTGGATTTTACTATTCCCCTCTCAATGGCATAATGAACCGCACAACGACTCCCGTTTCCACATAAACTTGTTAACTTTCCATCCGGGTTATAAAATTTCATCTCGAAATCATATTGTGCATTTTTACATAGTAAAATTAGCCCATCGGAGCCAATTCCAAGATGCCGGTCACATAATTCTTTTATTTTTGCCTGTGTTAGAAAATCTTCCAGTATTTTTGAGGATTCAAAAAGTATAAAATCATTACCGGTTCCCTGGTATTTAATAAAAGGAAAAATCATGTTGGTTGGAACAATTGGAGAAGGAGCCACAATTTTAACATAAATATTTCTGAATAAGAATAAAGTAACCAAAAATATTTTTTCACGTTCTAATTTTTCACAATTAACCAAATAATCATGCGTAAATACTTTGCAATATTCCTTGTTGCCATCCTGGGAGGAGGGCTTGGAACCTACATAATAAATTATAATACATCTAATTCACTACCTGTTTCTTCCACTCCTCCGGTTGCCCTTGTTCAGCTTCCTGCTCAGTCCAGCACAATCCGTAGTCAGGATGCCGTTACCCCTGATTTCGTTCTTGCCGCTCAGGTAAGCACCCCCGCAGTCGTTCATATTCAAACGATTATAGAGGGAACTAATCCAAACGGTCCTATTCCGGATTACTACCGTGACTTTTTCTGGTTTTTTAACCAACCGCAAAGTCCAAAAGTATCCGCCGGTTCCGGAGTTATCATTTCGCCCGACGGGTACATTGTCTCCAATAATCATGTGGTAGAAGGAGCTACACAAATTCAGGTAACTTTAAATGATAAAAGAACTTTCAAAGCAAATGTTATTTCCACGGACCCGAATACAGATTTGGCACTGCTAAAAGTAGATGCCAAAGAACTCCCATTTATAAAATTTGGTGATTCCGAAAAAGTTCAGGTAGGTGAATGGGCGCTGGCAGTAGGAAATCCATTTAATCTTACGTCCACCGTTACGGCAGGTATTATCAGTGCAAAAGGTAGAAACATAAATATCTTTAATAAAGGAGCTTATCCTTATGCAATTGAATCTTTTATTCAAACAGATGCCGCAATTAATCCCGGGAATAGTGGTGGCGCTTTAGTTAATCTTTCAGGTGAATTAATTGGCATAAACACAGCCATTGCATCCCAGACAGGTTCTTATGCAGGGTATGGTTTTGCTATTTCCAGTAATCTTGCCCGTAAAATAATTGATGATTTTTTAAAGTATGGAGTCGTTCAAAGAGCATTTATTGGTATATCAATGCAATCGGTGGACGCAGATTTAGCCAGGGAAAAAAATCTTAAAGAAATTAAAGGGATTTATGTAGCCAATGTATTGGAGGGTGGAGCCGCTGAAACCGCCGGCATTAAAAATGGAGATGTTATTTTAGCCATCAACGAACATCCGGTTAATTCATCCTCTGAAATGCAGGAATTGGTAGGTCAATTTCGTCCAGGTGAGAAAGTTAAAATTACGATTAACCGTGATTTGAAAACCCTAACGTATGATGTGGTGCTCAAAAATCTTCAGGGGAACACAGAAACAATTAAAAAGGAAAAAGAAGAGAAGTTTTCGTTTATGAATGCAGATTTCTCTACCTTGTCTTCCGATGAAAAAAACCGGATGGGATTAAAATACGGAGTTAAAGTAGAAAGCACAGGAAGTTCTAAATTCAGAGATATTGGCATTGAACCCGGTTTTGTTATCACCGGGATTGATAACCGTCCGGTTTATACTCCTGATGATTTAAAAAAATGTCTTAAAAACCGCAAAGGGGGCGTGTTAATAGAAGGTTATTATTCCAGAGGTAGAAAAGTTTTTTATGGAATAGAACTGGAATAATTTTTTATTTACCTTTGTGCATAATCATTTCGAATTATGCACACAGACACCCAACTATTTTCTATCATTGAAAAAGAACTCAGCCGCCAGCGAACCGGGCTTGAACTCATTGCATCCGAAAATTTTGTAAGCCAACAAGTAATGCAGGCAATGGGAAGTTGTCTTACCAATAAATATGCGGAAGGACTTCCCGGCAAGCGTTATTATGGAGGATGTGAATTTGTAGATGAATCGGAGCAATTAGCCATTGACCGTGCTTGTCAGTTATTCGGGGCAGAGTGGGCAAATGTGCAACCTCATTCCGGCGCACAGGCAAATGCCGCTGTCATGCTTGCCGTATTGAAACCCGGCGATAAAATGCTGGGGTTTAATTTGTCTCATGGCGGTCATCTCACTCATGGGTCTCCGGTTAATTTTTCAGGTAAATTATATAATCCGGTTTTTTATGGTGTTAAAAAAGAAACCGGCAGAGTGGACTATAATGAAATTGAAGAAATTGCACTAAGAGAAAAACCGAAATTGATTATTTGCGGCGCTTCCGCTTATTCGAGGGATTGGGAATATGATTCGTTCCGCAGAATAGCTGACAAGGTTGGAGCTATTTTGATGGCTGATATCTCTCATCCGGCAGGTCTAATTGCTAAAGGGTTATTAAATAATCCCATGCAACACTGTCATATTGTTACTACTACAACCCACAAGACGTTACGAGGACCCAGAGGCGGAATGATTATGATAGGAAAGGACTTTGATAATCCTTTTGGCTTAACCACTCCAAAAGGGACTATAAAAAAAATGTCGGCTATTGTGGATGGAGCTGTTTTCCCCGGAACGCAAGGTGGACCGCTGGAACATGTCATAGCCGCCAAAGCAGTGGCATTTGGAGAAGCGCTGACGGAGGATTTTAAAAATTATTGCATTCAAATTATGAAAAATGCCACTGTCATGGCACAGGAATTTAATAATCGTGGATATCAGATTATTTCCGGTGGCACTGATAACCATTGCATGCTCATTGACCTGCGTTCGAAAGGGCTGTCCGGCAAACTTGCGGAGGATACCTTGATAAAAACCGATATCACCGTAAATAAAAACATGGTTCCTTATGATGACAAGTCGCCTTTTGTCACTTCCGGAATACGTGTAGGAACGCCTGCTGTCACTACCCGCGGATTGAAAGAAAACGAGATGAAAATAATAGTGGAATTAATTGATAAGGCGTTGATGAATCCAACGAATGAAAGTGTTATTCACGCTGTAAAAGAGGAAGTGCACAAGTTGGCGGAAGGGTTTCCGCTATATTAGATAGATTACGCAATCTAAATGAAATAGTCCCATAAAAATCGTATATTTGCGAGCACGAATTTTAAAATTGAAAACAAAGTAAACTATCCGAATCAAGCGCCATGGAAACACTCACAGCACCCCAAAAGAAAACATCTCCCGCAAAGGAGATACAGAAAATTCAAAATTACGTCAATGGTAAATGGGTGACACCCGAAACCACCGAGTATCTGGATGTAACCAACTCCGCCACCGGCGAAATCATCGCTCACGTTCCGGTATCAACGGGAAAAGATGTGAGTAGCGCCATTGAAGCGGCACAAGCCGCTTTTCCCGCCTGGAGAGAAACTCCACCGGCTGAAAGAGTAAAATATTTTTTCCGTTGGAAAAATCTTCTGGAAGAAAATTTTGAAGAAATAGCAAGATTATGTACCATAGAACATGGCAAGACGTTGATTGAATCCAGAGGTGATTTAAGGCGTGGCATTGATAATATTGATAATGTCATCGGAATCCCTTCCTTAATCATGGGTGAATCTTTTGAAGATATTGCCAAGGGAATTGATTGCCGCAGTGTAAGAAGACCTCTCGGTGTTTTTACTGCTATCGCTCCTTTTAATTTTCCACCCATGGTACCCATGTGGTTTTTGCCTTATGCCGTTGCTTGCGGTAACACCTTTGTATTGAAACCTTCTGAACAAGTGCCACTAAGTCAAGTGAAGATTTTTGAATTGATTGACAAATGTGGATTCCCCGCCGGAGTGGTCAATCTCGTCAATGGAACTAAAGATGTCGTAAATACTTTTTGCACTCACCCTTTAGTTAAAGGAGTGTCATTCGTTGGTTCTTCTCCGGTAGCCAAACATGTGTATGAAACCGGTTGTAAGCATGGGAAAAGAGTTCAGGCATTGGGAGGAGCAAAGAACTTTCTGGTTGCAATGCCCGATGCAAATATTGATGTAGCCGCTAAAGTCATGTGTGACTCCGGATTTGGTTGTGCCGGTGAACGTTGCCTGGCTGGTTCAGTGATCTTAGCTCATAAAGATATTTACCCGCGCCTTCGTGACAAAGTGGTTTCTATCGCTAAAACATTTAAAGTTGGAAACGGATTATATCCGGATACCGGCATGGGACCGGTAATTTCAAAAGTTCATAAAGAAAAAGTTTTACGTTATATTGAAACCGGCATTAAAGAAGGCGCTACCTTATTAATGGATGGACGTAATGTCACTGTTCCCGGTCATGAAAACGGATTTTTTCTTGGGTTAACAATTTTTGATAACGTGAAACCCGAAATGACCATAGCGAAAGAAGAAATATTCGGACCTGTAGTTTGTATTATTAAAGTAGAAGACCTCGACCACGCCATTTCAATCATAAATTCAAATCCTTACGCAAACACAAGTTCTATATTTACAGACAGCGGTTCTGCGGCAAGGGAATTTTCCTATAAAATTGATATTGGAATGATTGGTATTAATCTGGGAGTGCCGGCACCTATGGCATTCTTTAGTTTTGGAGGTGCAAAAGAATCACTTTTTGGCGATTTAAAAGCGCATGGCAAACATTCTATCTACTTTTATACTGATACAAAAACGATTGTAAGCCGCTGGGATCATACCATGCCGAGGAAGAGTGAGCAGTAAGAAATGACTTTTATCAGTCATGCACCTGACTTCAGTTTTGTTTTTAAAAAAAGTCATAGTGTATTATTGCACTTTTCTCTCACTTTATTCCAATGTATAAAATCACTGAAAAAGAATTTCAATCTCCCAATGTTGTAAAATTAGTTGTTGAGGCGCCGGAAATTTCAAGGAGCCGTAAGGCGGGCCATTTTGTCATTATCCGGATTGACGAATCCGGAGAGCGTGTCCCACTAACTATAGTTGATTCTGATCCTGAGAAGGGAACTATTACCCTCATTGTACAAAAAGTGGGAGTAACTTCTCATAAATTAACACTTTTAGAGAAAGGTGATTTTATTCTGGATGTTGCAGGACCCTTAGGTAAATCCACTCATATTGAAAAAGTTGGAACGGTCTTATGTTGCGGCGGTGGAGTAGGAGTTGCCCCTTTGTACCCTATAGTAAGCGCCATGAAAAAAGCCGGAAATAAAGTGATTTCCGTTCTTGCCGCTAAATCTGCTAATTTATTGTTATTGGAGAAAGAAATTAATGCATGTTCTGATGAAGTTATTATTATGACAGACGACGGAAGCAGAGGGAAAAAAGGATTAATAACCATAGGCATGGAGGAAATAATTAACCGGGAGAAAGTGGATCTGGCAATTGTTATCGGACCTGCAATCATGATGAAATTCGGGGCGCTGTTAACTAAAAAATATGGAATAAAAACCATGGCAAGTTTAAATACCATTATGGTGGATGGCACAGGAATGTGTGGTGCCTGCAGAGTGACCGTTGATGGTAAAACAGCGTTTGTGTGTGTAGATGGACCTGAATTCGATGCTCATCAGGTGAATTTTGAAGAGATGCTTTTGCGTTTAAATGCTTATAAAGAAATGGAAGAAGAAAGTTATAGTCAATGCTCTCTTAAACCGGTGCTTGACGAACGATAAAATATTTTTAAACTCTAACTGAATTGAATATACAAATAAAATTTATAATTTCAGAAATTTTTTGTTTTACGTCACCCCTTCTCCATTTTGGAGAAGGGGACGGGGGATGAGGTTTTTTTAATTGAAAATTTATTTTCAACATGGATACAACACAAGACAATGAATACTACCACAATGAAAGAATGGCTGAATGGAGGGACAAATTACGTAAATCGTTAAAGTCGAAAGAAAGAACAAAAATTGAAAGGGTAAAAATGCCTGAGGAGGATCCTTTGGTAAGAAATAAAAGTTACGTGGAGGTAAACAAAGGGTTGAGTGTGGAACAGGCGTTGTTGGAAGCAAAAAGATGCTTGGATTGCGTTGACCCGACTTGCATTACTGGATGTCCCGTTGGGATTAATATTCCTAAATTTCTAAAATTTGTAGAATCAGGCGATTTTCTTTCTGCCGCAAAAGTGATTAAAGAAACGAATTCTCTGCCTGCGGTTTGCGGTAGGGTTTGCCCTCAGGAAATTCAATGTGAGGCACAATGTTTTTATACCATAAAGCTAAAGTCACCCTCAGCCGCGATTGGTTATCTTGAGCGATTTGTTGCCGACTATGAGAGAGACAGCGGCAAAATTTCCATACCTGAAATGATGCCTGAAAATCATATTAAAGTAGGAATTATTGGATCCGGTCCTGCGGGTCTTACTGTAGCTGGTGAACTTGCAAAATTTGGGTATGACGTTACTGTTTTTGAAGCGCTCCACAAATTAGGCGGTGTGCTTAAATATGGAATTCCTGATTTCCGGCTTCCTAATATGATTGCAGATGTAGAAATAGAAACCATCCGTAAAATGGGTGTAAAATTTAAGACAAATTTTATAGTTGGAAAAACTGCAACGATTGATGAATTGAAAAAGCAGGGATTCGAAGCATTTTTTGTAGGAAGTGGAGCCGGATTACCTAATTTTATGAATATTCCCGGTGAAAATTCGGTAGGTGTTTTATCGGCAAATGAGTTTTTGACAAGGGTAAATCTGATGGGAGGTTCGAAAAAGGACTTTGACACTCCTTTATATGTTGGCAAACAGGTAGCAGTTATAGGAGGTGGAAATACAGCCATGGATGCGGTGAGAACCGCAAAACGATTGGGAGCAGAAAGAGCGATGATTGTCTATCGGAGGTCGAGGGATGAAATGCCGGCACGGAAAGAAGAAGTTCACCATGCCCTGGATGAAGGGATAGAGTTTTTGAATTTGTATTCACCCATAAAATACAATGCCGATGAAAAAGGAAGGGTGAAGAACATGATACTACAAAAAATGGTTCTGGGAGAACCGGATAAATCCGGAAGAAGAAGTCCGGTTCCGTTGGCTGGATCGGAGGAGGAAGTAGCCGTTGACATGGTAATAGTTGCCATTGGAGTATCGCCAAATCCATTAATTCCACAATCAATGCCGGAGCTTGAAATGACGCCAAGGCACACCATCAAAGTGGATGAAAACATGATGACAACGGTTCCTGGAATATTTGCTGGAGGGGATATTGTTAGGGGGGGAGCTACAGTTGTACTGGCAATGGGTGATGGTAGAAAGGCGGCGGCAGGAATGCATAAATACATCAGTTCCGTTGTCCATAATCATCTTCTTGTTTCCTAAACAATTTTCACTTACCTTTCTTTTATAGTATCTTTTAAAGAGAGCCAAACTTTCAATAAATTGAGTATTAAGATAATACATTGTCCCCCGCTGGCGGGGGCAGGGGGTGGATTTTTTACCCTGTTTATATATAATTTATAAAATTTCATGTACCTTTGCCCCGTTTAATTATCAAAAACAATGGCAAAAAAAGGATCACGCGTACAAGTCATCTTAGAATGTACTGAGCACAAAACCTCCGGTATGCCCGGAACTTCCCGATATATCACCACAAAAAACAAGAAAAACACACCCGATCGTCTTGAGTTGAAAAAGTATAATCCGGTGTTAAAAAAAATGACCTTACACAAGGAGATAAAGTAGGGGCAACCCTTGCGGTTGTCCATTAGTCATTAGTGTCTTATCAATAATATTTCAACCAATTTTCGCAAAATGTTTTTTTAAATATCGAATAATGAACAAGGAATAATGAATTTCGAAGTAACCAAAACTTCAACATTCTTTATTCCTTGTTCGATATTCATTATTCCATTTAAATTACATAACCCCCATGGCAAAAGAACCCGCAAAAGAACCCGCAAAAGTTAAAAAGGTAGAAGCACCTAAAGAAGAAAAAAAGAAAGGACCTGTTATTAAGAATCGTGTAATGGCAGTACGGAGCGTTAAATCGCCAAGAACCGGCGCTTACACTTTTAAAAAAGAAATGATATCGTTGGATAAGGTGAAAGATTTTTTTAAATAACATCTACGGAGTATAGATCTACGGACAGCGTATTTTTTGGATTTATGAAATATGAAATCTACAACATTTTATAAGTTTTCTAAATTAACGCGGATGAAACAAATAATTTTTCTTGCAATAAACGCTATAATAGTTGCGCATATATCCCAAATTTGGATGGCTTTACGCAATAGGTTACGTAGATAAAATTTTATTCGAAACCCTTGCACTTCGTAGCAAGTGACATCGTAACTTGAATCCGACAGACATAATTTTAACTTTGTAACGATAATTAAATAGACAAAATACAATGGCAATTAAAAGGCATAAGACAAAAGCACTCAAATCAAAATTTGGGAAACTGACTGTATTTCATTTGACAATGAAAGTGAAAGATGTAATTCACATTTCGTATGTTGCAGTAAGAGGCAAAGACGATGAAGAAGGTGCAGTTCAGAGGTTGCTAAACAGACAAAGGATACTATCAATAAAATCTTTTGTCTTGGAAGGGAATATGTTCTTCAACACTTTCATTCTTAATTGGACAAACGAAAAAGTAAAACCCGAATTTTCTGATGGAGAAATTACGGTTCCAATCGTTCCTTCCGCATCCCAAGTAATAGACGGACAACACCGGCTTGCCGGACTTTCGGAAGCTATGAAAGATGATGAGAAGATTGGGGAACAAGAAATTCTTGTAACTTTTTGTATTGGACTTACAACAAGAGAAGCAGCGTTAATTTTTGTCAATATCAACTCCGAGCAAAAACCTGTTCCTAAAAGTTTAATCTATGATTTATTTGGCGAGATGGAAGATGATACAAACCATGCAATCAATCGTGCAACAGATATTGCAGAGGACTTAAATAATAATGAAGAATCAGCGTATTATGGTGCGATAAAATTTCCTGGCAAAGCAAGAGGTGTTGGAATTATTGACTTATCAGCAGTTGTAACGAGTTTAAAAAAACATTTAGAAACAGATGGAGTTTTTGCAAATCATAAACTTACAAATCTTCAAAATCAAAAAATGGCAATACTGAATTACTTTTCCGCTTTGAAATTTTATTACGACAAAGAGGATTTATGGAGTAACAGAGCAAAGAATCCATTTTTCACTAATGCGGGTTTCATCGGTGCAATTGAGCATTTAGTTTCTAAATTAATTTCAAAATGTGCAGAAAATAAATCCTTTCAAGTAGCCGAGTTTAAAAAACTCTTGGACTTGCCAAAAGGAGAATTGCTTCTTAGAGCAGACCTTAAAAACCTTGAAGGTAAATCACAAAGAAAAGCTGTTGTTGAATTTTTGGAAAGTCATCTTTTAAAATCATTGCCAGACCAAGATGAATATAAGTTTTGACAGGCATAGAGCGCAACTTCGTTGTGAGACAATTCTAAACTGCCAAACTCTTGACCAATGGAATGTGGCTGATTTTAAAAGTCTGCAATTAGATAAATCACAAGCGTCACTTTTATCTTCTGAATTGCGAGAAGATGCGAAAGACCTTTACTTCAAAGGTCTTTTGAGTTTGTTTGAGGCGTTGAAATCAATTGAGGCAAAACTTTTCTCTTGGGCAACAATTAAATTTTATTACTCCATGTATTATTTTTTAAGATGTACAATGGCAGTTAATGGAGTTGCACTTATCAGACAAAAGTCCCTCTATTATTTAAAAGCACTTGACGGTGAATCCCCAGTGACAAAAGGAAACAAAAAATATAATTCCGACCACAGCGGAACGATTAATTTTTTCAAAGACCTTTTTAGTTCTGACATTCTATTATCACAAGACATTGACACCACAAATGCTTATGATTGGTTAATGAATAAAAGAGAACAAGTGAATTATAGGGAACGACATTTCAACGAACCAAACCATTCAGAATTTTGGAAATTGATTGCCGAACAAATCAACAAAGGAAATTTAGAAAAACTTTTAAAGGATTATATTCAAGACAAGTTTATTTTGTGTTTCCAAGAGGAACATGCAATCCTTGCTATCCCAATTAAAAGAGCACTACTCACAAAAGAAAGATTAGATGCTGAAAATATTGACATCGGTTTGAGCAGAGAGCGAAAGAAAATTCTTCTTGATTTACTATCAATAAAAATTCCAGAATTAGTTCAACTTACAAACAGCTAATTAAAATAAAATGCAAGAAACTACCGAGGACGAATTCCTTTCAGACAAGAATAAAAAATTCAGTGTGCCACTGAAGTATTGGATACCAACATTGATTTCTGTAATATCAGGAACAGCTATCCTTATTTGGTTTGTCTTTTCATTAATAAATCCATTAGAGAATGACCTTCTTGAAGTCAAAACAAAGGGCACAACGAATTTTAGTAATAGCCCAATTGTATTAAATACAGTTTTCCTTGAATCAACCACTGGTGAGGACATTACGTATCAACAAACTCTTGCGATAAAAAATATTGTTTTTAGATTAAAGCAACGAAACGACCTCGTTTTAGTTGTAGGCGGTTATACTGATGATAATCTTGACAATGACCAATTTCAAAAAGTAACTGAAAGTAGAAAGGCATCAGAGAGAATTAAAAACATCATCGTTGGACAAGGTATTGAGCCTTCACGAATCTATTATGACGGCTTTGGGCAGAACGTTCCGATTCGTTTTCCCAAGACCAAAAAACATAATGTCGCTCTAATGGTAATAGATGTATTTGAATTAATGGAAGGAACATTTAATGGAGGGGCAATATCAAGTGCCATATAATGACCAAGAATAAAATTTACATTACATTATTGCTTTTGACTTTTTTAATAATTGGAGGATGGTTACTTCTGTCAAGTGATTACCGAAAGTTATTATATCCAGACCAATCAGCAGACATTAATAAAATTGAGATTGACAGTTCTGCTGTAAAGGACATAGAAGAAAATATTGATACAATAATAAAGTGGGCAGAACTTTATAAGATTTCACCAGAGGCAATTATGGGAGTTATCATTGCAGAAAGAAGTCTTCATAAAAGTCCAGCAAATCAATTTGAGGAATACTATGTTCAGAAAGTTTTTTTAGAAAAATCTGATTTATATTTAGAACAACTTGCAGAGGCTACTAAAAACAAGATTGAAAACAAAAAATTAACAGGTGAATCTGAACAAGAGTTTAAATTCAGATTACAGCATGGGTTAATTTGGACAATTGGTTTATGTCAAATATCAATAATGAAGAGTCTTGAAATTGACAGCTTGCTTTCACTTGTAGAAAACCGTTCCAAAAGAACGGTAAAGGAAAATATTAAATGCTTAATGACACCCAATTGTAGTATTGAATATTGTGCGTTTGAATTAAAAACTATTAGAGATAATTTTAAGTCAGGAACAGGAATTGACATTAGCAATAACAATGGAGTTCTATGCACCTTGTATAATACTGGCAAAGTTTCAGAATCTATTTCAAAATATAATAAAACAAAATCTACTCCCCAGCCGAACATCTTTGGGAAGTATGTGGAACTTAAATCGGGGTTGCTTTCAGGCAAACTGAAACAACATCATGATAATAAAGCGAACATCTAATAAACTTTCTTGCGAACTTCCAACAATTGTGTTTCGTGAACAGAGTAGAGTATTCGCATAACAGTAAGATTAAAAGAAATAAAAAAAAGAAGGGCTTTGAGAGGTAAACAAAGAGTTGAGCTTCTAATAAATAGTGCAGGTAAACGAACAGTTGTGGTTCTAAACCCTTCTTTTTTTTACTTCTTTAATCCCTTCTTCGTTAGCTGAGATGCCAATTGAATCGCTCAACTAACAATGTAAAAATTAAACTTTCAACAATAATGATTATTTTTATTCGTAACTTTGAAATATGAAAATATCAAGACCTCTTGACTTTGTGATTGATAAAATAACAAACTCCATTGAAAACACTTTAACGGGAGAAGTGTTTGACACCGCGATTATAAAACTTACTATTAAAGATTTGAGCCAAATTATAAAAGCTGACTGGCAATTTGACTGGACAAAGGAAATTAAAGATAGGGACAAACAGGTTTATAAACTTACAACAGTAAATAACCATACTATTATTCAGGGGCTACTAAGTATTGAAGACAAAAAAGATCACATTTTTATGCATCTCATTGAAAGCGCAAAGTTCAATAAACATAAAGACAAAGTATATTTAGGAGTTCCGGGAAATCTTGTTGCTTTTGCATGCAAGGTATCGGTAGATAAAGGTTATCAAGGTTTTCTTGCTTTTGATGCAAAGACAGCATTAATCAAACACTATCAAGACACACTCTTCGCAACACATTTTCGTGGACTTCGAATGTTTATTGAAACAAATGCAGCACTGAGATTAATTTCACAATATTTTAAATCATAAAAAAATGGGACTAATCAGAGAACCAAAAAATGTTGACTTTACAGTTCAATCAAAACCTTGGACAGAAGATGAACTTCATGACTTCAGAAAGCTAATGACAGAACTGAAGGCAAAAAATGTTGCTATAAAAAGTACCCGAAAGATCGCGACAAGGAAGAAAATGATATTAGCATAATAAAATTGCTACATGGTTCTGGATGAAAGAAGCACCACCGATAACAACCAAGACCTCGTTGCGCCCTTATGACTTGCAATTCAGCAACTGTTGCACTAAATCTGCCTCTGGACGGATGTTTTTTTCCCTTTGATTGTTGTGTTTTTTTCCTCTATGGGGATTTCGTTAATAAAGAAGAGTGTCGATATTTATGAAAATATGTTCAAGAAGTTCCTGAGAGAACTTATTTTTTTATTTTCTTGATTTTTGACTTCCCTAAAAGCAAAATATCAAAACAGGTTGATACCAAATTTTTAATTTTCATTCCGGTCTATTTTTTTTTCCTTCCGTATATCGCTTCTATTCTATCCGGTTTTTGTGTATTTTTGCTGGTGAAAGTAGTTTTTAGACGGACTGCCGTTAGCGGAAATCCTCCCTATACCGTCCCATTGACTTCTCAAGCTAACGTATTTCAGTTTACCAGTTTACTTCATAAATTTGCATAA
>Ga0156225_137_pt1 | contig 63540 bp, 58 predicted proteins | sample RifCSPlowO2_12_FD_107873 | JGI IMG/M metagenome (GOLD analysis project Ga0156225, IMG submission 107873) | Bacteroidetes bacterium RIFCSPLOWO2_12_FULL_37_12 | reverse complement strand
TTTAAAATGGAGTTGATTTTGATCATTTTTCTCCATCGGGTTCAGAAAAAAAATTTGATTTATTATTCACGGGCAATATGAATTATCCACCAAATATTGAGGCGGTACTGTTTATTTGTAAAAAGATTTTACCTCTTATCAGAATACACAAACCGGAAATTTCGTTTTGCATAGCGGGTACAAATCCAGCCAGAGAAATTACAAAATTATCCACCAAACATATCGTCGTAACCGGTTGGGTGCAAGATATACGTCCTTATTATAATGCATCAAAAATTTTTATCGCTCCAATGCAAACCGGTTCCGGATTGCAAAATAAATTATTAGAGGCAATGGCTATGAAAATACCATGTGTCACCTCTACGCTTGCCAATAATGCCATCAATGCAATTGATACAGAGACGGTTTTAATTGCAAATACACCAGAAGAATTTACAAAACAAATTTTATATTTGCTGAATAATCCTGAAAAAGCCAAGATAATTGGAAACGCAGGTTTTGAGTTTGTCAAAAAAAATTTCGACTGGGATATAATCGTTGGCAATCTTGAAAAATTAATTTCCAGCCAAGACCTCACCCCAGCCCCTCTCTCTACTTTAAGAAGGTAGGGAGAGGGGTGAAAATTTTTTCATATCGAATTCATAATTTTCTCATAAACCCATCATGCTAAGTACCATAGAATCCGCTTTAAAAGACCTTAGAAAAGGAAAAATGATTATCGTAGTTGACGATGAAAACCGTGAAAACGAAGGAGATTTTATTTGTCCTACCGAATGTATTACTCCACAAAAAGTAAACTTTATGGCAAAGGAAGGCAGGGGGTTGATATGCATTTCTCTTGCCGAAAAAAGGTGTACGGAATTAAATCTGAACGCAATGGTTGAAAACAATACGGCTTTGCATAATACCTCATTTACCGTTTCTGTTGATTTTAAACACGAAGGAACTACAACCGGGATTTCCGCTCATGACAGAGCCAAAACAATTTTAAAATTGATTGACCAGAAATCTAAGCCGCAGGATTTTGGCAGACCCGGACATATATTTCCGTTAATGGCGAAAGACGGGGGCGTGCTCAGGCGTTCCGGTCATACAGAGGCATCCATGGATTTAGCAAGAATGGCAGGTTTTTATCCTTCCGGCGTTTTAGTTGAAATAATGAAAGAAGACGGGAGCATGGCACGCTTAAATGATTTGAAAAAAATTGCTAAACGTTTTTCATTAAAAATTATTTCCATCAAAGATTTAATTTCATACCGTCTTTCGAAAGAAAATCAGATTACCCGCGAAGTTTCGGTAAAACTCCCGACAATTTTCGGTGAATTTGAACTAGTTGCTTACAGCCATAATCTGACTGGCGCTCTGCATATCGCATTGGTTAAAGGGAAATGGAAAACAAATAGTCCTGTGCTGGTCAGAGTACATTCCTGTTGCCTTACAGGCGATTTATTGGGCTCTTTACGATGTGATTGCAGGGAGCAATTGCATGCATCCTTGCGAATGGTGGAAAAGGAAGGGAAAGGAGTCGTTTTGTATATGAACCAGGAAGGGAGAGGGATTGGGCTGTTGAATAAATTGAAAGCATATAAATTGCAGGAGGACGGCTACGATACGGTACAGGCAAACCTGAAGTTGGGATTTAAGATGGACGAAAGGGATTTTGGAGTAGGTGCGCAGATTTTACGTGACCTAAACATTAGGAAAATCCGCTTAATTACAAATAATCCAAAGAAAAGAGCAGGACTAGAGGGATATGGAATACATATCATTGAAAATATACCTATTGAAATAAAAGCAAACCGTCATAACCTAAAGTATCTCAAAACCAAAAGAGACAAAATGGGGCATGAATTAAAGCTGAAGGGTTCAAGAAACCGTAAGGGGGGGTAATGGGGAGGGGATGCCGGAATACTCAGAATATAGTTCATTTGTAAATTATTTTTAAATAAATGTTGTAACATTAATTGTTATAACATATATTTGTAAAAATTTTAAACTTAATCACACACAAAAAATGAGAAAACTATTTTATTCCGGTATTTTTATAATGTTGTCCACCGGTACAACTATTCAAGCACAAACTACCTGGAACATAGATGAGTCACACAGCAAAATATCTTTTTCCGTAAAACACATGGTGATTGCCGATGTGGAAGGAAAAATTGCAAAGTACTCTGCCACTATTACTACTTCTAAACCGGATGACTTTTCAGATGCTGACATAAATTTAGTTCTGGATGCTAATTCATTAAGTACTGATAATGAAATGCGTGACAATCACCTGAAGGGAACAGATTTTTTTGATGCCGCCAAATTTCCTTCCATTACCTTTAAGGGGAAAGGAATGAAAAAAGTGAAAGATAATATGTGGAAACTGACAGGTGAATTAACCATTAAAGATGTCACCAAAAAAATTGAATTGGATGTTGTTTACAATGGCATAGTAAAAGATCCCTGGGGAAATACAAAAGCAGGTTTTAAGATAACAGGCAAAATCATGCGTTTTGATTACGGTTTAAAATGGAATAACGTTATGGAATCGGGTAGCATGGTTGTTAGCGACGAAGTTATGATCATGGCGAATATTGAATTGGCAAAAGGTAAGTAATAATGCTGTTAGAAAAAGAAATATTTCAAAAGAAGTTCCGTAATAATTATCACAAGCTAGCGGTGAATCTGATTTATACAACGAATTGGTTGAATGCCCATTTCAGAAAATCGTTTGAAAAACATGATATCACTTTACAGCAATATAATATATTACGGATACTTAGAGGTTATTCCCCCTCCCCTGCTACTCTCAACTTTTTAAAAGAGAGAATGCTTGATAAAATGTCTGATGCTTCGCGTTTGGTAGAACGTTTAAGAAAAAAGGGAATCGTACAAAGAACGTTGAATAAAAAAGACAGGCGCGAAGTGGAAGTCATTATCACTTCCAAAGGGCTGAATATTCTTAAAAAACTTGACCCGGTACAAAAAAAGGCAGATAAATTATTGTTTTCGCTTTCAGCCAGGGAAGCATCAACGTTGAATAAACTGTTGGATAAATTGCGGAGTCACAAATAGCACCTAATTAACACGAATAGATTAGTGTAAATTTCTGCTATAAATCGTGGTGTATCGACACGGTGCACCTTTCGCTACTCATACATGGCTTGAATCTTAAAAGCCATCACACTCATTTCAATATAACTTTTTTCAACATTAACGGTTAATTCACGGATTTCATGTTCCATGTGTAGTATTTTATCAAAGCCCATCCCCATACTTTCATATTCAGTTTTCATTAATTCCACCATTTGCTGAGTAAGTTCGATTTGCTTTAAATAAAGTTCTATGTTCCTTTCGTTATTCCTATATTCAAAAAGCATCTTGTTTAATTCATTAAGCATTTCATTTTTTACGTTTTCTTTATCGGCATTTAACATTACTATTTCAAATTCTTTTTCTTTCTGCCAGGAATTGTATTTCTTACGTTTTATAGGAAGTTTTAACTTTATTGAAGGCATCAGAAACGATTCATATCCTCCGGAACTTCCATGTGTTTCTGCCTGATTTAAAATGGCGTAATCGAACCCGAGTGTGAACATTGGTTTTGAGTCCTTTTTTAACATTTGTCTGCCTAACTCAGTGGCATATATCATCTTTTCCATACGTAATATCATCGGATTGTTTGTAAGGATGTAATTTTTTAAAGTAGAATCCGGATAAGGTAAATAAAACAAATCGAGTGTGAAGGGTTGAAACAGCGAATCCCCTGATTTTCGATTTAAGAGAAGAAGTATTTCATCTTTAATAAGTTCTTTTTCCTTGGTAATTTTAGTTATTTCATTCTTAATTTCTTCTATCATAAATTTAACCTCCAATAATTCGCCCAGGGAACTTTTTCCGGTTTCATACCTGGAAGAAACTACTTTTTCAATATTCTGATAATTTTCAAGGTGATGCTGTTCAGACACCATCATTCTATCCATTGCAAACAACATAAACCATTTCTCTTTAATGGTTGCTATCAGATTATTCTTTTTTTCCCGGTAAACAAGTTCCTCCATTTCCGCCATCACTTTTAATTCTTCACGCCGGAGTGCTAACATTCCAAACCAGGGTAAATCCTGCATCAATGAAAATTGCAGACCTTGTCGCATTTCTGCAGGCATAAGCATATACCCTAGTCCACCCATTGGCTCTGGAAGTGAAATTTGATTTACTTTTTCCATTGCCGCCAGGTATTTGTTGTGCTGGGATATCAAAGCAGGATTATTTTTTTCTGCTTCCTGTAAAAGATCGAATAAGGACTGCTGGGCAATAGTTACTTTGGAAAAAATTAGAAGCAACCCAAATGCGATCACATAATAAAATTTTATTATCAATATGTTTTTCATAAAATCTTCTGTTATATCAACTTTTTTTATTTCTCAATTCCCACAATCCTTTTCTTTATTTCACCGCAATTCAGCATTGACTCTCCAAAAAATGGATTTTTAATTTCAGAAAATTCACTGAGCCAGTCAGCACCTTTATCATCGAATGCCATCGGACAAAAGTCAAGATATATTGTTTCAAAATTCATTTCAAAACTTTCGATAATTTCCTGCAAAGGGTTGGTTAACACGGCAAAATGCAACCGTTGATCTTCTATATTTTTTCCTTTATAAATATTTTCAAAAGATTTGCTAAGCAGTTTTTCTTTTTCAAGCCACTTTTCCTTCGCCGGTTGAGTTAAGTGTCTACTTTCTTTTTTAATCAATAATAATAAGTTGATTATTTCCCCGGTTGCTTTTTTTCCCTTTTCGACATTGTCATCTATCAATGCGTTCTTTACCGAAAAATAATTTTTCATTATCTTTTCAAATAAAGTAGAGAAATTTTGAGTTACAATTAATTTATTAATCTCAGGGGCGGTCATCATACTGTTTTTACCTGCAAGCTGTGCGGCGGCATCTATTTTAAAAACACCATTTGTAACAATTTCTTCTCCTTCTTCCAAGCCACCCCCTACCGTATAAAAGTTTCCTGTTTCTTCTCCAAGATTGACTTCCCTGTATTCAAAAGTGGGTTTTTCAGATTCCTTTTTCTTTACATAAACAACTGATTTTTTGCCCGTCCAAAGAACAGAGGTCTTTGGAATTATCAATGAGTTTTTAACATGAGGGATAGCTGATTTAATCATCCCTTTTACAAACATTTCCGGTTTAAGATTAAATCCGGAATTGTTAATCTCCGAACGGACAAATGCAACTCTCATCATGTGGTCAACCATCGGGTCAATAAAAGTAACTTTACTTGTAAACTTTTTTCCGGGATTTGCAGGTACTTCGAAATGGATGACGTCTCCTATTTTTATCCACGGTAAATCAATTTCATACACTTCAAAAAGCACCCACAAGGATGATAAATCAATTAATTCAAATATCATCATTCCTTCTTCAATCATGTCACCATCAGCGACCATTTTTTTCATAACAGTACCTGTTGCAGGAGAGAGAATTTCGAAATAATACTGTAGTTCACCTTTCTTTTCAATATTATCAATTTGAGTGTCACTCAATGACAGAAGTTTTAATTTGTTTCTTGTCAATTTATATAAGTCGGGGTTTGACTGTTTTAATTCAATTACCTGAAAAAGTTCTTTTTGAGCAGATATCAGTTCAGGTGAATAAATAGTGGCAAGTTTTTCACCTTCCTTAACATTCTGTCCGGTATAATTGACAAATAATTTTTCGATTCTTCCGTGAAAGCGAGAGGTGATTACAGACATTCTGCGCTCATCTGCTTTTACTTTCCCCGAGAGAAAGATTTCTTTTTCTGGAACTGCCCTTTGTACTAACGTTGTTTGAACCTCCGCAATTTTAATAGCACTTTCGCTTATCTGGATTTGGTTGATATCATCACTTTCCCCGGATTCTAAATCAAGAGGAATAAGATCCATAGCACAAATTGGACATTTGCCCGGATTATTTTGTCTGATTTGCGGGTGCATAGAACAAGTAAAAATACTTGCTTTACTAGTTGCTTCTGTGTCCGAATTTTCTTTTATCGGTATAACTTCAGAGTCACTTTTAAAAATAAGCCATCCGATAATAATTCCCAGTATTAAAATACCGGTTGTCTTCAAAAGAGATTTATAGTTTTTCATATTTTTTATATGGTTTGTTTTTTAATGCTGTTCTCTCTCCACACACACTGTAAAATCGGAACAATATACATGGTCATCATTTGAATAACCATTCCACCAAACGTAGGAATAGCAATGGGAATCATGATTTCTGCTCCTTTTCCGGTGGAAGTGAGCACCGGTAATAAAGCGATAATGGCACAAGAGGCAGTCATCATTGCCGGACGTACCCGTTTTTTACCTGCTACTATTACTGCTTCCCGGACTTCTTCTATAGTTTTTGGATTTAAACTTTCAAAGGTCTGGTGGATATAGGTACCCATGATCACGCCGTCATCTGTGGCAATGCCAAACAAAGCAATAAATCCCACCCATACAGCCACACTTAAATTAATGGTATGAACCTGAAATAAATCACGCATATTCATTCCTGCAACAGAAAAATTCATGAACCAATCCTGACCATAAAGCCAAATCATGATAAAGCCCCCAGCGAATGCTACAAATACTCCTGAGAAATGAATGCAAGAGGCAGTTATGGTTTTAAATTGGAAATATAAAAGCATAAAAACCAAAAGCAGTGAAAGCGGGACCACCAGCATTAGCCGTTTAGTGGCACGTACCTGATTCTCAAAATTTCCTGAAAATTTATAGGACACCCCGGCTGGGATTACAAATTCACCTGAATTTATTTTATGTTGGATAAAACGATCCGCTTCTTCCACAACATCCACTTCTGCAAAATCCGGTTTTTTATCAAACAGTACATACCCTGTAAGAAATGTATTTTCACCCCGGATCATCTGTGGACCCTTCCTGTATTTGATTTCTGCAATTTCACCCAGAGGAATCTGCACCATATTATGAGATGGAATCAGAATCTTTTTTAACTCTTCCGGAGTGTCACGATACTCTCTCGGATAACGCACCCTGACTGCAAATCTTTCACGACCTTCAACGGTGGTTGTAATTTTCATTCCACCGATTACTGAATTAATCGTATTCTGAACATCTTCTATCGTCAATCCATATCTTGCAATTGATGCCCTGTTTATTTCAATTTCAAGATAGGGAGTTCCAACTATTCGTTCAGCAAATACGGAAGGCGCGGAAACAGAAGGCACATTTTTCAGTATATTTTCAATTTGTATTCCTACTTTTTCAATAGTATAATTATCCGGACCATAAACTTTTATTCCCATAGGTGCACGCATTCCTGTTTGTAACATAATCAAACGGGTTTCGATGGGTTGTATTTTAGGCGCCGATGTCATTCCGGGTATGGTTGCTGTTTTTACTATTTCATTCCAGATATCGTCTGCTTTTTTAATTTCCGGTCTCCATTGCCGGAAATACTCTCCATTTACGTCAGGTAATAAATGAACAGGCAAAATATTTTTATATCCGTCAGTGGTTACATTATAGGTTGACTTTTTAAATTGTTCTTTTCCGGAATCAGATAAAATAAAACTCCCATCTTTATCAGTTTTAAATTTTTCCCGGTGTCCTTCTTCATTCAGAATATACTCCGGTTTGTAATTAATCAGATTTTCAAACATTGACACCGGTGAGGGATCTAAAGCGGAATTGACCCTCCCCCACTTTCCAACCACTTGTTCAACTTCAGGAATGGCACGAACCCGTTTATCCAAAAGCGCTATTACATCGAGATTCTCTTCTACACCTGAATGTGCCATTGTTGTTGGCATCAGCAGGAACGAGCCCTCGTTTAACGAAGGCATAAATTCTTTTCCTACTCCGGGAAACTTATGAATTAAAAATTCCCAACCTTCCGTTTGTCTCAGATTAATTCCGAGTTTACCGGAAGCATTAGCGAGCCATCCAAACATTTTTTCACTTCCCAGCCATACGGTAAATCCAATCAAAAGTGTCACAAAGGGGATCAACATGAATTTCATTTTATTAACCAAACACCAACGGAGGACTTTTTCATACGTATAAACGACGAGTGACACACTACCAAGAATTACTGAAACTAATCCACCCACAAATAAATAGTTGATAAACGTACTGTTATGCGCTCCAAGGGGAAGCCATTCTACCGTTAAATAATACAGTGCCACTAATAAAATAATTCCGTTATTAATAAGATTTGGAATATTTTTTCTTTTTTCTGTCCAATGATTTTCAAAATAATTATTAATTCCGAGTGCCACAAGAGCCAATAGAGTATATTTTCCCCATCCCAATCCAATTAATAAACCGCCGGTAATCATTACCAAGTTCAATACATTGCGAATTTTTTTAGAGTCAGACCGAATAGAAAAAATATAATAGGTTATAGCAGGCAAGGCAATCATCCCTGAAATGTAAGTGGCAACCATAGCGAACGTTTTCGTGTATGCCAGGGGACCAAATAATTTTCCTTCAGCGGCTTCCATTGTAAAAACAGGCAGAAAGCTTACAATCGTAGTTGAAAGAGCTACTGTCACTGCCATTCTTACTTCGGAGATACCCGTGTAAATTACTTCGAGCAGTTTTCTTCCACGCACGTTGTGATTTTCAGGCATTTGGAGATGTCTAATGACATTTTCTACATCTACAATCCCAAGGTCAACCATCACCCCTATGGCAATTGCAATTCCGGATAATGCAACAATATTGGCATCTATCCCAAATAATTTCATTGCGCTAAATGCCATCAGCACTCCAACGGGTAGAAACAGTGACACTATGATAGATGCTCTTAGGTTCATCAGAAGAACTATAATAACAATAATTGAAATCAGTGTTTCATGTGATAATGCTGACTCAAGCGTTCCGATGGTTTCCTTGATTAATCCGGTTCTGTCGTAAAATGGCACTACGGTGACTTTGGAAACAGTGCCATCTGAAAGTGTTTTAGAAGGGAGACCAGGGGCAATCTCAATAATTTTCTTCTTCACTTTATCAATCACATCCATAGGATTTGATTTGTACCGTGCCACGACCACAGCTCCCACTGCCTCCGATCCCTCTTTGTCTAAGCCACCAATGCGGTTTGCAGGACCAAAATTCACCTTTGCGACTTCTTTAATTCGTATGGGCACATTTTCACGAACATCCACAACTGCCTCTTCTAAATCCTGAATTTTTTTGATATACCCTATTCCGCGTATGTAGTATTGTGCCCGGTTAATTTCAATGGTCTGAGCACCGATATCAATATTGCTTTTCATCACCGCATTCATCACCTGCATAGCATCAATATTATGCGCTTTAAGCGCCTGGGGGTCAATATCTACCTGGTATTCTTTTACAAATCCTCCGACAGAAGCAACTTCTGAAACACCCGGCACTGAGTTGAGTGAGTACTTCAGATAAAAATCCTGAATGGTACGTAGTTCCTGAGGGTCCCAACCTCCTGTTGCTTTTCCCGTTTTTGGATCACGTCCTTCGAGAGTGTACCAAAAAACCTGTCCTAAGGCGGTAGCATCGGGTCCCATAACGGGTTGCACGCTTTGTGGCAAAGTACCCGGTGGCAATGAATTTAATTTTTCAAGGATACGTGAACGACTCCAATAAAAATCAATTTTTTCATCGAAGATGACATAGATGAATGACATTCCAAACATAGAGGTACTGCGAATATCATTTACACCTGGAATACCAAGCAAAGCAGTTGTTAAGGGATAGGTGATTTGATTTTCTATGTCTTCCGGATTTCTACCCATCCATTCGGTAGAAATAATCTGCTGATTTTCTCCAATATCAGGAATAGCATCAACCGGCACCGGATCTTTCGGGAACCAATTCATTTTCCAGTTAAATGGAGCATTGGCGATTCCCCAACCGATAAAACCCAGTAGGATAAGAATGGCAATAAAGCGATTCTCTAAGAAATATCGTATGATTTTGTTGAGCATGGTTTTGTTGGACCTAAGTAGAGACACGGCGCACCGTGTCTCTACAATTAACATTCATATCTATCTTATTTAATGTACACTATTAACTAATTGATCATAATAACTAAATTACAAATTTGTATTCCGATCGTATTTACAGCATTTATGTAATTTATTATAAACTTTATCGGGCGCTTTTTGTTTCTCGGTATCATGCCCCACTGCGGAAATGCACTCGTGAATTTTTGATTCAGATATTGCGGATGAATCAAATTTGACTGTCATTATTTTTGATTTCTTGTCCCACTCTGCCTCTGTGACACCATTAATTTTTAATGATTTCTCAATCCGGCTTTTGCACATATCACAATTACCAAAAACTTTGAAGGTTATGGTTTTATTTAGCGTGTCATTGGAGGAATGCATATAAAATGAATAATTAGTGATAGAAAGGCAATTTTTAGAAATGCCATTGGTGAAAAACGAGCAAAGGAAAATTATCCCAATTGCAATTAATTTTATTGTTGATTTCATTGTTTTGATATTTTAAAGATTAAATTTTAATTTTTTTTTGTGTGTAGAAACACGATGCACCGTGCTTCTACGTATAGCCGAATTGTTTGAAAAATAATACACCAAGTCCACAAATAATTGCGCACCGTGTTTCTACAATTGGCTCTACGGAAAAAACAAAAGGAATAAATCAGAACAGGAAGGATTGAATAAAAGGTAGGAAAACAGAATTTAAACCAGGTGGGGATATGTAATGGAGAGATGTAAAAAAGTTGTAAAAACTTCCCACGTTGATAAACCCAGGAAGAATAACATAAGAAAATTCAAATGAAACTGGAATTAATTTCAGGATGGGTAAGAAATTGTCGGTAACAAATCCTTTTAGTTCATCTTTACAGCAAGGGATTTGACTAAAAGCAGAATTAGGTAAATTTACGCAAGCGCCTGATTCATCTTCCATGCCGCAGGAAGAGGTTTGAGTTCCGGTAATGAACTCAACATCTGCTATTTGACCTCCGCAAAAATGGGTATGAATGTAGATTCCTGCTTGTGAGAAAAACAAGGGTAGCGACAGCAGTATGGATAGTATTGTTTTCAAGATTGAGTACAAAGGTAGGATATATTTATGAGAAAAGCAAGTTTGGAAAATTTACAACACCACCCACTTCAAAAATATCCATTGCCCATGTTCCTTTGAGATAAGTTGAATCAGATAAATACCCTTGTGATTGGGCGTTGATGTCAAATGAATCCGGTTCAACCCTGTGTGAATATTTAAAAGTTCTTCATAAATTTTTCTACCCTCTATAGAATATATAGTGACACTCACCTCTTCAGAGGCAGGACTGTAAATCCTAAGTTGAGGATGAACATCCACATTTCCCGGGTTAGGAAAAAGAGTTGCCTGAAAAACGTTTTGCGGTAATTTTGATTTATTGATTGAAGAAGTTTCCTTTCGATTAAAAGGGCAAGAAATAGACATCTTAGGCAACGAGTCATTAAAATAAACCAAATTACTTCCTTTAAAATTACTAACAGGAGAAGGCATTGATTGGCAAAAACGGGATTCGGTGATTGCTTTTACGTTCCACTTCCAATAACTGCTTCCATAATTATAGACCGAAGCATAAAAGGTGTCACAGGTGATGAATGACTGCAAAAAAGCGTTGGTAAATTTCCATTGTGTTATTACATACCACGTAGCGCCAGGTACTGATGACCACCGGAAAACCACGGTATCACGGGATACAGTGTCACTATCAGAAGGAGAATACAGAACAGGTTGCGAAAAGAGAGAATCGCTAAGGGTATCAGGTAGAGGATGATTTAACAATTCATTCCGTTCGGTAAGCAAAGAGTGAACAATGGCAGATTGTTCCTGAAGAGAAAATCTATTCTGACATTCGTCATTGGAATAAGACATATATAAAGAGCCATCGGGTTCATACAAATCGCCTTCAACATCCGCTTTTGTTTGGGTATATGGACAATTCCAGCGATAGTCCAGAAAATCGGCGGGTGTATCGCAGAAGAAGTCACCATGAGTGTCACAGTTTGCTCCGGAATCCCTTTTTACAAATTCAGGTATGGTTTTCCAATTATGGAATGGGTGAAAAAGCGAAAAATGATGACCTAATTCATGAGCTAATGTAGATGAACCCGGCTTAGTACAATCTTTGTTTAGCACAACTCCACCCTGGTTGGGTTCGTTCGGATAAACTCCAAGAGGCCATGCATATCCGCAATTACCTGCCGCATTACCGGTGATATAAACATTCAAGACATCCCATACATAACTTGCATAAATAATATTGGCATTATTCTCCCATGTAAAATTATGATATTTTGAATTGGGAATATAGATGGGTAAATCATACAAAAAAAACTGAATATTCATGGAACTAAAACGGTTATTCAGTTCACACATCAGTGTTAAAAGATCTTTCGTGCAAAAATAACCCGAGTCGGAGCCGCAAATGTATTTTGATGCCTTCATGGAGCCGGTAATATGAAACTGCACCGGTATGTAAAACTTTTCTCCGAGACGAATGTTTTTTTTCAGATTTTTATAGAAAGACAAAACCTTTTCGTCTTGTATCTGAAAATTTTCTGTGGCACAAAAAGAGGATGGTGGGTTTTGAGAGTATAAATTTTGATTGCAAAAGAAAAATTGAAGAGCGGCTATGAGCGAGATATAAATAAAGTTTTGCATAATTTTATCCGTACTACAAAAGTTACAGTTTAATATCCAAATTAATTATACCACTAATTGAACAAAAAAAAAAATTAGCCACTGATTACACTGATTAAAAACGGTTTTTGAGATTTTTGTAACAATAATCCGTGTAATCTGTGGCAAAATTTAATTTTTTTTATTTTGGACGGAACAGTACCCTAAAAAATATTTAAAACATACTTATTTTAGAAATCATGATAATTTTTCCTTTACAAGATAGTTTTACAAAATATAACCCTGATTTGATATTTCTAACATCAAAAATAAATTCGTTGGAAGAGTTTGCATTAATAAATACCACACGTTGCCCTTGTAAATTATACAATTCCATGGAAAGGGGCAGGTTTTTCTGGAAATTAATAATTTTTATTTTTTTATTTGAATAAACCAAAATAGGGGGATTCTCATCAAGTGGTTCAAAATAATTTTCGGAAACAGGCGCTACCAGATTAGTATCGGTTACAAAAGTTGATTCCGCTAAATCGGTGCAAGTGTTTGTTTGTGAAATTGCCTGAACTTTCCAACGCCATTTATAATACTGGTATTTAAAAATGAAAGTAGATGTAAAAAATGTGTCGGTAGTGACAAAGGTCCGTTTAAAAGCGCCTGTGCCTTTTTGATGAGTTAAAATATAAAACATAGCGCCTTCCGATTTTCTCCAATGAAAAGTAACCGGATAGGCGGGAATCGTATCGTCATTCACCGGATAAGTTAATTCAGGGGGAATGGGCGTCACTGTGTCGGGCGCTGGAGGTGAGATTAAATAATTTCTATCGTATTGAAGGGAATAATTCATTGCATTTATCTGTGAGAGAGAGAAATATTTCTGACAATTATCGGTAGAATACGACATGTACAGACCCTCATCCGGGTTATATAAATCCCCGTTGGGGTCGCGAAAATTCCATGAATAAGGGCAGTACCAGCGGTCAGAAATAAAATCGGCGCGAGTGTCACAGAAATTATCGCCGGTAAACTGGCAATTTGAACCGTTTACATATTCAGTGTTTGGCGGAAAAGCGGCATTGGTATCCAAGCCCTCCCATCCGCTGAACGTATGCGGTAAATTAAAATAATGACCGGCTTCATGGTCAATGGTTGTAGAGGAAGAAAGTGCGCAGGAATTTTTTAATACGACAGCGCCTTGACGCGGACCAGCACCTGGATAATAAGCATATCCGCAAACTCCTTTTGGGTTACCTACCAGATATACATTCATCACATTATTAATATTATAATTCTGAATCATATTATAACCTTCTTGTTGGGTATGATCATAATACAATGTTTTATTAAAATAAATGGGCATATCGTAAAGATAAAATTTAAAGCCCACGGGTTCGTACCTCTTATTCCAGTTGCAAATAAGTGTCATAAGATTATCAATAGTGTAATAACCGGTACTATCATCGTTGCCGCCAATGTGAAATTGGACAGGTATCCACACATCAGTTTTCCGGCTGTTTTTTGTAAAATTTTCAATGTCTTTATGTCTTTTCAAAATTAAGTCGGTAGAAGAAACAGGATAAGGTGTAGTGCCACAAAAATCTTCAAGCGACTGTGCGGAAAGACAGTTGAGTGACAAGATTGATAAAAATAATAGTGTTAGAACCGGTTTTGAGTGTAAATAATGCATGGGAATGCAGTTGTAATACGATTGTAATACGGTTGTAAAACGGTTGTAATTCAGTTGTAATTCAGATAACTATGCTGTTTGTTCCTTATAAATCCATCCGCCAACCAACGTGCCTAAGGTGATTTCAAGAATAACATCAAGCATAGTAAAGAAAGGAACTTTAGCGCCTACATTATAAAAAACGTACATGGCAATCGGTGTTCCGGAGGCAATGAGACCCACTAAAAGCCCGGTAATGATTGCTGTTTTTGCTCCTGCCCCAAGATGCGTTCTTGCGATGGCATAAAGAGCGGTGCATAGGATACCGGATACAAGCAGGAAAATATGATGCAACCACATGGCTGTCATATTTACTTCTTCGTGAGTTTTTAATACATGGGAACTCATTAAATTATTATAACTTTCTTCAAGTATTCCGCCGTGAATAATCATTCCAACTACGAACATGGCAACTCCGCCGGCTAATCCACCGAGGAGGATGCGTTTAAAATTCAGATTTTTTTCCATGATTTTTTTGGGTTTGTCCGGTACTTAAAAAGACCCGGGGGTTAAATTGTTAAATTGATAAATGTTAATAGTTACAAATTTACGTGAAATTTTTAAATTATACATAAACGGTGTAAAAAAGGATAATTCTTATTTTGAGGTGTTAAAAGTAATGTTAGAAATGATAAATCTTTGCCTTTGCGTTCCGTAGGAACGAGCCATGTTGTAACAACGGACTTCAGTCCGTTATTACAACGTCTGAATTCAGACAAATGAGTTCCGTAGGAACGAATCATAAAGAAAACAATACTATGGCAATTTCTTGAGTTTTTGAAAAAGCATGAAGTATCGTATGAGGAGAGATACCTTTTTAAAGACCTGATATGAGCCGTGCCTACGGCACTTCTGCCTATAAAACGTACAGCTTTGAAGGACGGACTAAAGTCCATCCTTACAAAATTAAATCGTGCCTCCGGCACTATTGCCCATAAAACGTACAGAATTGAGGACGGACTTTAAAGTACATACTTACAAAATTAAATCGTATTTAAGGCATTTTTGAAGTTTAAAGGATGATTTATAACATATCTTTTTTATACCAAAAATTCATTTTAGGACAATTTTTCCAGCTCTTCAAAATAAGAATTAGGTAAAAAAATCCACCCCCTGCCCTTTTAGCCGTAAACTTAAAACCCCCACCCAGCCGTCCATTCCAGATAATCTGCATGCCCATAATGAGTTTTCAAATATAATCCGGCTGTAAAATTCTTTGTAACAGCATATTGAACTCCTGCCCTTTGATAGGTGGATGTCACATTTTTGAATGGTAAATAAATATAATATCCAAATTGAACTGGGATTTCAACCCGGTTAATCTTAAAAACATAGCCGGCAGTAATACCTGAACGAAATAGTTGAACAGAGCTTTTATAGGTTGTTGTTTCATTAATCATAAGATATTTAACCGCATAATCCATAAATAAATCAAATCCTGTAGTGATGTATCCCAAATTTGTTAAAGGGTAATTATAATTTCCGGAAACACTCACAATATAAAAAAATTTATTTCCGGCTGAAGGGAGTTGTTTGAAGGATTGATTTAATCTGATGCTATAAAAATTTTTAAGTGGAACAATAGCAATTGTATCAGAAATATTTTTAAGAGTTTTTCCGAAGAATAAATAATTCAGACCTGCTTTCCATAAAATAAGATTCAATCCTGTATTGGGTTCTTTGATGTTTCCGTTGCTGAAATGAGTTATTCCATAACCAACATCCATCAAAAAATTCTTCTTTATTCTTAATTGAAGACCTAAGTAACCATGCAATACAATATTAAATCTGGAGCCGAAAGTGACATTTAAAGGGTTTTCGACGGGGTGAAATATTTTTGTGAGATACGATACCCCAGTTCCAGCGGTGAAAGAAGGTGATAGAAATGATTTTTCATAAAACAAAATCTGTAGTTGTGGAATTATGCTAATGGCATATCCCAAATCATTTTTGTTGGCAAAGTCAGTTATTATAACAGCAATATCGGTGAAAGGAAAATTATAAACACGTTCCCATGAGCTAATGCCTGTCCGTTTATATTTCCATTGAAATTCATACATATTGGGAAATCCTTTGATCAGATGAACCATTTGCCGGCTGTCACGAAAGATGTTCCCATGATAATAATGGAAGCCCAACCCTTGTTTCTGTGCAAATACAGGGAGAGTCAAAAAGCATAATAGCCAAATTCGGAAGAAATTCATTGGGTTGGTAAATGATTATGTACCCTTAGCTGGACAAGCCAGAACCAAAAAGGAATAAGGAATAACGAATATCGAACAAGGAATAATGAATGTTGAAATAAACTCCTCAGATTTCTATATTGACAACATGTTTGAAGGATTCATTTAGTAAGTGCCTAAACCTGTAAACATTTTCTCACCGAAACAAGTTTCTTAAGGAGCCCCTCAACCTTATCAAGCGCCAGCATGTTTGCTCCATCTGATAATGCTTTAGATGGTTCCGGATGGGTTTCAAGAAAAATGCCGTCTGTTCCTGAAGCAACTGCCGCAAGGGCAATAGTTTCTATCATCTGTGGTTGTCCGCCGGTGACACCTGAATCAGCATTGGGTTGTTGAAGGGAATGAGTTATATCCACCACCACAGGAATACGGAATGATTTCATGATAGGAATATTTCTGAAATCAACCACTAAATCATTATATCCCAAAAAAGTACCTCTCTCAGTAAGCATCACCTGACGATTTCCACTTTTCAATATCTTTTCGACTGAGAATTTCATGGATTTTGCAGATAAAAACTGCCCTTTTTTGATATTAACCCATTTGCTTGTTTTAGCGGCGGCTACCAAGAGGTCTGTTTGACGGCATAAGAAAGCAGGTATTTGCAATGCATCCACATAGTTGGTAGCTAATTTCACTTCAGATGACTCATGAACATCCGTAATAACAGGAATGGAATATTTCTTTCCGGTTTCTGCCAATATATTCAGCGCCTGTTCATCTCCGATACCTTGAAAAGAATCAAGGCGGGTACGGTTTGCTTTCCGGTAAGATGCTTTGAAAATGAATGGGATTTCGAGGGCATGACAGATTTTTTTCAGATGTTGGGCAATGTTATTGGTAATTTCTTCATTTTCAACCACGCAGGGTCCTGCAATGAGAAAAAAATTTCCAGCAGTGTAAGAGGTTATTTTCTCTATGGCGGGTATCATTGTTCCGGGTTAGGTTGTGAATATTAAAAAATATTATGTAAGTTTGCAAAAATAATGAAAAATTAATCATACCACCATGAGTACCGAGCAAACACCACAGAAAAGCAGTAAAAAAGGGATTTTCATTCTTTTTATTATCCTGCTATTAATTTTAAATGCCTTGCAATTATGGGTAAATATATCCCATAAAAAGGATATAGAGCAAAAAACAGAAATTATTGACAATGCCAAGAAGGAGTTTGACGAATTAAGCGGGGTTAAAAAGCAATTGGATCAAAAGGTTGATTCGTTGGATTTTTCAAATTCACAGATGAAATTTGAGATTGAGTCAAAAAAGGTGGAATTAGAGGAAAAAGAGAAAGAAATAAGGAATTTACTGGCAAAGCAAAAAAGAAATTTGTCAGAAATTGCCACTTTAAAGGAGAAACTATCTGAATATAAAAACCTTCTATCGGAAAGGGATGAGCAGATTTCCCGTCTGTCAAAAGAAAATTCGGAATTAAAGAAAGCCAATGAAGAGTTAACCACTCAAGTAGCGACTTTAGATGAAAATGTAAAAACCCTCAAGGTGGAAAAAGAGGACTTATTTAAAAAGGGTTCGGTATTGATTCCAGGCAAGATGGCTATTTCAGCTATCAGCAAAAATGGGAAAGAGAGAAAGGACCAGGATTATTACAGGGTTAAACATTTAGATAAAGTAAAGATATGTTTTAACCTGGCAGACAATAAGGTAGCGAGCCAAGGTTCAAAGAGTTTCTTTGTACGTGTCATTGACCCATCCGGCGCTTGTTTGCCACAAACTAACGGTACGAATGTGTTTGAAATGGAAGGGAAGCAGGTGCTTTTTACCTTAAAAGAGGATTTTACCTTTGATAATTCAGGACAAAAAATTTGCATTTTATGGCAAAATGAAGCCGGTTTTAAACCTGGCATGCATACTATTAACATCTATTCGGAAGGGGTAAAAGTGGCGGAAGAGAAGTTGATGGTGAAGAAGAATTTGTTTTAATTTTTTAAGGGCGAAAAATTTTTCACCCGTACCCTCAAACCATTCATACTCGGATTTCTACTATTCAAGTAAGTGTAAGTTTTCCACGTAATAATCATTTTTATCTTTGTAATGTAGTTTAACGACTACAATTTAAGAGAGCAAAGGTTAGCGGGATCACTCTAGATGATGGTTCTGCTAACTTTTTTTTTGTCATCTGCTTCAATCTAAGTTAATAAATTTCTTTTTCTGAAAAAGTACTCCTATTTTTACAGGATTATGAAAAAAATTCTGAATTATCTAATAATTACAGGGGGCTGTTTATTGATTTTACTGTTTTCATGGTATCTGCCAAAATATAAATATCTGTCTGAAACAAAATCAAACAACTATGTTTTAACTGATTTCATCAAATGGAAAGAGACCTCAAAAGGATTAATACTTTCTCAAAAAAATTTTCTTTTTGAATATAAGACAAAAGGACAAGCACATCTTCTAAAACCAGGTGATTTATTAACTGCTGTTGATTTTAAACCTGTTACCCGTCTTTATGAATTAAACGAAGTCCTTAAAAAATCATCGGAAAACCAAATTTACAATTATACTATTGAAAGGGATGAACCGGATTTAGCAGTTCCGCTTGTTTTAAACTATCTGATTGAGATTAAATCATCTCCTTTATTTTTACTAATAGAAAATCCAAAAAGCTGGAATTTACAACTTGTTATAAATTTGATGGGATTCATGTTTTATATGATTGTTGCCTTAATTTTATTCCCATTTTTCAGAAGACAAAATATAAAAAGTTCCATTCCTTTTTTACTAACGATTTCCTGTACTATTTTATTATTTTTTACGGGGCTTTTCAGACAACTTGGCATTATAACCGGATGGAGTTTGGCTTTTCAATTTTTAGATTCTATAGGTATCGAGCTTTGGATTTTAAGTATATGTTTAACCATTTCAGGATGGTTCATGTCAAACACTGACTTGAATAACAAATTTAGCTATTTTATAAGTTTTACATCGCTTTTCCCATTTTTTGTTTTTGAATATCTTTACCATATTCAGGAAGTGATTGGAATTAATCTGGAACAATATTCAAATTATTTACTGCTTACTACTCTTACCGCTCTATTTATTTATTTTTCAGGATTATGTTTCCGTTTATTTTTCACTGGAAAAAAATTACAAGCTATCCTGATTATTGCACTATCCGGCTTTTCCATTATTCTTACATGGATATACCGTCATCCCGTTCAAAATTTTTCACTGGCTGCTATCCTTTTACTGTCGATCCCATCGGGTATTTCTTCTTTCAGAGTTTGGCAGTTAGGAAATGTAAGGGTAGTGCTCACTAACACATTGTTAATAACTTTCATTTTTATCATACTAATACTTTTTTATTTCAGCATTCATTCCATTTTACCTGATATCATCCTGAAGTCACCCTACGCCGGATTATCTGAAATCCTGCTATTGATGGTTATCGGGATAATCATCTATGGATTTTACAGGTTAAACATCCGGTTATTTTCAAAATTTTTCACTACACCTGCCGCTAAAAAGGAACAAAACTTTAAAGAGTTAACACAAAAAATAATAAATTCTTCCTCCTCCTTGGTTTTATTAGATGAATTTTCAAACGGTCTGACGGAATTTCTAAATTCAAAAAATATTATTGTGAATTTAGCAGAGAAAAATATTTATGATGTTGAATTTCCAATGCAAAAAAACAAACTATTTATATGGTCTCAGAATAAAATTCTAAGCCCTCAAATTTTTGAAAGTGAGATTGAAAAAAAATTATTTCAGAATGATGTTCAACTACTATTTATCGAGTCGCTGAAAGAAGGAAAATACCTTGAAGTATTAGTTGAAAGGAAGAAAAATGGTAAATATACTCTCGGAGAAGTGGAAAAAATAACCGCTCTCATAAAGCAGGCAAAATTATCATTAGATTTATTAACTCTTCTTGAAAAAGAGAAAGTGCTCTCCAATCAACGGATAGAAGCCAATCTAAAGGCATTACGAGCGCAAATCAATCCGCATTTTTTATTTAACACGCTAAATACTATTTCATCTCTGATACGCGAAAAACCTGAGTTGGCAGAAAAAATCGTAGATAGCTTGGCATCCATGTTTCGTAAAACCCTAAATTTATCTGATAAAAATTTATTGAAGTTAGAAGAAGAAATAGGATTGGTAAAAGATTATCTTACGATAGAAAAAGCAAGGTTTGGGGAACGATTGCAAATCAAATGGAATATTGAAAACGGAACAGAAAACATTGAAATTCCGGCATTATGCATCCAAACGCTCATTGAAAATAGCATTAAGCATGGAATAAGTAAAGAAATTAAAAAAGGGATTATTGAAATTTCCATCAAAAAAGAGGCGGGATTTTTAAAAATATTAATTACAGATAATGGCTCCGGTTTTAATTTAGAAAAAATGAAACATGGACATGGGTTAATAAATATTCAAAGCCGGTTTTTGGAACATTATGGGGATAATAAACTTGTAAATTTCAAATCAAATCCCGGAGAGGGGACTGAGGTAGAATTAAAAGTGCCACTGGGAGACATTTGACTAAATTTTTTGAAGTGCCCATACTTACTTTTCCATACACAATTCTACTAAAACACCCCCAGCACTCTTCGGATGAATAAAATTTATCATCATATTATCAGCCCCTTCCATGGGTTCCGAATGGATTAGTTTGAAACCCTCTTTAATAATTCTTAACATTTCTGAATTTATATTATCAGTTCTGAATGCAATATGATGTATCCCCTCCCCTCTTTTCTCAATAAAACGGGCTATAGCACTATCTGAACCGGTTGCGGCTAATAATTCAATTTTAGTTTCGCCGCATTTAAAGAAAGCGGTAGTGACACCTTCTGTGGGGACAGTTTCTTTTTTATAGCAAACACATCCTAAAAGTTTTTCATATAACGGGATAGCAGTGTCAAGATTTTTGACAGCGATGCCGATGTGGTCTATTTGGGTGAGCATGGGTGTTGGGATATTAAAACACGGGGGAAACAAATTTTTTTTGATACTCCCCCTTAAAAAACAAAAGTACTGATTTTAAAATTAAACTGCACATATCTAATTTTTTCAAGGTGCTATGATTTTATATTTTTGTATGTTTGTAAAAATAAAAATTTTATTCCCATGCGAAGCTCTCTTTATGTTCAGTTTTTTTTAATAATTTTGATTTTCAATATTTCATTACTTCACGCACAAATCGCCGATGTTATACCCGAAAAACTAAACCCTTCATTTCATGCCAGCAGAAGACAAGCACTCCGGGAAGAACTCCCACTAAATTCCTGTGCTGTATTTTTCAGTAACCCCATAAGAAACCGTTCCAATGATGTTGATTATCCTTATCACCAGGATCCTGATTTATATTACCTGACTGGATTCACGGAAGAAGATGCCGTGTTTATGATTTTCAAAGAAAATGTTAAAATCGGAAATGACACTACTAACGAGGTCTTGTTTGTTCAGGAGCGGAATCCTCATACGGAAATGTGGGTCGGTAAACGCATGGGACCATACGAGGCAAAAAAATATTTAGGAATAAAATTGGTTTTAAATGCGTTTCAACTTGATTCTATAAAAAGTAATTTAAAAAATTTACAAACAATCCTTTATTATGACTTACCGGAAGATATTAGAAATGAGAACTACAATAAGACAGATTTATTTGATTTGGTAAACAAATTCAATAAAATGGAAAAACCGGTTTGGTTGTCATCGGATAAACAACATGTACATGCAACAGAAAATTCTATTTATTTTCCAAAAGACAGGCATGAAACATTGGATTCACTGATGGGGGAATTACGTCAATTAAAGCAACCGGAAGAATTAGAAATATTGAAAAAAGCAATCAATATCTCTTGTTTAGCGCAGATTGAAGTTATGAAAGCAGTGACACCCGATATGTCGGAGCGTGAAATTCAGGGGATGCATGAGTTTATCCATAAAAAATTTGGCGCCGGAGAAGAGGGATATCCATCTATTTTAGGAGGAGGAAGTAATGCCTGCGTTCTTCATTACACCTCCAATAATAAAAATAAAGTAGGAAATAATCTTGTATTGATGGATGTAGGAGCTGAATATGGGGGATACACTGCGGATGTTACACGGACAATACCTGCTAATGGTAAATTCTCAGAAGAGGAAAAGAAAATTTATGCTCTTGTTTTAAAAGCACAAAATGCAGGAATTGAAAAATGCCAACCAGGACAGGAATTTAAGGCACCACATAAAGCGGCATTGGAAGTTATTTCAAATGGATTACTAGAATTGGGAATTATTAAAACAAAAGAAGATGCCAGAAAATATTTTCCGCATGGCACCTCCCATTATTTAGGATTAGATGTTCACGATAAAGGGAATTACGGGAAATTACAACCAGGAATGGTAATTACGGTTGAACCCGGAATTTATATTACCGAAAACAGTGATTGTGACAAGAAGTGGTGGGGTATCGGGGTAAGAATTGAAGATGACATTCTGATAACAGAAAAAGGGTGGGAAAACTTGTCAGTGCTGGCGCCAAGAGAGGTAGAAGAAATTGAAAAGTTAATAAAAGAGGAAAGTTTTTTTAATAAAGTGCTCTTGCGCGAATAGTGTTTTTTACCTGTTTGAGCTCTTTCAGAACGGTTGAAGAATTTCCTTTATCAATATCGAAAACCACGTACCCGATTTTTTCATTGGTCTTAAGATATTGTCCGAGAATATTGACATTCAATGCTGATAACCGGTGATTCAAATCAGAAAGTACGCCTGGAACATTGAAATGAATATGAAGAAATCTATGCGCATTTTTTTGTAATGGAAGATTTAAGTCGGGAACAGTTAGAGAGCCAAGAGAAATTCCTTTGTCGAGATAGTTGATTATTTTTGAAGTGACATCCAAACCGATATTTTCCTGTGCTTCTTCGGTGGAACCACCGATATGAGGGGTTAATATGGTATTAGAAAGATTCTGGAAAACACTTGTAAATTTCTCATTTTTACTTTTAGGTTCATTTTCAAAAACATCTACAGCAAGTCCGCCCAAACGTCCCTCTTTAATTGCTTGTGCCACTTCCGTAGCAGAAATCACTGAACCTCTTGCTATATTCAATAAAACAGCACCTATTTTAATTTTTTTAAGTTCCTTTTTGCCGATCATATTACAGGTTGTCTTATTTTCAGGAACATGCAGGGTAATAATGTCACTCATCTTCAATAATTTTTCCAATGACACTGGAGTGGCATTTCCAAGCGCCAGTTTAGGTTCAACATCGTAATAAACCACTTTCATTCCTAATGATTCTGCCAGAACAGAAACCTGGGAACCGATTCTGCCATACCCAATAATACCGATAGTTTTATTACGGAGCTCGTAGCAGGACTTACTTTCCTTATCCCAAATTCCCTGATGGGCAAGGGTGCTTTTATGAAAGATTTTTCTTAGAAGCATTATAGATAAACCAATTACTAATTCAGCTACTGAACGTGTATTTGAATAAGGAGAATTAAATACAGCCAATCCCTGTTGAGTTGCTTGTCCCAAATCAATTTGATTTGTACCAATGCAATATGCTCCAAGAGTAAGAAGTTTAGGGAATTTTTGCAATAATGAAGAGCGTATCTCAGTTTTTGAACGGAAACCTAAAATCCTTGTATTAGCAAGTTTTTCTGACAATGAAAGTTCATCTAATGAACTGTTTACCGATTCAATGTTCGTATAACCGGAATCGCGGAATAATTTAATTGCGACAGGATGAATATTTTCCAGGAGAAGAACTTTAATTTTTTCTTTGGGATAGGAGAATTTAGACATTGGTTATTAGTAATTAGCCATTGGTCATTGGTCACCTTCGTTTGTGTCCTCACAAACGAAGGAATTGGTTATTAGTAATTAGTAAATCACAAATGTATTACTTCTCCATACGCATCCGCCACTGCTTCCATGATGGCTTCAGACATTGTAGGATGCGGATGTATGGATTTAATAATTTCATGTCCAGTTGTTTCAAGATTTCTTGCCACAACCACTTCTGCTATCATTTCAGTGACATTTGCTCCTATCATGTGGGCGCCGAGCCATTCTCCGTATTTTGCATCAAAAATTACCTTAACAAATCCATCTTTCGTTCCTGCCGCGCATGCTTTGCCTGATGCAGAGAATGGAAATCTCCCTACCTTTATTTCAATTCCCTTCTCTTTTGCTGATTTTTCAGTTAATCCTACAGATGCAATCTCGGGTTGACAATACGTACAACCGGGAATATTATCATAATTTAAAGGTTGTGTATTTTTACCTGCAATTTTCTCAACGCAAATAATACCTTCGGCAGATGCAACGTGGGCAAGTGCGGGTGTAGGTAAAACATCTCCAATGGCGTAAATGCCCAGGACGTTGGTCTTATAAAATTCATCTACTGAAATTCTTCCCTTATCTGTTTTTACTCCAGCTGATTCCAATCCGATATTTTCAGTATTAGGAGTAATGCCAACAGCAGATAAAACAATATCTGTTTCTATATTTTCAATTCCTGTTTTGGTTTTTATCGAAACATGGCATTTATCATCTGTGACACTCACATTTTCTACCGTAGATTCAAGTTTAATGTTCATCCCTTGTTTCTTAAAATTCCGAAGCAGTTGCTTGGAAATTTCTTCATCTTCCAGTGGAACGAGGTTCGGCATAAATTCAATTAAAGTTACTTTTGTGCCAAGCGACTGATAAAAATAAGCGAATTCAGAACCGATGGCACCTGAGCCAACTACCACCATTTGTTCCGGTAATTTTTCGAGGGTCATTGCTTTACGGTAACCGATTATTTTGTTTCCATCAATTTTAAGATTGGGTAATTCCCGTGCCCGTGCTCCGGTAGCAATTATAATGTGAGGAGCTGAATACATTGTATTATTTCCATCGGGAGCAGTGACTTCAATTTTTTTATCGTGAGTTAATTTTGCAAACCCATTTACATGCTCAATCTTATTTTTTCTAAAAAGAAATTGTATTCCGCGACTCATACCCCCAGCCACATCACGGCTTCTCTTAACGATGGCAGTGAAATCAACTTTCGGATCTGATGTAGTTATCCCATAATCTTCTGAATGTTTAAGGTATTCGAAAACCTGCGCGCTTTTCAATAATGCTTTGGTAGGAATGCAACCCCAATTAAGACAGATCCCCCCTAATTCAGCTTTTTCTACCACAACCACTTTCATTCCGAGTTGAGAAGCACGGATGGCGGCAACATAACCGCCGGGACCACTACCGATAATAATAAGATCAAAATTTGTATTCATGTATAATTAAAAAGTTTAGAATTAAAATACGAAATTACTAATTAAATTGCAGATTAAATTAAGGGCATGAAAAGAAATACTCACCACAGAGGCACAGAAAACACAGAGTTACACAGTGATTATGAGTCAGGTTCAACATGAATTAGAACATCAGCAAGAGCAGGAAAATTCTGTTTCAACTTATCCTTGAGTTTATGCGATATATCGTGACCTTCTTTAACTGTAATAGCTGCATCTACTGAAATATGAAGGTCCATATAAAATTTTAATCCGGTTTTTCTAAAATAACATTTTTCTGTATCGAGTACTCCTTCCACTGTTTTCGCTGTACTTTTTATTTGAAAAATCAAATCATCATATAAATTTTCATCCATAATTTCACTGAGCGCCGGTCTGAAAATCTTATAGCTGTTATAAAAAATTATTAAGGATGCAAAAAGTGCCGCCCAATCATCTGCTGATTCATATCCTTTACCAAAAATTAATGCAATGGAAATTCCTATAAAAGCGGCAAGAGAAGTGATGGCATCGCTACGATGATGCCAGGCATCTGCTTTCAGGATGGAACTTTTTGTTTCCTTGCTCTTTTTTACTATAAAACGATAAAATATTTCTTTGATAATGATAATAAAACCAAGAATAATAAGCGTATATGACTTAGGTAATTGATGGGGAGTGGTGATATTAATAATGCTTTGCCATGCGATTATAACCGCAGATATCATTAAAAAGGCAACCACAAGAAATGTAAAAAGCGGCTCAGCTCTCCCGTGACCGTAGGGATGATTTCTGTCTGGTGGTTTTAAGGAATATTTTATACCGAACAAAACAAGAATAGATGACAAAATATCAGCTGATGACTCAATTGCATCTGAAATTAAAGCGAAAGAGTTTCCCAGATAACCTGTAATCCATTTAATAATAGCAAGCCCTGCGTTCCCAGTGATGCTGATGTAAGTGGTTTTAATTGCAGAAGTTTGATTTCCCAAGAACGGAATAGTTTTAAATGTTTTCAGTTTTCTCTGCTATTTTATAAACATTCCGAGACATTGAATTACGAGATATCATATCACCAAGAAAACCGGCAAGGAAAAGTTGAGTACCGATTATCAACAGCACAAGTGCAAAGTAAAAAAGAGGTTGTACTGTAACGTCACGGGGAATTGAAATTTCATTTCCAAACCAGCCATTCAATTTAACTAATTTATCAAGAATCAGCCAGATAGAAATTAAAAATCCGGTGAGGAAAGATAATGTTCCAAACGTTCCAAAAAAGTGCATGGGTTTTTTTTCAAAACGGGTGACAAATGAAATGCTCAGAAAATCAAGAAATCCGTTAATAAACCGCTCCCATCCGAATTTTGTTTTTCCAAATTTTCTAGGATAATGTTTAACCACCTTCTCCCCTATTTTTCTGAATCCCGACCATTTGGCAATTAAAGGGATATATCTGTGCATTTCACCATAAACTTCCACATTCTTAACCACCTCTTTCCTGTATGCTTTTAATCCGCAATTAAAATCGTGTAAATGAATTCCTGACATTTTTCGTGTCACAAAATTATATAAACGGGTAGGAAGCGTTTTGCTGTACGGGTCATGGCGAATTTTTTTCCAACCGGAAACCAAATCATACTTTTCTTTGACAATCATGTTATACATGGCAGGTATTTCTTCCGGTGAATCCTGTAAATCAGCGTCCATGGTAAATACTACATCCCCCATTGCATTTTCAAAACCAACGCTTAGGGCGGCTGATTTGCCATAATTTCTAAGAAATCTGATTCCTTTTATTAAGGGATTTGTTTTTGATATTTCAGCAATGATATTCCATGAACTATCGGTACTTCCATCATCCATAAAAAAAACTTCGTAGGACAAATTATTTTCATTCATCACTCTTTCAATCCATGCAGATAATTCTTTGAGGGATTCTTCTTCGTTATAAACAGGGATGATGATGGAAAGGTTCATTGAGAAAATGTGATTATAAATGTTGGAAAAGGTACAAATATATGGAAAGAAAATGGGTATAAGGTATAGGGGTATAAGGTGGTTGTATTTTATTCCTTTATACCTTATACCCTTATACCTTTATACCATATACCTTTTAATAATACTTCCCATCATTCAAATATTTCGTTACATAATCCTTAATGCCATCCTGCAGAGGGAGAAAAGGATACTTTAAGGATAGAGCACAAAGTTTATTCATTTTTGCCTGTGTGAAGTACTGATAATTTTCACGAATATCAAAAGGTGTATCAATAAACCGTATATCTTTTTTAATATTCATGACAGAAAACAATGAATCTGCCAGATCTAAAAAAGTATTTGCTTGCCCAGTACCAAGATTGTATATTCCGGAGTTTTTACGGTGATGCATAAAAAATATACAGACATCCAGAATATCTTTTACATAAATAAAATCCCGTGACTGCTCACCATCTTTAAAACAGGGGTTATGGGATTTAAAAAGTTTTAAATAGCCATTTTTTTTTATTTCGTTATAGGCATGAAAAATGACGGATGCCATTCTCCCTTTGTGATATTCGTTGGGTCCATAAACATTGAAGAATTTTAGACCAGCCCAGAAAAATGGTTTCTTCTTTTGTTTTAAAACCCATTTGTCAAAATTATTTTTTGAGACACCATAAGGGTTAAGGGGCCTAAGATTTTCAGGAGACATATCGTCATCAAATCCATTTTTACCATCACCATACGTTGCGGCAGAGGATGCATAAATGAGTGGGATGTGATAGTGACAACATGCATTCCATATTTTTTTGCTGTACGAAAAATTTAATCGGTCAAAAATTTCTTCATTTTTTTCAGTAGTATCTGTACGGGCTCCAAGGTGAAAAATAAATTCCACTTCCTGTTGCCATTCATCCAACCACTCAAAAAAATTATCACGTTGAACTCTTTTAAGTATTCTTTTCCCATTCAAGTTTTTTAATTTATTTTTACTTAAAAATTCATCTACTGCAACAATTGTATTAAAGTTATTCTGATTTAAACGGGAAATAAGACAACTTCCAATAAATCCGCAGGCGCCTGTGATGATTATCATTGTTAGTTTAATTTATAAAATTTGTCACTGTTCAGCACTCACATGATATTTAGCCACCAAAACACTAATAACACAAAATCACACTAAACAAATTATTTATTCTGACTTAATCCTTTGGTGAAATTTAGTGTTTTAGTGCTTTAGTGGCATAAAATTACAGCTACTGAATAGTTACTAAAATTTGAATGTTTCACCCCACCCACATACCCTTAAAATCCGGACAATTGATTTTTTGCCTTTCAGAATACAATTTCAATAACATCTCTACTGCCCTTTTACCTTTTTCACCCATATTTACCGAATAATTGTTTACGTATAAATTTATATGTTTTCGTTGAACTTTCACGTCCATTTCAGCAGCATGTTTCTGAATAAAATCTTTGCTTAGAGTCGGGTTTTTCTGTGCAAATTTAATGCTTTCAGAGATTTTCCGGTTAATTTCTTTTTTTAATTCATCCGACAGATTTCTCCGTACAGCAATGACCCCAAGCGGAAGCATCTTCCCGGTTTTTTTCTTCCACATCTTTCCAAAATCTGCCAGACAAATCAATCGTTGGGATTTGTAAGTAAACCTTGTTTCGTGAATTAAAAGACCGGCAGAAACACTCCCATTCTTAATATGATTAATAATTTCTGAGAATAGAATACTTCTCTTTCTTTTTAAATTAGGATAAAATAAATCAAGCAAAAAATTAGCAGTAGTGTTTTTACCGGGTATTGCCACCAACTTTTTTTTCAATTCAGATAAATCAAATTGATTTCCGGCTACTAATAAAGGTCCGTTATTTTCACCCAGTGCCGAGCCAGCAGTTAACAATTGATATTCTTTGTAAATTTTTGAATATAAAGGAACGCTTATTTTTATAATATCAAATTTTCTGCTAATTGCTGATTTATTTAATTTTTCAATATCAAGCATGCGATACGTAAGATGAAAAGTTTTCTTAATTTTATCATTTACGAAAGCATCAAAGATAAAAGTGTCATTCGGGCAAGGGGAAAAGACGAGGGAGAGAGATGTCATTATTCCAATTTATCAAAAAAAGATTCTTTCTCTTTAGATGTTGAATTAGATTCTATTTCTGTAGCATGAGTATTTGCTGTTTTATCATTTCCGGCATTTTGAAATGTTTCAGATGTCACTTCAAAATTACTTTTGTTTTCAACATTCTTTTGAGCACTAAACTTAGGGTGGGAACTTGCAGTGTCAAGTGTATGAGGAACGATAGGTATATTAATATTTTCAAGCCGGGTTATCTGGTCAAGGGCGAGTGTCAGCAAACTTTTGGTCTGGAAAACAAAATCATCCCGTTTTTGTGAAAGGGTTATCAGTTCCCGTTCGACTATCTTTTTCTCATTTTGCACAGTAGTAATCATGTCTTTCAATTTTTGCTCGGCTTCTGCTACCATTTGGGCAGCATTATCTTCTGCGTCTTTTACAATGGTGGATGCTTTTATTTTTGCTTCTTTAATAGTTAATTCAGCAGATTTGTTCGCATTATCCACGGTAGTTTTGCTTTGTTCTTCTGCTTGCAATAAAGTCCGGTGAAGAGCTTCTTCCACTTCCCTGAATTTGGCAATTTCAGCTTTACTTTTATCATAATCGGAATTTAATTTCTGACTTTCTTCCAGCATCCGGTCCCATTCCTGGCTAAGAAGTTGTAAAAAAGAAGTGACTTCTGCCTTGCTGAATCCTCTGAGTTCTTTTTCAAAGGATTTTTGTTTGATTTCTAAGGGAGTAATGCGCATGGTTTTTGAAAGATTATAAAGGAAGCAAAGATACAGATTATTATGTTAATTTTTATTTTATTGAGAATAACATTATTACACTGAAGTGTATTAAATCTGATAGTTAAAATGTCACGCAAAGACGCAAAGAACGCAAAGCATCAAGTCCGCAAAGTAAAAAAATCATAAATGATTTTTTCTTTGCGTTCTCCGCGACTTCGCGTGACAACCTTTATTTATTATGAAAAGTTACAAACTATCTTGCACCTCCAAAACCGCAAGAATAAAAATCAACCTATCATCCCCGCAAGTAATCAGGTGCAGGTTATCGGAAGTCCATAATAGCTTATTCACAGAGCTTGTATGAAAATCCAACTTTGTTTGATTTATAACTTTTACTAACTGAAAATCTTCCGTTTTCCAGATTTTAACATTTTTATCCATGCTGGCGGTAGCAAAATATTTCCCATCAGGTCGGAATGAAATATGATTAATGGCAAAAGTATGAGCGGCAATTGATGTTACTTCTTTATAATCGGATGCCACTTCCCAGATTTTTATTTGAGCATCACGCCCGCCACTAAGCAAATATTTATTATCGGGAGTATAGGAAAGAGAAAAAATCGAATTTTTATGACCGGAAAGAGTAATTTTTGGTTTAAGTTCATCACTATCAAAAATCCTGATTTTATGGTCACTATACCCTACAGCTAACTCATGGCTATTAGAATTATAAGCTAATGTTCTACTACTTTGTGAGGTTGCTTTTTGGATTTTAATAGAATGTAATGAATCAATATGCCATAAAGAAACTGAGCCATCGCCTGAAGCCACATAGAATGTTCCCACCTTCTCACCCAGAATAATATCAAAAATTGAATTAGCGAATGCCTGTATAAAATGAGTTTCTTTATTAGTGTTCAAATCAATAATATGAAGTCCGCCATTTCTTTGACCTGCAATTATGCAATTTTGAGTCGGCAAGTATTTCAACGAATAAACAGGTGCCGGAATTTTTGCAACAACTTTCCCGTTATCAGGATTCAGTAAATCCCAACAGACCAAAAAGCCATCCCCTGAGCCAGAATAAAAGTGATTTTCTCCGGTTCCCTTTTCTAATGAATAGATAGAATCTTTATGACCTTGGGATTTGGAAATAGGATGGATGAGGAGCTTCATTTTTTTAGAAACTATAAATACTCAAAAACTAAGAAATCTAATGCCAAGCCCTTATTTAAAGCTTAACGGAATCAAAGTCATTTTAACCCAATATCTCCTTCTCCGTCGCCCTCAAAATCTCTACGGCTTTTTCAGAAGTAGTTGACTCAGCATACGTCCGCAAAAGCGGCTCAGTGCCCGACGCTCTTATCATGACCCATTCTTCATTTCCGAGGTGATATTTAAACCCGTCAAGGTTTTCAACTTTCTCAACTTTATAACTCCCGAAATGAGTATATTTTCCATTCTTGCAATTTTCAACAATTTTATTTTTCATCTCATCCTGAAGATGTAAATCGTTTCGTTCCACTGAAAATGGTCCGGTAATTTCATAAACTTCGTCTATAAGAGACGATAATGAACGACCGGTTTTAGCCATAAATTCCCATAGCGTTAGTCCTATAAAAATGCCATCCCGCTCAGGAACATGCCCTGTAATAGCAATTCCACCCGACTCCTCCCCTCCTACCATTACCTTCTCATGAATCATAATCTGACAAATATATTTAAAGCCGATTTTCACAATGTCGAGAGAAAGACCGTAATGTTTGCACAATTTAGCTATCCGTGAAGAGGAAGAAAAAGCAGTACATACTTTTCCATCCAACCCTTTGTATTTATGCAAATAATGAATTAATAATGCAATAATATGATGAGAGGATACGAATCTGCCTTTTTCATCGAACATACCCAACCGGTCTGCGTCACCATCCGTTGCCAGACCGCTATCTAATTTTTTATTTATTACCAACGCTTGCAGTTCCTTCAGGTTTTTTAAGAGGGGCTCAGGAGGAGTTCCATTAAAATAAGGATTTATTTCACAATGAATCATTTCAACATTCCTTAATATTTTTTTAAATACTCCTTGTCCTGCACCGAACATCCCATCATAAGCAAGTTTCATGGTAGAATTGTTAATGGAATTCAAATCAAAATTTGCTTCAATGTGTTTAAGATACATATCTTCAAGGTCGGTTTTGATAATTTTCCCTTCATCCGTGTATTGTTTAAATGACTTTGTATTTAATTCCTGAGTAGTTTCAATCAACGCCTCTACTTCTTTTGTCAATTCTTCAGAGGCAGGACCTCCATGAGGACCTTTTATTTTGAAACCGTTGTATAAAGGGGGATTATGACTTGCCGTAATGACTATACCCATGTCAGCTTTCAGACGGTTTGTAGCAAAAGAAACCATCGGAGTAGAAGCATATCTGAACGGTACATATACTTTAATTCCGTTCGAGGCAAAAACTTCTGCACAACGATTTGTAAAAAGCTCACCTCCAAAACGGCAATCATACCCGATCACCAAGCTGGGATTTGGTGATTTCTTTTTAAGCCATTTTGAACAGGCAGTTACCACGCGGTCTAAGTTTTCAAGCGTATAATCCTGAGCAATTATGCCGCGCCATCCATCGGTTCCGAATTTGATTTGTTGTGACATTTTATTTAATTTAATTTAAAATTGATTATTTGCAACTATTCTGCATAAAAAAAATTATCACGCAAAGTCGCAGAGAACGCAATGAAAAAAATCATAAATGATTTTTTTACTCTGCGAACTTAATACTTTGCGATCATTGCGCCTTTGCGTTACATAAAAACCACCTAAGGAGTAACAAAAGAACAAAAATACTACATATTTGAAATATACAGATAATAGTGTATCTTTGCCATCCCAAATATGAAAATAGAAGAGGTTACCTCTTACCTTGAATCCATCGCCCCTTTAGATTACCAGGAATCTTATGATAATGCCGGTCTTATTGCCGGTGATTCACAAGGTGAAGTGTCAAATATCCTGATTTCTTTAGATTGCACAGAAGCAGTGGTCAACGAAGCAGTAAAAAAGAAATGTAACCTGATTATTTCTCACCACCCTCCTATTTTTCCAACTATTAAAAAGATTTCAACTACTCATGCTATCGGTCGTACGTTGATTTCAGCTATAAGAAACGGGATTTCCATTTATGCTATTCATACAAATCTCGATAATGTTTTTGAGGGGGTTAATCATCAGTTAGCTACTTTGTTGGGATTAAGTAATCTAAAGATTTTAGCCCCTATGAATAATAAACTAAGTAAATTGGTCACTTTTATTCCGGGGAAAAACTCACTACAGGTTATGAAGGCGCTTTGGACAGCCGGAGCAGGAAATATAGGAAATTACAGCCAGTGCAGTTTTCAAACAGATGGCACAGGAACATTTATACCCAATGCAGATGCAAACCCTCACATTGGGAAATCGGGTAAAATTTCTACTGTAAAAGAAAAAAGGGTAGAAGTTATTTTCCCTTCCGTGAATACGAATAAAATTCTTGATGCTCTCCATAAAAGCCATCCTTACGAAGAAGTGGCTTATTACCTTTCTGATTTATCAAATCCTTTTCAATCAGCAGGCGCCGGAATGATTGGAAATTTATCAGAGTCACTAGCAATTCCCGAATTTTTAGAGAGGGTTAAATCAAAATTGGAAGTAAAATGCATCCGGTATTCGGGAAAAACAGAGGGAACCGTAAAGCGGATTGCAGTATGTGGAGGAGCAGGAAGTTTTCTATTACCACATGCAATTAAGTCGAAGGCAGACGTTTTTATAACTGCAGATATAAAATATCACACTTTTTTTGAGACAGAAAATAAACTTTTATTGCTAGACGTAGGACATTGGGAAAGTGAGGTAGGAACTAAAAATTTAATTTTAAGATTAATACAAAAAAAGTTTCATAATTTAGCGGCGTTTTTGGCTGATTCAGATAGTAACCCGGTTAATTATTATTGTTGATTGGTTGGCTAATTCTTTTTTTGAGGTGCTTGAAAAGATTTATCCTTGCTCCTTTATTTTATCCGTAATAACAACTGGTTCTATACTGCAGATGCATAAAATCAGTTCCGTAGGAACGAATTATATTATAACAACGGACTTCAGTCCGTTGTTGAAATGCCTGTCTTCAGGTAGTTAGTTCCGTAGGAACGATACATTTTTAATAAATTTAAATGTACCGTGCCTACGGCACTTTTAACCATAAGTCGGATATATTGTAAGGACGGACTAAAGTTCATCCTTACAAAATAATGTAGTGCCTACGGCACTTTTAACCAAGAAGGGCGCTTTTAAACCTTAGTTTTTTTATTCTGATAAAATCAAATTAAGCAAATTTCACCAACACTTCAAAAAAAGAATTAGCCGATTGTTTGAAAATTTAGTAATTACTCAACAATTAAACCTTTTAATATTTTAATACTTTATCATTTTCATTTAACCAAATCAAAAAATGCAAAAATCCGACATTTCCGTTTCCGACAAACTCACTGCCATGTTAAAATTACAGCAGTTAGATTCAAAAATTGACCAGATTGCAAAATTAAAAGGCGACTTACCGCAGGAAGTAAGAGACATTGAAGATGATGGGACCGGATTAAAAACCCGTCTGAAAAAATTTGAGGAAGAAATCAAATTTATTCAGGGAGAAATAACCGGAAAAAAACAAGTGATTAAAAATGCCGGTGAATTAATTAAAAAATACAAGCAACAACAGAATAACGTAAAAAACAACCGTGAATTCGAAGCGCTTGGTAAAGAAATTGAATTGCAAACACTTGAGATTCAAGCGGCAGAACGTAGAATTAAAGATTATTCCACTCAGGTTGAGCTTAAAGAATCAGAAATCAAGGAAACACAAACAAAATTAGATGACCTTGAAAACAACTTGAAAGTAAAAAAATCGGAATTAGAAGTAATTTCCGCAGAATTTGATGAAGAGGAAAAAAAATTATTGCAAAATGCAGAAAAAGCCAGCAAAATTGTAGAAGAACGGTTGCTGACTGCTTATAAAAAAATCAGGAAAAATGCCAGAAACGGGCTTGCTATTGTAACCGTAAGGCGTAATGCGTGCGGGGGATGTTTTGCTCAGGTTCCACCTCAACGCCAGGTTGAAATTCGCGCTAAAAAGAGCATCATTGTTTGTGAAAATTGCGGAAGGATATTAGCGGATGTGGAAATGCCGGAAGTGGTAGTAGTTTAATTTATTGTTTTCAATATTGCTCAGTTAATAGAAAAAATAATTCGGAAGACCGTTGTCAGAAGACGGAAAACCAAAATTCATATTTTCATTTTTTTCGTGTGATAAAAATAAAATCAATTCTGCCTTTTGTTTTATTTATATACATTTTTATTCTACCATTCAATTCCTTTTCCCAAAATTGGGATATTTCTTCTTCTCAGAAAAAAATATATGAGGAATTGATTTCACTCCGCCTTCCCACCGCTAAAAAGTTGCTTGAAGAAGAACAAAAAAACACCACATTCAGCAAAGGTTGGAATTTATATCTAGAGGACTTGTATGATTTTCTTAATATTATAATCAGTCAGGATAAAAATATGTATGATGACACTGAAAAAAAAATTGAAGCACGGGTTACAAACTTGCAAAAACTGGAAAAAAATTCACCTGCTTACGCATTTATTTATGGAGAAATATTATTTCATCGTTCCATGATACGATTTCAGTTCAATCATTATATTAAAGGAGGACTTGATTTCAGAAAAGGATTTCAACTATTATCAGAGAACGAAAAAAAGTTTCCTGAGTGGTTACCGAATAAAAAATCTTTGGGACTTTACCACATTATCCTTGGAACCATTCCCGATGAATTTCAATGGTTTAATCAATTGTTGGGCATGGAAGGTGCCAGAAATTTAGGATTGAAAGAGATGGCATTGGCAATGGGTGATGCGTCCATGTTTCATTTGGAAGCGCAGATTTTATACCCTGCAATACTTTCATTTCTCGATATTGATACTAAAAAAGCCGTCGAAATGACTCAACGGGTTTATGAGAAAGATAAAAGAAATCTGCTTAGTTTATTTATAACTGCAATCATACTTCAAAAAGAAGGACATAATGAATCAGCGCTCCGGTTACTTGAAAATTTTCAGATTACTAAAAACTATACAGCATTCAATTACATATATTATATGAAGGGAGAATGTCAGCGAAATAAAGGGGAGTATGAAAAAAGCATTGTTAATTATAAAATATATCTTGAAAATGCTAAAAATAAGGAGGAAAAAGCAGATGCCTTTTACCAGATTGCCCATTGTTATTGGTTATTAAAAGATGAAAAAAATGCTAATGAAATAAAAAATAAAATATGTAGCGAGGATAATTCTGAATATGAAAGATTAATTGGGTTTTGTAAAAAGGGTTTTCCCAACCGTTTACTTTTGTCTTCGCGCTTCTATTTTGATGGAGGATATTACGAAAAAGCAGAATCATTATTATCAGTTTCGGGTTTAAAGAACTTTTCTCTTTCAGCCGGATTGCAGTCAAGAGAAAATCACCTCGAATACCTGTATCGTCTGGGAAGAATTTATCAAAAACAAAAGCAGAATCCGAAAGCAATTCTCCAATTCCGTAAAGCGCTTCAACTTTCTCCTCATTTAAAGGAATCAACTACTTATTTTGTTCCCTATTCCTGTTTTCAGACAGGAAATGTATTTTTTGATTTGGGTAACATTGATTCTGCAAAATATTATTATGCGAAATCGTTAACGTTTAGAAATTTTCAATATGAGAAGTCGTTGCAATATGAAGTGAAACAGAAATTAAAAGAAATAAATCAAAAGAAATGAAAAATAAAATTTCAGGTGGTGGAATCCGGTCAATTTTCTACACTATCAAAGTGGCACTCCGGGTGGGTATATTCTCTTTTTTAAAAACAGTATTTTCCAAAAATACATGCAAAACCTGCGCTTACGGAATGGGTGGACAAAAAGGAGGAATGAAGAATGAACAATCCGGTTTTCCGGAGATTTGTAAGAAAAGCATTCAAGCACAACTTACAGACATTCAAAAAGCAATTCCAGAAGAAAAATTTGAGAAAATCCGGATCCCGGACTTTGCAAGAATGAATGGAAAAGACCTCGAAAGATTAGGACGTTTAAACACCCCCTTATTCAAAAAGTACGATTCAGATTTTTATGAAGTAGTTTCCTGGGAAAAAGCACTTGCATACATAATTAATAAATTAAAAAATACAACTCCATCAAAAACATTTTTTTATAGCTCAGGAAGGTCATCCAATGAAGCCGGTTTTCTTATGCATCTTTTTGCACGATGTTACGGAACGAATAACGTAAACAACTGTTCCTATTATTGTCATCAGGCATCCGGAGTAGGTTTATCAGAATCCATAGGGACAAGTACTGCTACCATACAATTGTCTGACATTGGTAAAGCGGATACTATTTTTGTCATCGGTGCTAATCCTGCATCCAACCATCCGCGATTTCTCACTGAATTAATTCAATGCCGGAAACGAGGTGGAAAAGTAATTATCATAAATCCATTAAAAGAACCCGGGCTAGTTCGTTTTACACTGCCACAGAAATTATCCTCATTATTTACAGGAGGTTCTGAGGTGGCATCTATATATCTTCAGGTAAAAATAGGTGGAGATATTTCCTTATTAAAAGGAATTGCAAAATTTTTAATTGAAAATAAATTATTTAATGAGGATTATATTCAAAATTATACAGAGGGCTGGAAATTATTTTATGACGATGTTATTCAATCATCCTGGGATGAAATAATCCATAGTTCCGGTATTTCAAAATCTGAATTTGAAAATACAGCGATGGTTTATTCTCAATCAAAAAATACAATTTTTGCATGGTCCATGGGTGTAACTCATCATGTACATGGAGTAGAAAATGTGAAATCCATAGTAAACCTTGCGCTCATGAGAGGAATGGTTGGAAAACAAGGAGCCGGTTTATTGCCGCTGAGAGGACACAGCAATGTACAGGGAATAGGTACTGTAGGTATGACACCAGAATTAAAAACAAAAGTGTTTGAAAATATTCAGAAATATTATAACATAACCCTACCAAATGAGCCGGGTTGGGATACATTAACTGCCGTTGAAAAAGCGCATCAGGGTGATGTTGATTTAGCTTTTTTATTGGGTGGAAATCTTTTTAGTGCAAACCCTGATTCAAAATATTCAATGGAAGCATTTTCAACTATTGGCTTAACAGTTTATCTAAGCACAACACTGAACAAAGGGCATTTTCTCGGTGCCGGTAAAGAATCTATCATTTTACCGGTTACGGCAAGGGATGAAGAAAAACAAAGTACCACCCAGGAATCCATGTTTAGCTTTGTGCGGTTGAGCGAAGGAGGGATTACAAGGTTAAATAATGTCAGATCAGAAACTGATATCCTAAGTGACATTGCGGAGGGAACATTGCCCAACCACTTTCCTTCCTTTAAAAAATTTAAAGACCATATAACAGTACGGGAAGCAATTGCAGAAATTATTCCCGGAATGAAAAATCTGGCTGAAATTGATAAAACAAAAAATGAATTTACTATTGAAGGCAGGATTTTTCACGAGCCGTTTTTTAACACTTCAAATAACAAAGCAAATTTCAGTGTCACTCCTGTTACTATTGAAAAATTGGAAACCGGTTTTTATTGTCTTATGAGCATTCGCTCCGAAGGACAATTTAACACAGTAATATACGAAGAGGAAGACGTTTACCGCGGACAGGCGCACCGTTGGATTGTTTTAATGAATAAAAATGATATGGAAAAGGAAACGATTTATGAAAATCAAAAAATTACGCTTTACAATGAAACGGGAAAAATGGTAAATGTTTTAGCAAGGTCTTATTCAATTCCTGTCGGGAATTTAGCTGTTTATTACCCTGAAGGAAACGTATTGGTGCCACGTCTGCGTGACACTAAAAGTAAAACCCCGGCCTTTAAGTCGGTGAAAGTAAAGATTGAAGTTTTATAAATCCCTTTAAACCATAGGCGGCGAAAGCAAATACAACACCGCCATGCGTACGGCTACTCCGTTTTCCACTTGTTCCAGTATCACGGAATGTTCTGAGTCGGCAACGTCACTTGTGAGTTCTATGCCACGGTTTATAGGACCTGGGTGCATAATCATAATTTTCTTACCAATTTTATCTAACCGCTGTTTGTTTATTCCATAATACATGGAATATTCCCGTAAAGAAGGGAAATAACGAATTTCCTGCCTTTCCGCCTGTATTCTTAGCACATTAGCTACATCGCACCAATTTAAAGTTTCATCAATATTGTAACTAACGTCTATATCTAATTTTTCAATAAATTTCGGAATGAGAGTCGGGGGTCCGCAAACCCTGACACTTGCTCCCAGTTTTTTCAGACAAAAAATGTTTGAGAGAGCCACTCTTGAATGAATAATGTCCCCGATTATAGCTACCTTAAGTCCTTTGACTTTTCCGAATTTTTCCTGAATGGTAAAACAATCAAGTAGTGCCTGTGTAGGATGTTCGTGAGTGCCATCGCCTGCATTAATAACTATCGCATTTACTTTCTTTGAAAGAAACTCAGCGGCACCCGGGTTAGGATGTCTCATAACAATCATGTCAACTTTCATAGAAATGATGTTATTGGCTGTATCCACCAGGGTTTCTCCTTTAGTAACCGACGAAGAAGATGCTGAGAAATTGATAACATCTGCCGATAATCTTTTCTCCGCAAGTTCAAAAGATATTCTTGTTCGCGTTGAATTTTCAAAAAATACATTGGCAATAGTTACATCTCTCATAGAGGGAACCTTTTTTATTGGACGGTTAATCACTGACTTGAAATTTTCAGACGTTTTGAAAATAAGTTCAATATCTGCAGGGGTCAGCGGTTTGATGGAGAGAAGATGTTTGACAGATAGTTTAGTCATATTAATAAGAAAATTATAATATAATAAATATTCTACTTTATCTCAAATAATTCATTTATCCACAATCCATATTTTATCATTAAAACCATTATCGTCTATTTCAGTAATAATTTTTTGCGTATCCAATGTATTTACCCTTATACCGATGTACGTAGGTTCAATCGGTAATTCCCTGTTATAGGTTCTGTCAATCAACACCAGAAGTTCAATTTTTTCAGGTCTTCCGAAAGCGGTAAGCGCATCAAGCGCTGAGCGAACCGTTCTTCCGGTGCAAAGCACATCATCTATCAGAACAACTTTTTTCCCTTCAATTAAAAAGTCAATTTTTGTTGAATTAGGTGACAGTGGATGGGTGGATCTTCTGAAATCATCTCTGTAAAAAGTAATATCAAGAAATCCGCAATGAATCTCACATTTAAGTAATTCCATCAACCGGTTTTTTATTCTTAGGGCAAACTGTGTGCCTCTGGGCTGTAACCCAATCAGTACAGTATTTTTAAACTGATCATGATTCTCAATAAGATGCTGACACAATCTGTTAATTGTCAATTCGAGAATCTTTTTATCAAACAATAATTTTTTCTTTTTTTGTATGTGCATTGCCAAGAAAATTTATTCTATTAAATTCATTTAAAGTAACGGGAAAAACGGATAGCCGGGAATTTCGCAATAATATCATCTCACTGAGAAGAACATCTTTTCTAATTTCAGAAAGCAATACCGGATTACTGAATTTTTTACCGGCTTTAATTTCTACTGCTACCCAACGTGTGTCTGTAGTTGTTGGGTCCTGAAAATATTCTTTTATAACCTCACCGGTTCCTACAACTGCAGGTCTGATATTGCTTTCATAAATCAATACCCTATCCCCCTTTATCATATTTTTTAAATTATTTCTTGCCTGATAATTTCTAACTCCATCCCAGATTGTCTTACCCTCTTTTTCTAAATTATCCCATGAAAATGTTTCAGGGTCCGTTTTGGTTAACCAGTGATTCGGCATTTTCTATTACGCCCTTTCAGGGTTTTAATAAGGTTTGCTGTTTCTTCATAGGGCTTTGCCCTATGTTATTATATTACGCCCTTTCAGGGCTTAAAAATTAATTTTCCTAAATATGCTACAAGTATATGCTTTAGCCGGACAATAGTATAAAATTATAAACCCATTTAAATCTGTGTAATCAGTGGCTAACTATTTTTTTTCTTGTACAATCAGCGGTTTATTTTGTTGGCATTGAACTATAACATCACAAAAAAAAACCTTCGGCAAAATTACCGAAGGTCTTTTAACTTTTAAAAAAATTAACGGAAAGTACAATACATTAAAAGGTCCGTTAGTAAGCCATATCAAATAATCAATCATCCGTTTTTGATTTTTTTGTCTTTTTAGTTTTTTCACCTTCATCTTCTGAGCCATCTTCGGTTTTGCTTTTTTTGCTTTTGGATGCCTTAGCAGTTTTTGGTTCATCTGATACAGTTGCCTCGTCCTTTAATTCCTTATTATCCTCATTAGTAATTTTATCTTTTAATTTTTTAAGATTTTCATGCGTATCAGCAAGAGTTGTTTTCTCGACTTTCGATTTTACTTTTTTAACATCTTCAGCTATTTCTTTTTCTTCCATTTCTTTTTTGGAGTCAGTATCATTCTTTGAATCTTTGTCTAAATCCTGCTGAATACGTGTGTGGGATAACGTTATTTTTTTTGATTCTTTAGAGAAATCAACGACTTTGAATGGTAGCGTTTCACCCGACTGTGCCTGCGTGCCATCCGTTTTCTTTAATTGCTTAATAGGTGCAAATCCTTGCAATCCATACGGTAATTCACAAACCGCACCTTTTTCTGTCATCTTGATAATAGTGCATTTATGAATAGAACCGGTTGTAAAAATAGTAGTAAAGGTCTCCCAAGGATCTTCCTCAAGCTGTTTATGACCAAGCGCTAACCGGCGATTGGCGGTATCTATTTCCGTTACTATGACATCCAACGATTGTTCTTTTTGAATAAACTCTGATGGATGGTTTATTTTCTTTGTCCATGATAAATCGGAAATGTGAACTAAACCGTCTATTCCTTCTTCCAATTCAACAAATAATCCAAAATTTGTCATGTTTTTAACTACTCCTTTAAATTTAGTTCCAACAGGATATTTTTCATTTATGTTTTTCCAAGGATCTTCGGTTAGTTGTTTGATACTTAATGACATCTTTCTCTCTTCCTTCTCCATCGTTAAAATTACAGCATCAAGATTGTCGTTTGGCTTTATGTATTCCTGTGGGTTTTTAGGATGGGACGACCATGAAAGTTCTGAAATATGAATTAACCCTTCTATTCCTGGTCTGATTTCCATAAAAACACCATATTCGGTAACGGTAACCACTTTGCCGACCACTTTAGAACCTACAGTTAAATCGGCTGGAAGATTATCCCATGGGTGTGGCTCCAACTGCTTCATGCCAAGTGAAATTCTTTTTTTATTATCATCAAAATCAAGAACCACCACATTTATTTTCTGATCTAATTTGAGAAGGTCGCTCGGGTGATTAATTCTACCCCAGGTTAAATCGGTAAGATGTAAAAGTCCGTCTAATCCTCCTAAGTCAATAAAAACTCCAAAGTCAGTGATATTTTTAACTATTCCCTCAAGTACTTGCCCTTTCTCAAGATTCTTGAGAATATTAGATTTTTGTTCTTCAATATCTTTTTCAATAAGAATTTTATGGGATACAACAACATTTTCGTGTGGGTGATTTATTTTTACCACTCTGAATTGCATCTTCTTTCCAACATAAATATCAAAATCGCGCACAGGTTTAATATCTATCTGAGAACCTGGCAAAAATGCCTCCACGCCGAAAAGATCAACTACTAATCCTCCCTTTGTTCTGCGTTTGACAACGCCATCAATGGTTTCTTCGTTTTGCAATGCGCCGTTTATTTTATCCCAAATTCTGACAATCTTTGCCTTTTTTCTGGAAAGCACTAATTGTCCGTTTTTATCTTCTAATGATTCGAGATAAACGTCAACCGTGTTTCCTATAGATAATTGTTCCGGAGCATCTTTAAATTCTGTTAATGAAACCAACCCATCTGACTTAAAACCAATGTTAAGTACGACGTATTTATCAGTTATTGAAACAATTCTTCCAGGGATAATCTCGTGTTCAGTTAATTGAGTAATAGTAGATTCGTAGGATTTTACTAATTTTTCTCTCTCTTCAGGTGTATAGACACCAAATTTTATTTTATCTAACTTGCTCCAATCAATATCGGGTGGATTTAAAGGGATTCTTGGAACGGAGGGCGTTTGTGATTTTATATCAGAAGTTGTATCAAGAGGAGTTCCTGAATTAGTTTTCTGGTCACTTGTAGTGTTTTCAATAGTTTGAACTGGGCTGGTTAAAGTCGTTTCTTCGGTCATTTTTTATTTTGTTAATTAAAAGGTCGGCAAAGGTAGTGTTTTTTTGGATAATATTAAAGTTTCTCCTAATTTATTTATAACGTGTGCAACTTGATCCATTAACCAGGAGGGCGTTGAGGTGGCTCCACATATTCCTACTGAATCATTCTCATTGAACCATTCGGAATTTATCTCAGTTTCATCCTCTACTAAAAACGATCTTTCATTCACCGATTTACATACCTGAAATAAAACCCTTCCGTTTGAACTTTTTCTGCCCGACACAAAAATTATCACATCATGCATATTTGCAAAATCTCTTAACTGATAATCTCTGTTGGATACCTGACGACAAATTGTATCATTAAAATCTACATTATCAGTATTTTGAATATCATTACTTAAAGATATTCTTTGATTGATTAATTTTACCATTTTGTAGAATCCTTCCGTACTTTTGGTGGTTTGGCTATATAAAGAAATAGGACGCGAAAAATCTATCTGATTCAAATCCTCTTCTTTTGAAATCAATATGGTCTTACCTTTTGTTTGACCAATTAGTCCGTTGACTTCCGCATGACCTTTTTCCCCATAAACAACTATTTGCCCGTCTTTTTCATTAATTTTATCAAACGATTTTTTAATCCGATTCTGGAGCTTTAACACCACCGGGCAAGATGCGTCAATCAATTCAATATTATTTTCCATTGCAATTTTATAGGTCTCCGGTGGCTCTCCATGAGCCCTAATTAACACTTTACAATTCTTTAATTGTTTGAATTCATCTTTGTCAATGATTTTCAATCCTTTTTTGGCAAGACGTTCCACTTCCTTCGAATTATGTACAATATCACCAAGACAATACAGTAATCCTGTTTCGTTTAATTCATCTTCAGCCATCTGAATGGCAAAAACAACCCCAAAACAGAATCCGGAGTTGGTATCTATAGTTACTTTAAGCATTGGTTTGACAAATTTACTTGAAAATTTTGATTTCCGAATACACTGAATCAAAATTCAATATATTTCTCGCCCCTCTCCATTTTTTTGGAGAGGGGTTGGGGTGAGGTCGGTTTTAAAATGTATTTAGAAATTTCTTATTCACCCAATACCCTTTTTCGCATGGAAATATGTGAAAAATAAACAGGCACAGGTATAAACACTAAAATAACAAGTATATGAATCAGAAAAGTTCTGTTAAAGCCACCTAAAAGCAATCCTCCGCGCATAAACTCAGACAGATGATAAACAGGATTTATTTGCTGAATTATATTAAATATGTTTCCAAAACGGTCCATCGGGAAGAATGTATTTGAAATGAAAGACAAGGGAATGGCAATCAGAAACACACCGTAAGATAAATGGTCAATAGTGGGTACTGAAGAAGCAATGATAAGCGCTGTAGAAGTAAATAATATACATGCTAAAAATCCTATTAACAAGCAGGGAAACAGAAACCATAAATGAATCTGAATCAATCCCATGAGATTCATTCCTATTAAAACCAAACACAATACCATGGCATTGATTAAAGCCCTTGAGGAACCCCATAATATTTCCCCCCATATAATATTTGGCATTTCAAGTTGCGTAGTCAACATTCCATCAAAAGTTTTTTGGTATATCATTCGAACATAAGAACCATACAATCCTTCAAAAAAGGAGGTATAAAAAAAAGTGTTCACCATAATTCCGGGTACAATGTATTCGAGGTATGAAAATGTATGTTCATGATAAGTCATATTGTTCACAAACAATCCTACTCCAAGACCAAATGAGAATAGTGTCACTATGGGTTCCATTAAAGGAGGGATAAACGCCGTTTTCCAGGTTTTAATAAACACCATCAAATGCCTTCTTAAGACCGCTTTTGAACGCCAATCCAGAAATGTGTAAAATATTTTATAGATTTCTTTCATTTTATTGAAATTGCACTTACCTTCATATATAAATCTTCCAGTGTAGGCGGTCTGACACCCGCTACCGTTTCTGGAAAATTTGTGAAAAACATTTCCCGTTGTGTCACAGATGCATCAATATGAATTTCATCCAATATTTTGAAAAATTGAATGTTATGCGAAGTTGCCCAACGTTCTATTTCAATGTCACTCTGTGTCACGAGAATTTTATCCCTAAAATATTCTCTTTCCAGATTCAGCCAGGAACCTTCCAGAATTTTTTTCCCGTTTTTTATCAGAATAATCTTATCGGATAACTTCTCCGCTTCATCCATGTAATGGGTAGTCAGAATAATGGCTAAATTTTCTTTTTCCTTCAAACGGTTAATGACTTCCCATACACTCCTTCGGGCTTCAGGGTCAAGTCCGGTAGTTGGCTCGTCTAAAAAAAGAGCCGTTGGTTTATGCAATAAGGTCCTCACAATTTGCAATCGCTTTTTCATCCCACCGGACAATTCTCGTATATCAGAATTTTCTTTTTCTTTCAATTCTACTAATTCAAGCAATTCATTAATCCTTAATTGAACCTCATTTTTACTCAGATTAAAATAGGAAGCGTAGATTTCCATATTTCTACGTACCGTGAAATCATGATCCAGGTTATCTTCCTGAGTACACACCCCCAACATTCTTTTGATAGTTGATTTATTCTCCGAAAAATTTTTTCCTTCGTACACTATTTCACCTTCTTCCTGTGTCTGAAAACCATACAACATCCTTATGGTTGTAGTTTTACCTGCTCCGTTTGCACCAAGCAATGCGAGACATTCTCCCCTTGCGAGAGAAAAACTCAGCCCGTCCACAGCGGGTTTTCCTTTAAAAGATTTTTTAAGAGATTTTACTTCAAGAAACGGGGACATACGGTTGTGGATAAATGGATGTTTTTTGGATAAACTCTGGGGTTAGGGTTTCATATTTTTAACCCCTCTCCATTTTGGAGAGGGGCTGGGGTGAGGTCTTTTTGAAAAGTGCAAATATATATTTGTTACGTATTTTATTCACCAAATAATCTCTTCCACCCCGTTTCCCTTCAAATACTCATTTGTTTTTGAAAAATGCCTGCATCCAAAAAAGCCATGATAAGCCGAAAATGGAGAAGGATGTGCCGCTGTAAGCACTAAATGTCTGCTACGATTAATCAATGACCCTTTTTCCTGAGCATATCTGCCCCACAATATAAATACAATTTTTTCTTTTTCATCATTTAGCTTGCTAACCACTGCATCCGTAAAATTTTCCCACCCTTTTCCCTGATGCGAAGCCGCTTGATTTTCTCTGACTGTTAACACAGCATTCAACAGCAAAACACCTTGTTTAGCCCAATGTGAAAGATTTCCACTTTGAGGAACGGAAGTCCCTGTGTCACTATTAAGTTCTGCAAAAATATTTTTTAACGATGGGGGGAGCGCAACCGAATCAGGAACAGAAAAACTTAACCCGTGTGCCTGACCTTTCCCATGATACGGGTCCTGACCTATGATGACTACTTTAACTTCATTAAACGGAGTTGTATTAAAGGCATTAAAAATCAATGCGCCCGGCGGAAAAATTGCATATTTCTTTTTTTCCTCAATTAAAAATTCTTTCAGCATTAAAAAATATTTTTTTTGGAATTCTTCTTTCAGAGCAGAATACCACCCTGGTTCAAGATTGGGTTTTATTTCAGACATTTATTTGTGTTGAATTTTCAGACGAAAGGAAAAATTATTTATAACTACTCAGTTGGGTATTATTTCTCGCAAATATTATGTCACGCAAAGGCGCTAAGTGCGCAAAGAATTAAGTTCGCAGAGAAAAAAAATCATTTATGTTTTTTTTCTTTGCGTTCTTTGCGACTTTGCGTGAAAACTTTTTTTATTCTTAGTAGTTACAATTATTTTAATCTTTTATTTTTTAATAATTTCAAATTTAACAGATTTAAAATTATCTTACAAATATCTTGTATCTTTGCGAATAAACCTCCCCATGTATATCATCAAAATCAAAGGTAAAGCAAAAATCCCCGATTATGTACAAATCCGCGACAACGATTTTGTTTTGCTTGCTTATTTCAGAGCCGACAGACCACTAAAAAGTTTGGAGCAATATGGCATGCAAGGCAAAGAAAAATGGTTAGAGGAACTTATCAAAAATATGCCTTTTGGAATGTTGAAACGATTGGATAACTAAAAACTCTATAACTTTAAACTAAATAACCCCCATGCAAGGAATCTCTTCAGAGCCGGTCATCCAATTTGTAAATGTCACAATTTTTCAGGACACCATTCCTGTATTATCTGACGTTAATCTGAGAATAGAAAAAAGTGAATTTGTTTATCTGGTTGGAAAAACAGGGAGCGGCAAAAGTTCTCTGTTAAAAACCATTTACGCAGATTTACCACTTCAATCCGGCATTGGACAAGTAGTTGGTTTTGATTTGAATAATTTAAAACGGAAAAAAATTTCGTTGTTGCGACGACAGTTGGGAATTGTATTTCAGGATTTTCAACTCCTGACCGACAGAACGGTTTCAGACAACCTGATTTTTGTGATGCGTGCCACAGGATGGAATGATAAAAGCAAAATTAAAAACCGTCTTATGGAAGTGATGAATAGGGTGGGATTAGCCGGCAAAGAAGATAAAATGCCTCATCAATTATCGGGGGGCGAGCAACAGCGTGTTGTGATAGCCCGTGCATTAATCAACGAGCCAAAAATTATTCTTGCGGACGAACCAACAGGCAATCTTGACCCAGAAGTAAGTCGTGAAATTATGAAACTATTATTTGACATTAACCGGATGGGAACTGCATTATTAATGGCAACACATGATTACAGTTTGATTACTGATTATCCGGCAAGGGTGGTCAGATGTGAGGGGGGGCGGTTGGTGGAGGGGAGGTAGGAAATGGTGAAGTAGTAGAGGAATGAAAGAACTTACAGTAAATATAATTAAAACAGTATATTTGTAAAAAAACAAAAACTAATTCATGAGTACTGCTCAAATCCGACATCAATTGTACGAATACATCCGTTTTGCCGAAGAGAAAAAAGTAAAAGCAATTTTCACCATTGTTGAAGATGAAATAAAAGAAAAACAGGATTTTTGGGACAAGACATTTACAAAAGAAATGTTAAGAAGAGACAACGAAATTGAATCTGGAAAAGTACAAGGTAAAAACCGAAAAGAAGTAACAGACAGAGCATTGTCATTGTTAAAAAAATAATTAACATGACAGACAATTACCGGATTATTTTCCATCCTTTAGCAGAAATTGAGTATCTTGATTCAGTTTCATGGTATGAAGATAACCGTACAGGGTTAGGCATTCAATTTATACGGGAAATAGAAAAAAAATTGAATATCATAGAAACCAATCCGTATTTATATCCTATAAAAAAACAAATGTTTCGTGAGGCAGTGATAGATGTTTTTCCTTATGTCATTGTTTATAAAATTTATAAAAGAAAGAAGAGTATAACCATCTATTCAGTTTTTCACACTAGCAGAAATCCCGCTCTTAAATATAGACGATAAAATCATTTTAACATTCTCTAAATTATTATATTTTTTATTCAGTACCTCCCTCCTTCTGCTTATCATTTCTTTTGTAAAATCTATTTGCACAATATTGAGAATTAATTCTTTTAATTCCTTTGGAGAATGAAAGATAACACATAAATCATCCAGGTTGGTTCCATAAAGCATTTGTGGATTTACTATGCAAAATCTTCCGGAAAATAAACTGTATATCAGCTTCAGTTTAATACCGGTTTCCTGAAATGCCGGTAGAATATTTATATGAGCATATTCGATTAAGGAACTCATTTGAACTTCATCAGGATTTGAAATGAGTTTGAGACCTTCATTTTTTCCTTCCTTTATTTTATTCTCAACAAACGAAACTAATTTTCGTGAAGGTTTCTTCCCGGCTATGGTCAATGGAACTTTCAAATCATTAAAGACCTCGTTAAGCAAAAAATAAACTGCTGTCTGATTTTCATTCACACTCAGGTCACCATGAAAAAGAACATACTCTCCCCTCCCCTCTTTGCTGACAACGTCCGAGAAAGGATGAAAAACCGGTGACACTAAAATTTTTTCGTTAGTCAAACCATGAACGGTTTTTATTAATTTTTCCTTATCATTTTCACTTAGACAAAGAATGTAGTCAGCAAAAGAAAGTTTCTGCTGGTAGAATTTTAATTTAATTGCCTCTGATGTATAATAATATTTTTTAAAAATGTTTTTTTCCCTGTTGCCAAGATGGGAATAATATTCGTCTTCCAGATTGTGCATCCTGACTATTTTGAGCCGCTGTTTTAATTCGGAGGATTCAATAAACGCGGTGGTATGTATCCCTTCAAATAAAACAGGAAAATTATCATTTTGCAGATTGATAAGTAGCTGATGAGATTTTCTACTTTGGACTATGTAAGGAATTTTTGAAAAATATGCCTCAAGAAAAGAACTTCTTGGATAGTAATAAACTTTTTTGCAGATTTTTTCCAGTTCCTCAGATCTTTTTCTACCGCCATATTCAAAAGCATGTAAAATAACTTTTATACCAACATTATTCAATGATTTTATTTTGTAAAATACATCAATGACCCCGCCATAGTCCGGCGGATAGGGGATAGAAAAAGCTATAATATGTAAACAGGTATGGCTCATTCATTTTTCCATTGCCGGAGTTTATTAAAGATAAAATTATCGAAATTAATTGGTGAATCCGGTTCCTGAATAAATTCCGCTTCCACAGGTATGATGGCAAGGGGCAAGGAGGCAACCTGATTTATTATGCCGGGATGTTGAAGCCGCATAAAGTCCTTTCTGGTAGTAAATATAATTTTCCCTTTTTCTTTCATTTCATCGAATTCGCGGTTCATTTTTTTCAGGTCACTCTCTTTAAATTGATAATGATCCGGAAATCTGAAATTTTTTTGTATGGAAACAAGGGAAGAACAATGTTTTTCAAAATGTTCAGGATGGGCAATGCCACTGAGTGTCACTCCGGTTGTCCCGGGAAAAATGATTACATGATTTCCAAAAAAATTAACCGGTGATTTGTAAACCTCCCTTGAAAAAAATATGGGGATACTTTCATCAGCGTATTCCCAGACCTTAAATTTTATCTTATCAAAATCTGCATGTTCGGGGCATTTGGTGATGATGACAGCATCCGCCCGCCTTACTCCGTTGCGCGATTCTCTTAATCTGCCATAAGGCAATAAATAATCATTATAAAAAGGGCGATGATATTCCGTAAGTAAAATATTAATAAATGGTTTTACGCTTCTATGCTGAAACCCATCATCCATGATGATTAAATTCATTTGTGGATTATCACACAACATAGTTGGGACACCAATAGCACGTTGTTCACATACTGCTACTGTGATAGTTGGAAAGTTTTTTTTTATCTGCAATGGTTCGTCTCCAATCTCTTCGGCAGTACTGGTATGATTGGCAAGAACATATCCCCTTGTTTTTCTCATGTATCCCCTGCTTAATACGCCAACCTGATTGTTTTTAAAAAGCAAACGGGTCAAATATTCAGTGATAGTTGTTTTCCCGGATCCCCCGGCGCAAAGATTTCCAACACAAATAATAGGTAAATCAAAAGCAACAGAATCAAGCAGTCCTATATTATATAATGTGTTCCGGGTAGTCGAAATTAAATACCAGATCAGTGAGAAGGGGCGTAAAAGAAACATGGGTTTAAAACAGGCAAATTACGGTGGAATGGAGGAGAGTTACAAGTCCTTACTTCACAGCAAGCACTCTTCCATCAATTTGAACATCGGTAGAACCCACAATACGGTAAATGCCTGAACTTACATTTTGCGGTTTATTTAAAGCGACAAGATAACCTTTCTCACGGATTATTCTTGCCTTAAATGCTACAAAATTTCCACTATTATCATTTAAAATCACCAGCGTTTTTTCAGCACCCTCAGAATTTTCATTATAGACAACTTCCATAATTTTTGAATAACTGATTCCTCCTGAACTGTCAACCATTTTTAACCGGTATTGATTTTTACCGTGGGTGTGTGTAACAGGAACCTGGTAGCCGGATGGTTCATTGAAATTATCCTGGGCTTCAATCCCGGAAATGTACTCCCAATGATTCATATAAAATTTCTCAATGACAAAATGGTTCAATTGCACTTTTCCACTTATAGTCCAGTACATATATTCATTTCCGTCATTACCTGTTGCAAATCCCATTAACAACAAATTATTATCCAATGCCGGATTGAGGGAATTATCCATGTAGGAGCGGTAATCCTTTTCAAGATTATTTTCAAAAACCCTGAACGATTGATTTTTTTCATTTTGTTGCGAATATAATACCGGTGCAATTATCTGGATAGCAACCAATACTAAAAATAGTTTTTTCATATTTTTTTGAGATTTAGAAAATCTTGTTTTTTTCTACAGGATAAAAGTACCGATAGATATGCATTTATTAAATATTAAATTATTAATTTTGTAGGTTTCTAAACATAATTTTCGTTTTAAAATATTCTATTACTATTCAGTCATTTCTATGTGAATTTCTATGTGCCTATATGGTAAAATTTTAACTTCACTTTTGCCACATAGGCACATAGTTACATAGGGAAAACACATAGCTTTGAATAGTACCAAAATTCTTGTTATAAAATTATAATTTATTGATACCCAACAATTAATATTAATTATGTATTTATCAATTTCTGTTATATAGTGTAGTTTTCTATGAAACAATCAAATTACCTGAAAGAACTAATACTTTCATTAACTAAGCCGGAAAAAAGATATTTCAAGGTTTTTGCTTCAACGCATAAAAGTAAAAATCTGAGTATTTTACTATTTGATGAAATAAATAAAAATAAAGTATATGATGAATCATTACTTCGTGAAAAATTCAGAAAAGAATTTAAGTTGAAACAATTTCATGTCGCCAAAAATTATCTTTACCATCTTATATTAAAAGCATTAAGTTCATTTTATCAGGAACATTCTGTAGAAAGAAAGTTAAATACTGCCATAGACGAGATTGAGATTTTATTTCATAAAGGGCTATATATTCAAAGTTATAAAACCCTGTTAAATGCAAAAAAATCAGCAATACAATTTGAAAAGTATTTAAAATTATTAAATCTGATTGAATGGGAAAACCGGCTTGCCCACACCCGCAAAGATCCCTCATTTCTCAGAAAGTTTATAGGAACTGCCTTTCAGGAAGAATTGAATGCATTAAAAATTCTTACTAAAAACGCTCAATTGAAAAAGGACTCCATTGATATTGTTTTTATCAATACGAATTCCTCACTTGGGAAAGAAATCCTTCTCAGAAAGTTTCAGGATATTGTTAATAAACCGGAAGTAAACGGCTCGAAAAACGAACCATTTTTTATCAAAGCAATACAGTATTACATACTCAGCAGTTACCATCTTTTCTCAGGCAGATTGGAAGAAAGTTTCAATTATGATAAATTGCTGGTTGACCATCTTCATGCCCATTCCTACCAGCTTCTGGATAATCACAGAATTTACATTGCCGGATTAAACAATATTATTTTTAAGACAATCCGACTAAGTAAATTTAATGTATCAAAAAAATATCTCCTTTCATTGAAGCAATTAAATTCAGATACACGAAAGAAAAAATTATTTACAGAAGATGTGAACATCCGGCTTTTTATCCGGTCCAATTACCTTGAATTGCTATTGTATTATAAGCAGGATAAATTTGAAGAAATGGAACGAATGATAAGCAGGTGTACAACAGGATTTGAAAATTTTCAGGGAAAAATCAGCAACAGGGACCTTGTGCCATTCTTCTACCTTTTCGCCGCCGCATTGTTTCGATTAAAAAAATATTCCCATGCGTTTGTCTGGATAAACCGTATTTTGAACGAATACAAAAAAAGTGAAGTGATGGATCTTTATTGTCAGACCCTTATGCTCGAATTACTCGTATTTTTTTCCATACCGGATTTAAAAGTGCTTTCTTATAAGATTCCTTCCGTTGAACGGTTTTTTAAAAAGCACAAACGATATTTTGAAACTGAAAAATTAATACTCAACCGGTTAAAAGGATTTATTAAAATAAACGCTTCTACCCTAGAAAACTTAAAAATAGAATTATTATCTTTGAGGCGTGAAATTGGAATTATTTACAAGGATAATCCTGCGGAAAGGAATAATACCGACTATTTTAATTATTTAGGATGGTTGAATGATTTTTAATATTTGAAACAACTTCTTTCGTAATATAAACTAAACAAATTAATCCCATGATGTCACTACTTCTCAAACTGCATATTTTTACTTCATTTATTTTCATCCTATTGATGTTATATAAATTGATTCTTTTATTTTCGAACAAAGAAAAACTTGCAACATTTCTTTCAAAAAACAGGGCTTACAATACCGTCATTGATTCTTTGATGTTACTAAGCGGAATCATAGCATTATTTTTCAGCCCGGCATTGAAGGAAAGTTGGTTTATTGTAAAGATAATTTTATTTATGATACTGCTTCCATTAGCAATCATAGGATTTAAAAAACAAAAGCCATTGCTTGTAGTTATTTCGTTTATAGGATTTGTTTACCTGTATGGAATTTCAGAAACAAAAAGCCCTGTTTTCCGTTCGGCAAGAAGCATGCTGAAAAAACAAATACAACAAGACATCGAAGTAAGTGACCCTATTGCAGAAGGGAAAAAAATCTACACGTTAACCTGCCAGCGGTGCCATGGTGAAGATGGAAACATGGGAGTATATGGCGCAAAAAAATTAAGCGAAAGCAAATTATCAGATGCGGAAAAAATGAAACTAATTTCTGAGGGCAAAGGGGTTATGCCGAATTATTCATTTATGCCGGAAGAAAATGTAAAAGCGGTAGTGGATTATGTGAATACGTTGAAGTAATTCCTGAGCTTACTTAATTAGGTGGTTTACAAACTCTACAAACTGTCCTACGATGAAGTTCTGGAGGTCAACAAAGAATTTGAAAAAGAGATGAGCTTTGCCGGGTATGATAAATTGAATTATGGTTTCGAGTATCCCGCGAATGTCGGGATATGAGTGCAGACGGAGGAGAAAACTGGAACCTTTGAAAATAGAAAATAAAGCCATGAACAAAAAAACAAAACCTTCAAAAGGGGGCTTCAACGAAATATTGCTTTACACAACACCCAATGGAAAAGTAAAAGTTGAAATCTATTTGCAAAACGAAACCATCTGGTTAACGCAACAAAAAATTGCTGATTTATTTGGTGTGGACAGAACCGTTGTTACCAAACACATTGGCAATATCTTCAAATCAGGAGAATTGGATGAGCAACTGGTATGTGCAAATTTTGCACATACCACTCAACACGGTGCTATCAAAGGTAAAACACAGGAAACGATTACCAGATTTTATAACCTTGATACAATTATTTCAGTTGGCTACCGCGTCAACAGCACACAGGCAACAGCATTTCGGATATGGGCTACGGAACGGTTGAAGGAATACATCATCAAAGGTTTTACGATGGATGATGAACGGCTGAAAGATCCGAATAATATTTTTGGTAAAGATTATTTTGAAGAACAGCTTGCCCGTATCCGTGATATACGCAGTAGCGAAAGAAGATTTTATCAAAAAATTACAGACATCTATTCGCAATGCAGTGCCGACTATAATGTGGAAACACAAGTTACAAAAGATTTTTTTGCAACAGTTCAAAACAAATTGCATTGGGCAATAACAGGGCAAACATCAGCCGAGCTGATTGTAACAAGAGTTGACAGTAAGAAAAAAAATATGGGCTTAACCACATGGAAAAACGCGCCAAAAGGAAGCATCAGAAAAACAGATGTAGGCATTGCAAAAAATTATTTGACCGAAAAAGAGTTGAATGGATTGAACAGAATAGTTGTGATGTATTTGGATTATGCAGAAAGTCAGGTTTTGAAAGGAGTAGTAATGTATATGAAAGATTGGGCGAAGAAATTAGATACTTTTTTACAGTTTAACGAAGAAGCGGTTTTAAAACATCAGGGAAAAGTTTCGCATGCAGTTGCTTTAGCGCTTGCTGAAAATGAATTTGAAAAATATCGTATTGAACAGGATAAATTAATAGAATCGGATTTTGATAAGGCATTAAATAAATTAAAAAAATAAATTAGAAAAATCCTTTCAGCAAAAGAAAAAATCCGCAGTCACTGGGACACGGAACTTGAGAAATGGTATTTCTCTATTGTGGATGTGATAGAAATTTTAACGGATAGTCCTATACCAAGAAAATATTGGAATGCTTTAAAAACAAAGTTAATTGCAGAAGGAAATGAGTTGTCCCAAAAATTGGGACAACTCAAAACGCAAAACAATTGATACAGGGAAAGAGAAGAAAAGAACTGGGATGAAATGGAAAAAATGAAACTGATTTCAGAGGGCAAAGGGGTTATGCCGAATTATTCATTTATGCCGGAGGAAAATATAAAAAGCGGTAGTGGAGTATGTGAATACGTTGACAAGCGAAAAATAAACGCTATATTTGTTGAATAAAGCAAAGATAATATGCAGACAGCAACCATATCCAAAACAGAAATTGAACTATTAATTGAACAAAAATTAATAGAAATATTGGGAGATCCTGATTCTGGATTGAAATTTACCACAAGTTTTGTTCAAAAAATAAAAGAACGGCTTAAAAAGCAGTCCCAGCGTATTTCTCATAAAAAAATTCTTGAAATGTATGGTAAGTATTGAATGGACCAAAGATGCATTAGCTGACCTTGAAAGATTGGATAGAAATGTATCTGTAAGAATTGTAAAAAAATTATCGTGGTTCGCTGAAAATTTTAATAATATAATACCAGAACCACTCAGTGGAATGTTAAAAGGAACCTAAAAATTCAGAGTTGGAGATTTCAGATGTATTTATACTTTGGAAAAAAATACTATTGTAATACAATTTGTCGGGCATCGCAGAGAAGTTTATCGTATATGAACTTTTAAACTTTCTCTTAAAAAATACTAAATTACAACTTTAAGGTTATCTCAAAAAACTTCCTTAATGTCCCTCTTTTGGAACTGGCAGAGACAAGGGTGTCATGCCGAATTATTCATTTATGCCGGAGGAAAATGTAAAAGCGGTGGTGGAGTATGTGAATACGTTGAAGTGAATAAACATACATTTTAAGTAAATCTGAAAAAGGAATTAGCAGAAAAAAATTGCAATATAAATGTGAAACTTTTTGAACAGGGGTTGATGATGGATTTAGTAGTTTCAAATTTTTTTTTAAATTTTCAAAATGAATATCCTAATGCAATCCCTCCCCATGGTATAATCTTATATCCCACTCCAAAAATTCGATATGATTTTGTCAAAAACGGAGTTATTCCTATTTTAAAAAACAATCCTTTAAATCTTTGATATCGGTATCCAAACCGCATTATAATACTATTCTCATAAGTATTCAAGAAATTCCAGATATAACCAACTCCAAATTCTAAAAAGTGTCTGTCTAATCCTAATAAATAATTTAATTGAGGGCTTGCCGTTTGTAAAGTACGGTAGGATAAATCTCCTTCGTAATATTGAACTCCTAAACCACCTGAGATTTTATGCCGGTTTTGTTTGTAGAAAATCCTATCAAACGAAACGTTGTATAAATATCCAGCTGAACCCAATATCTCAACGTATATAGTGTTTTTAGATATTTTTAATGAATCGGAAGCTTGGGCAAATCCATTAATAATTATCGTAAGAAAATTTAAAAAAATAACTATTTTCTTTATCATAAAATATTTTTTATAATTTTGTAATCCAATTGTGTAAGGTATCACTTAATATATATATATCAACATTGGAATAGGAATTGGATACATTAACAATTTATAGGGAAACAGAAGTTGATTTAATCTCAGTAAAAAATCGTATCCCTATAAATCTCTAAAGATTTAATATATACACTGTCAATTTTTGTGTACCATTTGTTGTTTCTTGTAAAGCGTAATTTAATAAGAGAAAATTTATCTCCAGTTGCAAGATATCCTTCATCCTCATACTCTCCAAATGGTCGAAATGGGCCAGTTCCAACTAAAAGCCAATCGCTACTCCAATAATATGTAGTATAAACGTTTAAATAAAGAGAGTCATTTTCATTCGGTTGCTTATTTACGAAAATTCCATTAAAAAACGCCTCCGCTTCCATCTCAAATACCTCATTTAAAAATGTACCTTCAGGGTAGGGCTTAATTCCAATTACAGAACCCCCTTCGTCATATTCATATAAATATTTGTCTTTTTTAAAACCTATATATGCGCGGTGTTCTCCTTCCAGTTCCACATCAAAATAACCATTTTTATCGGTGTAAGCAAGGTTTTTTCTATCCGAAGAAGTATTGCCCGGTGTTCCAAAAAAATCGGAGGCAACTCCATCCTGCAAAATTACCAATACGCTATCAATGGGTTGTTTTGAGCCGATGTTAATAACTTTCCCGGCAATTCGGGTGTAATTAAGGTCTTTTTTACAGCTCAAGAAAAAAAAAGCAATCATTGTCAATAAAAATACATATTTCATTGGTCTTTAATTATTAAAATTTGATGAACTTATAGATTTTATTCTGAAACCCGTTATCGGTTTTCAGCAAATAAACCCCACTGCTAAATTTTGAAACATCTATGGTAAGTTTATGGTTATTAATTAAAGTAGAGAAATACACCCGTTGTCCTGTACTATTAAATATTTCAAAATTTATCAGCCCTTGTCCAATATCATCTGATTCAATTTGAAAATAGTTTAGAATAGGATTAGGATAAATAGACAAATTAACAGGATTAAAAGTTAACACTGGAATTTCATCTTCTTTATAATTGTATATTTTCCCCGTATAAGGGGATAGTTTGGAATAATTAGCGGGTTTAAGAGGTGTCTGGGCTAATCGCAGTGTAGTATTATAATCTACTGTTCCTATAGATGCATGGAATTTGGCACCTCTTTCTACTTTAAAACCGGGTAAAAAGCGTATTGTTTTACCAGAAAGGATATTTACATCAGCGCCATTTTTAACTGTAAAACTATTTCCATTTCCTGCGAAGGTTATATTATTTTTGGCAAGATAGGCAACATTTCCGTTTACTGTTTGTATTGAAGTTTGACCTTCTCTGATTCGTGGTCTTTGGGAATTTTCAAAGTCGTTTCGGAGAACATCTTTAATTAAATAATTTTTTGTTTTATCACTTATTTTAATATGCTCTTCATTTTTTTCCATCCCATGCACCTCATCAAAAGGAGTTTTTATTTTACCGCTGGTATTATCGCTGTATCCGGTAAATGCTTCCCATGTTTTATTAACATTATCTCTTGTTATGGGCATACCAAATGCGGAGGGTGTCACCATGAAAGTTGCCTTTTTGTATGGCACAGTTTGTTCTAATTCAAATCCTTCTAATTCTTCTATAGCACGAAGAGCAAAAAGATCTACAGAACCATTATTCGTGTTAAAATTCATAGAATATAAAGCCGTGTACCAGCCGCCCGGTGCATTGTCATACGCAATTTGGTTGCCAACTTTAACAGTTTCATCATTATCCAACCCTTGTCTGCTTCCTTCAAAAATTTTGAAATTACCATCGTAATTGACTAATCCCCATGCTTTTACCCATGTCCATGATAATAGTTCAAAACTTAAAATTTCGGTGCCAGTACCGCTGTACAATAACTCTTTTCCCCCATTAGAAATGGCATAATTTTTTGCAAATCTCGGATATCCTAATTGGTCAAGTTGAGCATAAAAATTATCAAAATCAGGAGTATGATACGCCTGATCGCTTACATATTCAAAATGTGTCAATAACATTTGTCTTGCGGCAGGGGTATTTAATTTAACTAAATTGTTTTTTAACATTATTTTAGATTGAGCAATAGCACCAATCCCCCCATCGTGAATTTTTGTAAGAAATTTTATAGCAAGCTGCAACCCAATAGGTATATTCGCCCCTTTATGCGGACCATCAAATGAAATCCACGTTTTTACAAAATGGTCTTCTTTGGGGTCGGCTTGTTCCATAGATGTTAGTGCATATCTTGTAATCAAACCACCCATACTGGGACCTACTAATACAATTTCTTCCGTTTTATTGTCGCGATAGGTATTGCTGTTTATTACATTATTGAGAAAATTTCTAATAGAATTAGCATTGGAAGGAATGTCACCTGAGCCACTTAAAAAATTAACAAATATAATATCGTATCCATCATTTTGCAATGCTTGCACAAGATTTACGCCCGGGTCATTCGGGTACCAGGGAGACGGGTCGCCGTTCAGAATTTGAAATAATCCACGGCAGTCCTTGTCATAAGGTAATATATCTTCATCGCTGCAGTCAATATGAGTTTGAAAATAATCACGTATATTCCCCGGGTCAAAGCCATCTACCAGCATAAAAGGTCGTCTAAGTTTTTCGGAATTATTGTTAGGTGAAAATAAAAAATTGTACTCTAATTCGCGTCCTTCCCAATGATATAAAGTTTCCTGTTCAGCTATCGGTAGTAATACAGGAATACACACATCCGGATAATCTGGTGGGTAAAAGCAACCTTCTTTTATTTTTATTACAGTAATTATTTCTTCACGTTGAACCCCTACCGGGTAATAAAGTAATCCACCATCAGTTTCTAGATTAGAAGTTCTCATATTTGAACCTGAATGAGGATTATCAGGTAGTGGAACCGTAGAGGTGCCGGTTCTATACACCGAAAAATGAGAATATAAAACCTCTGATTCATGTGAACTATAACTTACAAATGTCATTCTTGCTTTTAATTCCAAATAACCGCTGTTAGAATCATAATTTACATTTATCGTTTCATTAAAATTTACCGTTTTATAACCCTCTCCATTGCCAAAATCAATTTCAAGCGTTTTGAGTTTCTGAGTTTTATTATTTGTAAAATAAAATAAATCTTTTACGATAAAATTTATATTATCGCCTGTAATATTAAAGTCCCTGCAACTTGCCGCAACCGCTCTGTGTTGAGAATATGAATGGATAGTGGCACCCGTATCGTTAAGAAAATCATTTTCTTCGATTAATTCGGAATTTGTAAGAGCTTCCTGTTTAATTTTATTGAATGTAAAATCCAATAAACTTATGCAGTGAGTTTTTCGGGAACGGTAATAATTTTCAATAATTAAATTCATGGTTTTCCATCCAATAAAAAAAGCCGTGTCATACACTGCGTCTTTCATAGTGTTATAAATTTTTGTCCACTGTGAATTATCAATTACTGTTACCAAATCATTTCCGTTAACATTTAAAACTAAATCGTTGAAGAAAGTTCTATCAATAAGAATACCTGACGAAATTTTAGTTGAGTCAATTTTTGATAAATATTTTTTAGGATTTTCTAAATATTTGCTATTGGTAAGAACGCTCTTATTCTGAACCTGACTCAACACTTTTATCTGAATCAAGCACATTATTACGATAAGAAATATATTTTTTCTCATTTTCGTAAACCCTCCATTTCTTTGATTTTAGATTTTAACTCTTTATTCTCCGTTTCAATTTTCTCAATCTTTTCATTCATCTCATTCATATATAAATACATTTCCTCCATATTTCTAAGTAGCCCGGTAAAATTTTCACCTACATTTACCCCGTTTGCCTCCATAGCTTTTGCAGGCAGAATATAGGGTAAATGCTTTTGCTTTAAAATAGCATCCATTCTTTCACTAAATCTTGGTAAAGAATAATTTTTTTCAAAAACAAAATCACAGCCGTCAATATCAAGAAGTGTAATTTCGCATGCTATTATTTCTCCAGCAGTAAAACCTCCATTAAAATTAACACGTCCGTTAAAATTAACGCGCCCATCTTGAAAAGCTGTGAAAGCGGTCTGACTTCCACTTGAACTTGCATACCTTAACTCAAATTGTCCGGCATCATCAGAATCTTCTGCTGTTCCTCTGTTTAGCAATAACCATTTCCCTCCCCTTCCATCTTCCAAAACTAAACCCAAACCGGCAGGATCCCAATCATCAAGAGGTGTATAGGAAGAAAAATGAAATGTATTTGCAACTCGAGGGTTTAATTCTCCATTAAAACAACTCAGGTCGCAATTTGTTCCAAAATGCAAATTTGCTCCACGGACTTTTAAATCCCCAGCTATATCTAAAGTTGCTTCTGGAATACGTACTCCAATTCCCATTTTAATTTTCGAAAAATTACTCAAATCACTTGGAGTTCCCTTCCCAATCAACAATACACCATCCGTTGTATAGATAGTATTATCTGTATTTCCTCCAACTCCACCGGCTACCCCCCCTTGTATTATTATAGAATTCCCGCTCTTCAAATACCCTGGCGTAGTAATATTTCCAGCAAATTCAGCATCAGAAGCAGAACTTGAAATAATTTTTCCTGATACATTCAAATCCCCTTTAATTTCTGTTTTGTAACTATCTCCTACTTTTGATAGAATCAATGATGGGTCCCCTTCACTTGGTTTAAATAACAATTTACCACCGCCAAAACTATTGCTGGCACTAGTGGATTGTATTTGCCATCTTCTGCCAATTCCCAATACAGGTGTTGGAAGCAAACTTAATTCTGCACTGCCTGTACCCGTGTTTCTTACAATTACAACTGTATTTCCATCGGGATTAAATATCGCGTTTGGTGTACCGTTTGACAACACATGTAATTCACTTATCGGTTCATTAGTTCCTATTCCAACATTTCCACTATTATAGTATATCTTATTTGTTGTTGAATTTTTTTGCCATCCGCTTAATAATCCCAAATAGGAAGCCGCAGTTATTGATGCAGTTGTGGTACCTGAATTGTCTTTAAAATTTATCACTCCCTTGGTCTCAATATTCCCATCAGCAATCATCTTAAACCGTGTTCTTATATTCCCATTTACATCCAATTTGAATTGAGGGTCATCTGTCCCTATACCCACAAATTTGTATTTATTACATGTAAACAGTTTGTCGGGATAAGTTTTATTTTCCATCCATGCGTTTTTGGCGGCATTGTCTCCTTTACATTCCACCCCGCCTGTTTGAGTTCCTCCATTTCCATTATCTCCTCCATCTCCCCCTCCTACTTTATCGCGAATGATACACATTTCAAAATTTGCGGCTTCGGTAAATTGTTCCCTCTCCGCCTTCACAATATATTTTTTTCCTACAATTAATTGTTCCATCCGCATCCGGGGAAGTTCGGGTGGTTGGGTGGAAACTTCTTTACGCAAATGTAAATCGGGGCATGTATTTTCAAAGAGTTTTAGCTTTGTGATTTCTGCCTGAGGTTGTGTTTCCGATGGTGATACAATTATTTCATGCTCCGGCGCATTGGCTGTAAACTCAAACCACATCTCTGCTTTTTCCATTTTATATACATCTTTAGCGCAGAGTTCAGCCGCAGGAGGTTTAGTGATTTTTTGGGCACAATTACTACCGTCATTTTGAGAATAAGATTTTTGCAGAGGAAAAAACATGATAGATATGAGAATGAAAGTGACACAAAATAAAGAATGGCAATTAAATATAGTATTGCAATTTATTTT
>Ga0156225_139_pt1 | contig 64700 bp, 54 predicted proteins | sample RifCSPlowO2_12_FD_107873 | JGI IMG/M metagenome (GOLD analysis project Ga0156225, IMG submission 107873) | Bacteroidetes bacterium RIFCSPLOWO2_12_FULL_37_12 | reverse complement strand
GATTTTTATTTTTTTCTCAACAAAATTTTGGGTGGGGGTTTTTGCGTACTTTCATAAAAAAAATTGCTCAAAACAATATAAAGCGTTATAGAGAATCTTGAAAAAAACAGAGATACATGAAACTTAATGCAAAAGATGTAAAGGGTGGTTTTTTTAAATGTGCAAACATCGTTTTGGACGAAGCTATTACTGCCGTATTTCCAATAATTCAGATTCAAAATGAAAGTTATAAGTTTTTTGCGACAGGTTTTTTTATTTCCGCAGCAGGAATGTTTTGTACAGCTAAACACGTAATATGTGACCCAAATACATCAGAACCTTATCAAAATCTCTATGCTGTATATTTTCATGAAGGAAATCAATGTTATTTTCGAGCAATAAAAAGTGTAATCAATACATCTAAAACAGATATTTGTATCGGAATTATTGAAGATATTCGTTGGAAAAGCAATGACCAAATGGTTAAGAATAAAGTCATGAACATATCCACAAAGGGTATAGAGAATGGGGATTTTGTAGCTACATATGCATATCCTAAGTCAAGTGAAATCAAAAGGGAAGAAGGAAAATGGATATTAGACTTTAATACTTCTTGGCATTTTGGTAACGTAACCCAAGAATTTCCAAATGGTCGGGATAGTTATATGCTCCCAGGACATTGTTATGAAACAAATATGAAAATATTGGGTGGAGCAAGTGGTGCTCCAGTTGCGAATGAAGCGGGACAAATTATAGGTGTAAATAGTACAAGTTTTGATTTCAATGATGACGGTCCAAATGTTTCCTATATTTCACCTATATCTGAAATATTTGAAATGAAGGTGGTGGTTGAAGGTAAAACTTACACAATATTGGAATTGGCTGAAAAGAACCTTATTTCAATTATCAAATAAAAGGCAGCTGGTAACAACTAAGGCTTCGTTGCGTCCATAGGATATGCAATGAAGCCACTGTTGCACTGAATCGGCCTCTGGATGGAAGTTTTTTTTCCCCTTGATTGTTGTGTTTTTTTCCTCTATGGGGATTTCGTTAAATAGATAGAGTAACTATGTTGATGTTCTTGCTGTTTCTTTTATAAAGATTTTTTTTCTTCATCTTTTTAAATAATAAATTTCTTTTTTGGATTTGCTTTTTGAATAGTTCAAAAAATTTTATCTTGTTTTTTTCTTTGATGAAAATAGCACTCCCATCTTGCTCATTTGCAGTTTTTTTTGCGATGTAAAATTTAAAATTTTTATTCATGCACTGTTTTTTAGAAATGACACGGGAGGTCCTCGCTTAAAAAATATTTCTATCGTAAGCATCGTTTCTGTTTTGCAATAAGGACATATACCCGGTTTAAATTCATTTAATTCTCTGGGTTCTTCCGGTGCTTTTTTAATCTGGGATTGTTCCGGTAACAAAGATTTGATTTGTGGAAGAGTCGTTTTTTTACTTGTGGCACTGAGTATTCCGTAATGGCGTATTTTCACAAATTTTGAGGGCAGTATGTGCATACAAAACCTTCTTATGAATTCCATACCTTCCAGTGTCATTTCCAGTTTTTGCGCCCCTTTGCGGTAATCTTTGTAACCAAAAGTAACCTTGCCGAGTTGAATACTCTTTTACTTCGCTGCTTTTTTTACCATTATAGATGGCACAAAAAATCGTATCTTTGTGCACATCTAGTCCACATGTATGTTTCATAAATTTTTTAAATTAAGTTAAATTTTGCACAAATATATGATTGTGCAATGAGCACGAAAAGCGCTGAAACAGTGGACTAGATTTTTATTCGTCTGTGTGTAAATAAAAGTTTTAATGGATATTTATCACAAATTAAGGTGGGATTTTTCACAAACTGCAGTTAGCGGTAAGCGTATGACGACCGCACCGTGATGGAACAATTGAAATAAAATTCTTAAATTTGCGGACAGATAAATAAACTATGAAACAACGGATTTACATTGACACTTCAGTAGTTGGTGGTTGCTTTGACAAAGAATTTAAGGAATGGTCGGACAAGTTATTTGACGATTTTCGGAGTGGAAATAAAATTGCTGTAATTTCTGACATCACGCTTGACGAACTTTCTTTTTCAAGACCAGAAGTTTGCAATCACCTTGACACTATTCCCAACGACCATAAAGAATATGTTTTTAATGACGAACAAGCGGAAGAACTTGCTGACAAATATATCAAGGAGAAAGCAGTAACTCAAAAATCTCACGAAGATGCTTTGCACATTGCTATTGCTACAGTTAACAAAGTTGATGTTTTGGTAAGTTGGAACTTTAAACACATTGTTAACCTTGACCGTATTAGGAAATACAATGCGGTAAATTTGATGAACGGTTATACAATGCTTGAAATTCGTAACCCAAGAGAAATCTTAAAATAAATAAAACAATGGAAAAAGAATTTGATGCAGTTAAAGAAATGCGTTCCATAAGAAAAAAATTGCAAAAAGAGTATGAAAAAAATCCAGCGTTGAGACGCAAACGCTTGGAACAAATCCGAAGAAAGTATCGGCTGACAAGACGGACAAAAGAGAACACCTATCACTAACAACTAAGGTTCATTGCGTCCTTATAACATGCAATTCAACCACTGTTGCACTAAATCTGCCTCTGGCGGAAGTTTTTTCCCCCCTTGATCGTTGTGTTTTTTTTCTATGGGTTTCGTTAAAAAAGTAGAGTGGTTTTGTTTACAAAAATATGTTCAAGAAGTTTCAGAGAGAACTTATTTTTTTATTTTCTGGATTTTTGACTTCCCTAAAATCAAAATACCACTACAGGTTGATTTCAAATTTTTAATTTTTATTCCACACTATTTTTTTCCCTTCCGCATATCGCTTCTATTACATCCGTTTTTTATGTATTTTTGCTGGTGAAAGGTAGTTTTTAGACGGACTGCCGTCAGATTGTGAAAAAACCTATTTTTTAAAGATTTCCATTTCAAAATCCCGTTTTAAATTCTATTACAACCCAACAGAAGCATTAAGAGCGTTCCATTTTTTCATGCCGTAAGACAATATGAAAATTTTACTAGTGCCACAACACCTCGCATTGTGTCACTTTTATGCAAAAACAAAATTTTCCCTCCTTGGCTAAGTGTATTTTTGTTCGCCTTACCGAATCCGTCCTTTGGCGGATAATCCGGTTTCCATTTTTTAAGTTTCTTCAATAGTTTTTTTACTCCGAATATTGAAATGGTTCTTCTTAAATTGTAGCAGATAAAAATGATTCCCATCTCTCCGTCCACTTTTTGTAATCCTTTGAGTAAGGTGTAGGTAAATCCCCATTGTCGTTTAATCGTACCAAAGGGATGCTCGCAAATTTGTTGCCGTCTGTTGTAAAGCTCTCTTTGTGTTTTTATTCTGAAATTATTTCTATCCACTGCATCCTGATTTTCGTTCCGCTCAATTACCCTTCCTCTTCCTCCCGTATTTTTTGTACATTGATTTAATACAGGACACATTTGGCAGAAGGGCGTTTTGTAATGTTTCACTCTTGTGGTTCCCACAGCTGTATGACAAAAGCAGGACTGTCGTACAAAATGGAATTGGGACTTCAGTTTGTAAAAAACACTTACTTCAATTCTGTAACTTTGGAAAACAAGACCGGCCAATTGTTTTGTTTGATTCGAAATTTTGTTCCATGGTTATGTCCGGTACGGGCATCAAAATCAACAAGTATTTTTCCATTGATGAGACCACGAAGAAAATTATTGAAAGCAAAATCTTCTAAAAGTTCAATTTTTTCATATTTAAATTCTTCTTGCCCATTGACAGTTCGACTATCTGCAACCACATAAATAGTATTGCAAATTTTACCGATACATTTTTTTTGCAAATCATCAAATGACCAAGATGCAAATACTTTTTCAACTTCTCCATGATAACCAACAACTCTATTATACCAATCGTAGTGTTTCTTGTGAGTTTTTTTTGGATTAAAAACAATTTCAACAGTTCGTCTGACACTCTCAACATTCAATTTAAATCCTCTATCGGTATAGGAAACGCCATTTAGTGTAGCACGGAAACTCATTTCAGTTTTCGGATATTTTTTTCCTGCCTCTTTGTGAGACCATCCATAATTTGGTAAAATAATTCTTGTGACAACACTTTCGGGTTTTCTCGGTTGTGGGTCAATATGAAACAAGGTAATCATTGACCCGGTGCTCTTGCGTTGTGCTTTCAGTTCCCAATCAACGGTATTTGCAATAGCTAAATTATTTTCAGGAATTTCCAATAAATCTTCCAGTGTATTTCCGACAGCACCATCGTTCTTCGAACGGTTTGTGTGAATCCAACCTTTCCGCCGAATTGCTTTTAATTTTTTTAATAATACTTCCTTAGGAATGTTGAGCAAATCTATTTTCATTTCGGTTTCTTAAAATGTAAAAGATATTCAAATGTAGTTCCCATCGTAATATAATTGGACGGCCACCCAAAAATCCCAATGTTATTTACTACATTTCTTCTATCCCAAATAATTGTATTTCGGAATTCATAACCCCTTTTTCGCAATTCTTCAATTAATGAAATATGAATAGTTATTCGTTTGTTATCCCACCACATATCAGGGACATTTATAACGCAATGCCCATCATCACGCAATACTGACAAGAGTGATTCATAAATATCACCCATTTGTTTTGCGTAAATTTCTAATTCTAAAGTTCCCAAATCTCTTTCGTCTTGGGAGTATTGTTCAACTTTCCCGAGTTGTCCGTTATCTCTATCTCTACGAGATTTATTTTTTCTTTCACGGTTCAATAAGTTCGCATAAGGAGGTGAAGTCCAAATCAACTTAACACATCGCGGTTTCAAATGCTGACTTATATTTCTTGCATCATCTAATATTGCCAATTGCTTTGAACTATTAAATAATTGTTGATTAGACAATCTTTTGTTACTGAGATCCACATATTTTTTTTGCAAATCAAAACCAACAGCATTACGGTTTGTATCTTGACAAGCAACAAGCGTAGTTCCGCTACCAACAAATGGGTCTAGTACAAGTTCGCCTTCGTGAGAAAAAAGTTCAATGACTTTACGAGCCATTGAAATCGGGAAAGTTGCCGGGTGGACAGTTTTATCTCTTATATCGCGCTTCTCATAATAAAACTCCCAGACGCCGAGTTGATTTTTTAACCAATCTTTTGCAGTAAGACAGTTTATCTTGTTCCCAACACATTGGCAAGATTTGTCAATCCCTATATCAATAATTTTAGACGTTTCTTCGGTTTCATATATGACTCCATCCTCATGGAGAACTTGAAATTTAGATCCTTTGGATTTATATTTCTTTACTTTTCTTTCGGCATTTTTCGCATTGAGCGTCCTTTCCTTTACATTCATTTTTGTATATTTTTGGGCAAATATACGTAATTGGGCACACAAGCTAACGTAGGAAATTGCAAGAGCAAGCCCCTACCTGAGTAGTAATATTTTTTTCCTTCCGTATATCGCTTCTATTTCATCCGGGTCTTGTGTATTTTTGCTGGTGAATTTTAGTTTTTAGACGGACTGACGTTATATGCTATTTTAATAAAGCTGCACTTTATAAAATATTTTACAGTAACCATTTGGAATTTGTTCCATTATTAGTTAACTTTGTCACGAAAAGAAAATAATGGAAAAAGTAAGACAAATAATTTATTTCAAGGACTACTTTTTGAACTTCTTTAACGAGCAAACTGAGAAAGTAAAAGAAAAGATAGACCACGTTTTATTTGTGGTGACGGTTACTGATAGAATCCCGAAAAAGTTCTTTGACATATTACCGGAACAGAAGGACTTTATTAAATCAGAGTTGAGTTTCAGAGTAATATTTACAGGATATTCTGTTGTTTTGATGAGGGGAAAGTTGTTGTGTTATTCAACGGTTTTCAAAAAAAATCACAAAAGACACCTCAATCAGAAATTGAAAGAGCACTAAAATTTAAAGATGAATATTTTTCGAAAAAAAATAAAAATTAGATAAAATGAAAACAAAAAATCAAAACATTAAGAACATTACAACTTTTGACGAACACCTTGACAGTCGTTACGGTAAAATTGGGACAATAAAAAGAACTAATTTTGAAATCAAAGCTAAAGCATTTGCTATTGGCGAAGTAATTAAAGAAGAAAGACAATCATCTTCAATGACACAAGAGCAATTAGCTGATAAAACGGGGACAAAAAAGAGCTTCATTTCAAGAATTGAAAATGGACACAGTGACATTCAACTATCAACACTTTACCGGCTTTTAGAACTTGGACTTGGTCGCAAGATTTCATTGAGAATCCTGTAACGAATGACAAAAAACTGCATATAACAACTATGGCTTCGTTGCGTCCTTAGGACATGCAATTCAGCCACTGTTGCACTAAATCTGCCTCTGGACGGAAGATTTTTTCCCCTCTTTGATTGTTGAGTTTTTTTCTTTATGGGGTTTTCGTTAAAAAGGTAAATTCGCTATGTTTACAATATTGTATTAAAGAAGTTCCTGAGAGAATTTTTTTTATTTTCTGGATTTTTGACTTTCCTAAAAGCAAAATACTACTACAGGTAGATTCCAAATTTTTAATTTACATTCCACTCTATTTTTTTTACCTTCTCTATATCGCTTTCATCACATTCGAATTTTATGTAATTTTGCTATTGAAAGGTAATTTTTTAGATGGAATGAAATTATCGGTTACTTGAGGACGACTACAAAAATGAGAATTTTAACAACATTTTTATCAACATTATTTTTGTTTTCCTGCCATAACAAAGTAGCAGAGAAAAAAACTTATAATGCTCAACCTGATACATTCAGACAGTTCTTGAAAAAGTTTACAATCATCGACTTACCTTTTATTTTCAGATACGTTGACTATATTGAAAACTTTGACCTTGACAAAATGGTAGGCATAGACCCAAAATCCAACGACACACTTTATATAAAGGCGGATTATCTTGACGGAATAAAATGTTTTGGCATACTTCCTGACACTTCAAAATTCTTCTCTCTTATTTTTTTTTATCCTGCCGATAACTACTACCCGATGTTAGCTACTTATAACAAATATGGAATTCTTTTAGACCAAACCAATCTAATTGTAAATGGCTGTGGCGGTGATTGCGGGATTACTTATTGCTCTGAAACAGGAATTGTAAATAAAGACCTTACAATTTATTGTGCTGATTCAATAAATTATGAGTATCAATGCGACAGTTTAGGACAACCAATTCCAAACAGTGACATAGTTTTGATTAATTCTAAAATTGGTACATTGACAGAAAATGGTAATTTAAACTTGACAGATGACAAACATGAAGAAATAAAAACAGGCGATAACAACTAACACTTCGTTGCGCTCTTATTACAAGAAAAAAAAGTCACTGTCGCACCGAATCCGCTTCCGGACAGAATTTTTTTTCAGGACGAGTCAAATTAAAAATCAAGTTCTCACATGCCCCCCGATTCCAAATATCACCAATCTTTCTCAGCCGAACTCAAAAAATTAAACCCGGCTCAGAAAAAAGCTGTGGACTCACTCGAAGGTCCCGTTATGGTCATAGCAGGTCCGGGTACCGGCAAAACACAGATTCTCTCAGCAAGAATCGGGAAATTATTATCACATGCAGACCTCCAGGTTCAACCCCATGAAATACTATGCCTCACTTATACAGATGCCGCAACCATTGCCATGCGCGAGCGATTAGTGTCACTCATCGGACCCATCGCCTATAATCTTCACATTTATACTTTTCACGCTTTTTGCAATCAAATCATTCAGGAAAATCAGGAGTATTTCGGTTTCAAAGACCTCCAACCGGTCTCTGACCTCGAAAAATTTGAACTGGTAGAAAAAATGCTGATGGATCTTCCCGTTAATCATCCTCTAAAAAGATTCAAAGGCGATTATCACAGTGACATCATCAATTTGCTGAAACTTTTTAGCATCATGCAAAAAGAAGGTTGGACTCCTGAATTTATTTCTCAGAAAATAGATGAATATTTAAAAGGACTGCCTGACAAAGAAGAATTCCGCTATAAGAAAAAAACAAAAGATGCAAATGTTGGGGACTTAAAAGTGGCAAGAATACGGGAAGAAACAGAAAAAAAAGAACGGTTGCGTTCAGCGGTATTTGAATTGAAAAATTACCGGACGTTTATGATGCAGGCAAGTCGTTATGATTACGATGATATGATTAACTGGGTGAACGATGGGTTCGCTAAAAAACCGGATTTGCTAAGTTCCTACCAGGAAAGATACCAGTATTTTCTGGTGGATGAATATCAGGACACCAATGGTTCCCAGAATGAAATCCTGAAAAAACTCGTCAGTTTCTGGGATAATCCCAACGTATTTATTGTGGGAGACGACGACCAATCCATCTACAGGTTTCAGGGAGCCAACGTGGAGAATATGGAGGACTTTGCCACTAAGTATTCCGGTTCCATAACAAAAATCACGCTGGTGGAAAATTATCGTTCTACACAGAAAATTCTCAATACGGCTACTTCCTTTATTAAACGAAATAACAAACGCTTATCCGGAATCATGCCCGGTATTGATAAAAATCTCAAAGCAAGTAATATAAAAATTGGCTCAAGTGTCACTATGCCTGCTATTCTTCAGTACCCGAATATTTATCATGAGTATGCTGACCTTGCCCATGAAATTATGCGCTTGCTGGAAAATGGCGCTAATCCCTCTGAAATTGCAGTAATTTATCGTCAGCATATTCAGCCCGATCCGCTATTAAAATATTTAAATCATAAAAAGGTTCCTGTCCTCGTTAAAAGAAAAGAAAATATTCTCTCAGCAGTTTTTATAAAGAAAATAATCCGGTTGCTATCCTATCTTTCTAAAGAATATGAAAAACCCGGTAGCGGAAATATTCTGTTGTTTGAATTATTACATGCTGATTTTTTTGGAATTAATGCCGGTGACATTGCCTTAATGACACTTGAGTGCCACAAACAGAAAATTCATCTTCGCGATATGATGGCATCCAGAGAAAGGATGTTTAAAACAGGTATTTCCGGAATTGAAAATATTTCACGTATTCATGATGATTTTACTTTTTGGACGGGAGCCATTGCTAATTTGACCTTGCAGGGATGGTTTGAAAAGATTATTACTCGTGGCGGTATTCTTTCTTTTATATTAAAGTCACCCGATAAATATTACTTAATGAATCTGCTGACCGCATTTTTTGATTTTATAAAATCAGAAACTGCCAAAAATCCTTCCATGCACGTCCGTGAATTTTTATTAATTCTTGAAAAGATGGAAAAGCATGAAATAGCCCTTGAAATCATCCGCATCACCGGAATAGGGGAGGGGGTCAATTTTTTAACAGCCCATGGTTCTAAAGGACTTGAATTCCATCATGTTTTTTTAATCGGATGCACAGCAAATATTTGGGATTCTGCCGGAGGGCGTATGCCTTTTTCTTTTCCGGATAACCTGATAATAAAAAATTTCAGTGATGAGGAAGAAGCAGAAGAAGCCCGCCGGTTATTTTATGTGGCGTTGACGCGTGCAAAAGAGGGCTTAATCATTTCTTTTTCCAATCAGAATTTTAATGAAAAAGGGTTGGAAAAATCGCGTTATGTGGCTGAATTAATGGAATCAGATGACATAACCTTTGAGAACCGGAATTTATCCGAAGATGAATTAGTTGAATTTCAGTCGTTGGCTATGATGGAAGAAGATGCTCCGGAGATCGAATTGCTCGATAAAATTCATCTCGATGAATTATTAAAAAAATACTCCCTTTCACCCACTCACTTATCCAGTTACATTGATTGTCCGGTTTCTTTTTACTACAAGCATTTGATACAGGTTCCAACTGCCAAGAATGAGGCGCTTGGTTTTGGTAGCGCCATTCATCATGCCCTTGAGAAAATATTTTCTGTCATGCAGAAGACGAATTATATATTTCCTGTGCTGACAGAATTCATCACTTATTTTCATGAAGGCATGAAACGGAATAAAGAGTGTTTTACAGAGGCAGAATGGAAAAACCGGATTGATTATGGCGAAAAAATATTGCCTGAGTATTACGAAAAGTATGTTAGAACCTGGCACAAAAATGTGTTGCCTGAAAAACATTATCCTAATTTATTTTTAGATGGAATACCCATAAACGGAATTATTGATAAAATTGAAATAGAAGGCAGTGCTGTTAATGTGGTTGATTACAAAACCGGTAATGTTGAAAATGGGATTAAGAAATTAGTCAGACCGGATGCAGAAACAGAACCTTACGGAGGCGATTACTGGCGGCAGTTGGTATTTTATAAGATTCTTCTTGACACAAAAAAATCACTGCCGGGAATTGTCATCAGCGGGGAAATTGATTTTATAGAAAAGCATAAAAAGAAAGATGATTTCATAAAGGAGAAAGTAATATTTACCTCTGAAGATGTAAAATTTGTTACAAATCTGATAAAGGATGTTTATCAGAAGATAATGAACCGTGAATTTTCAAAGGGATGCGGGAAAGAGGAATGTGGGTGGTGTAATTTTGTTAGGTATTGGATGAGATGAAGTAGATTGATAAAAAATTCTCTGAAAACGGAAGAAACAACAAGAGTGGTGAGCTGGTGAAACCAGACATCACCCGGTTCAAAATCTCCAAAAAGGAGGTGATCCAGCCGCACCTTCCGATACGGCTACCTTGTTACGACTTAGCCCTAGTCAATAATTTTACCCTAGGCGACTCCTTGCGGTTATCGACTTCAGGTACTCTTATCTCCCATGGCTTGACGGGCGGTGTGTACAAGGCCCGGGAACGTATTCACCGCGTCATTGCTGATACGCGATTACTAGCGATTCCAACTTCATGAGGTCGAGTTGCAGACCTCAATCTGAACTGAGAATGGCTTTAAGAGATTGGCATCCAGTTACCTGGTAGCAACCCGTTGTACCATCCATTGTAGCACGTGTGTAGCCCTGGGCGTAAGGGCCATGCTGACTTGACGTCGTCCCCTCCTTCCTCACTCCTTACGGAGGCAGTCTCATTAGAGTTCCTTCTGTATTGCTACAGACGGCAACTAACGATAGGGGTTGCGCTCGTTGCGGGACTTAACCCAACACCTCACGGCACGAGCTGACGACAGCCATGCAACACCTTGTTTCGTGTCCCTTGCGGGTCTCCCACATTTCTGCAGGATTCACTAACATTCTAGCCCAGGTAAGGTTCCTCGCGTATCATCGAATTGAACCACATGCTCCACCGCTTGTGCGGGCCCCCGTCAATTCCTTTGAGTTTCAATCTTGCGACCGTACTCCCCAGGTGGATTACTTAACGCTTTCGCTTGGACGCGTACTGTGTATCGCACACATCGAGTAATCATCGTTTACAGCGTGGACTACCAGGGTATCTAATCCTGTTTGCTCCCCACGCTTTCGTGCCTCAGTGTCAGTTACAGTTTAGTGAACTGCCTTCGCAATTGGTGTTCTGTATGATATCTATGCATTTCACCGCTACAACATACATTCCGCTCACCTCAACTGTACTCAAGTTTGACAGTATCAATGGCAATTCTACGGTTAAGCCGCAGGCTTTCACCACTGACTTATCAAACCACCTACGCACCCTTTAAACCCAGTAAATCCGGATAACGCTTGGACCCTCCGTATTACCGCGGCTGCTGGCACGGAGTTGGCCGGTCCTTATTCGCAGGGTACCGTCAGTTTCCAGACACGTCTGGAATTTTCTTCCCCTGCAAAAGCAGTTTACAATCCATAGGACATTCATCCTGCACGCGGCATGGCTGGTTCAGGCTTTCGCCCATTGACCAATATTCCTTACTGCTGCCTCCCGTAGGAGTCTGGTCCGTGTCTCAGTACCAGTGTGGGGGTGCATCCTCTCAGAGCCCCTAAGCATCGTTGCCTTGGTGAGCCGTTACCTCGCCAACTAGCTAATGCTGCGCATGTCCATATTCAGCCACCGAAGTTTTGAATATCAGGAGATGTCTCCCAATAGTGTTATGCGGTATTAATCTCGGTTTCCCGAGGCTATTCCCCAGCTGAATGAAGGTTACATACGTGTTACTCACCCGTTTGCCACTCTCATCCGCCTTGCGGCGGAATCCCGTACGACTTGCATGTATTAAGCCTGCCGCTAGCGTTCATCCTGAGCCAGGATCAAACTCTCCATTGTAAGTTTGATCTAGTGTCTTCAGATTTGAACCTTTGTTTATTAAACCATTTCTGGTTCTATTAAGAAAATCAAGGGTATTTCTACCTTACTTTTTTCTAGCTTGCTGTTTCTTTCCGAATTTCAAAGAACGTTAAAACCAGTTTATTCAAAAGGTTTTTTCAAATAGGGTGCAAAAATACTGTTAATATTTAATAGTAACAACTATTTTTGAAAATTATTTTTTATTTTAGGTAAGATGCGAGATTGGAATTTTGGAATAATGTTATAATGTTAAATTATTATAGCTTCCTAATACACTCCCATTAATTGATTATCATCAACTTTCCAATTATCTTACTCCGTGATTGTATCTTTATTAAATATACACCTTTTGGAAGATTAAGAGTATTAAAATTTAAAGTACGATTGTTTGAATCGAATGGAATAATATTTACATGTAGTACTTCTCCGATTGAATTTAATAAGCTAACCTCCGTTTTCTCTTTCCACGGAATTGAAATAGTAATAGTTCCGTTTTTTATTGGATTTGGAAATAAATCAAAGGAATTTAATTCATTCTCATAATCAATACCCGTCACACAGTCAATGGCAAAAACAGTATCAATATATGAAACGGCTTTGTTTTCATCCTCTGCAGAAACCGTATAAAAAACAGTATCAACGGTTTTAAAAATATACCATGCTTCAGCACCATTTCCGGTAAACCCTTCTCCTCCCGACCATGAAATCGTTGTATTTCCAATACCACCTGCAACTACAGCAGAAAAATAAGATGTATCATTTAAACATCCTGGAATTACCGTTGGAATTACTTCAAAGAACTCGTTGTTGCTATAGGATTTTCCAATAATATATTGACCGGAGAAATCTGCCCGTTTGGAAAAAATGGCTTCTTTTTGCCCTCTGCGAACTCTCTGTGTTGAAACAATGGTCCATTCCAATGAAGGGTCTGGTCTGAATAATAAAACATAGTTGGTTTTTTCAGATTCGTTGTAACCAACCTGTGAGGCAATGTCTATATACATAAACACGGTATCTATGGTAGAACTTCTGAATTCATAATAACTTCCAAGAAAACCTGTAATTTCTGCAGGTAAATCTCCCCCGGGATTAATAGCATACTGTCTTGCAAATATAGTATCCGTTTGTCCGGGTTTTTGCCGGTAACCATATTCCATTCCCGACAAATCATTTTTAATCTTAATGTCCTGAAAATCCTGAGTGCTATTATATAAGATGGTGTCAATTCTGACTTTGGCATCCGGTCGTGATAAACCTATCGTCCAATTGGAAAAGTGATTAATGGTGGCGCAAATTCTACCCGACATTCTGAAAGGAATTACTTCAATTACTTTCCACGGGTTGCCTTCCGCCGTGCTATACATGAGATTCAATTGTTGCAGTGAGGTTGTATTAAACCGGGTAGAATCAAATAAAACACACATCGTCACATTAAAACTATCGAGATTTGATTCAATATTCCAGTAAAATTTGTTAAATAAACCGGCGATGGAATCCTGAACAGGACTATGTATTGGCGCTTTAGAATGACCTGAAACCTGCACCTGTGGTTGACCTGTAACAGGGGGAGTAAAATTCTGAAATGACAATAATAATCCAAGATTGGAAAAATCCAACGTGTCACCTGGGTTTTGAACTGTTTGTGTTTCGGTTAGAACCGGATAAAATTTCAGGGCAGAACCGGAATATCCGCACACAAATAAATTTTCTGAGCCCAATAAAGACACTGAGGTGTAGGTTCCCTGGCTTAAAAGTGAAGAATTAGACCAGGAGGAGCCACCATTCTTTGAATTCAGAATGACTCCGTTTGCGCCACAAATCCAGCCAATCATTTCATTTTCAAAAATAATGGAGTTGAGATTTGAGGTGGAAGGAGAAATCATCTTAAGCCAGGAATTTCCACCATCCATTGTTCTTAGTATTAATCCACCGGTTCCCACCAAAAATCCCAAATCCGGTGTTATGAATATTACAGCGTTAAATGATTCTGTATGACCGCTAATAATTTGATTCCAGGTTAATCCACCGTCAATTGTTTTTAGGAAAAATCCGTTGGTGCCAACCGCAAATCCTGACTGATAATTCAGAAAGTAAACGGATTTGATAGAAAAATTTGTATTCAGATATATTTCATTCCAGTTCTGTCCTCCATTTAGTGTTTGAAGTATGTTTCCCCTGGAACCGGCGGCAAAACCAAGAGAATCATCTAAAAAGTAAATTGAGTTAACGATATCTGTCAAACCGTTTGATTGCAAAGTCCAACTCAAGCCCCCATCGTTTGTATGTAGAATTTTTCCCAGATATCCCCCTGTCCAACCATTTAACGAATCGGTGAAATACAAAGAATAAAGCGGCAATGCATTTCCTGCGTTTTGCAATGACCAATTTTCACCCCCATCGGTGGTTTTCAGAATGTTTCCATCATAAGTAGCAATCCACCCATGCAATGAATCGGAAAAAACGACTTGCTCCAGGTCAGCAGTTGATGGAATATTTTTTTTTACCCAGTTTGATTGAGCCATGGAGGACAAAGAGCAGATGAGGAAAAAAAGTAATTTGTAGAGGTTTTTCATGTTGTTATTGTATTATGGGACAAAGGTAGTTTGATTTTTGAATATTAGGGTGAAATATTATAAAATGGTTAAATGGTTATATGGCTAAATGGTTTGGTAATTTTTAAAGTGTAAAAGTAAGAAAAAATTATACATTTTAAAAATTCAATATCCAACATCCTGCATCAACCATCCTTCCTTCTATAATCACACACCTCCCTCACCCCACACTCATCACACTTCGGTTTCCGGGCAGTACACACATATCTCCCATGCAAAATCAGCCAGTGATGCGCCAGATGAATTTTATCTTCCGGAATATACTTTATTAATTGTTTCTCCGTTTCTAAAGGCGTTTTAGAATTTTTACTCAATCCGATGCGCTCCGCCACTCTGAATACATGCGTGTCCACAGCCATTTTTGGTTGTTTGTAAACCACCGATGCAATCACATTCGCTGTTTTTCTACCCACACCTGGCAAGGTCATCAGTTCCTCAACTTCTGAGGGTACCTGGGAATTATATTTATCAACCAATCCCTTTGCCATTCCAATCAGATGTTTGGTTTTATTATTCGGATAGGAAATACTTTTTATAAATGGAAAAACTTCATCAAACGTAGCAACAGCCATTTTTGTAGGAGTGGGAAATCGTAAAAGCAGGGGAGGTGTTACCAGATTCACCCGTTTATCGGTGCATTGAGCGCTCAATATAACAGCAACCAGCAATTCAAAAGGATTTTCGTAATGCAACTCAGTTTTTGCATCCGGTTGATGAGTAGAAAAGTAACGAATGAAGAAGTTGAATTTTTCTTGACGGTTCAATGGGGAAGAATGATGTTTGAAATTTTAATTCCGCCTCGAAATTAATGAATATTCCATAATGTTTTTTATGATTCTATCATCCGGGTTCAGTCGAATCCCAGAAACAGACCTAAATGTTCCATTTAATTCCACGTATTCCTTTTTTAAAGAAATGTCGGAGTCAATAACATGATTTAATTCACGGGCTTCACTTGCGGTGGTTTCCCCATAAATTTTCATTATCATGCGTTCTTCAGTAGTAAAGTTCATGAGCATAATTATTGGTTTTTATTAATTTTTTAAGATTTAACAATGCGTAACGCATTCTACCCAGCGCCGTATTTATTGAAATTTTTTTTAAAGCTGCTATTTCACGAAAAGTCATATCCGAAAAATGCCTCAGCAAAATAATTTCTTTTTGCTCGGCGGGTAATGTATTCATTAGTTCATGAATAAGTTTTTCCTTTTCATCCTGTATCAATTGCTCTTCTTTATTTTCTTCCTTTGCACATAATTTTGAAGAAGCATAATCACTTGAGTCGGCGGTTAAGCATGGATTATTTTTTTTAGTTCTGATGACATCAATGGATAAATGATAAGCAATCCTGCAAATCCATGGTAAAAATTTACCTTCCTCCCTGTATTTTCCTGCTCTGATTACGTGAATGGCTTTAATAAATGTATCCTGAAATAAATCTTCCGCTTCCTGCCTGTTTCTTACAATCAGATATATGGTTGTAAAAATTTTACTTTTATGACGGCGTATTAACTCTTTTAGTGCCAGTTCATCCCCTTGCCGGTATCTCACGATTAAGTCCTTATCTTCTGATGGTATGTAAAGCCGCATATACTATTGATAAACGCAAACTATATTTATTTATTGTTTTAAAATTAAAATTTCTACTAAGATACTACTTTAGTTTGATAAATCAAAGAAATTGTGAATTTTTTCTAAAAAAGTTATTTAAAACTTTAGATTATAATACACAAATATCTTTATAACAGCTATTTATAAAACATTATTTATAATTTTATCTCATCGTGTTTTTGTGGGAAAATAAATGAGAACAAAAACTTGTTTTTCTCAGAAAAAATAGTACATTTGCGGTGAAATTTTAAAACTAAACCAAAACGATCATGAAAACAACACTACGATTTATGCTTTCTGCAGGGCTACTGACAACTTTGTTGGTATTCAATGCCTGTAAAAAAGAAGAAGACAAAAAAGACGATAGCGGTACCAACGATATTGTGTCTGCTATTGAAGCAAATAATGAATTGACATCTACTTCAAGCACTGCAAGTAGTGACACTAAAGAAATTATAAACAGTGAAGGTACTCAATCCCTTGTCCACATGGGAGAATTAGCCCAAAAGGATAATTCGGCTTTGGGTTTAAAACAGGTAACTCATTCTATTACTTCTAATGTGGTTGACCTGATTGAAAAATATCAGAAAAATGAAAAAGTTTCAAACCTCCGTACTTACGGTGAAGATGGCAAGTTTGAAATAAGTAAACACGCCGGTACTTATAGTTGGATGATTTCTGAAGAACGTTGGGATACTTCCGGTAAAGGTCAACCCGCTGATAAAGTTATTTTGAAATTCCCTTCAGATAGTACAAAAACAACAAATAATGCAACGTTAACACTCAATGCTTTTGAACAGGCAACTATTACTAAGGATGGTGTGAATGATTATCCACCCACAAAAATTGATGTAAATCTTAAATTAAATAACGTGATAGTTGCCGAGTTGATTGCAACGGCTTCCTATCAGAGCGATGGTATACCAATAACAGTGAGTATAAACCCATTATATGTAAAACCTTTCAAATTTACTGCTTCCTTAAATAATGCAGGAGCAACCATTTCAGGTACATTAAACCTTACTAAAGAACCTTCAACGACATTAGTTGACATTGCCGCTACCTTGAATTTCAAAGATGATACTAAGAAAGATTTAAAAAATGCTTCCGGTCACGTAGAATATAAAGCACTAAGATTACAGGGAAGTGCAGATATTGAAGGTCTTATGAATGATTCTTTGAATAAAAATGAAGCCGCCCGTATTAATAAATTTATCTTAATTGATATTTTAAAGAACGGAAGAAAACTTGGTTCTGTTTATTTTGAAAAAATATTAGAAACTCCACCTGATACCAGCACCGAAGGTGATTCAACCATGATGGTATATGTGAAATTCAACGATGGTTCTAAAGAAAAAGCAGAGAAATACTTTAAACCAATCGCCACAGATATTGAAAATGAGTTGAAAAGATTGGATAAAAAGTAGAAACTATTAATAATTTAAGAAAACCCTTCGTCTTAGGCGAGGGGTTTTTTTTTGTCCGTATCACAATATCCCTTCATACACATTCATCATCTTACTTGCAATCTCCTTAGAATTAAACTTCTTAAGATGTTCCAGACCTGAATTAATCATTTTATTTCTTAACGATTCATCAGAAAGTGCAGATTTTATGGTGTGTGCAAATTCTGATTCATCTTCCGGACTAAAAAACAACGCCGCATCACCTCCTGCTTCGTGAAAAACAGGTCTGTTTGAGCATATCACCGGTAAACCCGATAGCATTGCCTCGAGAACCGGAATGCCAAATCCCTCAGCTAAGGATGGGTACAAAAATAAACTTGCGCATTGGTATAAAAAGGGCATTTCCTGGTTTTGTAGTGTATGAATGAATTTTACCCTGTTTTCTAATTTATTTTTATTAATAAACTCAATTAGTATTTTCATATAAGATGTTTGCTTTCCTGCCAACACTAAATAAGGGGCATCAGGTTTTAATAAATTCAATGCTTTCAATGTAATAAGGGCATTTTTCCTTTCCTCGATGGTGCCAACCTGTAAAATGAAATGTTCCGGTAAATTATATTTTTTCTTGAATTCTTCGAGTTCTACCTTGCTGGTTTTTATATAAAAATCGTCCATACAGCCCTGATACACCACTTCAATTCTTTCCGGTTCAATCTTAAAGTGTTCACAAATGTCCAATTTGGATGCTTCGCTTACTGTGATAATTTTATCTGCTTTCCTGCAGGCGTAAGCCATTTTTAAACGATAGATATGCTTGTCAATTTTTTTATAAAACTCAGGATGTTTCTCAAAAAGGATATCGTGTACCGTAACCACCAATTTGGTTTTCGACTGTATGCTTTGAAAGGGCAATTCATTGGATAGACCATGAAAAATATCCAGCTTATGGTAATAAAAATGCCGCGAAGTGAAAAAAACTCTCCACAAATTCTTAAGAATCGGTGTTTTAGGTTTTACAACGGTTAAACTTCTTTTATGCTTAAACTCTTTGAGGTATCCTGCATACCTTATATATGGAGTAAACATATAATAATGATGTTCAGGGAATACCTCCATAAGCGCGTTTGACAGAAATCTACCGTACTGACCTAATCCGCTTATATTATTAAAAATTCTTTTGGCATCAAACCCAATGCGTAGAAATTTCATACTTTTGGCTTCTGATTGAGGGCACTAAGATATGACAAATTAGGTAAGTATTGTAAATTAAAATAATATCCTTATATTTGTTATTTGAAAAATTCCGTGACCAAAAAAATAACACATATCGTTTTATTAACTGCTTTTTTTTCAACCACAGTTTTAAATACTTACGGGCAATGTCCGTCAAAAATTGAGGTGTCAAAAGAATCTGCTAAAACCCTAAAATTAACCTGGCATGAACCTCAGGAAAAACCTTCTGAGTTAGAGTCGTTTGAATTGGATGGGCTTGAAATCAAAGGTAGTTTTGATAAAACAGGTGCATGGCGTTCAAAACAGAATAGCGTATTTACAGAAACATGGACATCCAAAGAAAGAGCTATTTTTGTTTATGGGGTAGAATGTAAGTACAAGAATGGGATATTTGAAGAACCTCCTCAGGATTATTTAATTTCATTTACCGGTCAGAATGTAAATAACCAGATACTCATGACTTGGATTGTGATGAAATCGGCGAAAGACAAAAGATACGAAATTGAAAGACGTCTCTCCGACGATTGGGTTATTGTGGATAGTGTTTCTACTTTAAAACCTAAAACAAAGGCATCGAGTGTTATGATTTTTGAATACTTAGACCAAACACCACCTTCCGGTGACTTGGTTTACCGTGTAAAATGTATAAAACCAAATAATAAATTTACGATCTCTGAGCTTATTACGGTAAGTAATTTCGGTGGAAAACAAACCAAACTTACACGGATAGACCCGATTTTCAGATTCGAAAAAGAAACCCAGTTTGAGGTGATGGGAGATAACGGACAACTACTATTTAAAGGTAAAGGTCAGTTTATAGATTTTTCTCAGATTGGAATGGGCACTTTTTCTGTTAAATATAGCGGGAATTCTACCAAAGTGATATTTAACTGATGCGAATAGTTAAATAGTAAAAAAATTGTGAAATTATTTTCACCCAACCATCTAGCCATTTAACCACCTAACCAACTAACCATTTTTTCACCCAATTCTCTTTAATATTTGAAATCCAGATTACCTTCGGTATAATATTTTTGGAATCTCCTCAATATTGAACGTCTTCAATTCATTTTCGCCCCTTTGTATTTCTTTTAGCTTTATAAGACACTTTTCAGTTTTTAAAATAATTTCATCTATATTTAGTTGGGAAAGATGACTTTTTTTATTCTCACATTTTATTAACCCTTTTGTGAGCATGCTTTCTGCTCCTTTTAAGTTCCCGAAACAAAAATGATAATATCCAATAGCCAATTGAACTAATCCCTGATATGCCTCCTTTGCAGGTCCATGTACTTCATGCCATACCGCTTCAAAAGTATCGTGAGCATCAAAAAAATCGTGATTATTAAAAAAATTTACACCTTTTAAAAATTCATTGTTCTCTCCGGGATTCATCATTATAGTAAGAAATATTTCTATTGATTCAAATTTATGTGAATATTTTGATTTCCAATTAATCTTGATAAAAATTCAACTAATTTTTTACCCCTCTCCTTTTTTGTAGAGGGGCAGGGGTGAGGTCAGATTTTTAGAAGAAATTTCGTAATTTTACAAAGTTAATGCATTATATGAAACCCACTCACGAATCCATAACCAATTCACTTAGAAAAGTCATTGAACCCGATTTAGGGAAAGATCTGATTTCTCTTGAGATGATAAAGGATATTATAATCGAAGGGAATACTGTCAATTTCATATTGCTTCTTACTACTCCGGCTTGCCCATTAATTGAAAAAATGAAAAGTGATTGTAAGAACGCTATTTTAAACGATCATTCAAAAGACCTTTTGATAAATATCAACACTACTCATCAGGTAACCACATTACGTTCCGATGCAGGGCAAGTACTTCCTGGTGTAAAAAACATTATCGCCATTGCATCCGGAAAAGGCGGAGTCGGAAAATCTACCATTGCCGCGAATCTCGCTGTTGGGTTAGCATTAAATAATGCCAAAGTGGGTTTGATTGATGCAGATATTTATGGTCCTTCCATGCCAATCATGTTTAACTTACGGGATGCAAAACCCATGTTAAAAAATGAAAATGGAAGAAATTTAATGGTTCCGGTAGAAGCGTACGGAGTAAAAATATTATCTATAGGATTTTTAGTGGACCCAAAACAATCGGTAGTATGGAGAGGACCCATGGCAAGTTCTGCCTTGCGACAATTTGTAACGGATGCCGAGTGGGGAGAACTTGATTATTTATTAATTGATTTACCTCCCGGCACCGGTGACATTCATCTTACGTTGGTACAAACGGTACCCGTGACAGGCGCTATTATTGTTACTACTCCACAGGAAGTGTCACTGGCAGATGCAGAAAAAGGATTGGATATGTTCGCATCACAACGGATAAATGTTCCAGTACTTGGTATAGTAGAAAACATGGCTTATTTTATTCCTGAAGAATTACCCGGCAATAAATATTTTATATTTGGAAAGGATGGTGGAAAAAAACTCGCAGAAGAACGAAAGGTACCTCTGTTAGGGCAAATTCCTTTAGTGCAGGGCATCTGTGAAAGTGGAGATAAAGGCGCCCCAATAGTTTTGAAAACAGGTCATCCCATGTCAATAGCATTTATGGAATTAGCTAAATCAGTGGCACAACAGGTTGCTATCCGGAACGCAAAATTTGATGCTACAAAAGTGGTCGAGATTGTCAGATAAATTGAAAATCGTGGAAAATTCAACTTCAAATACACAGCTTTTAGAACGGATTGAAAAAGCCCTCGAAAGTATTCGTCCCTATCTGATTTCAGATGGCGGGAACGTGAGATTGATTGGAGTGACTGACGAAATGATCGCACAAGTAGAATTAACCGGTAATTGCAGTAACTGCCGTATTTCAAATATGACATTAAAAGCCGGTGTGGAAGAATCAATTTTAAATATGGTGCCGGAGATTAAAGGTGTTGAAGCAATAGGCAATTGAATTTTTGTTTAAACACTAACCATCTAACCATCTAACCATTTAACCATCTAACTATTTAACCATTTGAAACCAACCCCCTCAACATATTCATAGCAACAATAGCGCTCATCTCAATGTTTCTCAATCTATCCTGATTCAATTGAATTTTCTTGCAAAATGTTTGATTCTTAATAGAACAAGCGATGAAAACAGTTCCAACAGGTTTTGACAGAGTGCCACCTGATGGTCCCGCTATACCGGTGATTCCAATTCCAAAATCGGTCTTGAATTTTTGTTTAATATTTTTTGACATGCAAACAGCCGCTTCTTCGCTTACTGCTCCGTATTTCTTCAGAATTTTTTCCGGAATTCCCAGCGTTTTTTTCTTTATTTCATTGCTGTAGGCAATCACAGAACCTTTAAAATAGGAAGAACTTCCTGGGATACTGGTGAGTAAATGACTCAAATACCCGCCCGTGCAACTTTCAGCACACGCTAATGTTTTATTTTTCTGAATTAAGATGTTAGCAAGAGCATTTTCTGGTTTATCATTTTCACTTCCTATTAAATAATTTTTGATAATTGATTTTAATTTTAAAATCTGCTTTCGCAGATTCGTTTGTTCGTTAATTCTATCAGTACCTGAAACGCTTAGACGAAGTTTTACCATAGAGGGGGATGGGAGGTAAGCAAGTTTGAAATTAACAGGCAGTTCTTTTTCGAATTGTTCGAGCTTGTCTGACAAAAATGATTCTCCGATTCCGGAAGTAACCAATGTTTTATGAATAATAATGAACTCACCCGTATTTTTTTTTCGAAGTGTCGTTAATTTTGAAATAATTGATTCAGTCATCATTTGCTTCATCTCAAATGGAACGCCTGGTAGAAAAATAAAATGTTTGGAATTGTTCTCTGAAAATTTTTTCTCAAACCACATACCGGGTGCTGTCCCCCATTTATTCCGGATAGGTATGCAGGATTTAGGTATTACGGCTTGGGAACGATTGGTTTCGGTTAATTCTTTTCCTGATTTACGGAATAACCGTATGATATCTTTCAAACAATTATTATTTAATTCCAAACTTGTTGAAAAATACTTGCAGGCGGCTTCTTTCGTTTTATCGTCTTTAGTTGGTCCCAACCCACCGGTGATAATAATGATATCTGAATTTTTTTCACATAAATCTAACCCCCACAAAATATCATTAATGTCATCACCCACGGTGAGTGTTGTTTTGATGGTGATTCCAGCGTCATTCAAACGTGGCGCCATCCATTGTGCATTGGTATTTGTAATTTGCCCGATGAGAATTTCGTCACCGATAGAGAGAATGCATGCAGTCATGAACGTTAGAGGTATAGGGTATAAGGTATAAAGGTATAGCCCCTATACCTTATACCTTATGCCCATTTTCTTTTAGTTTAATAACCCCTTTATCCTCTTCGAAAGCTTTTTGGATATGCCCGTTAAGGGAAGCCGGACAACATTATTACAAATACCGAGTTGAGATAACAATTCTTTTATCCCCGATGGATTTCCTTCTTCATAAATACTCTCGCAGAAGGGGAGGAGTTCATGCATTATGGAAGACGATTTAATACGATTAGATGCAAGAGCAAAATTTGTCATGGCAGAAAACTTTTCAGGCAGGGCATTGGCAAGCACAGAAATTACCCCATTCATTCCTATTGAAATTCCAGGTAATGTAAATGTATCATCACCGGAAAGTACAATAAAATCTGTTTTTTTTGTTGCTTTTACGATGTTCATACATTGATAAATATCGGTTGATGCTTCTTTTATTCCTATAATATTGGGATGTGACGAAAGTCGTACTGAAGTAGTATAATGAAGATTCGATGCGGTACGTGATGGGACATTATAAAGTATAACCGGAACAGGAGAAATAGCGGCTATTGCATTGAAATGTTTGTATAACCCTTCCTGGGATGGCTTGTTATAATATGGACAAACTGAGAGAATTGCATCCGAATTTTTTATATCGGGATTCGAGGATATTTCTTTCAAAAGCGATGAGGTAAAATTTCCACCTGCTCCGTAAACAATGGGTAATTGTTTTTTTACGATTTGCTTTAAGTAATTGAAAATCTTTCGCTTCTCGTCATAAGTTAATACCGATGATTCTCCAGTCGTTCCAAATACAACCAGAAAGTTCACTTTCCCGGAAAGAACATGTTCGAGAAGTTTCCCAAAACTTTTATAGTCCACCTCTCCGTTTTTAAGAAATGGTGTCACAAGTGCCACGCCGGTTCCAGTGAAATTTTGCATAATTTTTTTGGCTAAAGTAAAATTTTTAAGGTATGGGGTATAAAGGTATAGGGTATAAGGAAATATTGAAGTTTTATACCCCTATACCCCTATACCCTTATACCTTTATACCCTTATACCCCTATACCCTTATACCCTTATACCCCTATACCCTTATACCCCTCCCTTATACCCTTATACCCTTCCCTATACCCTATACCCTATACCCCTTTTTCCCCTCCCCTTGTCCTTCTTACTTCGGTCAATGCATCCAAGAGATAAACTCTTCTTTTTGGAACGAGCAAGCAACGGTATCTACTTCTAAGAAGAGCGCCCTTCTTAAAAATTTCACCATTTTCTGTCTTAAAAATTCCATTATCGGGAACATCCTCAAGCAATACACTTTTTGGTTTTTTGTCAAATTCTTTTATAGCACGAGTCAGAAATTCATGGAAGTATATTGTGGAAGCGGGATCGGTTAAATAATCCAGCAAAGGAAGTTTAATTTTCTTTGGAAAGACATTGTATGTATAAATATAAGGTTTAATTACTTTTGAAAATTCTTTTTTCCATTCTTTTCCGTGAGGATAGATTTTATCTTTAAATAGTAACCAATTTTTTAAATGAGCAAATTCATGTAAAAATGTAATCAGAAAGTTGTATTTATTAAGAGAGCCATTGATTGTAATTATATGACCTTTTTCTTTAATTGGAGAAGTATAATCACCTAATTTTGTTAAGCGGTTGTTTGAAATAATTAATTCGATTTTGTACTTATTAATTATTTTTAATACAGGTAGTAACGCCTTTGAAGGAAGAAACATCTTCAATTGGTTATGTAAAATATTTTTCATGGGTTTATAAATAGTTAATTTGCTTCAATATGGAAATCTATTTTTTAATTACGCCAGAAAAGTGAATAATTTGTTCTATCAGGAAAGGAATAGAATCACTTTGTTTAGTGTCAATCATAAAATCAAATAACCCTTCTTTCCCGGGATAAAATCTCCCTACTCTGAATTTTGCCTTTGAGTCACATAAAATAAGTTCAAAGGCAAGGGGTAACGTCTCACTTATACAATATAAAATATCGAAGGGTTTCCTGATAAAAGCTGTGATTTCCTGCATCGAATATGAACCCATCCAGTTTATGTCTTTATCAGTTAATTTAATGCAATCATATTTTAGTGAAATCCCTGTGGGTTTCGGGGAATAATTAATGATGATAAATGATTTATTCTTTAATTTTAATTCATAAACAAAGTTATGAAATACTTCTGCGGAGTTTTGTCCGGATGCAGAATATAAAATACCGATTTCTTTTGCTGTCTCAAAGTTAATATTTTCCCGTCTTGATTTATTTAGTTTTATCTTTTTTTCAATAACATACCTGTAAAACGGCTCAAGCATTTTTAACATAAAGCTAGTGAAAATGGGTATAGGGTATAATGGTATAGGGTATAAGGGTATAAGGAAATATTGAAGTTCTATACTTCTATACCCCTATACCTTATACCCCTTTACTTTAGCGTTCCCTTAAATTAAACCACCATGTGAAGAAACCTGCAATAGCCACCACCAATGCAATGGCTCCAATATAGAGTTGATATTTACTAACTTTTAGTCGCAATTCTAAGTTCTCGTTCTTTATTTCTTCGCTTTTGATTATATGACTGATTGAGTTCTTTATCCGTGTGGCAGAGTTCTCGTTTTTGATTATATACTCGTAGGCGCCCTCCTTCAACACATCAAGGGTGGTTTGAATATCTTCCTGCTCTGAGCAAATTATGACATAAGTATCATTTTTGGTTTGCCTGATTTTTTTCAGGGTTTCCAGACCCGTCATACCTTTCAGATTTAAGTCAAGTACCACTATATCAGGATTTCTGCTCATTTTAGCAAGGCAGTCCTCCCCGGAGGAAAAGGTTGAAATTTTATATTTTTTAACCTGATGAAGATGGTGACTGAGAGTTTTTAAGAAAACTTCATCGTCTTCAACAATGAAAATGTTTATGAGTGAATCGTCATTCATGGAATAGGTGGGTTAAGTAAAAATTATCATTATTTAAATTACAGCTACAAAAGTAATAATAAGTTTGTAATTTTGCTATCATGTGGAAAAAAATATTACAATTACTTTCGTTGATTACAGTAATTCTGTTACCTAATTACGGTTATTCACAAACGCTATACATAAAGAATTTTAATGTTGAGCATGGATTACCTCATTTTGAGTTAAAGGTACTTCTACAAGACAATAACGGATATATTTGGATAGGAACCCCAAAAGGACTGTCGAAATATAATGGTAAAATTTTTAAAAATTACCTGATTTCTTCAGGTCTTGCTTCAAACAATATAACCGCTCTTTTTCAGGATTCTAAAGGAGTTATCTGGGTAGGGCATGAACAGGGGGAAATTTCAAAAATAGAAAATCATAAAATCACCAAATTTGTTAATCAAGGAAAACAAATTGACAAAGCGATTTCCTCTATCTATGAGGATTCAAACGGTTATATTTGGATTAGCACTCATGGGTCCGGAGTTTATCGTTATTATGAAAATTACCTTTATAATATTACGCAGGAAAAGGGGCTAAGCAGTAATGATGTTTATTCGGTAATTCAGGATAAAAACGGTGCAATCTGGTTTGCTACTAGTTCCGGCATTACCATACTAAATTACCCAACCGATTCTAATCCTGAAAAAGCGGCGTTTGGTTATCTCACCCCGGCTAATGGTTTAAGTGGAAATTTAATTACATCACTCTCTGTAAATCAAAACGGGGAAATATTAATAGGGTCTCTTGAAGGGGGTTTGACGCTTTTTACACCTCCTAATCGCTACCCTAATCTTATATCTGCTAAGGTAGTAAAAAATTTTAACGGGACTTTTCAGCATATCGGAGTAGGAGAAGGACTTTCATCCAATGTCATAACATCCGTGTACTGGGGGCAGGGAAATATTGTTTATATCGGAACGGAATCAGATGGTCTCTCAAGATTATTTCTATCTAAAGAAAATTTAGGTCCTTTATATCAGGATCCACAGTTTATAAATCTCAGGATTGATAATATCAGTACTAAAAACGGTCTGCCAAACAGTAGTATAAAGCAGGTAATTACAGATAAGGAAGGTAATGTATGGATAGCAACCGGTGGTGGATTATCTGAATATTTTGGAAATCGTTTTGTTTCCTACGGTTTGAAAGAAAATTTTATTGACAATAAAATTCTTACGGCAATATGTGATAAAAAAGGAGTTTTATGGTTTGGAACAGAGAAAGGATTAACAAGGTTCGAATTGAAAGGGATGTCATTGCAGGAAGGTTCCGTTAAAAATTTCAGCATTTCAAACGGTTTACCTCATAATCATGTTCTTGGGTTGTTTCAGGATTCAAAAGGGTTCGTTTGGGTAGGTACCTGGGGGGGCGGGGTAAGCCGGATTAATCCTAATACCTTGGAGATTCAGAATTTCTCAACCCGTGATGGATTGATAAATCAATTGATAACGTGTATTGCCGAAGACGAAGAAGGTAATATCTGGTTTGGAAGCGTGGCTGGTGTTTCAAAATATAATCCAAAAGCCAGTGGTTTAAATTCTTTTCAGAATTATGTGTTAAAAAGTACCCTTGGTGTAAATTACGTTTTTAAAATATTTAAAGACAGTAAAGGAACTCTTTACTTTGCAACGAATGGAGGTGGGCTATTACTGTATGATAAAAAATTAAAGTTTCCATTTATAGAATTTCCTAATTTCCCAAATAAAAATCCTAACGGCATTTCCGAAGACAGAAACGGAAATATCTGGATTACCTCGCAAGGAGGCGGAATCTATAAATATACACCTTCCACTTTTACCCTAGCCAATTACACAACTGCGGATGGACTAAGCTCAGATATGATTTACGGGGTAATTTGTGATAATGAAAATAATGTATGGGTTACTTCCCGTCTATATATTGACAAAATAAACCAGAAAGATGGCACTATCCGAAATTACGGACCTTATGAAGGATTTTCAGGTGTCGAAAATAATCTGAATGCAGTAGCCGTTGATATTAATAATAACTTGTGGTTTGGAACACTTTGGGGCGCTTTTAAATATGATCCGGATGAGGACCACTCAAATAATCAAGAGCCAATCACGCAATTGACTAATCTGCAAATCTATCTGCGTGAAGCGAATTTTCCGAAAGATGGAAAATTCAATTATAATCAAAATTACCTTACACTGGAATTTATTGGCATCAGTTTAAGCGCTCCGGATAAAGTAAATTATCAATTTATGCTGGAAGGGTATGAAAATGACTGGTCGGGTGTCACTAATAAAAATTCTGTCACTTACGCAAAATTACCTTACGGAAAATATACATTCAAAGTAAAAGCATCCAATAACGATGGAGTATGGAATACCAGACCCCTTTCTTATTCTTTCGAAATTCTCCCTCCTTTCTGGAGGAATTGGTGGTTTTATGTAGTTGTCAGCGTCGGTTTAATCTTTTTCATTTATCTCGTGATGAATTTCCGTATAAAGAACATTAAGAAAACAAAAATTGTATTGGAAGAAAAAGTTTGGCAACGTACTAAAGAACTGAACGAGAGGGCGGAAGAATTAGTGAGGGAAAAAGCAAAACTTGAAAAATTAAATAAAGAACTTACCGGCTCAAAACAATTAGTCGAAAAAGCATTGAATGCAAAAAGCGAATTTCTGGCTAATATGTCTCACGAAATACGGACTCCCATGAATGGGATTATCGGCATGGCAGAGCTTTTAGCCGATACTACTCTTGATGAAGAACAAAAGGACTACACCGAAACCATCAAAAAATCTTCGCATACTTTATTAACCATCATTAATGACATTCTTGATATTTCAAAAATGGAGGCAGGTAAATTGGAATTAAAACCTTCTTCTTTTAATATCCGGAAAATGCTGGAACGTCTGGTACTGTTTTTTGAAGCACAATCTAAAAAAACCGATAATACGATACTGATTGACGTAGGGGAAAATATTCCAAAAGAAATCGTTACCGATGAAGTACGGCTTGGGCAGATTTTTAATAATCTGATAAGCAATGCCCTTAAGTTTACAGAAAAAGGAAATGTAAAAATTCGAGTCACTCTTGCATCTTATAAAGATAAAAAGGTTTTGCTGAAAGGGGAAGTGATTGATACGGGTATAGGAATAGCATCGAATCACTTATCGAAACTTTTTCAGAGTTTCACGCAGATTGATTCTTCGTTAAGTAGAAAATATGAAGGCACAGGATTAGGTTTGGCTATTTGCAAGCAATTAACACGGTTAATGGGTGGCGAAATCGGTGTTAGCAGTGAAGTGAATCATGGTTCCAATTTCTGGTTTACATTCGAGGTAGAAGCAGTACAACAGGAAGGAGCTAAACAAAGTAAGTCACCTGATTATAAAGATTATCCGTTACCGATTTCAACCAATCACGGTCGCATATCACTCCACCTTTTCGAACTGAGCCAGCCGTTTGTTTTATTGGTTGAAGATAATCTTGTGAATCAAAAAGTAGCTAAAAAGATGCTCGAAAAAATAGGATGCCATGTGACATTGGCTGGTAACGGAATGGAGGCAGTTGAGCTTGTGGGTAGAAACAAATTTGATTTGATTTTTATGGATATACACATGCCGGTTATGGATGGAGTTCAGGCAATGCAGGAAATAAGGAAAATGGAAAATTTAAAAGTTCCCCCTATTGTGGCACTGACTGCTCATGCGATGGAAGGTGACTATGAAAAATTTATCGCATTGGGTATGGATGACTATATGTCGAAACCGGTAGAAATGGAAAAAATTGAATTTATCATGAAAAAATGGTTATCGGATTTTATAAATAAAAATCAGGAGAATATTGTTAATGGCGACCAACCTTTAATAAATGACGCTATAATTGTTCCCGAAAGGGCTAAAGATTTTAATTTGCCCCTACTTAAACCCGAAGTAGTGGAACAACTGCGTTCCTTAGGTGAAAGTGATGATGGAAAAACCACTATTCTGGAAGATGTGCTGATAACTTATTTTTCTACTACGCAAAAAATTATTGAAAATATGAAAGACGGAATTGAGGAGAGCGACTTTATTAAAGTTCGAAAAGAGGTGCATACCTTGAAAGGCGCTTCCAAAACCATCGGTGCCACTCTTGTAGTTCAGATAGCGCAGGAACTTGAGAATCAGGTTAAGGCAGAACAATATAATTATATAGACCCGCTGTTTAAGAAATTAGTCAATGAAATTGATGAAGCCAAAAAATATGTCGAACAGGTAATCGGAATCAGAGTGAATGGCGTGGGGGTGTAGGAGTTAAAGGGAAATGTAAATGATAAATGTAAGTAACTGCTCAGCAGATACCTTTAGCCACAAGAAAAAATAAATAACATAAAACAAAAAATATTTAATGTTAAACGAAAAGCCCAGAATAATAATCCTTCTCATTTTATCATTTTTTTTACTCTTCAAAACCATCTGCCTTGCACAGATTATTACTCCGAAGTCAGATTCCTTAAAATTACAACTTCCATTTCCCGGTGACACTACCATCACATTACAGGAAGTAAATATATTCTCTCTGCGAAACAGGCAATTTTCGGCTGGAATTAAAACCGATAAAATGGATAGTTCTGTTATAGGACTTCATGTTAACCGGTCATTGGCTGAACTAATGCAATTTGAAAGCAATTTATTTGTCAAGTCGTATGGTCCTGGAAATATTTCTGTCACCTCATTCCGGGGGGGCAGTGCTCAGCATACCGCTGTATTGTGGGATGGCATAAATCTGAATAATCCGATGACGGGGCAATTGGATTTGACAACGGTACCAGGATTCTTCCTTGAGGAGGTTGAAATACAACACGGAGGTGCCGGCGCTTTGTGGGGCAGTGGTTCGGTAGGAGGGACCGTGCATCTGAAATCGTCGCCTATTAAAAAAAAATCAGGCACTTCGGTTAGCTTTGGAGCGAGCGCCGGAAGTTTTTCAAACTTTACACAAAACATTATGTGCATTATTACACAAAAACGGAAAAGTTCTACCTTTAAAATATTTAATGCAAGCGCAAAAAATGATTTTGAAAACGATGATTCATATAAAAAATTATTTTATGGAGCAAGTGTCACTCAAAAAAATCCTACCGTTAATCAAAATGGAGTTCTAAATGAAAACACCTTTCATATTAACGCTAAACAATCAGCCACGCTATCCTTATGGTACCAGAAAATTGATAAATTACGTCCTGTTTCCATTTATGATTCCCTAAATTTTGAAAATCAAAATGACAGGTCTTTTCGTGTGAATTCTTCCTGGAAAAAATCAACTCATAAAATTTTATATGTCATTCGCGGCGCTTATCTGAATGAAAACATGAGGTATAAGGACGATCTCCGAATGATAAATTCAAATCATCAAGCCAATTCTTTTATAATGGAAGAAGAAACCAAGCTAAGTTTTTCGGACAGACATTCTATATTAATTGGTATAAACAATACGTATCTACAATTAAATTCAACCGAGTATGACATGAATTCTACGTTAAACAGAGTTGCTCTTTTTTCTTCTTACAGGTTTAATGCGTTCAATGATAAATTTATTTTTAATTTTTCCGCAAGAAAAGAATATGCTTTTCAAAATAATTCTCCCCTTACCTGGTCAGCAGGTATTGATTATCGCACGTTTGATTGGTTACTGTTGAAAGCCATGTCATCACGGGTTTTCCGGTTCCCAACAATTAATGATAGGTACTGGTCTCCTGGAGGAAATGCAGGATTACTCCCTGAAGATGGATATGGTCATGAAATAGGATGCAAATTACAATTTGTGGATAAAAAAAATAAAACTGAATTTTTAGCGGAGCCGGTTTTATTCACCCGTACGGTGAAAAACTGGATTATCTGGCTTCCGTCCGGAAATTATTGGAGTCCGCAAAATCTGATGGAGGTATGGAGTCGTGGTATGGAAACGAGTTTTAAATTGAATGTAAAAACCGGAAAGTGGCAGTCAAAATTTTCTCTGCTTACGAATTATATACTATCCACCAATGAAAAAAGTAAAGTTGAAAATGACTATTCTGTAGGAAAACAAATTATTTATGTTCCCATGTACAGCGGAAACGGGACTGCTACATTGATTTTTAGGAAAGTGTCCTTAAGCATTCAGGAGCAGTACATTCGTTACAGGTACACCAGCACTGATAATACAGAATATCTCAACCCCTATTGGCTGACTCGTTTGGTTGCGTCTTACGAACTGTTTTTCAAAACTTATTGTTTTACAGTATCGGGTAGTATTGATAATCTTTTTAATGAAAATTATCAAATCGTCCGTTCATGGCAAATGCCATTTAGAAATTATCAGGTGGGATTGAATTTGAGGTTGGATTAATAGACCCCTTGCGTATGTCATTTTTTGAACATACTAAACGCCACACTTCCATAAATTCGCTTTTGAACAAAAAAGGGAAGCGTAGAATAATCATCTCTATCACTGTGTTCATAGATAAACCACCCATTTTTTTTTAATTTACCGTTATCAAAAATAATACTCAAAAGTTTTGTCAATGGCTTCATTTCAAACGGAGGGTCAGCAAAAATCAGATCATATTCTCCGGCTTGTTTTTCCAAAAAACGTATTGAATCCAGACAGAAAGTTTTGATGCCTGTAAAAGAAAGAGATTTTAGTTGGTTATTAATAAATTGAATGCAATTCCTGTTGCTGTCAACGGATTCAATATCCATGCAACCCCTGCTGGAAAATTCGTATGAAATATTACCGGTTCCGCAAAAGAGGTCAAGCACTTTCATGTTTTCAAAAGAGAAATAATTTTCAAGAATATTAAACAGACCACTTTTTGCCATATCGGTTGTGGGACGTACCTGCAAATGTGCCGGCGCTGAAATCCTGATGGATTTGTATTTGCCGGTGATGATGCGGAGTGTTTGATTATTTTTCATTTTATAAGTTACAAGGTTTAAGTCGCAACCTCCATTACCTACTACAGCTTAAACCAGAGTGTTTGAATTTTTAAAAGTGAACCAACATACCTAATTCAGGAAAATTTCCTAATTCACCATTTTTAGATTGAGAATCCGTACAAATCCGGATGGTTTTTATTCCAAGTTTTCGCAATTCATCCGGAAAATTTTCTTCAGAAAAAAGTTCGGCGTAATAGTTCACAGCAAGTTCCTCCACAGAAACGTTAAAGAAAGCTATTGTTTTTTGAAAAAAATGCAGAACATCCGCAGAAGTAGATATAAAACAATGATTTGCAAATATTAAAGAACCATTTAGAAATAAAATTAGAGTCATCCAACCGGATTTCTGAAAAAGAAATGCCACCGCACCTTGTATTGAAATTTCTTTCACAGAAAGCAGGAATTGTGGAATTATCAGATGTGCATGTCGGAGTTCAGTATTGGATGTAGAAATAAAATTATCTGCCATCTCAGGGTAAGTGTAAAAGACATTGAATGAAAAATCCGAAAAGTGATAATTATTTATTTTTTCCGAAGGACCCACCCATGAATGTATTTTAAGTATATCTTTTGCAAAATCAGGATTTGAATAACTATCAGGAATGAAAGAAAAAGGAGTGTCGCCCCAAATCATGTTTATTTTTTTTATAGGAAAAGCGGTCAAATAGGCGCCGTTTTCAAATTTTAATACCGGAAAAAACTCATCTGTCATTAATAAATCAGCTACTGTTTGCATTAATTTTGCCTGACTATGTAACCCTAAAAATTGATATTTCTCAAGCCGGAGTATTTCCCCGTTTTCAGCGGAATGGAGCATTAATTCGCATCCCTGCAGACCAAGAATGAGTGTTAAAGTTATCGCAGAATCATTTTCAGGTAAAATCTTTTTAGTTCCGGGATATGAGTAGATTTTTTTCAATGAATTAAATTATTTATTCATTCCCAATTTCCAGTGGTTTTCACCTACGTTCTTGAACCCAGACAAAGCGCTTTCTCATTTTTATTTTTTCTTCTAACCGGATTGACGGGATTAGGATCTTTCACTTCAAAAACAAATACGGTTGTCAAATTTCTTTTGATTTCACCAGCATAAATTTCGAAGTCAGCTTTCTCATTGCCTGGCACATAACGCAAAGAATCGATAACATAATTATCCGGAAATATGGAATCACGAACTGGCACCCACATCGTATCTCTTTTAAATAGTTTGTTTTTGGAAGTATCATCTTCACTTCCTATAGCCATAATTACAGGAAATTTTCCATTCTTGCAAAAATCAATTAATTCATTCCAGTCACCGGCATATTTGCCTTTTACTGACTTGTAAGATATTTCTGCAATTTTAATTAATTGAAGTCGTTCCTTGATTTTCCCTTCAATATGCTCTATTTCTTTCAATTTCTCAATGGGCTCTCTTATAATCGCATATAGATAATAACCCATGACAAGAATTGCCGGGACCAAAATGAACTTGAGTTTTTTCTCAATGGAGGCATTTAACTTTGGAAAAAGATATACTATGCATAGTATAACGATTGCTATGACTAACAGTAAAAAAAGAAGCATCTTCATGGTGTTTAAATTTTTCACAAATATCAATGAAATTTTTTATATTCAAAACTATAGAATATATACGGTTAATTTATTTTTGATGTGTTGAAATATAATGAACATGGCAACGTCTATACAAATATTTCGTGCCTACGGCACTTTTAATTGAGGTGCGGTAATTTTTTTCTACCGATATGTTGTCCCTACGGGATATTCCAACATTTCACCATCACCTGAAAAAAAGAATAAGCCAATATGCTTTTATTTCGGTAAACCACCACATTTTCTTTATACAATAAAAGATTCATAGTAATTCAGTTAATTAAAATCAAATGTAAAATTTATAACAGCGAATCATTAAATTTCTTAATTTTCAAAATATTATTTTCAAAATTTATTTCGCTAAATTATATTGATAATTCTATGAAAAGTAGAAATCACTTAGCATAATAACAAATAGTTAAAAAATAACATTATAAAAATTCTTATTATTATTAAACAAACAGAATATTATCTTATCAATAATTTGCTTTATTGAAGCAAAACCGATAGTTACTTCTGTTTGATAAAAAAAAAGAAAACTTAAATTTTTTTTGGAAAAAGTAAAACCCATTTATATTTTTGCCACCACTTTCCGCAACTAAAACCATCGTAACGGTTTAAACAGTTAAAGGGAATTAAAAAATTTAATCCTTCAAAAAACAAATAATGAAAAAGTGTATCAACATTCTAAACCATAGCATTTCCATGATTTGCATGGTAACTTTTTTTAGTGTAATTACATTCGCACAAAACCTTGTTCCGGTTAGAAAGTGTGGTACCATGAATGTTCTTGAAAGATTAAAAACTGAGGATCCGGCACTTGAGGTAAAAATGGAAAAAATGGAAAGAGAACTTCAAAAATACCTTACTTCTAACCAAATTAGCCGTGATGCACAAGCAGTAGTGACCATTCCTGTTGTTGTTCACGTTGTTTACAATACTTCCACACAAAACATCAGTGATGCTCAGATACAATCCCAGATAAAAATTTTAAATGATGACTTCAGGCGTTTGAATGCTGATAAGGTAAATACTCCATCTGCTTTTTCTTCGGTTGCCGCCGATTGCCAGATTAACTTTTGCCTTGCTTCAAAAGATCCCAGCGGAAATGCCACTACCGGAATAACCCGTACTTCAACTTCCACTACATCTTTCTATGATGATGATAAAGTTAAATCTTCTTCTACCGGCGGAAAAACAGGGTGGTCCTCTTCCAGCTACCTGAATATCTGGGTTTGTAATCTCGGCGGTGGATTACTTGGCTACGCACAATTTCCCGGCGGTTCATCCTCAACAGATGGGGTAGTTATTGGTCATAAATATTTTGGAAACACCGGTACAGCCACCGCTCCATTTAACAAAGGGCGTACAACAACTCACGAAGTAGGTCACTGGTTGAATCTTTACCATATTTGGGGAGATGCCTATTGCGGAAACGACAATGTTTCAGATACACCCACTCAACAGGCAGATAACTATGGTTGCCCTTCTTATCCACATAAAACCTGCGGTAATACTTCCTCAGGAGATATGTTTATGAATTATATGGATTATACAGATGATGCTTGTATGAATATGTTCAGCACAGGGCAATCCTCGAGAATGAATGCCGCCATTAATAATTACCGTTCCGGATTGCTAACTTCAACCGGTTGCGGTACAGGTACAACTACTACTTGCAATGTCCCATCAGGATTAACATCCTCTTCTATTACAAGCAGTAGTGCCACTCTCGCATGGTCTTCTACCGGCGCAGTCAGTTATAGTATTCAATACAGGAAAACTTCTACAACCACTTGGACATCCACAACTTCTACGAGTACTTCAAAAAGCATTTCAGGTTTATCAGCTTCCACCCAATATGAATTTCAGGTAAAAAGCGTGTGCACCAGTTCAAGTAGTGCATTTTCTTCTTCCGCATATTTTACTACCACAGCGGCTACTTCCGGTTCTTGCTCTGATGTTTATGAGCCAAACGAATCCTTGAGCGCGGCAAAATCAATTTCTACCAGCACATCCTACTATCCGTATATTTGTTCGGCTACGGATGTTGACTGGTTTAAATTCTCCAATACTTCCACGTACAAAAATATAAAAGTGACACTCTCTTATTTGCCGTATGATTATGATTTGTATCTCTACAACTCAAGTGGCACGCTGTTAAAAAAATCGGAAAATGGTGGCACTACCAGCGAAAAAGTTATTTATAATTACGCGCCGGTTGGAACCTATTATATAAAAGTAGTTGGGTACAATGGTGCATACAGCACTTCCACCAAATATAAAATGATTGCTTATAGAAGCAGTAGCGCATATTCATCCAGAACGGCTGAGGACTCCAATCCCTTTGACAACAATCTGGAGAATTTCTCTGATTTGAAAGTATATCCCAATCCGGCTAACGAAAAGATTACTACGAATTTCTTCTTTGAGCAGGAAACACAATTGCATGCAAAAATCATGGATGTCACCGGTAGAGAAGTAATTAATACAACCATAAATACCATTCAGGGTGACAATTATGTTGAGTTTTCTCTTTTCAATTTAGTCAACGGGGTTTACTCTATTCATCTTTTTAATAAAGATGAAAAAGTGACACGTAAGTTTGTGGTTATAAAATAATTTCCATTAGGTAATTTAGTTTTCATGGCAAAGGGCTGTTTGGTTGACAGCCCTTTTTTTTATGTTATTTACCCGTTACAACTCAGCAGATGTCTTTAGCTACAAAAACACATAACATATAACAAAAAATATTAAATTATAAACGAAAAGCCAAAATATGATATAATCTACCAGCACTTAAACATTTTTTGTTTAGTGTTTTATGTTAAGTGTTATTTTTTTAAAATAAAAATGTCTGTACGCTGAGTAGTAACATTTACCAAGGACTACTCAAGTTTTAGTTACAAAAACACATAACACAAAACAAGAAATGAAAAATGTTTAAGAAAAAATTTCTCTCATTCCCTCCATACAAAGGGAAACAATATTACCGAAAGAGCAAAAACCATTAAGATGATTCCTCCGGTCATTAAAAATCCTTTCTGGAGGTAATTAAAGGTCACTTCTGTAAGGGTTGCGTTGGAAATTCTAATGAGATTCAGCAAAAGCGGAATAATGACCGGAAAACTCAACACTGGCAGTAAAATAAAATTTCCTTCCGATTTCTGAGAAATTGCGGATAGCAATGTAAGCGTAGCCGACAATCCTGAAGATCCCAGAAATAGGACTATGATAAAAATTCCAATGCTTTGAATGGGATTTCCCATTACAACCATGTAAAAAAGTAAGGATATACCTCCAATGAAAAGTTGTAGCAGAAGGTTATAAATAATTTTTGCGATAATGATAGCAACAGGGTTGGCTAAAGTGTATAAATACAAATTTCTCCTGCGGTTTTCAAGCATAAAACTTTTCGAAACAGCATTAATGGCAACAAAAAGCATGATGAGCCAATAAACAGCTATCCAGGTTTGCGGGTCAGGATTACGAAAACTCTGATAGCATATTGTGATCATCGAAAAAACATATAATAGTATTCCGTTTAGTGCATATTTTTTTCTCCACTCCAGAAGGAGGTCTTTTTTTAGTAGGCAAATAATTTGAGAGGGGATCATTTAGTTGTAATGCAGTTGTAATACGGTTGAAATACGGTTGTAATGCAGTTGTAATACGGTTGTAATACGGTTGTAATACGGTTGTAATACTATCGTATTGCAACTGAACCACAATTGTATTACCATAGTATTACAATTGTATTACCACGTATTACTACCGTAAAGCCAACGTTTTATCATTGTATTAAAGGGTAAAGATAGAAAAAGAATGAGAAAGTTATAATAATCATCCAACAAAAATCCTTAATTTAGCGCACAAATGAAAATTAATAAACTACTCATTGCCAACCGCGGAGAAATTGCCTTACGAATTATGCGTACTGCAAAGGAAATGGGAATTAAAACGGTTGCCGTTTTCAGTGAGGCAGACAGAAATGCATTACATACTCAATACGCGGATGAAGCCGTATGCATTGGTCCGGCGCTATCTTCAGAATCGTATCTGAGAATGGATAAAATAATAAATGCCGCAAAGTTATGTCGTGCCGATGCCATTCATCCCGGTTATGGATTTCTATCTGAAAATCCGGATTTTGCTGAAAAAGTGCTTGAAAACAATCTTATTTTTATCGGACCCACTCCCGAATCCATGCGTTGGATGGGAAATAAACTTACAGCCAAAAAACTTGCTAAAGAAAATAAAGTTCCTGTTTTACCGGGCACCGATACCAAAATAACATCCACTGAAAAATGTATAGAAGTTGCGAAAACCATTGGCTTTCCGGTATTGGTAAAAGCAAGCGCTGGAGGAGGAGGGAAGGGAATGCGCATTTTATATTCCGAAGAAAATGCTTACAAAATCATTCATAGCGCAATGCACGAAGCCAAATCCTCATTCGGAGATGATTCTGTTTTTATTGAAAAATATTTACCCGCTCCCCGTCATATTGAACTACAAGTGCTTTGTGACAATTTCGGAAATTCGGTATATCTTTTTGAAAGAGAATGTTCTATTCAGCGAAGACATCAAAAGCTAATTGAAGAAGCGCCGTCCTGCCTGCTTACTCCTGAAAAAAGAAAAGAGATGGGTGAATGTGCTATACGATTGGCAAAAGCATGTAATTACCGGAACGCCGGTACGCTTGAATTTCTCATGGATGAAAATATGAATTTTTATTTTATGGAAATGAATACCCGCCTTCAGGTAGAACATCCGGTAACTGAATTGATTACCGGAATTGATATTGTGAGAGAGCAATTAACTATTGCTATGGGAAATCCATTACGATTTAATCAGGATAATCTTTCGATAAATGGTCATGCAATTGAATTGCGGATTAATGCCGAAGATCCTGAAAATAATTTTATGCCCGATTCAGGTAAATTATCAAGTTATAAAATTCCACAAGGAGTTGGAATCAGAGTGGATGACGGTTTTAAAGAAAATCAGGAAATACCCGTTTATTACGATTCCATGATAGGAAAATTAATTGTTTGGGGAGAAACACGGGAAATCGCCATACAAAGGATATTACGGGCTATAGACGATTTTGAAATTACAGGCATTAATACAACGCTTTTGTTTGGCAGATGGGTTTTTAACCATTTGGATTTCAAAAATGGTAAAATAAATACAAAATTTATTGAAAACAACTTCAACGCCGGAAATCTGAACGGAAATTTAAGTGAACAGGAAGAAATTGCTGGCGCTGTGTTGGCAGTTTGTTATTGGAATCATTTTAAGGCGTCATCTAAAATTTCGATTCAGCAAGAGGCGAGTCGTAAAAATATTTCCAATTGGAAAAAGAATAGAATTCATCATTCATCAAATTTCCCAAACGGTGCTTCTGTTACGGCGTAAATGCTGACGGAGATTAATAATAAAATATAAAGACAAGTAAATAAGGATAGGAGAACCTAAAGTTATAAAAGAGGCATAAATAAAAAACATCCTTATGCTTGAAGAAGAAAAACCGAGTTTGTCCCCCAGTTTGGCACAAACACCGAATGCCTGTTTTTCAAAAAAGGTTTTAATAGGATTTATTACGCTATTCATGTTTTACTAAAAGAATATGGGTATAAGGGTATAGGGTATAAGGGTATAGGGTATAAGGGCGTAATCAAAGTATTACCTCTATACCATTATACCTTTATATCCTTATACCCTTTATCCTAATTTCACCAAACTCATCAGTATGAGTTTATCTCAAATAATACAATGTCCGCGAAGGTACAAAAAATAGTTCAATTTTTTAAAATTGTCAGAATCAATAACCTGTTGATTATTGCTTTAGCCCAATGGCTGACAGCCCGATTCCTTATTCCATTTTCTGTTTATGAACAAGCATCAATATTCCAAATTATTTTATCTTCTGTGCTGTTGGTTTTATCCGGTTTCCTGTTTAATGACTTAATGGATTTAAAAACTGATTCGGCGAATAATAAATTAAACGGTTTTATTTTTCTGGGAACAAGCAAACTGAAATATCTCGGCATAATAACATTCCTTTTTTCTTTAGCTCTTTTGCTGGCATGGATAACAACTTCTGTTTTTTTCTGGCTACAGGTATTCACTTTATTATTCATACTCTTGTATTCAGTTTTTATTAAAAAAATTATTTTTTTGAAAAACATTTATGTGTCATTGCTTACCGCCTGGGCAATTGCGATTTTTATTTTTATACATGATTCGTATGATCCGTTTGCATGGTTATTTGTATTTTTTGCATTCTGGCTGAATATGATTCGTGAAGCCGTAAAAGATATGCAGGATAAAAAGGGGGATACCTTTGCAGGAATTTCTACGATACCCGTTGTACTTGGAGATGTTTTTTCGTGGAATTATTTAATCACACTTACTGCTATATTATTGGTATCAGAGATTTTATGTATCCATTACTTGTGGGAATTTTTTGGATTTAGAATTTATTTTTTGATGTTGGTTTTTACACCTTCCTTTTTATTATTATCGTTTATTCTTAGATTCCGAATGACTGAAAATAAATTAGTATGGTTTAACCATATTACAAAAGGTTTAATGATTACTGGTATGATTTCAATGATTTTTTTATAATAGACAATAATTATGAACCTCATTCTCGCTTCCAGTTCCCCTCGCCGTTATCAATTATTAAAGGATGCCGGTCTAACGTTCAAGGTAATTAAACCGCATGTGGAAGAAACAATTCCCCGTAAATTTAATATTTATAAAGTAGCCGAATGCCTTGCAAAAATAAAATCGAATTCCTTACCGGAACCAAAAAGCAATGAAGTGATAATTACGGCGGATACAGTTGTTATTTTAGGCAAAAAAATTCTCGGAAAACCAAAAAACAAAAGACAAGCTGTAAAGATGTTAATGTCATTATCCGCCAGATGCCATAGTGTTGTAACGGGTGTATGTCTTCGCAGTGCCACTAAATCAATTTCCTTCAGTGAAAAAAGCAAGGTGTTTTTTCATAAGGTAAAACCAAATGAAATAATCTATTATGTAAATAATTTCTGTCCTTATGATAAAGCAGGCGCTTATGGTATTCAGGACTGGTTCGGACTTAGGTTCATTAAAAGAGTGGAAGGGTGTTTTTATAACGTGATGGGGTTACCGGTGAGCAGGGTACTGGCTGAGTTGGAGAAGATGAAGCTCTTAATGGAAACACAGAAATTGAATTAATGTACAATTTCTCCGATAGCACATCTTTATCAGGCGATCCCCAAATAACTCTAAAAACAAGGTGGAGCTATGTAATTACGAATCCAACCTCAAAAACTTATTATTATCAGGAAACGGTTGCAATAAAAATCAATATCAGTTATCCTGTTGCAAATCTTCCATTCTTTCCGGTTACCATACCTATTAAACATCTGATTACATATCCTGATACTAACTATCTGGAAACAGAAGCCAAATTGTATTTCACACTTTATAATTCAATAGAAATCTGGGATTATTATGATTTTATAAATCTCCCAAGAAACTGTAGTGGCACTGATGATAGTTTGGATACCACAAGGGTGGTTGTGTCACGAAATCAAATTCCTCAAAGTGATTATGCACCGGTTATAAATAATTTTACAATAACTTGTATTTCTCATTTATTCTTTCTAACTTGTGTCCTCATACTTAAGAAACCACTTTTATAACGCTTCTTTACTAAATATAAACCCTTCTGCACCCTGAACATGAAAAAACTAAATTCAAGAAATTTACTCTTCACATTTGCCAGCGTTTGTTTATCGTTTTCTGCTTGCAAAGACGACAAACCCGCCCCCCCCACTTACTATCTTACCCAAGATATGTATGACTACGTCATTTTTCCCGTGGGTTCTTGGTGGGTGTATAAGGATTCAGCGACGGGGGCGCTGGATACAGTGAAGGTGATAAGTCAGGAAATTAAAATAATTGAAGAAGATGGAGATGGAAACGGGGTTATTGACTATAAATGGGAATACTTATTACAGGATAAATCAAAAACATTTCCCGCTGAACATATTATTAATTGTTTTGGAATGGCTGATGAACTTGAAAAAAGTCATTATTCAATCAAAATTGAAAAAACACATTGTTTTGGGCAAACAGTAATTATTTTCGTTTCAAATATATCATTGGGGAATTCTAATTATTCTGAAAATATATATTACATTGAATTAAGAGACTCATTATTATCACAAAATTTTAATTTCCATCAAATTAAAATATTTAAAATTAGTCGTGTTAAAACAGGTGCTGGTTGTGACATCGATTATGACACAACCTCTAAATACGATGGTATATACTATTACGCAAAAAGCGTTGGGCTCATAAAAAAAACGCACACAGATTCTTTAAACTGGGAACTGATAAATTATCACATAAACAAATAAGAACATGAAAAAGCTTATTTTAATTTTAGCATTTGGTTTAATGGTATTATCAAGTGCTCTTTCTCAAACAAAAGCCCTTATCAAAGTTGTCTCTAAAGAAGACCAAACTTTAGATGGAAATACTGAGATAGAAATATCATATTACTTTTCTGATAGCACTTCTTTATCAGGAAATATACAGACAATTCCAAAAACGGGGTGGAGCGTTATAAATGCTGAAAATCTGCCTGCAAGAAATTATTATTACAGTGACACTCTAACCATAAAAGTTCAAATCAGTTATCCTTTGGCTAATCTCCCATTTTTTCCGGTTACCTTACACATTAAACACCAGGTAACTTACCCTGACAGCGGCTTTTTAGAAACGCAAGCAAAAGTTTATTTCACACCTTATAATTCAATAGAAATCTGGGATTATGATGATTTTATTAATCTCCCAAGAAATTGGGTAAGCCCTGATGATGGATTAGACACATAAAGGGTGGTTGTGGCAAGAACTCAAATTCCACAAAGCGATTATATGCCTGTAAAAATAATTTAACAAAAACTTGCTTTTTTCAATTATTTTTCATTAAATTGCTATGTTTTTAGAAGAATCTATGGTTTGTTGAAATATGAAATAAATTAATTTCACCCCTCGTATATAGAAAAAATTAATTTCAAAAAATCATTTTCATTATCTGATATTTTATTTCCATTCTAATTTTTTTTATTCTTTGTAATAACATGAATCTTCCAAAAATATTACTACTCACCTTTCTGCTCACCCTCGGTTTCTCCTGCAAGAAAGAACCTGTTTGCAATCCATCAGAACTCACAAAAGAATTCCTTGACTACTGGTTTTTTCCACAAGGTAGCTGGTGGGTTTATCAAAAAAAAGGGGCTTTTGGTATCATGGATTCAATGTTTTGTTATTCATCAACAAAAGAAATAGCATTTGACCACGATCCTGAATTATGTGATTTTTTTTATAAAATATTCATTCAACATTCTAACGAAATATTTTTTAATAGCCCGGATAATCCTGGTTACGATTGGTTTAGTAATGTTCCCGGATTCACCTTAAACCCTTTGATTTCTTTTAGTGAGGTTGTGCCTGATTCTGTATTACTTTTTCCTGGTGGTGGGGGGGGGGGGGATATTTACCAATATCCACTTAAAATAGGTAATAATACAGGTCAATTTTTATTTGTTGATACATTCCAAGTATCAGATACACAATTAATGATTAATTATAATAAAATCATTCACATTAAAAGTACTTATAGCGATAGTTCCCACATATATCTCTCAAAAAACATTGGTGTTGTCAAAAAAGTTTATCCCGATAGTTCTGTTTGGATCTTAACCAAGTACTTTATTAACAAATAAAATCATGAACAAAATAATTTTAGTATTTGCCTTAATGCTGTTGCATTTTAAGGCATTCAATCAATCATCTAATTCCGGGCAGTGCCATTCTATCGGCATGGAAGAAAACCGGTTTTTGCTTCATGTTGATTCAAAAGAAGTACCGGTTTCGGGCAGTTCTTTTGATTTGGAATTGAAGGTTATTAGCCAGTTTGACCAAACCTGGAATGAAAATGTTTTTGTCACTGCTCCTACTAATTTTTCAATTCAAAATACATCCGCCCAAGCCCGTTTAAGTTCAACCACCTCAGTTGTGAAAGATGAATCTTTGGACTTTCAGTATAAAGTTTCTTTTGATCCAACTAATCTTCCCTATTATTATCAGGAAATAAAAATACTTCTTGAACCTCGCGATACAATTCATCAAAAATCAGAAAATATTGCTTACATTTATTTTACACCTTACAATACCATTGAGATATTTAATGAGTCAGATTTTATAAAATCAAAAAGAGAATGGTTGCCGGTATCTAATGTTTATCCTCCCAGAACATTTATTCACAAGGATTCTATTCCTCTTTCCAATATTACCTCATCCGATACAATGCTAACCGATAACGAACTTAAAAGAGTTTTTATGGATGGATTGGGATATGCAGTAACCGTGAAGGTGCCGTTAACAGCAACCAATACGGATGAAAGTAATGCAAATAACAGATCATGGGAAAATACTTACCGGTTTAATATTGAAAACTGCCGTTTTTTCGTATGGACACAAAATGACAATGGTAATTGGAATCAATTACCTGTTTCATTCGCAAAAGTAAAAGTATGGAGAGCAAGAGATATAAAGGATACTAAAATTATTAGTACAGATTATTTTACAGATAAACAAGGTTATATGGTTGATGGAAGTGGTAATCGTAAAATTAATTTTACTTATACCTCATATAACGATAGGATTAGGATTTATCTTGAGTTGGAACTTGAAAGCAGTGATGGTAAATTAGAAGTGGAACTTGATGGTCAATGGGGTGTTTCTGATATGGTTACTAATGAAGTAAGTATCAGGTACGATGAACAAAATAAAAAATTAAATTTCGGTGATATTGAAGTTGGCGGACATGAAGGCGCCAGGCAATATTCCTGGGCAAACAATGCATGGAGGAATGTTGAATATGCAATGGGGGAAATCATAGGTCCCGGGCTTGAGATACAAATGAAGGATTGTGATCAATGCAATTCTAATTTCAAGTGGTTATCCGGAGTTGCCCCCACTATCTATATAAGCAGAAGAAGCCGGAATTCCGAGCGAACCCTGTGGCATGAATTCGGCCACTTTGTAATGAGGTGGTTACAGAACGGAAATGACCAGTCCAATACCGGGGGCACTCATAGTTTTTCGGTTAATAATTCATCTCCTCAGCTTACAATAACTGAGGGGTTTGCAAACGGATTTGCCTTTATTATGGATGAAATTTTATTTTGGATGGATAATGAATCGGGATTAATTGAATCCGAAAGGGATATGCATGGAATTTATAGAACTTTGGTTTCAACTGGCGGAGGACGACTATTGAATCAAGTTCATCATCCATACATATCCGAATTAATGTATGGCGTAGCCCTGCTTGATCTTTGGGATGGACCTAATAATTATGCTTCCTATATCTATCCTGCAGGTACAGCCCCAAATAGAACTACTCTTTTTGATGATGGCGGTCAAGATAATTTTGAGATGACACTAAAGGATATTTTGCTTCCATTCAAAAATTCAGGCACGGTGATAGAAGATGTACCGGAGTATTTTAATGCTTTACTTACAGGAAACTGCGAAAGAGATGCAAGTATCAAGCATATTTTTGATATAAATAATTTTACAGGTCTTGGGGCAGATGGTGTAGATATGTTGCTTACAGATATAACACATGAATATTACAGTTATGATAATAATACATGGAGTAGAGAATCAGGTCAGGATTATACTTATACTTATACTTTATCTGATATACGTGAGTTAAATTCATCTGCGTTATCTTTTAACCTTGGTATTCCGAATGTCAAACCAAACTCCACCATTAATTTTATCAATAAATATCTTCCCAATTATAAACTATTAAGAATCACTGAAGACCTGAATATTACTAATGGAGCAATTTTAAGTTTTAATCAAAATACTCCTGTACATTTCTATGCTGCCACAACCCATCCACAAGGGTATAATTATCTCGGTCAGAGAGTTAATATCATTCTGGATTCGCCTGCGCCAAACACTTCACAAAATTTTACAATTTGTAGAAACACCACCCTCACCACCCAATCCGGTGGAAAAATAATACTCGGCGATCCTTCAAACACTGCTTATAGCGCCATAGTAACCAAAGAATCCGGTTCAAAAATTATTCTTGAAAATGATTCTGATTTGGAAGTAAACAACGAATCTCATTTCTCCCTCAATGTAAAAGACCCACTAATTTCTAAAGCGGGCAGTAGAGTAACATTGAACAGAAACTCACAAATTATTCAAAATGCCGGCAGTTACATGGAGCTAAGTGGCACTACCATCCTCAATGATAACAGCCGGATATATGTCAATAAAGAAAAAGACGAAAATGCCGTTTGTGAAATAAGTGGTCCATTGAACATTTTTGGAAATTCTCAAATTATTGTAACCGGCAAAATTGTTTTCAAGAGTACAGCAGTAGTTACTATGAAATATCAGTCAAAAATCATCGTAGAATCCGGCGCCTACATCTGCGTAGAACCCGGAGCTCAATTTATACTTCAGTCCGCTTGTACGTTGCAGGTTAAAGATGGAGCAAACATTCTTTGTAACAATCCAATGTGCAATTGGAATGTTACGGGTGGTAATTTTATCAAACAGAATTTTACGGTCAATGCCGGCAACGATAAACCTGTTGAGAATGGTGACTATGTTGAAATCGGTCAAACCAATAATCCATCCTATTCATACTCATGGACAATAGCAGGTAATAATACTGTCATTTCAACGGAGCGAAAACCTTTTGTGTCACCTTGTGTCACTACTACTTACACCCTTCAGGCATGGAGCGATAAAACTTATAAATGTGAATCCGCTACGGATAATGTTACTGTTAATGTTTTAGCGCTTGTAGCCGATGCCGGGGATGATATTTATTCATGTTCCATACGTAATGGGTCAATTAGGTTAGGAAGTACACCACTCCCCAACCTAAGTTATTCGTGGTCTCCTTCTGACTTTTTGGTGGAAATTTCTGGTGACTACTATAATAATAAAGATGGAGATGCAACCAATGACCCCAATCCTGCTGTGGTAGGTTTAACCAATACAACCACCTACACCCTTACGGTTTCTGATCAATGCGGAAACCAGCAAACGGATGAGGTTATTGTTTACGAAAAGACACTATCAGGTACTCAGTCATTACAAGATATCTGCTACTCCGGCACCGGGTACATTTCTGATAAATCTATTAATGTGTCACTTAACATTGTACCGCAGTATTCCTACTCCTGGTCCATGACTTACACGGGTGAGGTAAGATGGAGGTGGGATTCATTTACCCGTACCTGTATTCCTTACTATCCGGAGATAACAACCATTATATCCAACACCTCTACTTTTTGCGTTTTGCCACCCAACTATCCTAATTTGTATTTTACGCTTACCATAACCGATCCCCAAAACAAATGTTCACAAACAATGCGAGCAAATGTAATCATTGACCCCTCTTGTAGTACGCTGTCATCCTGTGGTGGCAAAGATCCTGACTATGTTTGGAAGGATATTTATTATGATAAGATTATAGATCAAAATACAACTCTTGCAAACACGGAATACGAGGTATTTGGTACATTGAGAATCAGAAATGCAAACCTGACTTTGCAAAATGTTATTTTCAGAATGGGAAGTTGTGCAAAGATCATTGTGGAAGAAACAGCATCCCTTTCAATGATTTCCAGTTTAATTATTGCAATAGGTACTGATGATTGCCCAACCGGTTTACGTTGGCAAGGAGTTGAGGTCTGGGGTAATTTGTATAGCGAATCATCCGTGGTTCGCGGTAAAGTGTCAATGCTGAATTCAGAAATAAGACATGCAGACATTGCGTTATTTGCCGGTAAAAGGGAAAATGGTGTCATTGATAATTCCAAATCCGGTGGCATTATAGAATTTCACGGTAAAAATATTTTTGAAGATAACGGTAATGATATAATAAAACCTGAAAACCCATCCTGGAGAGAGCGTCCGGAGCCGCCTATTGAAGGAATTGAATTTCGCAAACTGTACAGGGGCTCCGCCAGTTGTGAACCAAACCCTTTTGTGCCCAGGCATATTATCATAATAGGTAGGGAAAAACAAGAAATAAGAAACAATACGTTTGATGGTGAAAATGACGACGCGATTTTAGTTGAGAAATCCAAAAACTTAACTATTCACGGAAACAACTTTTCAGAAAATATGAACAACGCGGTGTCACTCAAAGAAAGCAAAGATTTTACGATTCGTGAAAATGTGTTCAAAGTAAAAGATATTGCCATAAAAACAGAGAAAAGTCAAACCGAGAATGGTTCGCTAATAGCTGAAAATACATTTTCAAACAATCGCATAGCCATTGATTTATCGGACGACGACCACAGCAAATCCGAAATTTCATGCAATAAAATGACTTACACAGAATATGGCATTCACAGCATAAATACATACTTGAAAAATCAGGGAACAAAAACTACCGGAGCAGGAAATACATTTATTTCGTTGGAAACAGCACCACGATTAAATCATCAACTGTATCATAATGGCACCGGTGCAGTGATGACGTATTTTTACGACCCGGTGCAACCCATCACCTTGCAAACCGATGTTAATTTAAGAGCGAATGCTGTTAAATCTCAAAGGGATAATGCTTGTTTGAATTCCAATGCAAGAATTTCAGAAGTTACCACTACCACGTTGAGACGAGCAGATACCAAAGAGGAACAATTCAGTTTTGAGTTATCTCCAAATCCTTCGGAAGGGATTTTCACGGTGACTCACAATCTGGATAAAGAAACCAGGAGTTTATTTGAAATCACTGATTTACGAGGGAAAAAAATGTTGGCTATTCCTGCGAATACCATAGAGAGTGACACTAAGTTGAATCTTACTTTATTACCGCGGGGAATGTATTTATACAGAGTACGGGAAGGGGAGAGGGTGATTGGGAATGGGAGGTTGGTCGTGGTGTATTGATAATAACCAAAAGATGCGGTTCCAAAAACTCATTTCATAAAAGATAGGATTTAATAAATAAACTTCATAAATCCATGTCCGTAATTGTTTCTTCCAACAACTCCGCCAACACTCCCTCCTTCAAAGCCGCATTACTAACGCGTATAGCAGAGAATTTGAATTTCTTCAGAAAAAAGTAAACTAATATTGCTGATACTACTATCATATCTGCTCTGAATTCAACCATCCCAGGGATCTTGAGCCGCTCTTCACGGGTAGAGGAAATTAATTGATTGTAAATCTGTTCACACAGAGAATAATCCATGTCTGTTTCTGTTACCTCCGATTGTAAAAATGATGGATTCTGTTCTTTAAAATAAATATCAGAAAAGGTTTCAAATGCCCCGGATGCGCCAATAATAATTCTGGGTCCGTATTCCTTAATTTTATCAGTTAATTCCTGAAGATTTTCTTCAAGAAATTCATTCATTTTTGCTATTTGTTCAGTGGGAATTGGGTCGTTGGTATGGAACCGGTCCAACAATCGCTGTGCCCCGATTTCATAACTTTTTGTCCAGAATATTTTCTCTTCATTTCCTATGATAAATTCAACAGAACCGCCGCCAATATCTATGATCAGAATGGGATATTTTCCAAGGTTTAAGGTGAAATTAATTCCTTTATATATCAACCTTGCCTCTTCTTCTCCGGAAATTACTTTGATGTTTATTCCGGTTTGTTTTTTAATTTGTTCAACAAACTTCACACCGTTAGTTGTACTCCTGATGCCACTCGTTGCCACTGCATGAATAGTTGAAACATTAAATTTATCGGAAATATTTTTAAAATATTTCAATGTCTCAATGCCACGGTCAAAGGCAGTGTCATCAATGATTCCCTTCGATATTCCCTTTTCCCCCAATTTGACAGGAATTCTTTCTTTATGAAGAATGTGAAAATTTCTACCGGCTTGTAACCGGATAATTAAAATATGGAACGTATTGGTCCCAACATCAATAATGGAAATAGTAGTTTGCATTAGCGATAAAAAAACCATTTGAATAATTCACGGGGTGTCACTTTCTTTCCCCACATAAGTATCCCAACCCTGAATACTCTTGAGGCAAGCCAGACACTTCCCAAAAATCCTAACACAAGCAAGCACATGGAAAGCACTAAATCAAAAACAGGAACTCCGAACGGGATTCTCATCATCATAATTACCGGGGAGGTTAATGGGATTATGGAAAACCAGAATGCTACCGGACCGTCAGGATTTTTTAAAATAAATTGGATCATAACCATGGCTAAAATAAGCGGAATAGTTACCGGCAACATGAATTGTTGTGTTTCTGATTCAGCATCTACTGCTGAACCGATGGCGGCAAATAATGCACTGTATAGCAGGTAACCCCCTAAAAAGTAAAATAAAAATGAACCCAACACTAATGGATAATTGACAGTAGAAAAAGCACTGAGGAATCCTGAAACGGACTCTTCATTAATTTCCACATTTTCTATTCCCTCATTTTTTTGAATTTCGTTCAAAGGGATTTTTTCTTTAAATTTATTTCCATAAAATCCGGAAATGGCGCTGGTAACAGCCGCAGACAAAATGACCCAAAGCAGAAATTGAGTTAATCCTACAGCCGCAATTCCAACTATTTTCCCCATCATAAGCTGAAATGGTTTTACCGAAGAAACCAGTACTTCTATAATACGGCTTGTTTTTTCTTCGAGTACTCCCCGCATGACTTGTACTCCATATAGAAAAATAAAAATATAAATCATCAGCGCCGAAATCATGCCAATAGCTAAAGCCGCACCCGCACTTCCTCTTTCTTCCCCTTTTTCGGTTAATTTTATGGTTTTTATATTTATTTTCGTTTTTATCTTTTCGAGAGTAGCCCGGTTAATACCCTCCCTTTCAAACTTAACATCTTCTACAATTTGTTTAATTTGCTTTTCAATGAAATCCTGAATGAGAATGCCCGGCTGTGACAACGAATACAAATAAATGCCTTTAGGATTATCAGGAGAAAAAGTGGACGGTATATATAATATGCCATAATCATCCGATTCTTTTAATTTTTGTTTTTCAATGTCAACTGTACTTTTTTCAGAAAAATGAAAATGAATTTTTTTAGCATCTTCCAGTTTACCATTAAAGAATTTGCTTTCATCAAATACCACAATATTTTTTTCACTATCTGTAGTTTCTTCATTCATAGCCAACCAGATGGATACGCCATAAACAAGCGCTATCAATAAAGGTCCTACAATAGTCATTATCAGAAACGATTTTTTTTTGACCCTGGTCAGGTATTCTCTTTTGCAAATCAGAAGGATTTTATTCATTGATTTCTTGTTTTAGTATGCAAATATAGACGGTTTTAACAAAACCTGTATATCATTAACCATTTAACCATATTACCATTTAACCATTTAATAGTATCTTTGCCAAAATTTTCAACATGAACGATTCCATTAACCTTTTAGGTGTTATTAAAGTGTTTCTCCGTAGGAAGAAAGTAATTGGTATCCTTACCATTTTAGCTTTAATAGGTAGCATTATTATCACTTCGGAGTCCATCATGCCTCCATACTTTAAATCATCTTGTATTTTTTATCCAAGTAACCCTTTAGCCGCAGATCAGCAAAGTTTGTTTGGAGAAAAGGAAATAAGCAGTTTATTTGGTGCTGAAGCCGAAACAGACCGTATGTTGTCAATCGGAAATTCACCGGGGTTAAGCAATTTTATTATTGAAAAGTTTAATTTACTAAGTCATTATGAAATTGATACGGTAAATAATCCCGATTATTTGATTAAAGTAGCCAAGAAATTTCAGAAAAATTTTGAAATTCTTAAAACCCAACATGGCGCCCTTTCTGTAAATGTCTGGGATACCGATAAAAACCTCGCGGCAGATATTGCCAATGAAGTTGTTCGTAAAATGGATGAGATGTACGATTGGTTGGTGAAAGGTAATCAACGGAAAGTTCTTGATATTTATGAACAACGGTATAACCAACAGCAGAAATATGTTCAGGATATTACGGATAGTTTAACCTCTGTCAAAAAAAAATATGGTACTTACAATATTCTGATGCAGAGCGAGGTTCTTTCGAACAGTATAGCGGCATCGCAGGCAGAGTTATCTCTCTTAAAAGCACGGTTAAAATTATTGGAAAAATTTTATAATCCCGCCGATTCAAATATCATTGAACTTGCCGCCATGATAAAGGGCTATGAAGAAAAAATTAACAGTTTAATTTCTCCATCAAGTGGTTCCCGTTTCAATCTTGAATCCTTTTCCAAAGGGGTTGAAATAACTTCGGTGCTGGAAGATAAGAGAAAAGCCGCAGTGGAAGAATTAAACCAGATTAAAGCCAAGTATGAACGTTATTTATCTACTATAAATCAGAAGATTTCTAATCTTTTCATCGTGGAAAGAGCGGCACCTGCACCCAAAAAGGATAAACCCATCCGGTGGTTAATTGTGTTGGCTTCCTCTCTCGGTACTTTTCTGCTTTCTCTGATAACTGCTATCGTTGTTGAAAATTATCAAAGCTGGAAAACCAAGCTGAATGAATAATGTAAAAATTTTGAAAGGAATAAATCCCAATTTATTATTATGGTGTTTTGGGATTTTTTGGCTCGTATGCCTTTTCATTTCCATTTCCAATGAAAACATCAGCTTACTCGTTTTACCCATCCTTTTTTTAACGGCTTATTTTATCATTTACGATTTAAGATCTGCCTTTTATCTTTGTTTGTTAATTTTGCCTGTTACCATTCCTTTTCTGACTCACGAAGGACATAATATTGATATACCTACCGAACCGTTAGTGGTTGTTTTAATGTTGGCAACCATTCTGAAATTAGCTAACGATGCAAATGAATCAAATTATCTATTTAAAAATTCATTAATAGCATTATTAGCTTTTCATGTTTTATGGATATTTATATCTTCCTTAAATTCAACATTTTATATTGTTTCATTTAAATATTTAATTTCAAAATGTTGGCACATCTCAACCTTCACGATACTAGCCATTATTGTTATAAAAACATTCCAACATATTAAAAAACTTTTCTGGATACTATTTATACCATCATTTTTATTAGTTGCGTATGTATTGATAAATCATGCCACGTACCGGTTTCATTTCAGTGATGCTAACCGGGCTGTCTATCCCTTTTTTTTAAATCATTATAATTATGGCGCCTATTTAGCGGCTTTTTTTCCGTTCGTCTGTGTTGCAACTACCTGGTATCAGAAACATTCAATAAGAAAGAATTTTTTAATACTAGCTGCATTAATTTTCTTATTTGCCATTATTTTTTCTTACACCCGAAGTTCCTGGCTATCACTAATTATCGCTCTCTTGTGCTGGGGTTTAGTGCAGTTAAGATTATTTAAACTTATCATGTCAATGAGTGTTATAGGTGTATTGTGCATTATTATTTTTATGAGCTCTAAAAACAGGTTTATGGATTATACTCCTGATTTTTATAAGACCATTTACTTTAAAGATGATATCAGCAAACATTTACAGGCATCGGTAAAATTCAGAGATATTTCAGGAGTGGAAAGAATATACCGCTGGCTTGCGGCTGGTAAAATGGGTATTGAGAAACCGTTAACCGGCTTTGGTCCTGGAACATTTTATAATAATTACAGCCAATATACAGTTTCACTTTTCAGAACGTATGTTAGCAATAACCCCGAACGTTCCAGCGCGCACAATTATTTTCTGCTGATTCTTTCCGAACAGGGTTTTATCGGCTTGGCTATTTTTTTACTATTGTTAACCGGATTTATTGGAAAAGCATTAAAAATTTACTATCACACTGAAAATAATAAAATCAAAAATTTAATACTTGCTGTCTTTCTATCACAGATTATAATTATAACTCATCTTTGTCTGGCAGACCTTCTTGAAGAAATCAAAATCGGAGCATTTTTCCTGCTGAATTTCGCATACATTGTTATTTTGGAAAGAATAGATGGAGAGGAAAGGGTAAGACCCGCAATCTTTCAACCTATTTTATGAATTTACGATTTTTAGTAATTGTATTATCTGTGTTCTGTGTCCCTACTCATGGACAGACCTTCAAGCAACTTCTTGATTCGGCTCAATACCATTCCAAAAAATTTAATATTCAAGTAGCGTTGCAATTTGGAGAAAAAGCCCTTAAACAAGCAGAAATCCAATTCGGCAAAAACGATACAAATTATGCCAATGCATTATCTGTTCTCTTTTTTACTTATTTCCGTGCGGCGAACTATGAAAAAGCCATATCCTATATTAAAGATGAATTAAGTATTAGAAAAAATGTTACAGGTGAAAAATCCGTAGGTTATTCAGTGACACTTAATAACCTTTCAGGACTTTACTATAATATGGGTAGTTATCCTGAAGCGGAAGAACTGTATTTACAATCCATTGCAATAAAAAAAAATGTTATTGGAGAAAACCATTCGGATTATGCCAGGGCTCTTAGTAACCTTGGATTACTCTATTATATAACGGGTCGCTATCAGTTGGCTGAAGAATTATATTTAAAGGCAATCAAAATAAATAAGGCACTATCCACCGATCATTTTTCCACCAATCCTATTTATCTTCAAAACCTTGCATCGTTGTATGAAACAACAGGGCGTTATCCGGAAGCAGAAGAATTGTTTTTACAATCCATTGCTCTTCATAAAAGTCAAGATGGAGAAAAACGCGCCGAATATGCAATGGTAATAAATAACCTGGCTGGTTTATACCAATCATTAGGTCGCTTCCGTTCAGCAGAAGAATTATATGTGCAAGCCATGAATATCAAAAAAAATCTTTTTGGAGAGAATCATCCTTCTTTTGCTAACTCGCTTAATGGATTGGGATTATTTTATATGAATACCCAGCGATATTCTTCAGCAGAGAAATTGTATTTACAATCATCAGAAATAATAAAAATACGTCTTGGTGAAAATCATCCAAATTATGCATCTGTTTTAAACAACCTGGCATATTTATACTATGTCGTAGTTCGTTACTCTAAATCAGAGGAAATGTTTTTAAAATCCATACAATTGAAAACTACACAGAACGTAGAAGATCATCCGGATAATGCCCCGCCAATGAATAATCTGGCTGAGTTATATAAATCAATGGGTCGCTATGCACTCGCAGAAAATTATTTTTTCAGGTCTATGGCTATCCGTAAAGCTCAATTAGGGGAGAAACATCCCCTGTACGCCAATTCTCTCTTCAATCTCGCAATGCTTTATGAAAAAATGGGAAAGTACACTGAAGCAAATTCATTTTTTCAACAGGCATTGGATAAAAATCTATATCAAGTAAGAAATTATTTTCCTTCCATGAGTGAAAAAGAAAAAGGACAATTTTACAATACACTGAAAAATAATTTTGAACATTACTATTCATTTATCGCAAAATACACTATAAACTCCTCTCTTAACGATGCCGATAGCGTTCTTGAGAAAATCTTAAATTACCGTCTTTCAACGAAAGGATTAATGTTTAATTCAGGAAATAAAATAAGAGAAAATATATTTAAAAGCCGTGACACGTCTTTAATAAAATTATTCAACACATGGAAAAATAAACGCGAATATTTAGCTAAATTATTTACCTTGAGCAAAGAGGAACTGGATAATCAAAAAATCAGCATCCCCAATCATGAAAAAGAATTAAACGATCTGGAAAAGGAATTATCAAAAAAATCTGAATTATTTAATTCCAAAGAAGATAAATATGAAATTGACCGGCACGATATTCAACAAAAGTTAAAGGAAGGGGAAGCATTTGTAGAAATAATCCGTTTTAGAAAATATGGTACTGTTACAGATACGATTCATTTTAATGACAGCATTTCATATTTAATGAAAAATGGATTTACGGATTCTATAAATTACGGAGTATTGATACTTACCGCCTTAAAAAAACAGAATTCAAAATCTCAAAATCTAAGATTCATTACTCTTCAAAATGGGAATGAATTGGAAGGGAAGTATTTTAATGGATATAAACTTTCTATAAAACATAACCAACCCTACCCGGAGGGTTTTGAGTTCTATTGGGCTAAGATTGCAAAAGAATTGCAGGGTATAAGAACGGTTTACTTTTCAGCTGACGGGGTTTACAATCAACTGAATTTAAATACACTTCAGAATCCGGCATCAGGTAACTATCTTTTAGAAGAAATAAATATCCGAATGATTACAAGCGGAAAAGATATTATGAATCAAAACAAAATTGTCAATAATAAAGAAAATAGTACTGCTTCCATTTATGGAAATATTAATTATGAAAATCACACGGCAGAGTCCGATTTTGGAAAACTACCTGAGTTACCCGGAACAAAATCAGAATTGCTGTATATTGATTCCTTACTAAAAATCAATAAATGGCAAACAAAACTTTTCCAACAAAATTTTGCTGTGGAAAGTGCGTTGAAACAGGAAAAAAGTCCGGGAATATTGCATATCGCCACTCACGGATATTTTCTTACAGAAAAAAATATCCGGGGGGTAAAGTATCTTGGAATTGATAGTATTTATTTTACAACAAACACACTTCTAAAATCAGGGTTACTAATGGCGATGGATAGTGCTTTCAAAGAAAATGAGATAGTGAATAGCGAAAATAATAGTTATCCCAAAAGAGAGGATGGTATTCTGACTGCGTTTGAAGCTATGAATCTGAACTTGGATAACACAGAATTAGTGGTGCTTTCGGCTTGTGAATCGGGATTAGGAAATGTAGAATACGGAGAAGGGGTTTACGGTTTACAACGTGCATTTCAGCAGGCAGGCGCAAAAGCTGTTCTCATGTCGTTGTGGAAAATCTCTGATGAGCATACCCAGGAACTAATGTCCGGTTTTTATACAAACTGGCTTACAGGAATGGATAAAGTTTCTGCATTGAAAAAAGTACAAATAGACATGAAAATGAAAAACTTATCACCTTATTATTGGGGGGCGTTTGTAATTGTGGGAAATTGAGAGGGGAGGAATAGTATAGGTCATTCAATAAATAATACCAAAAAATGCTTTTTTTTATATAAATAATCAAAAAATTTCAGATTTAGTATGTTTTTTATTACAACGACACCGTTACTCCCTAATCACCTCAACGCTCCCATCATCCATAATTTTCACAATTCCAGATGGCTTTTGATAATCACTATTTTCATATTCCCACTCTACTACATAATCAACCTTTGATATCAGTAGCGGGTCAATCTCATGGAAACTTTTAGGAGTTGATTTTCCGCTAAAATTAGCTGATGTGGAAACAATAGGTTTCTTAAACTCCTTAAGAAGTTCCATACAAAAAGAATTTTTTGCAATACGAAAAGCGATGGAGCCGTCTGAACCCATAGCTAATGGGGAAACATTTTTTCCTTCGGGGAAAATGACAGTTTGTGGCACTGATGAATTCAAAAGATTAATTGCATTATCGGGAATTTTAGCAAGGTATTCCGGTAGGATATTTACAGATTCAATCAGTAGAATAAACGGTTTACCATCCTGCCTGCCTTTGAGACGCATTATTTTTTTAATGGCACTCTCATGAGTTGCATCACAGCCAATTCCCCAAACGGTTTCAGTAGGGTAGAGGATAACCTGCCCTTGCCGGAGAGCAGTGAGCGCGTTAAGAACATGAGGGGACATTTTCTATTTTCTATTTTCTATTTCCTATTTTCTATTTTCAATTTTTTAAAAATAAAAAAAATACAAGCCTGTAAGCCGGATTCTGTAGCTCTTAACGATTTTTAGATCAGGTGAGCTTTCTATCATTTATCTGCGCCGCACATCGCTGCACGGCTTTAGCAACCTACCCGCTAACTTGGACGAGCAGTCCTTCTTCCGGTGTAACCCGGAAACGTCAGCATATTTGGTCTTGCAACCCATAAGGTTTACTCGTTATAGGTGTCACCACCTGTAACTGTGAGCTCTTACCTCACTTTTTCACCCTTACCACTCCGGCTGTCTACGGGAAAGACAAAAATTGAAGTGGCGGTTATTTTCTGTAGCACTTTCTATATTCCTTATTCAGGAATTCTTCCTGTTAGGAAGTATGGCGCTCTGTGTTGTCCGGACTTTCCTCCCCGCATTGCTACGGAGCGATAGAACGGCTTGTATTTTTGTAGGACAAAGGTAGAGTTTTTTTACCTTAGATTATTGAAAATAATAGATTGAAATTATAGGGAAAGAATTCATTTTAACGAAAACAACGCACCATCCGGGTGTTTTGGATTATATTGCAACTTATTTTCCGATGAAATTACAACCAAATCCATTGCTTCAATAGGTATAGCGCCCAGTAAAGGTTCTGTATTGCCTGGTAATACAAAAGCATCTGTATAGCATGTTCTGTCGCCGAAACTTACTTTAATTCCCGAAACTAATTCCAGAGTTTTTATACTACCATCTGCCAATGCGGCATTCATTTTAAAACCCTTTTTTAATCCCAGTTGAGCTAAAATGGTTTCATTAATTGCCATTCTGATAGCGCCTGTATCAATAAGCATATTTACAACAACAGAACGAACTTTATCTTTTGCTATTTTACCTTCAAACCAACTATACTCATCGTATTGGTTTTCAAGTTGTATTTTTGCATAAGTCAATCCCATGATTTCATTTTTTTTACAAATTTACATAATGATTTTCATTTATACAATAAATAGTCAAAAATGAAAAAAAATTATATTAAATTTGGAGATGTCATTTTTTTTTATTTTGCGGGTACTTCAATATTGAAGTAACTAAAAATAAAAACAAAAATGAAAAAAAAGAGCGCATTATTAAAATTACATTTGAATGACCAAAGTGCATAAACGTAATACAGTTATGAAAAACATAGGTAAAACAACATTATTTTGCTTCTGTTTTTTTTATTTTATATTTTCTTGCCATCTTTCTATAGGAAAATCATCTTTTAAGAGCAGAAAAAAGCAAAATCATTTATCTCAAAAACTATCAATTTATAAAGAGCTTGGGAACGACTCTTTGATTACTAAGATTATGCTCAATTATTTTCCGGATATAAATGATTCATATTATGTTTTTCTTGTAAATGTAAGAAGTGGCACTAATACGAATGCTCATGTAATTTATACAGCATACAAACGCATCAAGGAAAATTCGCCCTGTAATTCTGTTTATTTTGTGCTTAATGATGAAGGCATATCAGAAAAAAATATTTCGCTTTTTTTTGGTGATGTTCTTAAAATTTCTTTTGACGATATAATTAAAAAAAACACACGTATTAACGACAGTTTATATGTAGCAATGGGTGGAGAAGGTCCTCTGTCAAAATTGTTGTATGTTAAAAACAATAGATTGTACTTTTCAGAAATATTAAAATATTCAGACCCGGATAAGTTACTATTTCCATGCGATTTTCTGGAAGTAACGTTCAAAGAAAAAGTAAAGTTAGACCAAACTACCACCTTGCACACAAAGTTAAACATGTTCTATTATGTAAACTCAAACTATCTTCTTCAGATTGCAGATGCCACCAATAGAGTGGGATTACTTAATGTTAACACAGGAAAGTTGGATTTTATTATGAACAAAACTAAATTGAATGCCATTGATTTATACAAGGAATATGTTTCCAAAGACCCTAAAAAAATAAAATATGCAAATGACCATGCTGGTTGGGTGAACGAGTATAACCGGTTCGATGTACCTATATATACTGCCAGTGTGCAAAAAAATAATATTTATATTTACTTTGGGATTCAGGTGTTGGAAAGAGTAGAAAAAAATGAGGTTTTAAAATTTTCCACTAATGATTCTATGGTTATAAAAGTGGGAGAACCCATTGCAAATAATTACGCTTTCATTGCTACACTTGATTCACATTTGAATATTCAGAAAATCAATTATATTTATGATATTGATAGAAAACTACAGCCAGGCGTAAATCCTACTTTTGAATTTTTTCTGTTCAAAGATGATACTGTTTTAACTTGCAACGAATTCGAAGATACTTCTGGGTTTAATCAAACTATATACAGTAAGTTTAGAAATAAAGGAGTAGTTGTAATGAAACTCGATGCCCTGAAGAAAAATATAATCTATGCAGGAATGAAACCTGTACCTTCCGTAGATGATTATTTAGAAAAAGGAAATTTTTTTTTATCGGGTGTTTTATTTGAATTTTTTGATGAATCCTTTGTTCATTATCATTCTTCACCCAAAATTTATAATTTGAATTCAGGTAAAGTAGTGACATCATTAAGCGGGACGGAAGACACGGAAGAAAAGAAATGGCTAAACACTTTTCCTGTTGGCTATGATTCACTGCATACACACTTTAATTGGGAATATTTTTCAAGCAATGAAATAAATAATGGGAAATATTATGGCTTTATTTTTGGGAATGGAGGTAAAAAATATCTTGAGATTTTTGGAAAAGATTTTAATAAGTTACAGCTTATTCCCATAGATTCATTTTTACCCAACGGTACTGTAAAAATTATCATGGGAGAAGATGGTTTCTTTGTCTTTGTTTATGAAAATCATGACTATTATTTGTATAAATTTACGCTTTCAATTTCAGATCAATCTTATTAAAAAAATAGAAAGTACCACAAGCAATAAGTGGTGTATTACAACCGGAATTACAATTGTATTACAACCGTATTACATTCATATTAATATCGAAACACATTAACATAAAACCTCTAAATCCCTATTGCAATTGAAAATAATCCCACCAACAAACAATAGATAGAAAAATAAATCAATTTCCCTTTCTTAATCAACTCTATCATCCATTTACAGGCAATATAACCAAATATAAAAGCAGCTATAAAACCGATAAGCAAGGGTAAAAAATTTATTGTATGAAGTGAAGGGTCTTTAAAATATTCCAATGATTTTAAAAGCATGGCTCCGGCAATAGGAGGGAGGACCATCATAAAAGAAAAATAAGCCGCCTTGCTCCGGTCAACTTTCAAAAGTAGCGCTGTGCTGATAGTGGCGCCGGATCTGGATAATCCCGGAAGTAACGCAATGGTCTGCGCAATTCCAATTAGGATCGCTTTCAGGAAGGAAATTTCCCCGTTGGTTTCTTTCATCTTACCGGCATAAAACAGAAGTAATGCGGTTATCAGTAATGAAAAACCAACCAGCAACATTTTACCTGTAAATAACTGCTCAAAAGTTTCTTCAAATAAAAAACCAACGATGCCAACCGGTATTATAGAAACAATAATTTTTAACGAAAAATCAAGGGAATCATTATACTTGAATTCAAACAAGCCCCTAACCAACTCAATAATTTCTTTGCGAAAAACTACCAAGGTGCTAAGCAACGTTGCAAAATGCACCACCACCAGAAAAAGTAAATTCTCCTCCGATTTCACCCCCAGCAAAAATTTTCCAATCTCCATGTGACCACTGCTGGATACAGGAATAAATTCAGTTAGCCCTTGGATGATTCCAAGTATTAATGCTTCGAGATTTGTCATTTGTTTTTTTTATACCCCTATACCCCTATGCCCTATACCTCAAGAGTTGCCTGCCTCATCTTTTGGTTTAATCATTATAGCAAATATCTCTACTATAAATCCAATAACCGTGAGTATAGGTCCAATGTAAAGCCCCAACAGTCCAAAACCAAATTCTTCTTTTTCTAAACCCATGATGATAAATCCCAGGACAATTAATGTCAAGCCGGTGAATAGTAAAATGTAGTTTATTTTCCCGAAAAGGAAACTTTTGGATGGAATGTTTGGTTGTGCCATTTTTTTTGAATATTAAAATTATGTTACTGTTCAGTCCAAAATGAAAAAATAAAATTTTGCCACTGATTACACGGATTAATGTTATAAAAAATCTTAAAATCGTGTTTAATCAGTGTAATCAGTGGCTAAATTTTTTTTCTTGTTCAATTAGTGGCTTAATAAATTTGGATACTGAACAGTAACAAAATTATTTAGTATAAATCATCCAACCTCATTTTTAAATATTTTTTAATTGCACGGTACGAACTAATGACCGCAATTAATACCCCAAGAATAATTACCGCCCCAAAGATAATATAATGCTCGTTTATATTTTGTAAACTTTTTAAATCCTCTAAATATTCACTGATATACCGAATGGTTAAAAATAACAGAATCACAGACAAAATCCCACTGCTTAATCCTTGAATAAATGCTTTCCATATAAATGGACGAATCACAAACAATTCGCTGGCTCCCACTAATTGCATGCTTTTAATTAAGAATCGTTGTGAAAATAAGGCAAGTTTAATAGTGTTGTTGATGAGTATCACCACTATGATAAACAGTATGCAAACAAAAAAGAGCAGGATAATTCCTATTTTGGTTATATTATCGTTTACCACCTGAATATAGGATTCCTGAAAATCTGTTTCAAAAACACCAGGAATGCCTGCAAGCTCTTTTTTTACAAATTTCATGCTGTCGTCATTCGCATATTCGTATTTTATTTTAACTACAAAAGCATCCCGCAGAGGATTGTAGCCCAAAAATTTGGCAAATTCTTCCCCCGTTTGACGGGTAAATGTTTCTGCCGCTTTTTCTTTGGATACGAAACGGATTATTTCTTTTCCAGTATTGGGAACGTAACGCTTAGTCAAAAGTATCTTTTCGATGCTGTCACAAATTTCTTTCTTAATATTTTTGTCAAGGTATATGTACATGACTACATTACTTTTTACATGATTCGATAATTTACTTACGTAAAGAACCATCATGCTGAATAATCCCACAATAAAAAGTACCAAGGTGATGCTTATAATAGCTGTAAGGTACGAAGTACCTATGGCTGTCTTCTTATTTTTCTGGAGTTTTATAGGACTCTGCATGAGATGAGGGTAAGAGGGTATAGAGGAATAGTGGCATAAGTGAATAGGGAACAAATATCCATTAATATTTTGATTTCCACACAGACGAATAAAAATCCAGGCGCTTTTTAACCCCTCTCCATTTTTTTGGAGAGGGGCTGGGGTGAGGTCGGATTTGTAGAAGAAATATATCTAATTAAGTTATATTTGCACTTTTAATTGAAATGAAAAATACCAAATTTCTTTTAATTTTTATTTGCTCTTTCCTCTTAAAAACGGGGTTAAACGCTACATCAGAAAAACAGTTTAATACTCAATCTGAAAAGTATCATGTCTATTTGAAAAATAAAAAAGGAGTTGACTTTAATCCATACACTTTTTTTCATTTGAATGCTATTAATAGACGATTAAAAGAAGGGTTGCCTCTCAGCGATTCTACTGATTTCCCGCTTAATACTTCCTATAAGGAAATAATAAGAAATCTTACTGATTCCATTACCAATGAAAGCAGATGGTTTAATATGTTAACTGTTTATACTTCTAAAACAAATGCCAAACTCATCGGTGAATTAACTTTTGTTTTAAAGATGGAGGGTTCATCTTTAATTAGTGAGAGTCATTTTCTTTCTAAAGAAAATTCTTCAGAATATCTAAATGGCACTTCTAAAAACAACCATTATGTCCCTCTCTTGGAGAGGGTTGGGAGAGGAAAAATTTCAGTTTTTAGAAGTGCCATGAACGATTTATCTACCTTAAAATCCGGCGAACAAAAACTCCTTGAAGCGCAAACTTCAAGATTAGGCGGAACTTTTTTCCGAAATGCGGGATTGAATGGAAAAGGAGTTATTATAGCTGTATTTGATGCTGGGTTTCCATCAGTGGATAAATTGGATGCTTTTAAACATTTAGTTCAGAATAACCAAATTCTGAATACATTTGATTTTGTAAAAAAGAAAAAAGATGTATATGATTTTGGGGTGCATGGAACCATGGTATTGTCGTGTATCGCAGGAATTTATGAAGGTGTGCAGATGGGGCTTGCATCTGGCGCATCTTTTTTATTAGCAAGAACCGA
>Ga0156225_112_pt1 | contig 66557 bp, 56 predicted proteins | sample RifCSPlowO2_12_FD_107873 | JGI IMG/M metagenome (GOLD analysis project Ga0156225, IMG submission 107873) | Bacteroidetes bacterium RIFCSPLOWO2_12_FULL_37_12 | reverse complement strand
ACCCTTATACCCTTATACCCTTATACCCTTATACCCTTATACCCTTATACCCTTATACCCTTATACCCTTATACCCTTATACCCTTATACCCTAACTTAGAATCCTTAGAAAGTTTTATTATAAGATATATAAGGCATGGGCAAATTTGTATGTCTTTCAAAAAATAAACCTGCCCTAAAATTCCCTATTTTAAATTTTTTATGAACAGTGGCTAAAATATATAAGTCATCAAAAAAATCAGCTTCGTAAAAATCTTCATATATAATTTCAAGGCAATACGATTCTTTATTTTTCCTTTTTAATTTTAATGCAAATGCATAACCATCCATTCTACCTGCATATTCCCCTGTCTTGTCTTTAAAATAACACAATGTGAAATTTTCTGATTCAGTACCAATACCCATTGCTCCATACCATGAAACTAAACCACCTTCCCAGTGTGCCATAAAATTTAACAGAGGATATAGTAAGCCAAATCCAAAAAACATATCTTTTCTGATTGGAATATTAACTCTTGGATTAATGAAAAAAACGGCGGGTAACAGGTAATCTCCAGCCAGTGAAAAATAATCTGAAAATCCGTAATTCAATGTATTAACGGCAATCATAGTATTTTCAAAATAAAATTTTTTCTTTCTAACCGGGAATACACTTGGGACAATAGCATATTGAAAAGGACTAAATTCGCCTGGTGGTAACTGGATAGTATCTTTTTCATTTTTTGTTTGTTTTATTGGAGAAATGTCTTTTAACTCTATTATTTTACTAAATCCTGATTTGTGTATTTTAATTTTTCCAAGATAATGAGTGCTTACATAAATATATTTTTTGTCGGTACTGTCTATCTTTCCTTTTATTTTAGAACCATTGGTTAGAACAATTAATACTGTATCTATATTTACAAAATTGAGTGCCTTACCTTTCTGACCAAACGTTTCCGTATGAAGAAAAATCAATTCCAACAAAATAAAAAAAATATATGTATAGTTTAATTTCATCGTCAGATGAAGAAATTTAAAATAAAGTCCATACAGACCCGTTAGCATGTTTAAAACCAATAATTCCGGATTTTGTAGTATAAAAAATGGTATCTCTTATTAAAAGGGTTGTGTCACTTTTTATTTCGGGTATTGTAAAAACATCCTGATAAATGGTTGTTCCTAATTTTAAATTTTCACGATACCAATTCTTTTGTTGTGCGTATTCTTTCATGGCATTCAAAGGCAAGGATTCAAAATAATATTTAACATACTCATAGGTGTCTTTAGGATATCTCCAGATAATTCGCATTTCCGGTCCGTTAATTTGGTTGGGATAGTCAAAATAAATTTCATCACCACAATTTTCATTTTTATAATAGTATGAATCTCCATAATTTTTTAAAATCGTTATCACAAATTCTGAATTCAAATAATTACTAGCAAGGCGTGTTCTGTCTAAACATTCAACCAGGTAATAATCATTACAACAACATCCGATATCGTTATCACAATGATAACACTCTGACCAATTATCCTGAATAATCTCTCTCCCTGCATTACTATAAATAAAGATACTATCCAAACTGTTTTTAAATTTTACTTCTTCGTCTTTTATATAGGGATTTACTTTTAATTCCGCATCGTTAAATAAAATGACACCTATCTGTTTTGGGTCATCACAACACCCTTGTTGAAAAAATATACTGAGTAAAAAAAAGTAATAGGATAAATGGAAATATTTTTTGTATTGCTTCAAAGGTAACTGGAAACCCATTGATTATGAATTAGAGAAAAGTCCCATTTTATTTCCTTCACTGTCTAAAAAATAGGCATAATAACCCACATTGTGATCAATGAGAGTTTTAGGAATTATTGCTTTGTCTTTTGAAATAATATCACGAATGAGGGTTTTATTTAAAAGAATTTTGCCCCCTTCAGCAACAATTCTATTTAATACCTCAACCATTTCTGTTCCGGCTGAAAAAAATAAAACAGGACCCACATTATCGGATCTTTTTTCAGGGCAATCAATTATAGCACCGGTAATACGATTAGCCGGCTCTCCTGGAATTTTAAAAACTCCATGAGCAATGCCATTAAAATTATGTAATTCTATTTCAACCTCAAGTGTATTCCTGTAAAACTTTACAGCCCGGTTAAAATTACTGGCAGGGATTTCAAACCAACTGATAATATTCATAGAATTGCAAAGATAAAAAAAAATTCTTTCTTTTTCTCCATCCCCCTCACCTCCCCGTCAAAACAGAAAATGCATATACCACACCCCCGCTGAATGACCAGGAATTTAATTTCCCAAAAGGTGAATATATTTTACCCACAGACGTGTATAAAGCAATTTGATCTCCCAGATAATATTTTATCCCACCAGTTGGCTTAATAATAAACCCCTGTTCCGTTGGTATATTTCCCCCTCCGCCTATTCCGGTCATCCCATTAAAAATAAATTGCAATTTATCATTCAACAAAGGAGAAGAATGGATACCAATCCCGAACAACCCCTCTGCATATCCCCCCGATTGCCCAAGATAGGCAAACGCAGTTTGTCCTGCAATATAAAATCGTTTTCCGATATCCGCATTGATTTGCAATGACAACAGTTGCGTGTTTTCCGGAGCTACATAATGTAGCGCGGCTTTCAGATAGGACTGATTTTCAATGATAAATTGCAACCCAAAAAAATGATAAGAATTTAATGCAGTGCCACTAAACGGATTTAAAGTGCCACCCATGCAAAGATTGTATTTAAGTGAAATTCCTGCTGATAGTGCCTTAAAACTTCCAAAGGGTGTAATCAAAAATCCTCCATTTTCAGAAATAGAAAAATTTGTACTTATTTTTTGCTCAAGGTTCAGAGAAGGATAAATCAATAAACCACCTCCTGTCTGAATTCGCCCACCGCCTCCGCCTCCAAACGCAATTCTGGGTACCATATAAAAATTACGGGATGAGAAAAACGATACGCCTGCACCCACGAAAAAATCCATAAACCCTGAACGAAATCCTTTATAAGCGCCGTCCGCATGAAAAAATAAAAAAATATTTTTTTTAAGAAAATGTTCGTATTCAAAACCCACCAGATGCAGGTTTTTGTTAATTTTTTCACCAAATGTATATTCGGAACTTCCAAAAGGAAAGAAATTATCGAACCGGCAAATAAAAGTGGAAACAGTGGCACTTTCATTCCAGCTTTCGTAAGGTTCTTTTCCCTGATTTATTGCGTATTGATTCATCTTGTTATAAGATGCAAATTTTAATTTTAACGGAATCTCAATAAAATAAGAAATTCCAGGACTTGCAATATCTCCTGAAAAGAAATCAAAATAACTGTAATGAACACCTGCTAAAATACCGGATTTATTATAATAAATTCCGATTTTCGGATTAATAAACGCTCCACCACCCACAGGCGAATGTCCGCCGCCGCCCCCTCCAAAAACGAGGTTTACATCAAGATACAAGGAATGATATAATCGTTGTTTAAATCCGGTATTTATGCCTAAGGTAAAAAGTCCGCCGCGCTCACCGGCGACAGATGAAAATAATCCGATGCCTGCATAGAGTTTATTGAAAAATTCAACGTTGCTATGGAATCCCATTAAACCCAGATTCGCCTCTTCTGCAGGCATGTTGACCTCAAGATAACTTATTCGGATTCCCCCTGCTTGAATTTGTTTCTGTAATGAATTTGTGAAACCATTATTTTGCTCCTGGGAAACACTTTCCAAATGGTTTAAAATCAGAAGTAATGTGAATATGTTAGTTCTCATTTGAAGTCATATAAAATACTGCCCTCGTCTTTCGTCTTCCGACTTCCGACTTCCATCTTCCGTCTTCCGTCTTCCGTCTTCCAACCACCTTACTACAAAAACTTTTACTATATTTGCAATAGTTACCGGACATCTCCGAATCCCCTATGTCACCTTCTTTTACCAAAAGTATAGTTTTTTTTATTCATAGTATATTAATTATTCTTTTTATTCATCAGAATTCCTTTTCTCAAAAAGGTGGACTCAAATTAAAAAAGCATACCGAACTCTCCGTTCAAAATAAGGATTCTTCCCGGTTTTATTCCCCTAATTTACTTGCATTTACCAATCTTAATAAAATACCTTATCACTACAGCTTAAAAAAATTATCTGCTATACAGAAAGCACAGGAAAAACATGATATTAAGAAAATTCATTACATGTTAAATGATTACGTGTTGTCATTTGGCATTATGAATTTTGTAAAAGATATAGATTTGGTATGGAAACTGGGACAACTTGAAGAACAATCCGGAAATATGGAAAAAGCCAAGGAATTGTATCGTATTGCGTTACGTCATCAACCGGACAAAAAAAACCGGATTATCCAGCAATATTATGATTCCCTGATTGCGTATGAAAAAGACAATTATGTGCCACTTGATTATTATTATGAATTGGTAGAATACCGCAAAGCCATTGATACCATGCGCCCACCGCGAGGAGTATTTATTAACATGGGTGAAGAAATTAATTCGGAATTTCCGGACTATGCGCCGGCCATGAATGCGGCAAATGACCGGCTGGTTTTTACTTCCAAACGAAATGTTGATGCAGTTTCTAATCGTGTGAATGAGGACTTGTATTTGTCTCTGAAAGAGGATGCCTTTTGGGAACCATCCGTGCCATTTCCCGGTGACATCAACAGCCAGAAAAACGAAGGATCTGCCTTTTTAAATAAAGATGGAACCCTTTTGTATTTTGTACGATGCGATGCAAGTGATGGGCTGGGTAATTGCGATATTTACTCAGCCCGGTTTGCCAACGGAAAATGGGTTGACATAAAAAATCTGGGTGAAAATGTAAACAGCTTGGCTTGGGACTCACACCCTTCCCTGTCACCCGATGAAAATACCTTGTATTTTTCTTCAGACCGTTATGGAGGGTTCGGGGGTTCTGATATTTACATGACCACGCGGAACAAGAAAGGAAAGTGGGGAAAAGCAGAAAATCTTGGTCCGGTTATCAACACACCCGGAAAAGAACTCAGCCCTTTTTATCATCCTGTTTATGAGGTCTTATACTTCAGCTCTAACGGACAACTGCTCAATTTTGGTAACCTCGATATTTATAAATCCTACCGTGCCACTAATGGATGGAAAGAACCCATGAATATAGGTCCATTGGTTAATGGAGACGGAGAGGAATATTATTTCACTATTGATAAAAAAGCTGACTTTCTGTATTATGCCCGCTCCGAATACAGCGACCAGAATCTCGATATTTATTCATTTCCCCTTCCTATGGAAGCCCGCCCCAATGCCACAACCATTCTGGAAGGAAAATTAGTGGACTCCACTAACAATAAATCCATGAGGGGAATAATAACCATTATTGATGTCACTAATAATATTGAAGTGGCGCCGCGTTATTTGAGATCCGATGGTTCTTTTAGTTTTAATCTGATTAATAAAGCCAAATATAAAATTCTGATTCAAGGAGATGATTTCTTCAGCGTGGAAAAAGAAATCATGGTGGACGGTGACACTATTATCGCCTTATTGTCGAAAATTGTGGATGTGGATAAACCAATTGTATTCCAAGCCATAGATTTTAAAGTGAATAGTTCTGATATTTCTCCGGAAATGATTCAGAGTTTATATTATATCATGACATTCTTACTCGATAATCCTACCTATAAACTTACCATTTCCGGTCATACCGATTCGGATGGCGATCAGGAAATCAATGCAGAACTCTCTTTTAAAAGAGCCAATGCCATTAAGGATTATCTGGTGGAAAAAGGTCATATTGAATCGCGCAGGGTTTCCGCGCAGGGTTTCGGGTCTTCAAAACCGATTGTTTCAAATGACACCGAAGAAAATAAGCGGAAAAACCGCAGAGTAGAGTTCGATATTGTGAAGGATTGGCAAAAATAGGATGAACACACCTATACCCTTATACCCTTATACCCTTACCCCTATACCCTTATACCCCTATACCACTATACCCCTATACCCCTATACCCTATACCTATAACAATGGTTTTACAAAAATAAATAGTAAACTTGCACTCTTAATTCAAAGCAAGGGTTTTGCAACAAAAAAATTATTTTCTTTTAGCTCTCTATTTTACTACCCGTTTTATTTTTCCGAATTTTTGTTCCGGACAAGAGGCATCAAAAAATACTGCCGAAGTCAGAGGATTCGTGTATGAAGAGAAAAAACGGGAGCCGGTTATTTTTACAAATGTGTATCTTGAAGGCACTAACTTCGGCGCTTCTACCGATGTAAATGGTTATTTTTCTATCACAAAATTACCCGCAGGTAAGTATGTTTTGGCAGTTTCGTATATTGGATTTGATACTTTACGTACAAATATTCAACTGTCTGACGGACAAAAACTTACAAAACAACTTTTTTTGAAGGAACGCATTGAAGAATTAGAAAGTGTTGAAATTTTTGGAAACAAGATTAACAAGGCAGTAGAGGTGCGAACTTCGGTTAGTTCTATATCGGCACGGGAAATTTCACAATTGCCAAGCGTAGGAGGGACCCCTGACATTGCTCAATTTGTACAAACACTTCCGGGCGTTGTTTTTTCAGGTGACCAGGGAGGTAAATTATACATACGGGGCGGCGCTCCCATTCAAAATAAAGTACTGTTAGATGGAATGACTATTTTTAATCCTTTTCATTCCATTGGTTTATTTTCTGTCTTTGATATTGATGCGGTCAGAAACATTGATGTATATACCGGAGGGTTTAATGCGGAATATGGAGGAAGAATTTCTGCTATTATGGATATTCGCACCAGAGACGGAAATAAAAACAACCTGAGTGGAAACTTTTCTATGAGTCCTTTTACATCTAAACTGATGCTTGAGGGTCCTATCTTTAAAAGCGTACCAGGAGAATACAGTTCTTCTTTTATTCTCTCCGGAAGAACTTCTTATCTTGACAAAACTTCAAAAAGTTTTTACCGGTATGCAAATAAAGACGGGTTGCCTTATCATTTCAACGATTTATATGGCAAAGCAACCTTTGCCGCCGCAGGTGGAAGTAAATTCAGCGTATTCGGCTTTAATTTTTCCGATGATGTTCTTTTTGATTCCCCGTTAAATCTGAGTTGGAATAACAAGGGCTTTGGAAGTAATTTTATTATTTTACCTGATGAAAATTCGGTGGTCATTAATGGTAACTTTTCATTTTCTGATTACAGGATTGACTTGGGTGAAAAAAGTTATCAGCCGAAAAATAGCGAAATCAGCGCATTTAACATGGCTTTCGATTTTACGTATTTCATTGGTAAAAATGAAATGAAATATGGAGTTGATTTAACTGGGTTACATACAAATTTCAATACGTTTACCATCAATGGATTAAAATTCAATCAGGAAAATTATTCGGCTGAAATAGGAAGTTTTATAACCTATAAAATAATAAGCGGAAATCTTGTTTTTGAACCGGGAATCCGCGGACAATTTTATCATTCTTATATGCACATGAACATAGAGCCGAGGTTAGGACTTAAATATTCCTTTACATCCGATTTCAGAATCAAAGCCGCCGGAGGAAGATTTTCTCAGAGTATTATCGGCACCGATACCGACCGTGATGTAGTCAATCTGTTTACCGGTTACCTTTCAGAAACCGAGGACCTGGACGATATTGATGGGAAAAAGGTGGATTCAAAACTTCAAACGGCAAATCATTTTGTCGCGGGCTTTGAATATGATTTCCTCGATAATTTTGAATTCAATCTCGAAGGATATTTAAAGGACTATGATCAATTAGTTCATGTCCGCCGTGACCGTTTGTATGAATCACAGTCCGTATTTATCACTGAAACAGGCATCGCTAAAGGGATTGATTTTTATGTAAAATATGACCATAACCGGAAATACGCCTGGGTGGGATATTCGCTGGGGTTTGTTGAAAGAAATGATGGGAAGATGACTTATTTTCCGAATTACGACAGAAGGCATAGTGTAAATCTGATTACAGCTTATAAATTCGGCAAAAATAACAGATGGGAAGTCAGTGCCCGTTGGAATTATGGTTCGGGCTTTCCCTTTACACGTACCAAAGGAATTTATGAACAGCTTGAGTATTACAGTGGGATTGGCGGGGACTGGTGGAAAGAAAACGGAAATTTAGGAATCCAATACGAAGAGTTGAATGGGGGCCGGCTTCCCTCTTACCACCGCCTCGATGTTTTAATAAAACGCAAATTTATTTTTTCAAAATATAACATTCTTGAGGTCAATGCCGGTGCCACTAATGTTTATAACCGTGAAAATATTTTTTATTTCGACAGGATTCGATATGAAAGGGTGAATCAACTGCCAATTATGCCGAATGTGGGATTAGTTTGGAATTTCTGATTGGAATCTCTAAACAATTTAACTATATTCCTAACGTGGATAAACCACAACCAAACAAGTCTCCCGCAGATAACGCAGATAAACGCAGATTAATTTTTCTGCGAAAATCTGCGTTATCTGCGGGAAAATATTTTTCCAAAATTGGTTGAGATATTTTTTATAAGACACTAATGAAAAAATTTGTCTTTCTGCTTCTGATTGCATTTTCCTCTTATGGCTTTTCTCAATCGGATACTTCCTCGCTGAATAAACAGGAAAAAAATAATCGTTTTCAGGTTTCTACCCGTGTTATCAGGAATAATATTTTGGCGATACCGGATGATTTCAAAGAGGTTGGGCTTGCCTTCTCACAAAACTGGAAAAGGACAGCACTTTATACCACAGGGTTCATTGGACTTATTATTACAGACAATTACACGACTTCGTTTCTACAACATTTTATTGAACCTGTATTTGATTTTCCATTACCGGATATTGCTATTGCAAACAATAGAATTCCATGGCTACACGGAAAAGATGCATACATTTCCTATACACTTACAGGATTGTATTTTGGATCGGTTGTTATCAATAATGAAAAGGGACAGATTGTAGCCGGAAATGCCGTAAAAGCCATGACTTATTCGTATATTATTTCCCATTTATTGTTAAAATCCGTTTTTGCCAGAAACAGACCACAGCGCTTTCTTACTGATTCAGGTTCCGCAAGTGAGCCATTTACAAAAAGCCCTTATGATTTTTTCAATTTTCATCCTGTATATTCCAGAATAAAACTTGACGGTACTTCTTTTCCCTCATTTCATGCTACAACCTATTTTGCAGTCGCAAAAGTTCTTCAGATGGAATATGATAATTACTGGCTCCCTTACTCCTTCGTTACAGCAATTTTTATGGCAAATTTCAAATTGCATCAACATTGGTTTTCAGATATTATTGCGGGAGGAGTAATCGGGACTATTTTGGGAAAATCCATTGTGTTAAGCAGTAGAAAACAAAAAGGCATAACCAGCGCTTTACTGATCCCGCAAGTTTCTTTCGGGAATTATGGGGTGACATTTCAGGCAACATTCTAACTCTAATGTACAAACACCCAGATTGGGTTTCTCTTTCTTTTCTTCTAAAAACCATATTAGAAGAAAAATATTTACATCTGTTTGAAGTTTTAGAATATTACAATTGTACCTTTTTCAAATATCAAACATCAAAAATTAGACATTTTAATTTACGAGCAGGTCAGGATTTCTGAAATTTTACATTCTACAAGCGATAAAGCCGGCACAAATTGAATCCGGGGCTACAATTTTGCAAAAGTCACCATGTTGCATTTTGCTCACTTTCTCACTTTGCTAATAGAAGGACAAAAAATCAAAGAACTAAATTTACACCCCCTATGTTGATAACTTTATGGTAACAATTTGTATCAATGTATTGTTTTTGTGATACTTATTGATACCTTTACGAAAAATTTAATAACTATAACGAAAATGAAAACAGAAGAAATGACAGATGAACTTTTAACAATAAAAGAGGCATCTAAAATTCTCAAAGTTTCGGAAGTATCAATTAAAAGATACATTTCAAACGAAATTATCCCATCTGTTAAAATTGGAGGAGCAAGACGGATAATTAAAAACGATGTGTGGGACACTTTCTTTGAAAAAATGAAACAGGAACATGAAGAAAAAATAAACATTGTCGCTGAAGATGCAACACCTTATTTAGTAAAACGTGAAATTGAAAAAGAAGAAAAAAAATCTAAATTAGGTTTCAATGGTTTAACCCCTAGTGAATGGGCATTACTTTCAAAAAATGTAATCAATGAAAAAGAAATTTTAAATCCTGTTTGGAACGACCTTTCTTCACCTCGTAATAAATTTCAGTTAGAACACGGTGCAGTTTATCCTATAAAACTTGCTGAGCGGCTAATAAAAATGTATTCAGCAGAAGGAGACGCAGTATTTGACCCATTTTTAGGAATTGGCTCAGCAGTAATTGCAGCACAAGGATTAAACAGACACGGAGTAGGGATAGAATTAAATCCGAAGTTTGCAAATATTGCAATACAATGGTTAAAAGAGGTACAGGGACTATTTGCGAATGACAAACACTACAAAATTATAAATGACGACTGCCGTAATATGTTAAAACATATCCGTAAAGAGAAAATACAGTTAACAGTTACTTCCCCGCCTTATGCTGACTTCATTCGTAAATCCATTGAGGACAGAACCACGACACATAAAACCTCTATTATTTCACACGAAAACAACAGCACTGTAAAACCATACAGCGACCATGAACACGATTTTGGAAACCTACCCTACAAAGATTTTTTAAAAGGAATAAAAAACATTCTCAAAGATAATTTAGAGGTTACAAAACCCGGTGGTTACTCTTGTTGGGTAGTGAAGGATTACAGAGACACCAAAAATAAAATTCCTTATGTACCTTTTCACTCAGACCTTGCAACAGTTGGACAAGAGGTGGGTTGGCTTTATCAGGATTTAATTATTTGGGACCAAACCGGACAACGCAGATTAGTTTTGCTGGGATACCCAAGTGTTTTATATGTAAATCAAAATTGTTCATTCATTGTTGTATTCAGAAAACGGAAATAATGCTCAAGACAGAAAAAGAAATCGTATTCAGTTTTAACGGTGCAGATACTTCGTATCTTACACATTCATTACATCCATTTCCTGCAAAATTTCCTCCGCAGCTACCAAAGAAAATTTTAGAGGACTACGCAATAAAAGGACAAACCGTTCTTGACCCATTTTGTGGTTCGGGGACTACTTTGGTGGAAGCGAGAATTTTCGGAGTAAACTCTATTGGTGTAGATGTAAATGGTTTATCTGTTTTACTTTCACAAGTAAAAGCGACACCACTTTCAGAAAAGCAGTTTTCCATTATTGAAAATTTCATTGCAAATATTGAAGATTTAACCTTCAAATGTAAATTTAACGGTAGACCAAAATTTTCAATAAAAAAAATTGAAGGACAAGACCATTGGTTTCAGCAAAATGTTTCGGAAGAGATTACATTTCTACTTACAAATATTGCTCAACTGAATGATGTAATGGTTCAAAATTTTCTAAAAATAGTTTTATCCTCAATAATCGTTCGTGTCTCAAATCAGGAAAGCGATACACGTTTTGCTGCCATTCAAAAAAATATTCCTAATTACTTTACGCTTGAGCAATTTATCAAACGGACAAAAGAATATAATTTAAGAATGAAAGAATTTTCAGAACTTGTTCAGAATAGTACAGAATTACAGGTATTTAACGCAGATAGCAGAAACCTTGATTTTATTTCTGACAATTCCATTGATATAATTATTACTTCTCCTCCTTACGCAAATACGTATGACTACTATTTATATCACAAGTTCCGAAAACGTTGGCTTGACTTGGATGTAAAGTTTGCACAGTACAATGAAATCGGCTCAAGACGGGAGTATTCTAGTTTGAAAGAAAAAAAAGAAAAATGGAATGAGGACTTAATTAAATGCTTTAAGGAAATGCAACGGGTTTTAAAACCAAGTCATTTCGCCTTTATTGTTATCGGAGACAGTGTAATCAAAAAAGAACTGATTAAAATTGAAAAAGAAATTTCAAACTTTACTCCTGATATCGGTTTTAAAGTCAATGATATTTTATCATCTGACTTATCAAACCACTCAAAAATATTCAATCCTTCTTATGCACAGAAAGGGAAGAAGGAACATTTAATAATATTGGAAAAAATATGACGAAAGAAATACGAATTTACTACGAGTGTTTGGAACAGGCGGCTCATTTCATCAAGCCAATTTTGGAGCAAACCGAAGCGTTCAAAAATAAATTGATTGAAATAAAACTCGTCAAACTTACAAGTAACTTTTCTTTTTATTCCAAACTTGTCGCACCGGTTGTATATTTGAAAGATCCTGATATTTTGATAACAATTATTGAAAACGAAACAGAATATCCGCTGTTTCAACTGGAAATTTCCACTGCCGTATTTACCGAAGACCATGAACTGCAAAGGTTTGACGGTATGGTAGCAGCCATTGAAAATAATTGTGTTTATGGTAAGCTTTCACCGATTAATAAGACATCACAAAGCGCACATGGTGGAAACACGAATTTCAATTATCTGACTTCATACAAAGCGATTTATGAAAAATTCGGGAAACTCTCTTTTCATTTCGACTGGACTTGTGATGAGAACGGAAATGTAATTGTCAATCCTAATTATTTGAGTTGTCCAGAGGAAGTAAAGCACCTTGTTTTATTCCTGAGACGGCTTGCAGAATTCGTTTCTATAGGAAAAATCAATTTTTCAAATTGGATTGTGCCGTTTGAAAATGAATTAGCGAAAGAAAAATATTTCCGTGAATGGATTGAGAAATTAAATTCATTCACTTTGCCTGATTTAAAGACACAAAATACATCCAGAACGGAATGGAGAGCTACAGAAAAAGAACTTCATTTAAAAATAAATCGCTTCGGACACGCAATGGATCCGGAACGTGGAATGTTGGCATATTATGGAACGGTTTGCGATAACACTGTTTCCAAAATGCTTTTTGATAAAAACAATGAAGCGTGGTATAAAGACACTTCAAAAGAAACTGAAATACAAAAATACCTAAAACTGAAGGGACTGAAAACAGCAAGCGATTATTTGCAATGCTTCATTCTTGGTTCGGGGCTTCATAACAACGGAAAATTTCTAAAACTCTCAAAGCAATATGAGAAAAGTAAAACAAATAAATTAGAGATAGATTTAAGTCAATTTCTCTATAAAAATTTCCTTTCACTGAATAAAGCATTGCGGACAATTTTTAAATTTTCCAAACAATTTCAAATCATTGACACGAATAAGGAAATCCGGTTAAAATTCATCTGGAAAACATTTAACACATGTAACGACTTTCAAAAATTTCCTGCAATTACGCCAATTCAAAATCGGACTTCTTATGACGAAGATGATATAACTTACATTTCCGTTCACAATGTTTTAAAGCAGAACGGTTACAAAATCATTGCGGTAAGTTACCCGGGGGCACAAGGCGACAGGGTTTTATTGGCAGAAGCTGGAACCGGTAGACGACAACAAAGGAGATATATTGACATCATTTCCTATTTACCCAAAAGCCATTCGGTATTACAGGAAAATAAAGGGGAATTTACTCATGCATCCATTCAAAGTGAAATCAGCGAACTTGGTAGATACAAGTCCGACAAAGCATACAAACTATCTATAGAAAAATTCGTGAACCGGTTTGATAAAAACGCACCGCATATTTTCAAAATAGGAGTTGGATTTTGGGCAAACAGCAGGTTTACCGTAGAACATATTCAGCAACTTGAAATAGACAAGTTGGATTATTTCATTTTCATAAAGTCCGACCAAACAAGTTGGAAGGTTTTCTGCACTGGCAAAACAAAGTTGTTTTCAAAAATGGAGGGTAAAGTGAATTTACCAAAAGTTTATGAGGTGAAGCAGGTGGTAAAGGGGCAGATGGAATTGTTTGAGTAAGAAGCTGAAATAAAAAAATTGATGAATTAAAAAAATAAAAATCATGGAAGAAATCATTACTGGCCTTATAATTTTCGCAGGAGGTTCGTTACTAAATTTTTGTGTAACAAAAATTTATAACTACATAACGGGTTCTTCAATAAACTTTCTTTGGAAGGAACACAACGATGTCAAAAAAATTACACCCTCTATATCTTTTGAGGAATTAAAAAAACGCATTAGAATAGTAGTAATTGATGATGAAGTGGGATTTCCAACTAAATATTTTAGGGCAGAAGGATACGCTATTGATGAATGGAAAAATGTAGCAGAACAAGGTTATGGTAAATTAGAATCTGGTTTTTATGATATTATTGTTCTTGACATAAAAGGAGTAGCGAAAGATTTTTCAATTGAAGACGGGTTAGGGGTTTTAGAAAGTTTAAAAGAAAATAATCGATCACAAATTGTGATTGCATATTCGCAACATAGTTATGATTTGAGCAAATCAAGATTTTGGAAATTAGCAGACGAAACGATACACAAACCAAGCGACTTTCTAACAATAAAAAAAATTATTGACAACCTGATTAACACAAAATTTAAACCTGAAAGATACATTGAAACACTTAATCAAATTCTTGAAAGTTATGATGTGAGTAAAAGAAAAATAAAGAAGATTAATAAAGAACTTATACGAACGATTGAAAACAAAAAAGAAATAGATTGGAATAAAGTGCTTGGATTTATTGAAGATAAAACGGAGTTAGTTAATAGGTTAATTAATATCTCCAACACTATTTTTAAATTTTTTAAATAATGGATTTAGAATTATTTCAATCTATTACAAAATATCCTTTTGCCTTTGAGCAAAAATTTTATCCTTCTGTTGAGTTAGCCCAAAACATAACTTGTGAAAAAAAGTGCAAGGAAAAGGACTGCCTACATTTATTATCTGATTCAAGACATTGCAAGGAATATATTTGTTCTAAAGGTTTCGATTGTCTTTTACTTATTGTAAACAATGTGAAATATGTTTTAAATGGCTTAATATATTCATCAAATACTAATGTTCCCAAAGGAAGAAAAGAAGTAAGGAAGAGTTGGATTTGCAATAAGGATTCGGTCATCCTATTCGTAAAAAAAATTGAATCCATTGAAAAAAATATTATCAAACATGAAAATGAAACAACAGTAAAAAATTTTTCATCTTTCCACGAGTTTAAAAATGCCACAAAACTTTTTTTTTCATGTACTAACGAAATAATAAATAACCTTCCGGGAGCCACGTTTGAAGAAAAATTAAAAAATAATGGAAAGATATATTTTGATTTATACGATTCTCTCCAATTGATTTCTTCTCAATTACGAATGATAGATATTTTTATTAATCCTGAGAGCATAAAATTTGGAGATAAGAAAATCATAAATATTTACAAACTTTTTGAAAAAATGAAAATTTTGTTCACGCATATTTCAAATAGAAAGAGAGAGATTTCAATTAAAATAATTTCTGAAGAATGGATTGATGATTGTTTATGTTATGATTCCATTGAATTTATTCCGCTTATTTTGCTTGACAATGCTATAAAATATTCTGCACCTGATTCAGTAATTGAAATTAAAATAGAACAAAATAGAAGCAATGGGCTTATTAATATTTTTGTTAAGAATATTGGACGTTTTGTACCAGATAATGAAAAAGATAAAATATTTGAAAAATTTTATCGTGGTGAAAATGCAAAACAATATTCAAAAGAAGGAATTGGCATTGGGCTTTGGATAGCTCGACAAATCTTGGCTGCACATAATAGTAAAATTTCTTACCACAAAGACCCTCATGAAACAAGACCAGTGGGACTAAACATTTTTAAATTTAATTTGTCAACTAATTAAACCCGGATTATGCTTGTCTCGTCCTGATATAGGTTTACAATAAATTTTTAGACAAATGGACAGACCAATTTGATTATTTCATCACCGGTTTATACATCTTCTCAAATTCCTTCCAATCCATCTTTTCATGGTGATTTTCTCCATAAAACTTCACAACTTTTTCCACCGATGGTACATCCAGGTATCCGGGAATGACTGTGAGGATTGATTCCGATTCATTGAGAAAAACGGTAGTAGGGTAACTCATTTTACCTTGAAGTAAATTAAGAGCTATTTCATGGGTTTTGTAATCGGGCTTATAAATGAAAGTTTTACCATTGTATTTTATGGGTTCTTTTTGTTCGGCGTTGAGCTTTACAGGATAAAAATTTTTATTGATGTAATCGGCAAGGGTTTTATTGGAGTAGGTATTTTTGTCCATGTGTTTGCACCATCCGCACCAGTCGGTATAAACGTCAACTAAAAGTTTTTTTGGATTTTTCTTGTTTAATTCAATCGCTTTTTCGAAAGTCAGCCATTTGACTTTTCCGGTCTGTGCTGATTGTCCGCAGGAAATAACTGGAAAAAATAATACTATACAAGATATAGGCAAAAGTATGATTGAAAAAATGAACTTGGTCATGATTCAAATTCGATGAAAGATCTTATTTTGTTTAATAAATACCTTTTTTGAACAGAGTCAAAGGAGGAAACAATTTTTCGAATCAAAGCTTTTTCTAATGTAAATATTTTATTACATCGAACCTGGCTAACTTTTTCAAGAGGTGAAGAAAGTTTATCTAATTCAATAGTGAATGAGAAATTATCTTTGTATGTTTTTGAAGTTATCTGTGCAAGTATAATATCATTGGTTTTATTAATTTCAGAAGTTGAAATAACTACAGCAGGTCTAAATTTTGATTCCAATAAATTTGTAAAAGGAAAAGGAACAATTACAATATCACCCTGTTTATACATAATTAAATAATTAGATGTTTTTCCAATATTCATCATCTTCATTTTCCCAGTCCTTTGCAAGAGATTTTTCTGATAGACGCATACTCATAAAAGTTAGTTTTTTTTCATAAGATTCTTTCTCATCTTTTTTAATTACAGTTTTAATATTTAATCTTTTAGCAATCATTAATAATAATAGAATATCTTTGGTTTTTTGTGTTGTTAAAGTAATAGTTTTCATTTCAATTATTTTTAAACAATGTTTAGTTCTTATTTTAACACAAAGATACAAATTTAACCAGTAAAAACTACAAATTACTAATTCAGCTCAATCTCGCCGATATAATCTTAAAAAATTCAGTTCTCGTTGCATTATCGTTAAATGCGCCGGTAAAGGAACTGGTAGTGGTAATCGAATTTTGCTTCTGAACTCCGCGCATGACCATGCAAAGGTGATTGGCTTCAATAACTACTGCCACTCCGAGAGGATTCAATGCTTTCTGAATGCAATTTTTTATTTGATCTGTAAGCCGTTCTTGCAATTGCAAACGCCTTGCAAATGCATCCACTACTCTGGGTATTTTACTTAATCCCACCAATTTGCCATTGGGAATATAAGCAATATGCGCCTTTCCGAAAAACGGCAGGAGATGATGCTCGCAGAGTGAAAATACTTCAATATTCTTTACAACCACCATCTGGTCATGCTCTTCGGTAAATGTTGCCGACTTCAGCATTGCCGCTGGATCCTGGCTATATCCCTGCGTTAAAAACTGCAATGATTTTGCAACTCGCTCAGGGGTTTTTATTAATCCCTCCCTTTGGGGATCTTCTCCTAGCTCTTCAATAATTAATTTGAACTTTGAAGTAAGAGAGGATAATGCCGTTGATTCGGATTTTTTTGATTTACGTGAGGCGGGCATGATAAAAATAAAACATTGAAAAAATAATAAATAATATTTTGCTACTCAAATTCACATGTTTTTTCAAAATAATCACTTGCTTATTTGGCAACAAGAAAGTTAAATTTTACTATTTCGGCACATGAGAGGAGCTGAATAGTAACAGGAAAATTTTTATTTACTTTCCTTATTTAATTTATTATTTTGATATAACATCATTATTACCCAAGCCAAGGCAATAATACCAAATACGATAGAACCAATTAATTGAAACATGAGTTATTGTATTTTTCAGTTTCTCTCTATAGTATTCTTTCATATAAATACAAAGGTATGAATTTTATTGAATTTTTGAAAACTTTTGTTCTCCAAAATATTCCACTGAATTTTTACCGGTCTCCACTAATCTTACCGAATGTAACTTCGCTTTTTTTAAATATTTTTTGAGTTCATTAAAAATGGAAACGGTTATATTTTCGGTGGTTGGCATGATCCCTTTCATAAAACCAACATCCAGATTAAAATTTTTATGGTCAACTTTCCGGATTATCTGCCTTTGTATAATACGGCTCAATTGACTTAAATCCATTACAAAACCGGTTTCTTTGTCCGGAATTCCTTTTACTGTAACAATCAACTCGTAATTATGCCCGTGCCAGTTTTTATTGGCGCATTTTCCAAAAGTTTGCTGATTCTTTGCATCGGTCCATTTGTCAATAGACAATTTATGCGCGGCACAGAAATTTTCTTTGCGGGTAATGTAAACCATGGGTTTTGTATTTATATCGTAGAAACACGGTGAACCGTGTTTCTACAAAGGTAATACTAAAAACTACTACTTTTCCTTACCAACAAATAAATAAAAAAAGGCGCTCCAAAAAAGGAGGTCACAATCCCAATAGGAAGCCCGGAAGGTGAGAAAATAACTCTCGAAATAACATCGCAAAAAAGGATAAAGAATCCTCCCCACAGTACGCAATAAATAATATTAAAACGGTTTATATTCCCATAAAGCACCCTTACCACATGAGGGATGATTAATCCTACAAACCCCACTGGTCCTGACGATGCCACTGAAACGGAAGTAAGAAATGCCACTGAAATTAAAATTATGCGGCGGATATTTTTGGTTTTCAACCCTAAATTCTGCGCTCTTTCTTCACCCAGTATCAGCAGGTGGATTTCTTTATGAAATGCATAGAAAAGAATAACCGCTGAAAACAAAGATAATAATGTCAATGGAATATACTTCCAACTGGCATTTTCAAATCCGCCAAACGCCCAATATACCAGAGATTTTAATTTTACATCACTCCCTTTCATGTAAATTAAAAAATTTAAAAGCGCTGTCAAAAAAGCGGAAATTGCCACACCGGCAAGAATCAAAACACCTGGAATGATTTTTTGTTTTTGTATCGAGATGCTTATGACGAATAAAGTTGAAAGAAATGCTCCGGCAAATCCAGCCAACGGAGTTATATAAGCAGACCCGATGCTAACCGGTAAAAATCCCAAAAAAACCAAATTCACTCCCAGAGAAGCGCCGGAGGAAGTACCTAACAAATAAGGTTCAGCCAGAGGATTTCCAATCCATGATTGCAACAAATAACCGCACAATGCAAGAATGCCACCGGTGGAAAATGCCTGTATTAACCGAGGCAAGCGCATATTCACAATTATGTAATGGATTTTGTTTTCAGGGTCGTAATTACTTAGAGCCGACCATACAGTTGACAAGTTTATATAAATGGTTCCCTGGCATAAGCATACAAAAAATATTAATAAGAATGCAGGAATAAGAAGCAATGAAATATATATATTAGAATTTTTCATATAAACCTGATTACCTTAATTTTTTTTCTCGTTATACAGATATTCGTGCAATTCCTTAATCACTTCCACAAACCTCGTGGAAGGTCTCACAAATGCCTCTGATTGAATTCCAATTACCGACTTGTTTAAATACGCCTTGGTTTTTGATAATTCCGGAAAAGTATAAAAAATTTTATTAATGGATTTTTTTCCACCGGGCATTAAAATTATCTCCGGGTCGGCTTTTAAAATAAACTCCCTCGATACCTGAGGGTACGCGTCCGGGGAATCAAAATCAATGATATTATTTCCACCGGAAATCGTTAATAAATCACTGATGAACGAATTTTTTCCAACAGCTATCAATGGGTCATTTGAAACTAGAATAAGTGTCCTCGGATGGGTGCTATGATTATGAACACTGATGAATGAATTCAGAAGATTTTTCAGGGAGTCAGAAATTTGTAATGCCTTTGAGTCGTTGCCGGTTATCTCACCAAGTTTCTTAATCGCTTTAAAAATATCATTTTTATCGTGAAATGCAAGAAAAAAAACAGGAATAGATAATTCTTCAAATCTATGGATGATATCTTGTTGAAAAATTTCAGTTGAAACCAGCACTAAATCGGGTTTAATTCTGTAAATGGATTCATAATCAATTGCCGGATAAGTTGTCACAACGTTTTTATTTTTCACCTCAGGAGGGTAGGAGCATGCTTGTGAAACAGCGAGGATAGTTGATTCAGCACCGATGGCATACAAAATTTCTGTAATGGAAGGAACCAGCGATATTACGCTTGCCGGAATATTGACGGATACTTCTCTTTGCAGGTCATCGGTAAGAATGTTGTTATTAACTTTTTTTTCTGAAACAGAGTGGCATCCTGCTAGAAAAATTATAATAAGAAATAAAAGTTGTAGTTTTAGAGCAAAATTCATAAATACATGAAAATTTTAATTGTTTCTGCAACGCAGAATGAGCTTCAGCCGATTTTATCAAAATATAAATTCAGAAAGCAAAACAAAAACGGCTTAAACGTACTAAATTTTTCCAACCGGAAAAATTCTTTTGATTTGCTGATAACCGGTATCGGAATACAAAATACACTATTTAATCTAACACGTTTATTATCGCTTCAAAAATACACTCAGGCAATAAATGCAGGAATTGCCGGTTCTTTTTTATTTGTAAAAGAACACGGAAAATTATTTCAGGTGACAAAAGATATTTTCTGTGACTTTTGCATCGAATTACCTACTAAGATAATTCCAATGTATGAGACCCATTTGCCGGTTCCTAAAAATGAAATAATTACAATCCCTGTTCCGGGGTTCAAATTTCCTGATAAAAAAATTAATTTTGACCATCTTGAAAAATTAACAGCCGTCACTACCATTACGCTCGGTTCTGTCATTGAACGTAAACATAAAATTAAAATGTGTTTTCGTCCTGCCCTTGAATCAATGGAAGGAGCCGCATTTTTTTATGTTTGCAGAAAATTCAAACTGCCTTGTATTCAAATTCGGAGTGTTTCAAACTATGTGGGTGAGCAGGATAGAAAAAAATGGGCTTTGGATTTGGCGATAAAAAATCTAAACAATGAATTAGAAAAACTGATTGGATAATTAAACGCCACTGCCACTGCCACTGTTCACATCCTCACCACCCCAATAATTCATCCATCCAACCACTAACTTTTTCAACATTCGGAAGCATCTCCTTTTCCAACCCTGTATTCAGTGGCACTGCCGGAAGATTCGCAGAACCATACACCTGCACCGGCGCATCCAGAAAGTTGAAACAATCCCGTGAAATTCTTCCCGCCAGCGATTCGGCAAAAGAATTTAACACCGGCTCTTCGGTTAACACAAGACACTTGCCATGGGTTTTTACGGAGGCATAGACCATTTCATCATCCAACGGATAAAGTGTGCGTAAGTCAATGATCTCAATGGAACCCGGATATTTTTTTGCCGCATTTTTTGCCCAATAAACACCCATTCCATACGTGATAACCGTTAATGTATTTCCTTTTTTCAATTGTTCGTTAGTGGCACTAAGTGTCACTCGTGCCTTTCCGAGCGGAATAACATAGTTTTTGTCCGGCTCAATGGTTTTTGCATCTTCTGTACCCGGAACTTTTGACCAGTATATTCCCTTATGCTCAAATAATATTACCGGATTAGGATCTAAAAAGGATGCCTTGAGTAAGCCCTTCATGTCTGCTGAATTGGAAGGATAAACTATTTTAATCCCCCGGATTGGTAATAAAGATGACTCGTGACAGCCGGAATGATACGGACCTCCACCTCCATAAGCGCCGCAGGGTATCCTTAGTAAGGTCTGTACCGGAAATTTTCCCATAGTACAATAGCACGATTTGGCAATTTCACACACCAATTGATTTATTCCGGACCACATATAATCTGCAAATTGAATTTCTGTCACCGGTTTTACTCCGACAGCGCTCATACCGGCTGTGGAACCCACTAAATATGCTTCCTGAATGGCGGTATTAAATACGCGGTCATCTCCATATTTTTGCGCCAACGTAGCCGCTTCTCTGAATACACCTCCGAGATTTTTTCCAACATCCTGACCGTAAAAAATCATTTCAGGAAATTCATTCATTAATTCATCCATCGCATGAAGGGCGGCATCCACCATCAACACTTCCTTTCCGTCCTTTGGTTTTCGCTCACCACTTTCGAATTTTATGGGAGAAGGAGCAAATTCGAAAAGTGTTAAACTTCCGGGTTCCGGTTCCGGAGAGTTTGAAGCTTTCTCAAATTCTAATGTCACGGTTTCTTCTGACTGAATTCTGATCTTAGTTAACTCTTCGGAAGTGTAACCTTGCGCCAGTAAGTATTCCGTTAGTTTTGGAATCGGGTCCATGGATTGATGAAGTTTCAGGTCATCATCGGTACGGTACCATTCTTTTCTTACTCCAGATGTATGATGATTTAACAGGGCACAGGTGGCATGAATCAGCATGGGTTGTCGGGTATTGCGGACATTTTCAAATGCGTCTGACATTACATTCCAGGAACGCACAAAGTCAGTTCCATCCACTCTCACTCTTTTTAACCCCTTAAATCCTGCGGCAAATTCGTAAGCATCCATGCATCGCATTTCGGATGAACTTGCAGAAATTCCCCAGTCATTATCCTGAATCAGATATATGATGGGAAGTTGATGAAGTACTGCCTCCTGCATGGCTTCGGAGACCTCTCCTTCGGTGACACTTCCATCGCCCAGCGAGCATATAACAACAGGTTTTTCCTGAGTTTTTAACAATCCCTTTTTTTCAAGGTAAGAAATGCCGTGAGCCATCCCGGTGGTAGGAATTGCCTGCATGCCTGTGGCAGAACTTTGATGGGGAATTGTAGGAAAGCCATTTCGCCGCACCGATGGATGAGAATAATAAACTCTTCCTCCCGAAAATGGGTCATCTTTTTTAGCCAGAAGCTGGAGCATTAATTCGTAAGGAGAGAAACCAATGGCAAGGAGCATGGCATCGTCACGGTAATAAAAGGAGGCATAATCATGCGGTTTAAGTTGTAATCCTGCCGCAATCTGAATTGCCTCATGCCCGCGCGATGTTGCATGCACGTATTTACACAGAGGACGGTTTGCCTCATACGTATTGGTCATTGCCGCTGAATTTTGCATCAGCCGGAATGCTTTGATTAGTAGTTCCTTGTCGGGCATAACGGTGAGCGAAATTATGAAAAAAAGAGGAATTCAATCAGAATTATATAATTTTAGCCCTAAATAAAGCGTACATGAAAATTTTGATTTCAATATAACAGCATAAAATTCAATAAATCTCTCACCCCTCTCCATTTTTTTGGAGAGGGGTTGGGGTGAGGTCTTTTAAGTTGACGCGAATGGGATAAACCGTAACCAAACAAATTTCCCCACAATGACAAATTTTCGCAATCAGGTAAAGAATTATTTTAAATCCTTGCAATCTGAAATCTGCAAAAAACTTTCCCAAACGGATAGTAAAAGCAAATTTAGCAGGGACAAATGGAAAAAACAGCAAGGAGGCGGCGGCATAACCCGTGTCATGCTTAATGGCAATGTAATAGAGAAAGGAGGAGTAAATTTTTCTGCTGTTTCGGGTAAATTACCTGAACGGATTGCAAAAGATTTTAATGTCCCTCAGATCAACTATTTTGCGACTGGCATTTCAATAGTCATACATCCTTTTCATCCATTCGTTCCGATTATACATGCTAATCTCCGGTATTTTGAATTGGAAAATGGAAGTTCTTGGTTTGGCGGCGGTATGGATCTTACGCCGGTATATATAAATGTAACCGAAGTGAAAAATTTTCATTTAGGATTAAAAAAAATCTGCGACACATTTAATAAAAAATTTTATCCGGAATTTAAAAGATCTGCTGACAGATATTTTTTTATTCCCCATCGCAAGGAAAAACGCGGTGCCGGTGGAATATTTTTCGATAAATTAGGAAGTAAGCATGCGGGTTCTGCTCAGGAATTTTATCCATTTATTAAAGGTATTGGAAATTATTTTCTTCCTGCCTATCTTCCGTTGATATCAGCAAACCGTTATAAAAAATTTAATGAAAAGCATAAAGAATTTCAACTTTTCAGGAGAGGTAGGTATGTCGAATTTAATCTGGTGTATGATTTAGGTACAAAATTCGGACTGGAAACCGCTGGGCGTGCAGAGTCAATATTGATGAGTTTGCCACCGTTGGTAAAATGGACGTATGATTTTATACCCGAAAAAGACAGTGAGGAAGAAAGGACGATGAAGTTTCTTAGAAAAAAATAATATTACTGCTCAGTCCAAAATGAAAAAATACAATTTTGCCACAGATTACACGGATTATTGTTATTAAAAATCTTAAAACTGTTTTTAATCAGTGAAATCAGTGGTTAAAATTTTTTTTCTTGTTCAATTAGTGGTTTAATTAATGAGTACTGAATAGTTACAAAAAAAATAATAATAATGAATATCCAATATCCAACCCATGCCTCGCAAAAAACTCATACGCTTTTTAGAAAATCAGCAACGTAAAAACCTCATTGAACCCGGCAAAGAATTTTTTGGTAAACTGAAAGGGAAATGGAATGAATTATATTTTTCAAACAAGGGTGAAATTGTGTTGGAATTAGGGTGTGGTAAAGCGGAATATACTACTCAATTAGCGCTAAAAGAACCGGCGAGAAATTTTATCGGCGTGGATGTTAAAGGCGCAAGATTATGGTTTGGGAGTAATTATTCTGAAAAGTTAACTATACTGAATACCGCTTTTCTACGTTGCCCGATATACAAATTAGACGAGCACTTTGGAAAAGATGAAGTCACCGAAATATGGATTCCATTTCCTGACCCGTTTCCTCTGAAAGAAGGCAGGCGGTTGACTTCTCCTTTTTATATTAAGAAATATTTGAATATTTTGCGAAAGAGCGGGATCATTCATTTTAAAACAGACGATTCAATACTTTTTGAATATTCACTTAATAGTTTTACTGAATGTGGGTTTAAAGCTATAAAACACTCTTATGATATTCATAACTCCGATATTTCAGGACCAGCGCGTGAGATTATTACCAATTACGAGAATTATTTTATTAAGAAAAACAGAAAGATTTGTTATGGGATGTTTGGGATTTAGAAGCAATGAGGTATGAAGTAAATTTTGGAAATTCAAAAAATCAAACAAATTATTTTGTCGGTGTACGCTTATAGACGGCAACTATAAACTCACCTGAAACTGGTTTTGCTTTAGCATTCATTGTAATAAAATTTACCGGCAACGAGAAAAATTATGATAAAGAAATACACAATAAGACGCTAACGGGGCTATCCGGTTTTTTTGTATTTTTGCTGGTGAAAGGTAGTTTTATGACGGAACTTGCATTTTTGTCAACTCTTGCACTTCGAACAAACGGCAGTGAAATCCAATAAGGATAATCAAAATAAAAAATATGGAACCTCAACTCGAAAAAATCAGAGAAGTACAAAAAGAAGCGTGGAATAAATCTTCTGCCGGATGGAAAAAATGGGATGTCATAAATATGAAGTTCCTGAAGCCGATGAGTGACGAAATGATAAGAATGCTGATCCTGAAAGATGATGATATAGTTCTGGATGTTGCAACAGGTACCGGAGAGCCGGGACTGACCATAGCTTCAATTTTGGAAAGTGGGAAAGTTACAGGCACTGATCTTTCAGAAAAAATGCTTGCAGTTGCTGAAGAAAATGCTCAGAAACGCGGCATTAAAAATTTTGATACTATTTGTTGCGATGTTTCGGCGCTTCCTTTTGTAAATGAAACATTTACCGCTATCACTAGCCGGCTGGGCTTTAACTTATTTCCAGATATGAATCTTGCATTGAGTGAAATGATTCGCGTTTTAAAACCAGGATGTCGTATTGTTGCTGCCGTATGGAATATTCCTGAAAAAAATGCATGGGTTTCAACATCAATGCAAACGATGATTACGATGTTGCAATTAACACCGCCTGTCGCCGGTGCACCGGGAATATTTAGATGCTCACCGCCTGGTTTAATGGTTGAGCTTTTTGCAAATACCGGATTAAAAAACATACAGCAGAAAGAAGTTGAAGGTAAACTGTCATTCGAAAATAGCACATCCTTTTGGAGTTTCATAACTGAAGTTGCATCGCCTGTTGCATTCTTTAATGCTGACAAAGCGCTTCAGCAACAAATAAAACAGAAAGTGCTTGACAAAGTGAGTCATAAAAATTATAATGGCAAAATTGATTTGGATTCGAATGCAATTGTAATATGCGGTGAAAAATAAGAAGTAGAGTATGCTGATAGCAACTAAGGTTAGTTGAGTCCATAGAAAAAGCAATTATATTAGTGTTTCACTTAATCTTCCTTTGGTAGAATTTGATTTTTATTTACTAAATTTACAGAAAATTTATAAGGAATTTTGTTTACAAACTGTCTTTCTCCGATTACATAAGCAGAGAAAATTTCATATTTAGCATATATTTTATGTAACAACAAAAATAAATCGCAACGCTTCAGTAAATTATTGAGTTATCAATAAATCAAATGTAACTACTCAGCATAAAAAAAGTTCTCTACGAACTTAATGCTTTGCCCACTTTGCGCCTTTGCGTGACATATTTTTTGTGAGAAATAAACTTACCTGAATAGTACAATCAAATAAAACATGAAAAAGCCAACATTAATCGTTTTAATAATTTTCGCCTCATTCTTTCTGGGCATCGCATTCGATAATATTATCACCAAAGAATCAAACAAAGAAACAAATATGAAAAAAGTTACAGGAATCGGGGGTATCTTCTTTAAGTGTAAAGACCCTAACAAAATGAAAGAATGGTATAAAACACATCTTGGTTTAAATACAAATCAATATGGGACGGTTTTTGAATGGCGTCAAGGAGCAGATACTTCCAAAAAAGGATTTACGCAATGGAGTCCGTTTAATGAAAAAACAAAATACTTCGAACCCTCAACAAAGGACTATATGATAAATTACAGGGTCGAAAACATGGAGGCGCTTGTTGCAGAGTTAAAAAAGAGTGGGGTAACCGTTACGGACACCATTGAAACTTTTGAATACGGTAAATTTGTTCATATTCTGGACATTGAAGGAAATAAATTAGAACTTTGGGAGCCCAACGACCTAGAATTTGAAAAATTAGGAAATCAGCTTGGCGCAAAGACAACAAAATAACAAGCCAATTGGCTCAATCAATGTCCCTTTTCAATATTTTTAAAAAAACGTCAACCCCCGAATCCGGTGTTGAAAAAACCCGTCAAAATTTATTTTCTCTTTTAAAAAAAGTTGTACTTGGAAAATCACAGATAGATGATGAAGTCCTCGACCGGCTTGAGGAGCAATTGATTCTTGCCGATGTAGGTGTGGAAACCACTTTGCGTATCATAAAAAAAATTGAAAACAGGGTTAAAACAGAAAAATATATATCTACCGGCGAATTAAATAAGTATTTGAAAGAAGAAGTAGTGGCGCTCTTGCAAGAGAATACCGTGCAAGCAAATGAAACAAACATCCAGAAACCTTTAGTCATTATGGTAGTTGGTGTAAATGGAGTTGGAAAAACAACTACGATAGGAAAATTAGCGCATTACTTTAAACATTCCGGTAAGAGTGTCATTCTGGGTGCGGCGGATACTTTCCGTGCGGCGGCGGTTGACCAGTTGACTATCTGGGCAAAAAGAATTGATGTCCCTCTTGTGGCACAAGGTATGAATGCAGACCCCAGTTCTGTTGCGTTTGAAACCGTAAAAAAGGGCAAGGAAGAAAACGCAGATGTAATTATTATTGACACAGCAGGCCGCTTGCATACTAAAATAAATTTAATGAACGAATTGAATAAAATCAAACGGGTAATGCAAAAAATAATTCCAGACGCTCCCCATGAAGTTCTTTTGGTATTGGATGCCAGCACCGGTCAGAATGCCTTTCAGCAAACCATTGAATTTACAAAAGCAACAAATGTAAATGCCCTTGCTGTCACAAAATTAGATGGCACAGCCAAAGGAGGAGTGATTTTGGGTATTTCGGATCAGTTTAAAATACCCGTAAAATACATTGGAGTAGGGGAGAAGGCAGAAGACCTGAGGATTTTTAACAGAAATGAATTTGTGGAATCATTGTTTAAGGAATTTTAAGAAAAAATTTGTAACTATTTAGCACATTTTTTTTTGCCACAGATTACACAGATAATGTTAAAAAAAACCTAATACTATTTTAATCCGTGTAATCAGTGGCTAAAATTTTTTTCCTATTCAATTTATGGTTTAATTGTGTGGGTTCCGATCAATTACTATTTAATAATAAATTTCGTGAGAACCAAATCAATAAAAAAAAATAAAATCAATGTAGTGACACTCGGTTGCTCAAAAAATATTGTGGATTCTGAAATTTTGATGGGGCAGTTAAAAGCATCGGGCTTTAATGTTACCCATGAATCAAACAACGGTCATTCCAATATAATCATTATAAACACCTGTGGATTTATTGATAACGCCAAACAGGAGTCCATAAACACTATACTTGATTTTGCATCTGCTAAAGATAAAAAACTTATAGATAAACTCTATGTTACCGGTTGCTTATCGGAACGATATAAAGATGATCTGATGAAAGAAATTCCCCAGGTAGATAATTGGTTTGGAACTCAGGATCTTCCTCGCCTTTTAAAAACTGTTGGCGCTGACTACAAACACGAACTGATTGGGGAACGGTTGCTGACTTCACCCTCTCACTTTGCTTATGTTAAAATTTCAGAGGGCTGTGACAGACCTTGTTCTTTTTGCGCTATTCCTATCATGCGCGGGAAACATAAATCTAAACCTGAACAGGAAATATTAACTGAAATCAAAAAATTGGTTAAAAACGGAGTTCGCGAAGTAATTCTTATTGCCCAGGACCTGACGTACTGGGGGGTTGATATCAATGGAAAACGAACCTTAGCGGAACTTCTTCAGAAAATTTCAGATATCGAAAATCTGGAATGGATTCGTTTGCAATATGCTTTTCCATCGCAGTTTCCTGAGGACGTTTTTCAGGTAATCAGAGAAAGGAAAAACATTTGCAAGTACCTCGATATTCCTTTACAGCATATTTCCGATAAAATGTTAAAGATTATGAGGAGAGGTATTACCACTCAACGAACAAAAGATTTGATTTATCAAATCAGACAAGAGATACCTGGAGTGGCGCTGAGAACTACCTTGATAACCGGTCATCCGGGAGAAGACGAAAATGATTTTGAAGAACTATTGGAATTTGTTGAGTCAACACGATTTGAACGGCTTGGTATTTTTACATACTCTCACGAAGAAGGTACACATTCCTATTCAATGGATGATTCGGTGCCGGAAGAAGTAAAAAAAATGAGAGCTGAAAAAGTCATGGATTTGCAACAAGGCATCAGCTGTGAATTGAATGATGCAAAAATCGGGAAGACCTTTAAAGTTCTTATTGATAGAAAAGAAAAAGAATATTTTATCGGTAGAACAGAATTTGATTCACCGGAAGTGGATAATGAGGTTTTGATAAAAGCCGAAGGTGATTATTTAAGAATTGGTGATTTTGTAAACATCAGAATTACATCAGCTGATGACTTTGATCTTTATGGGGTACTTGCAAAATAATAGAACTCTTGCGTAACTCAAAAAAAATAAATAAAATTTAAACACAAAGACACAAAGAAACTAAGATACACACTAAGAAAAAACTTTGTGGACACCTTGTGTCTTCGTGTCTTTGTGTTTAAAAAATGACTTACGCAAGAGATTTAATATAAAAAAATGAAATCTTTCCGACTTTCCAAAGACAACACTCCCCATCTTACATCATTTATTCACAGATATTTGAATGGAGATCCCGTTCTATCATCTTTCTATAATAATTCTCCAACTCTTGAAGGAATCAAAAAGCAAATTCAGGAAAAAAAGTTTTCAGATCATAACCGTGATGTTTTGCATAAAACATTATTAGTTCAATATTCCGGTATAACCCTCCCTGAACCGGTAAAAATAAATCTTAATTTATTGTTAGATAAAAATACATTTACAATCACTACCGGACATCAACCTAATTTCTGCACGGGTCCATTATATGTTTTGATTAAAATTGCATATATCATCAAACTTTCCAAATTATTGAATGAAAAACTAACTGATTTTCATTTTGTACCCGTTTATTGGATGAATTCGGAAGACCATGATAAAGAAGAATTAAACCATTTTTATATAGAAAATAAAAAAATAAGTTGGGATACAGACCAGGTAGGACCATTCGGTGAATTTAACACGGAGGGTCTAAAAACATTTTTCGAAAATATTTCGGAGACATTTCCTGCTCAAGCCAATAATATTAAATGGGTAAGTGATTTTTATTTGTCGAGTAAGAACGTAGCTGAGGGTATGAGAAAAATCATTAATTATTTATTCGGGGAAGATGGCTTGATAATAATTGATGGTAACTCCAAAGAATTAAAAAAGAACTTTGAAAATCCAATTTTGGAAGAACTTGAAAATAGTGTCACTTACAAACATGTATTGGCACAGAATAAAATCCTGAGTGAATTTGTTGAACCCCCTGTAAATCCCCGTGAAATTAATTTATTTCTAAATGATACAAATTTCAGAGAGAGAATTGTTTTGAATGGAGAAGAATTTCATGTTTTTAATTCCAAGATTAAATTTACACACGATGAAATAAAAAAAGTATTAATTAATAATCCTGAAAAATTCAGTCCAAACGTTTTGCTCAGACCCCTGTACCAGGAAATGGTTTTACCTAATATAGTTTTTGCCGGTGGAGTAAATGAAATTACCTATTGGTTTCAGTTAAAAAATCTTTTCAATCACTTTAACATTCCGTTTCCTGTGTTAATGGTAAGAAATTCATTTACTTTAATGAATTCCAAAATAAACGGGTACCTTGAAAAACACGAAATCCCCATCGAGAAAATATTTCCAACCACAGAGATAAAAAATTATTTTATAGAAAAAAACACTTCATTTCAGCATTTTTTGGAAGATGAAAAAAAGGATTTGATTTTAATCTATGAACGAATACGAAATGTGATGATAAAATATGATAAAAATCTGGTGAGAACAGTTGAAGGGGAAAAATTAAAAACACTTGATAGTTTAGTTCATTTTGAAAAGAAAGCAAGAAAAGTATGGGAAAACCATAATCAATCCGTATTAATTGAACTTGATGAAATTGCTAACTGGATTTATCCGGAAAAAATATTACAGGAGCGAAAATTTAATTTTCTCAGTCATACTGAAATTACACCTCTTGAACTATGCAAAGAATTAATTAAAAATACGGAGCCGTTCGATTACAGGCATATTGTGCTTGAATTTGAAAACTAGGGAAGAGACACGGAGCACCGTGTCTCTACAATGAATTTGAAAATTCCCTTCACATAAACCCTAATTCCAATTTTGCTTTTTCGCTCATCATATCTTTATGCCAGGTAGGGTCAAAAACCAATTCTACTGAAACTGTTCCGGCACCAGGCAGCGATTTAATTTTATTTTCTACCTGACCTGGCAAAACACCCGCAACAGGACACGCCGGAGAGGTGAGTGTCATTCGAACATAGATATTATTAATCGGAAATAGTTGAATTTCATAAATGAGTCCCAATTCCCAGATATCCACAGGAATTTCCGGGTCATAACATGTTTTTAAAATCCCAATTACGTCTTCTTTAGTAAGGGTTTGTATTTCTGATGTATTTGATGTTTCCATATAAATAGTTTACAAATTTACTCCGTTGAAACCACTTTTCCATCTATTGAAATTGCCGCCTTCATTGTATGCCATGCCAAACTTGCACATTTCACTCTAACCGGAAATTCCCTGACTCCGGAGAAAACTGCAATTTTACCGTATTCCTCAACAGTGGTTATTGATTCTGTTTTTCCGGTAACCAAATCGTGAAATTTTTCAAATAATTTGCCTGCCTCCTCCAGTGTTTTACCCTTGAGCAACGTAGTCATTATGGAGGCAGATGCCTTTGACAATGCACAACCCTGACCGTGAAAGTGAATTTCTTTTACCAGATTGTTTTCAAGAATCAAGTCAACAAAAAAATGGTCGCCGCATAGCGGATTAAACCCCTCAGCCGTATGGGTATGATTTTCCAATGCGCCAAAATTCCTCGGATTCCGGTTGTGGTCAAGGATTACCTGCTGGTATAGTTCTTTGAGTTCGTCCATTATTATTCGTAAAGATAGAATATTTGTGGCAGATTAACAAAGGTAAAGGGAAATAGGGGTATAAGGTATAGGGGTATAAAGGTATAGGGCATAGGGGTTAAAACTTTATACCCTTATATACCCTTATACCCTTATACCTCTTATTACCTCCACAGCCGCTTCAATAATTTTAACATATCCTGTACAACGGCAAAGATTTCCTTCCAACATTTTTACAATCTCCTCCTTCGCGGGTTTGTATTTTTGTTTTGAAAAATGATTTTGAATGGATTTTATTGAAATAGCCATGCCGGAAGTGCAAAAACCACATTGTACCGCTCCTTTTTTAATCAGAGATTTTTGAACTTCATCCAATTCATTTTTTCCGGCAAGCCCTTCAATAGTTATTAATTCCTTTTTATCAATATTCAATGCAAGAAATAAACAGGAATTAATGGCTTCCCCATTCACCAGGACAGAACATGCGCCACATTCGCCTTCGAGGCATCCCGGTTTTGTACCAGTCAAACCAAATTCATCTCTTATAAGTTCTATCAGTAATAAAGAGGGTTTAATTTCCCGGGTTACTTTCTGACCGTTTAATTTGAATGATATGGATATTTTGTTCTTTAACATCTTATTGAAATATTTTTAACATTTTATTTTTATCTCCTCTTGAATTGTTTGCGATTGCCTCTATAAAAAATGATTTTTTTATTGGAAATTTTGAGTGTGACACTGCCTTTGACAATACAACCAGATTACGCATAACGGGTTCCGTTTCATTAAAGACATCATCAATGAATAGTACATCACTGATGTTTTTCTTTAAATAACTCAAAAATAATTTTGTGTCCGGATAAGGAACCGAACCGGCATTCACCGAATAGGGAAATATGCAAGTGTTGTCAATAACTGCAACAGATTTTTTATTCAAATAATTAACACAACGTTGCGCTTCAAGCATTTCAAGACCGAGGAGAAAATCTGCCCCTCCTTCTTCTACCATTCCATACGTTCCTTCTCCAAGCGTTATTCCAGCCGTAACAGTGCCACCCCGCTGGGATAATCCATGTATCTCGCTGGTAGCAACATTGATTCTGGCACGCATGGCGGCTTCCACAATAATTTCTGTCAGAAAAACAATTCCTTGCCCCCCCACACCGGTGATTATGATTTTAGATTTTTTTATTATTTTCATATAAGTTTGCTATACACTCATCCATCCAATTGCATCATTTGGACAAACGTCAATGCAAAGTCCGCAACGGGTACATTTTAATTCATCAATTTTTACTTTACCGTTCACTTTAATCAAAGCCGGACATCCAAAATTTTCAATACAGTGATCACATTTTGCACAGGGTTGGTATAAATCGTAAATGGTTGTTGAATCTTCCAACGATACAGTTTCTGAAATGATATTATTGGCTATTGAGATTTCCGAATGTAAATATAATGAACGTTTCAGATTATTTAATGCAATTTCTCCTTCGTAATCAAAAGAATAATTTTCCAGGAATTTTCGTACTTCAATCGCAGTTTTTTTACCACTTCCTATTGCCCCTATGAGTGAAATATGATTTTCCGCTGATATATCACCGGCGGCGAATACATTTTTAAATCCGGTTTTTAATAATCTACCGGAATGATCTGTATTTACATCAGAAAATAAATTTTCAGGTTTTTGTCCTATAGCTGAAATAATATAATCAAAGTCAAGCTTTTCAATATCTTTTTTCTCATCGTAAGATTGTAAGTAAGCAAAATAACTGTTTTTGCTTTTAGAAATTTTCTTTATTTCAGTGTTTGGAAGAATCCTTATTCCGTAATTTTCAGTATCTTGTATTTCATCTTCAAAGGCAGGCATTTTATTTCTTGTTTCTAAGCAGGAAATAGTCACACTGTTTTTCAGATTTAATTTTTTTGCGGCTCTGGCAGAATCCATAGCACTGTTTCCTCCGCCAATAATAAGAAAACGTTGTGGCTTGTTAAATTTCAGTTTCTTATCATTGTATTTCATTAAAAAAGTAATGGCATCAAATTTTTTTGATTCGGGCATATTTGCTTCAATCATATCAACTTTTAATGAATTCCATAAACCAATAGCTACAATGACAGCGTCATACTTTTCTGATAAATTTTCAACGGTGAAATCTTTTCCAAGTGTCACATTATAGTTGAAATTTACTCCCATATTAATTAACGCACCGGTTTCTTTTGCCAGACACTTCTTATCCACCCTGAAGCTGGGGATTACATATTGAATCATTCCACCGGGTTGTGATTGTTTTTCAAATACTGTAACATCGTATCCAACCCGAATTAAATCATACGCCGCACTTAAACCTGATGGTCCGGCACCAACAATGGCTACGTGTTTGTTTCTTTTATTGCACTCTTTTGACCGTTTTATTTGATTAGAGAAATCGGCAAAATTCTCCTCTATACTGCTTACCTGATGTTTAAATTTCTTGATAGGAACTTTTTCTAAATGTTTCTGAAAAACATTGTTGCTTGTATCATTAAATCTTTTGTAATTTTCTGAGTTAGTAAATGAAAAATTCAATTCGCAAGGTCTGTGACAAATTTCTCCACAAACTCTGGAGAAAAGCATTTTATCCCGGACAATTTCCAATGCTTCTTTAAAGCGTCCTGCTTGTATTGCATTGTAAAATCCGTGATTGCAAATATTAGCTGGACATAATTGTTCACTGCCATTGATATGATATTTTGATGAAATTTTTGCTTTTGCACGCGCAAGATTTCCCTTAATGGATTTTTCTTTCGAACAAAAAATATTCAAGTCACAGTGATTAAAACAGGTATTACATCTACTATCATCAACTTTTATTTTTTTATTTAAAACATAATTTTCTTTGAACTCTTTTAAAAAAATACAGGGTGATTTTGCAATGATAACAGAAATCCCCTTTGTATCCATAGCTTTTTTAATTATTTCAAACGTATTTTTTAAATCAAAAGGATTAACCTGAACGGCATAGTCAACTCCAAAGCCATTTACTAAGGGTAGGATTTCAATCTGTTTATATTTCTCCTGATGACTGGCGCCGGGATGCTCCTGATGTCCTGTCATTCCTATAGTGCGGTTATCGAATATAATTACTGTTAGGTTTGCTTTCGTGTAAATAGCATTGAGAAGGGATGAAATTCCGGAATGAAAAAATGTTCCATCCCCTAAAAGCGCAACAATTTTTTCTGATTTGTCAGATGTTTTCAATGCCTGCTCAAGTCCCTGAGCCATGCTTATGCTCATACCCATGTGGTTTATGGTATCAATCAGTTTAAGAGGAGGAAGAGCACCTAACCCGAAGCAACCAATGTCACCGCATAAGATAATGGAATTATCATCTCTTGGAACGCAAAGTTTCAAGGCATAAAAAGTAGCACGATGGGGACAACCGGCGCAAAGAGTAGGAGGACGCGGTGGTAATTGAGAAAAAATATCTTTTCCATTTGAAATAGATATTCCTGTTCCAGTACTTATTTTTTTATTTGTAAAATCCTCTAATGTTTTTCTGATAATATCAAGTGTAAATTCACCGGTTCTTGTCAATACACTGAATCCTTTACCGAAGACATCTATATTCAGATTTATTTTCTGAATAATTATACGGACTTCATTTTCAACTATTGGATCCAATTCTTCCAGTACTAAAATTCTTTTTAAACCGGTGATAAAATTTACAACATCGTTTTCGGGAAAAGGGTGGATGACATTAATTTTTAAGATATGAATATTTTCCAAATAAGAAGTATGAGTTTTAAATTCCTGGATATAATTCCAGGAAACTCCGCTCGCTATTATTCCAAGTTCACTTTTAGATGATTTTTTAATTTTAGTTGGATGACAGAGTTTTTCATTTAATTTATTAAATAACTCATCATTTAGTTTTTGTAATAAACGTGAATGAGATTGAGCAGTACGTGATGGAATGTTAATATGAAGAGGATTTTTATTAAAAGAACCTGAATTATTCTCTGTTTTTATCTGTTCATAGAAAATTACTCCACATGAATGGTCAACACGGGTAGTCATTCTCAGGATCACAGGTAGTTTGAGAACAGCAGATATTGCAAAAGCTTCTTTTGTCATTTTATAAGCATCCTGTGGATTGGAAGGATTAAGTAATGGCACTGACGCAAATTTTCCCCAATAACGTGAGTCCTGTTCATTTGAACTGGAAAAGCAACCCGGGTCGTCACATACCACCAAAACCAATGGAGCCACAATAGTTTGATACGGTATGGTCATCAGAGCATCAGAGGCAACGTTTAATCCCACATTTTTCATGATGCATAAAGCGCTTTTGTTTCCTATAGAATAAGAAATAGCTTTTTCCAACGCAATTTTTTCATTAATGCTATACTCAAAATAAATTTGAGATAAAGAAAGCACAGGAAATTTCTTTTTATATTCTTTATGATTCTGATATTCGTTAATGTATTTAAAAACCTCTGAGATTTCTGTAGAAGGAGTTCCCGGATAAGCAAATACACCTTGCACTCCCGCTTCAATAGCACCGCGTGACACTGCCACATTACCCAAAACGCATACCTTTTTGGGTGTTTTATATGAGGTTAATATGTCTAACGTTTGATCTAACATGTATCAATTTTTAAAATCTACTCACGCCAATCCCAAAATTTTAGCATTATCTTCCCCTAATCGTGGGGAGCATTTCAGATAAAAGTTATTTTCAGTGAGAAAATCCGTATTATAGGAAGGGGGACACAATTTAACAACTTTGCCGGATGGTAAAGTGGTTTTTAAAAAGTTGTTATTTAAAAACGGAAGTTCAGCTACTTCTTTTATAGTATTAATTGGCGATACTGACAAATTCAAATGCATGCAATAATTTACAAATTCAGAAGTGGTAAATGTTTTAGTGACACTTCCTATTTCCTGATAAATTTCATTTTTCTCTTTCATTCTGCCTTCGTTGGTTCGGCGTTCCGTCTTGTCCAGATTTTTGAATTTTTGTTCTGAAACAAGTTTTTTCCATTGAATATCATTACCTATAGCCAGATAAACAAACCCATCTTTTGTAGGATATGCATTGCTCGGGATGAAACTTCTGTGCTCGTTACCACTGCGTTTAAATAATTCATCCTCGCTGGAAGTAAATTCCAATTGCGGTAAAGCAGTAATTAACCACGATGCGGCGCATTGTGCCATTGAAATATCAATTTGTTTTCCAATTTTTTTATCTTTTTTCTCCATCAAAGCGAGTATTACCTGTGTAAATGCTTCGTCACCTGCTTTCAAGTCAATTACCGGAATACCGCAAGGTACAGGAGTACCATCGGCTTCACCTGTAAGATACGTAAAACCAAGTAGCGCCTGCAAAGCAGGGTCGTATCCGGCGCGGTCAGGGTAGGAGGGTCCCATGGCTGAAATACCACACCAAATAAGTTCAGGATTTACTTGTCTTAATGTTTCGTAATCAATACCCAACGATTTATATCTTTTTGGCAACGTATTGCACATAAATACATCCACCTTCAATTCATGGATAATTTTTTTTAATAATTCCTGTCCTTCTTTAGTCCTTAGGTTAATAGTAATTGCTTCTTTACCCAAATTGGGTGCAATAAAATACGAGTGTAAGTCGTGATAACCTAAATCGGTGCCTATATAACGGTTTGGGTCACCGGCATTTTCATCCGATTCTGCTGGAGATTCGATTCGAATGACTCTCCAACCTAAGTGCACGAAACGTTGTGTGGCGTAGGGGAGAGCAAGCGCTTGTTCTAAACTAAGGATCGTAGGCATAACTAAAAGAAAATGGGTTCATCAAATTCTCCATATACTTCTTTTAGTACATGAATAATTTCTCCTACACTTGCGTAGGCATTTACTGCATCAATGACATCGGGCATCACATTTATATTTTGTTTTGCTGATTGTTTAAGTTTATTGAGAGTGATATTAACTAACGTGATTTCTCTTCTTTTTCTGATTTCTTTCAATTTGAAAATTTGCCTGTTTGCGGCTGACTGATTGTAAGGATGGAACTCAACGGTTTTATTTTCTTCATCATTTTGAAAACAATTTACTCCAACTTTCAATGTTTTACCTTCTTGGATACCTTTTTCCCTTTGGTATGCCTGTTGTGACACTGCTTCCTGTATTTTACCTGTAGAAACGGCATTTATTATACCACCCCACAAAGCTACTTTTTGCATTTCCTTTTTAATTTCCTGTTCAAATTGATTTGTAAGTGTTTCAACATAATAGGAGCCACCCAATGGGTCCACAGTGTCACAAATTCCCATTTCATGAATCATAATTTGCATTGTTCGCAGTGCGATTTCAGCGGCTTTCTCGGTTGGAATGGTGTATGCTTCATCGTACGTGCATAGTGCCATTGTTTGAGTCCCCGATAAGGCAGAAATTAAAGCATAATAGGCAGTTCTGACAATGTTGTTTTCAGGTTGTTCTTTAGTAAGACCTGCACCTCCACCGCCAGCAATCATCCTCATCCAGCAGGATTCATCTTTCAGTGCTTTGTATTCTTCCCGCATTATTCTAGCCCAAAGGCGTCTGCCTCCCCTGAATTTAGCTATCTGTTCGAAAAAGTTTCCATAAATATCAAAGTTAAACGATAAACGCGATGCAAATTCATCAATGGTTATGCCTCTTTTCAGGGTTTCATCGGAATATGCTTTAGCAATCGAAAAAGCGTATGCCATTTCCTGTACCGGATTAGCACCGGATTCCCGGATATGATAACCACAAACACTTACCGGAGAATATTTTGGGACATGAGTGGCACAGAATTCTATGGTGTCAGTCACTAACTTCACCGATTTGTCAACAGGAAAAATCCAGGTACCTCTGCCAATAAATTCTTTAAGGATGTCATTTTGAGCAGTGCCACGAAGATTTTTTAAATCGTATCCTCTTTTTTTTGCCAAAGCAAAATACATAGCCATCAACACAATGGCAGATCCATTTATAGTGAGTGACACTGTTATTTTGTCAAGGTCAATGCCGTTAAATGCAATTTCAAAATCTTCAAGAGTATCCACAGCCATTCCTACACGTCCTACTTCTCCCAGTGAACGTGGGTCGTCTGAATCCAGTCCGCATTGAGTAGGTAAGTCAAATGCCACATTTAATCCGGTTTGACCGTTTTTTATCAGAAATTGAAATCGTGCGTTGGTTTCTTCCGGAGAGGCAAAACCTGCATATTGACGGATGGTGAAAGGACGTTTGCGATACATTAATGGATGTATCCCGCGAGTATATGGAAATTTACCCGGCTCTTCATTCCTAACACCCTGATTATTTTCTTCTGAATCGTTGGATTTATATAAAGGTTTTACTTCAAACCCGGATTCTAGAAATATTTTTTTTAATTCTTCCATAATCTCTATTTTAAATATCAAATATTCAACATCCAACATCCAAATTCCAACATCTAACATCCAACATCCAACATCAAACATGCCCCTTAACAAAATCAACCACCGTCTGTATCTTTGTTCCGGTTGGAAATGCTTTTGTGGCACCAAGATTTTCCAAGGGAATTACATCTTTCTCAGGAATATTACCACCAATAATCCACTGTATTTTTACATTTTTAGCCAACAAAACGTCTCTGAATCTTTCACATAAAATCAGATGAGTACCGGAAAGAATTGATAATCCGATAAGATTTGGTTTTTCTTTAATTGCTTTTTCAACAATTTCTTCAATTGATTTACGCAAGCCGGTGTAAACAACTTTCCATCCCGCTTCTATTAAAGCATGCGCAAGAACTTTGACTCCAACATCGTGTCCATCAAGTCCGGGTTTTGCGAGAAGTATTTTCATATAAAATCTCAAAAAAATTCAGTTTACATTTATTTTATCATATTCACTTCCAACTCTTCCTTTACGGCATAATTTGCTGAGCATAAAACCAGCCGAATGTTTTGCCTGTATGGTGAGTGCATCATTCAAATCCGCATTACAGGAATTAATAATACAATCAGCAATTGCCTTTCTTGATTCCATTATATTCTGATTGGAAGAAGAATCTGATTTTAATCCGTTAAATGTTATGTTTTCAATTGGTTTTGAGAATACTTCCCGGAAAGGCAACACCTCTTTTCCGTTTCCAATAATCTCCCAGGTCTTCTTAAGAGCGATTTCCATTGAACCTGAAAAGTCAATCAACCATCCTACCGAATTTTGCGCTTTCACAGATCCCCCCTCCATTAACATGCTGATAATATTTTGCCGCAATTCAGGTTTTGTTTTTCTAAGTGACCAGTGACACCCTTCCATTCCGGGTACTACAGGAAGTGTCACTTCGGGCATGGCTAAAACAGTGTCATCCAAGGATATTAAATAATGACAATGGATCATCAATTCCAACATTCCACCCATGCATCGTTTACCGTTTATAAATCCTACGGATATTTCAAATTCATTATATAAACGTCTTGCAGTGGCAGACCAGGAGCTGGCAATTCTTTCGCCTTCATTTGCATTTGTTAACGCGGGGAAGAAATCATTGGTATCTGCCCCTACCATTTGAGTGGATAAATGAAAATCACCGGTTAGAATTACTCTCTTTACCTTTTTTGCTTTTAGCCAATCAATTGCCCTGTTCAATTCATCGTCAATATCCTGATTGTAACTTTCGCGGCTAATAGTAATTACGCCTGCATTATTTTCAAATTCAGCATTTACATAAAGCTGTTGCCACTCTGAACTGCTAATCTGATTAAATATATCGGGATACCATTTTGTATTAGCGGACTCAGGATGAAGTTTGTGATAGTCCTGCACGGTGTTCATAATATTTTGATAGCCGGCTTTGCGTGCCATTGATAATATTCCTCTTGTAAATTGGGCGCACAATTCTCCAATGCTGTTCATGGAAGATAAATGGGATCTCTTTTCGTGTATCATAATAGATGTCATCTGAAAGAGAGCGCCCATCATCATGGTTTGAAATATTTCATTTTCTTCTTTATCGAGAGACCAGTTAACCAAAGGTCTGAAATGGTCTAAAGGATACCAGTTTTGTCCGCTTTCTTTCCGTTCCTCCAATTCAGCAGTAGGAGTAAACAATGTTCCATAATTTTTATCAAGATGATGTAAGCACGACCACGTTAGAAAATTTGCGCCCTTTGCACCAATGGCATCATGAGCACGGAATGGATTGGGTCCCAGTAGTTGACGGATGTATTTATCTGTTTTCCAGAAAGGCATATTGGATTTATTATGGTATCTTAATCCGGCAAGCATTAAACCGCAGAAAAAGACATCTAATACAAATGACCAATGATCACTTACCTGAAGCGGAATTAATCCCAATGACCATAACAGTTGTGTAAAGTCGGAGGGAGTTGGCTCTGCAATTTCCCAGATTTTATTAATCTCGTGAGGAAATGCAGGATGAGCAATGTTTACACCGAGTTGAGAGGATGGAAAACCGGAGGTCACCGATGAAATCTGAATACCAGGAAATGTATTTCTAAATAATTCATAATGTTTCTTTTTTAAATTTAATATTTCAGGAATTGCTTCCAGCAGATAACGTGGGTTATAGGTTTTTAATGTATCGGGGACAGTGGCACCATCGTAATTTAATTTTATTATATTTTTCATTATGGCATTTGCCTCATTCTTACCAAAAGTTTTGCTGAGATTAGAAAAATGTTTTCCTATTCCATCGGGGGAGCCCGGGAGATCGAGAGCAATAATGGGGATATTAAACGGGAGCAGACGGGAACCAAATTGCATGGTTTTACCTGCGCCTACAATACCATTTGCTCCGGAAATAACTAACGCACCGCGAGTTGGTGATTTACCAAAAACCTTATCTGCCATTTCACTTGCAGTGACAGGTAATTTACCTTTTTTAAAAATCTCAAGGACGGTTCCTAATCCCAGAGTTTCGAGCGTGGATTGTCGTATGGAGTTTCTCATTGTCAGTTTGTTTTTTATTTTTTGTTTTATGTTTTGTGTTAAGTGTTATTTTTTTAAAAGGAAATTATTTATGTGCTGAGTAGTTAACACGAATCACTTTACTTCAAAAACTGCCGCAATTCCCACATCTCCCGCCGCACATCCGAAAACAAGTACATAGCCGCCACCCAAATCCACAGCTTCTTCAAATGCTTCAATCAGCACACGAGTAAGTGTAGGACCCTGTGGATGTCCCCAAACCAAAGGGCAACCGGTGTTATTCATTTTCTTCCAATCATAATTTAAAAGTTTTGAAAAAATGGCATCATTTACAGCAAAGGGATTGTGATTTTTTATCACTTTCATGTCCTCCATCTTTAAATTGATTTGTGTCAATAATTTCTGAACGGCAAGAGCAGGTGCTTCCGGCATCAGACCTGGTTTTGTTCTTACTTCCGATTTACCAACAAAAGATATTTTAATCTCCGGTTTAGTGCTGATTTCTCTTGCTTTCGATTCAGTGGTTACCAAAAGAGTTGCCATGCCATCTGAAGCATGCGTCTGAGTGCCACTCGTAATGCATGTATCCAACTCGCGCATGGCTCTTAAACTTTCCAGTGCAATTTTTCTCACACCGGTATCTTCGTTAATCCAACCCATGGATTTTCCCTGCACATTCAATAACTCAAGTGGCACTGCCACACGGTTCAAAAATCCTTTTTCTTTTGTATTGAAGTATTGTATATACCGGTAATTGGTGAGTTCGTCAACTTCCTTTTTCTCAATGTTGTATTTTCGTGCGGCTAAACCTGCAGTTGCCAACATTGCATTACCGGTGGCGGGGTCAAATCCGAAATTATCCCAAACATCACTAATAGCTTGAGTTCTTTGATACGATCTGCGTTCGGGAAAAACTCCTACCGGAGAATCACTGGTGCGATCAAATGTGAGCACACCCACCGCCTCGGAAGCGCCGCTTTGAATTTGAGCTCCTGCCATGATCACTGCCTGCAAGCCGGTGGCACATGCCTGCTCCACCTGATAACCGGGAATTCTTTTACCCATGCAACTGGCGGCAACGGTGGCATTCCAAAATTTCCAATGCCATGGAATGGTTGACCCAATTATGAGGTAGTCGAGATGGCTTGTAGAAACTTTTCTTTTTCCCATAATTCTTGACATGGATTCGCCGGCAAACTGGCAAATATTTACCTCTGCAAGAGGAGAGGACTGCCAGGATGGGAAAAAGCTGGAACCCCAGGTACCGTAAGGGATGTGTGCGTTTGGAAACATGGTTGTAATTTTAAATTTAGAATTTTGTAAATAGTCAGTATATAAATATTTTTCCTTTTATTAAAAAACATTTAACATAAAACACTTAATAAAAAACACTTAACAAAAAACATTTAACATAAAACACTTAACATAAAACACTTAATAAAAAACACTTAACAAAAAACATTTAACATAAAACACTTAATAAAAAATCATAAATGAATTTAATTGGTATTCATCATTTAGTTTATAATTAAATATTTTTTGTTTAATGTTATTTATTTTTTTATTTAAGATACCAGGTAAGTTTTTATCTCTTTAATATCAAATCTTATATAAACAATTCCTTTGCTATATTAATTTTTAAAATTTCGGAGGTGCCACCCCCAATCAATGTAAATCTGGAATCGCGTAAATACCGTTCTATCGGAAAATCTGTTGCGTATCCGTACGATGCAAAAATCCTGCTTGCGTTATCACAAATAGTTACCGCACATTCAGACGCATAAAGCTTTGCAATCATGGCTTCTTTCTGCCGTGGAAGGTTTTTATCGCTTAGCATGGCGGCGTACATCAGATACTGTTTAGCTGTTTCAAACTGTACAGACATTTCTGCAAGTTTAAGTTGAATTGCCTGAAATTTTCCTATTGACTTTCCAAACTGCTCTCTTTCGTTGGAATACTGCAATGCATCTTCAAAAGCGGCGGCGGCAACTCCGATAGCAAGCGCCGCTGTCATAATTCTGATTTCGGCAAGAATTTCGCGAAGACACTTTGTTCCTTCTCCAATTTGACCAAGTAAATAATTTTTAGGAAGTTTAACATCCGAAAAACTTACTTCACTTGTTACGGAAGCACGCACTCCCATTTTCTCAATATTTTTACCAATCAAGACACCCTTCAAATGCGATGGCACAAAAAAAATGGATAATTGTTCATGATTATCAGTTTTTGCGAGCACTGTAAAAAAATCTGCAACAGGAGCGGAAGTAACCCACGTTTTCTGACCGTTTAAGATAAATCCGTCTGAATGGACATTTGCTGTGGTTTTTATTGCCATCAGATCACTGCCTGCATTTGGCTCTGTCATGCAAATAGCTCCGATTTTATTTCCTTTTAATGCCGGTGAAAAATATTTTTCCCGGATTTCAGAATCGCCGAAACGATAAAGGAAATAAGTTCCCATTAATGATTGCATGGTACAAGATGCCGCTAATGACATAGAACCCTTTGCAAGTTCAATGACAGCCAGTATGTATGAGACAACATCTGAACCGGTGCCACCAACCTCTTCCGGGTATCTCATTCCGAAAAAGCCAAGATTTCCAACCTCTTTAAATAATTCCAAAGGGAATTTTTTTTCTACGTCTAATTTTTGCGCAACCGGCTTTACTTTCTTTTCTGTAAATTCACGAAAGGTTGCTTGAATGTTTTTTTGAATTTCAGTTATTTCCATGTATTTAACGTTCAGCGTTTTTCCGGAATCACCGCAGTCGTTTCAATTTCAATCAACGCAGGGTGGTCTAATAAATCTGAAACGAAAATCATGCTCATGCAGGGGTAATGATTGCCCAAGATTTTTTTCCAGATACTCCCAAGTTCTCTACGTGAATCGAGATATTGTTTTTTGTCTATACAAAAACAAGTCATCCTGCAAATATGTTCCGGTTTTCCATTAGCTTTTTTAAGAACATCCATTATGTTTTTTAATGCTTGTTCAAATTGTGGCACTAATTCACTACTCTGAAAAATTTGATTTTCATCCCAGCCCACCTGCCCGGCTATGAAAAGGATTTTTCCTTCTGTAGCAAGTATTCCATCAGAATAACCAATTGGTTTTTTCCATCCATCCGGAAATATGATTTCATGTTTTTGCATATCCATAATATTTACGTGCCATTTTATTACTTACCACTTCATTCCTGACATCCTCATATACTTTAGCTTTCTCTCTTTTTTTAGGATTCCCATACCCACCTCCACCGCCTGCTATTTGATAATATACAGTGCTATTAGGAATATTTTGTACTATGTCTTTACTCAGTGGCACAAATTTTTTTCCATTTTTAAATTGCAATTCAATTTTATTAAGTATGCTTTTTCTACCCCCGAATAAACCATAAGGTGGCTCCACATCGCCATCTCCAAAAACAACCATGGTAGTGTCACTGCCACCCATTAAAATTTTTGTTTCTGTTCCCAAGCCCCCTCTCCATTGCCCCGTGCCTGCCGAATCACATAAATATTCGTGTTGTAGTAAGAGATGGGGTGTTTGATGTTCAAACATTTCATAATCCTGATCTAAAACACCTCCGGAAGCATCTATCATCCCTATATGGTCGTAACCATCATTTCCCATTTTAGCGCCACTGCCTCCTTTCATTCCTAAGAAGCATATATCCACGTATTTTTTACCTGAATCAGGATGAATACCGGTAAATAATGAACAGAGTAGATGATTCCAACCGGCTGTAATTTTATCAGGAATTGCTTTACCTAACGCTTTACAGATGGCGTCGGCTATCTGCGGGCACAAATGATTACCGAATGTTGTAGCCGCAGGATAAGAAGCATTCAGTATGGTTCCTTCCGGCACAATATATTTCAATGGCTTTAACATGCCCTCGTTATGAGGAATGGATGGATTTACCATCTGCAAAAAAGTAAGTGTAATGGCAGAACACGTAGAGGAATACGTGCCATTAACAAATCCTTTTGTTTGAATGGATGATTTTGAAAAATCAAAAATTATATCTGTTTCCCTTATAGTAATTTTTACATGAATTGGAAATTTACTTCCTTTATATTTTCCATCATAATAAACCATGCTTTTACCTGTGTATGTTCCTTTCGGAATATTTTTTATTTCTGAACGCATTATTTTTTCGGTAGAATCAAAAAGGTCTTGTTTGTGTGAATGAAAAACATCCAATCCATGTTTTGAAACCAATGAATGAAGACGTCTTTCTCCCAAAGTACATGCGCCTATCTGTGCCTTAATGTCTTCCTGAACCATTTGCAGACGGATATTTGCAAAAATCAGATTCCAGACATCTTTCCGGATTATTCCTTTTTCATATATTTTTACGGCTGGGATTCTCAATGCTTCCTGCCAGACCTCAGTGGCATTGGGATTGTATCCTCCCTGTACAGCGCCCCCAATATCTGCCTGATGACCTTTAGCGGCAGACCAACCTACAAGCGTGTTATTAACAAAAATGGGTTTAAAAACCGCTACGTCATTATTTTGATTTCCCATTGTGAAAACATCGTTGTGAATGATGACATCACCGGGAAAAATATCATTCTGATATTGTTTTATGATTTCTTTACATACAGGACCTAATGAGAAAGAAAGGATGGGAAGGTTTTCTGTTTGCTCCAACATTTGTCCTTCTGCATCATATAATCCCGTAACAAAATCTTTCGCCTCGCATAATATTGGAGAACGCGTGGTTTTTGTTAACGAGATGCTCATCTCATCCGTAATGGATTTGAATCCTCTCTGCAGAACTGAAACTAAGATTTTATCTATATTCATATTGTTATCTCTAAACCGAGACACGGAGCACCGTGTCTCTACATACACCTCTATACCCCTCCGGATACTTAGCCCTGTCATAAACGATGAATGAACCGAAATTGTCAACCTGACAATCGTAATTTTGGCTCACGAAAATGGATGTTGTAATTTTTTCAATGACACAAGGACCTTTTATCAGACAATTAAAAATATTTTTATCGCCATCGTAAACAGGAATTTTTTTCATCTCTTTGATTTCCGGGATGTAAACATTTCTAAATCCTTTAATGGCGTCAGCAGGATCTACGGACATTTTACTTTCAGAAAGAAATTCAGGTTTTTTGTTTCTGCATATCATTCGTAAACGAACATTTATAATTTCCAATCCCGTTTTTTCATCTTTGAGCGAATAGCCAAACAAGCGATTGTGCTCTTTATGAAAATCATCTGAAATTTTTTCAAGTTCATAATTAATTACATCCTCCCATTTTACTTCCAACGATACTTCATGATATTGTCCGGTATATCGAATATCCAATACAGGGAAATTGCTGATGTTATTTTTATCAATGCCTTCTTCCATCAGGATTTTTATTCCCTCTGTTTCCATAGAAGTAAATAAATTTAAAAATTTTTTCCGGTTTAGGTTGGCAAAGGTTGAAAAATAAGAACGGACAAAATCATGTTTCAAATCACCCAACAACATTCCAGCCGCACAAAAAACGGAGGATACATTTGGAACGAGGAACATAGGAATTTCCAGTTCCGTGCAAATTTCAGAAGCATGAATGGGACCGGCACCTCCAGCTACAATAAACAAAAACTCTCTCGGGTCATATCCTCGTTCCACTGAAACCTGCCGCACCCCTTGAGCCATGTTACTGTTAATGACCTTATACATTCCGGCGGCAATTTCCAACGCAGATAATGATAAACCCGGAACCAGTTTGGTATTAATGGCATTTATTGCTTTTTTTACATTCAACTTTATTTTTCCTCCGGCAAAAAATTCCGGGTTAAGATATCCAAGAATCAAATCAGCATCGGTGCATGTTGGTTTTTCCCCTCCCTGGTTGTAACAAGCAGGACCTGGTAACGCTCCTGCGCTTTGCGGTCCCATCTGCAATAAACCGCCCTCGTTTACCCAACCAATACTTCCACCTCCGGCGCCAATAGTAATTATATCAAGGGATGGAAGTGCAATCCGGTAACGATTAATACTTCCCTCATTATTTGTTATACACTGATTATTGGTTACCAACGATGCATCAAAACTGGTTCCCCCCATATCAACGGCAATGCAATTTTTATAGTTCAGCAAGGAGGCGTAAAAGGCGCCTGCTGTAGGACCCGCCGCTGGTCCTGAAAGAACAGTGACCGCTGGATTCTTTTTTACCTGTTTGGGAATAACAACACCTCCATTTGATTGCATAATCAGTAATTTCCCATCGTAGCGTATGCTTTTTAATTTTTGGAGCAGATTATCTAAATAATTTCCAACAATAGGACCAAGGTATGCGCTAACCACAGTCGTGCTGATTCTTTCATAGAACCGGATAGAAGGTAAAATCTCGCAGGAAGGAAAAAACAATACATTTTTTAGTTTCTTTCGAAGATATAATGCAACTTTTTTTTCGTGGATTGGATTTTTATAGGAACTCATAAAACAGATAGCCACAGATTCAACTTTTTCTGAATTAATTTTTTCTATAATTAAATCCAATTCCTTTTCATTTAATTTTTTTAATATCTTTCCTTTTGAGTCAATTCTTTCATTTACGGTAAATCGTAAATACCGAGGCACTAATGGGGCAACATTTTTAAAATTATTGTTGTACTGCTCTTCCCTGATTCCTCTTCTCATTTCAAGAGCATCCCGGAATCCCTTAGTTGTAATTAAAGCAGTTTTTACACCTTTAGAGGTTAGAAGTGCATTGGTGGCAACCGTAGTGCCGTGTACTATGGTATCAATCTCAGCAATAAAATTATTAAATGGCTTTCCGGAGAGTTCAGCAATTTCCTTTAACCCGTTAATAAAACCTATGGAGGAGTCTTGAGGTGTTGATAAAATCTTATGGATGATAGCTGTTCCTTCGTATGAAACACACATTATGTCCGTAAAAGTTCCGCCTATATCTATCCCGATGGAATAACTCATAAAAAATGATAAAGGTTTTTTTAATCTCAAAAAGATGAAATTTTTCCCCAAATTTCCTCACATATCATTCCTAAAAGAATGAGAAAAGTCATGTTTTTTATAATTCACTATTTGTAATTGTCATCTTTTTTTAATACATTGCAAAAAATTTATAACAATTCACAAATTTTGAAAAACTCTATATGTTCTGTAATTACCGGGACCGGTAGTTACATCCCTTCGCGAAAAGTACATAATGATGACTTTTTAGGAAATGAATTTTATGACTTGAATGGCAATAAATTCGAAAACAATAATCAGGAGATCATAGGCAAGTTTGAGAAAATCACTGAAATAAGTGAGCGGAGATATGTCACTGACGATTTAGTAACGTCAGATATTGCTTTTTCAGCAGGTAAAAGTGCCATTTCATCTTCCGGAATTGACCCGGAGCAACTTGATTATATTATAGTCGCCCATAATTTTGGGGATATTCAGGCGAACAATAAGCGTTCTGAGTTTGTACCCACGCTTGCGGCAAGGGTAAAACATAAGCTTGGAATTCATAATCCAGGTTGCATTCCTTATGACTTACCTTTTGGATGTCCGGGCTGGCTTCAAGGTATGATTCAAGCTGATTACTTTATTAAATCAGGAGATGCCAAAAAAATTATGGTCATTGGCGCTGAAACACTTTCCAGAGTCATTGACCCACATGACCGGGACGGAATGATTTATGCCGATGGTGCCGGTGCGACAATCGTAGAATCAAAGGTTAGTAATGAACCGGTTGGGATTTTATCACATTGCACACGTTCTTACTGCAATGAAGAGGCATTTGCGTTATGGATGGACCATTCATTTAATCCTACTTTTAATGAGAATCTTTTATTTTTGAAAATGCATGGACGTAAATTGTATGAGTATGCACTTAAAGTGGTTCCCCAGGTAATTAAGGAAAGCATGGAAAAAGCGGGGATCTATCTGAAAGATATTTATAAACTGTTGATTCATCAGGCAAATGCCAAAATGGACAAGGCAATATTAGACCGTTTGTATAATCTATTTGGTGAAAAGCAAATACCCCAGGATATAATGCCTATGACCATTTCATGGCTGGGAAATAGCTCCGTAGCCACCGTACCTACTTTATTGGATTTATTTTTTAACGGTAAATTAGATAATCATAGTTCGAGGGAAGGAAGCATTTTGGTATTTGCGTCGGTAGGAGCGGGGATGAATATAAATTCGATGGTTTACAAATCGAAATAGGGTGTAGGGTATAAGGTATAGGGGTATAGGGGTATAGGGGTATAGGTTATAAAGGTATAGGGGTATTTAACAACCTTATACCTTTATACCTTATACCTATAACCGTAGCGAGGGAGGGAGTCGAACCCTCCACCTCAGGGTTATGAATCCTGCGCTCTAACCATCTGAGCTACCTCGCCGGAATTAAGCACAAATCTATGAAATTTTTTTTATTGAAAGAAATTACAATGCCGTAACTTTCCAATATACTTTATATTTTACTTCCAAAATTCCATTCTTCCAGCCTTCCTTTACTAATTTCCAGAGTTGAACATATTTCTAATATTTGATATGGAAAATCATAAACCAACCTGATTTTTCAACATGTGGAAAATTTTTTTACGAAAAACTTGTTTTTGTTAAAAAACCGCCGTATCTTCATTGCTTAATTCAAAATATCACCATGAAAACGAACGGAAAAAAACATTTTACACAGGAGTTTGAAATAAACGCCCGTGCTCATGAAATCTATGAGTTAATCAGCACCCCCGATGGATTATCCCAATGGTTTGCTGATAAAATCACTCTGAATGAAAATGGAAGATACGTTTTTACCTGGGGTAAAACTTCCTATTCTGCAGAGATGATTGATTACCGTAAAAATGTTCACATACGGTACAAATGGGAAGGGGAAAAGGAACAATTCCTTGATTTCAGGATTTCTGTAAGCCCAGTCAGCGGAACCCTCTTTCTGCGAGTTATTGACTCTATGGATACAGATGACCCGCATGAACAGGCAGTAATGTGGAACTCAGCCATACAAACGCTGAAAAATCTGGTAGAGGTAAATGTTGTATAATTACTTGATACGGTTAACTGTTTCTATTATCCTGCTTATATCATCTACAACAGGGTTTTCGCGAGAAAATAAGTTAAATTATTCCGGAGAAAAGTTTTACAATGATTTTTGTAAAAACGACTCGCTAATCATGGCTGATTCTATTTATAAAAAGGCAAATCGTTTTTTTGCTATGGCAAAATATGATAGCACACTGTTTTTTATAAATTTAGCTATTTCTGCTTATCGAAAAGATACTAGTAGAATAGTTACAGATAAATTCATTAAATGCTATTTACTAACAGCGATTGTTCTTAAAGAAATTGGAAAGGCAGATAGTGCGGTTCAAATTTTACAAAAAACTGAGCGATTCATAATTTTAAAACAAGGAAAAAAAGTTCCACTACTAGCAGAATGTTATAATCTTTTAGGAATTATGTTTCAAACCCTTGGAAAATATACGAAAGCATTGACTTATCATAATAAATCAATAGATTTAAAACTAATAGTTTATGGGGAAAAACACATACAAACATCAAAGTCATATAATAACATAGGTTATGTATATTTTCTGATGGGTGATTATGAAAAAACGCTTGACTATTATAATAAAGCGTTTGATATAAAAAAAAATTCTCCCGATGCAAGTTTACAGGATGTTTCATCTACCATAAACAACATCGGATTATTATTCCATGAAAAGGGTGATTGGGAAAATGCAGAACATTATTTCCAGGAATCATTATCTATGAAATTAAAATATCTCAATGAAGACCATCCGGAGATTGCAACTATTTTAAATAGTTTTGGCTTAATATATTATGAAAAAGGGGAAATCAGTTTAGCATCAGATTATTACTATAAAGCATTTAATATCCGGTTAAAATCTTTTGGCGAAATGCACCCCGATGTTGCCTTATCTTATAATTATCTTGGAATGGTATATGATGATTTGGGAAATTATGATAAAGCTTTGGAATATTTCAATAAAGCATTAGCCATTCAATATGAAACACTGGATTCTATTCATCCGCTTAACTGCGAAGTTTTTTTAAATATCGGTTATGCTCATCTAAATGCTAAATTATGGCAACTTGCTGTTACAGATTTTTTAAAAGCGCTACATTGCCTTTCTTTAAATCATTTGGAAGAGTATTATAAAACGGCGGAAAATTTAGCAAACATTGCAACAGCTTATTGGCATCTGAACATTATTGATTCATCCCTTTATTATAATCAAAAAAGCATTGATTTGTTTATGAGGACTTTTGGATTTCAAAACCGAGTTACTGCTAATGTTCTTTTGCAAAGAGGTGGTATTTTCTATTTAACGAATAAACCACATGAGGCGTTGGCTCTCTATCAAAAAACCCTTCGGTCTTTAATACCATCTTTTCAGGAAAATAACATATATACAAATCCGGTTTTATATGCAAAAAATAATGTAAAAAATGATATGAAAGAAACCATACTTGACAAAAACACACTATTGGAAACTCTTGAAGCAAAAGCTGATTGTTTTGAGTTAATGAGTCGTTTCACTGAAAATTGATTAAAAATTAACACCCCCTTTTGCAATTTACCTTTCATTTTGTATCTTTGCACCCCCTAAGATTTTTTTATCCCGTGGTGTAACTGGCAACACGTCAGGTTTTGGTCCTGAAGACTCTAGGTTCGACCCCTAGCGGGATAACCGGAGTTGGAAGGAAGGTTGGGAAAAAAACTTTCAAGGTTTTCATGGATTTGAGGCGCCGGCTAACCTTGAAAGTTTGAATAAAGGATAAAGAAAATAGAAAATAGAAAAAGTAATCACCATCATAAATGAGTTCTGTAAAAATTTTCTCGGGTACAGTAAACCATGCGTTAGCAGAAAAAATTGCTAAGATATATGGTATTGAATTAGGACAAATGGTCGTTTCCCGCTTTTCAGACGGTGAATTACAGCCAAGCTATAATGAGTCGGTTCGGGGGTCTGATGTTTTTTTGATTCAATCCACCTCAGCGCCTTCTGATAATTTAATGGAACTCCTTTTAATGATTGATGCGGCTAAAAGAGCTTCGGCAGATTATATTACTGCCGTCATTCCTTATTTTGGATATGCACGTCAGGATAGAAAAGATAAGCCGAGAGTGTCTATTGCCTCCAAATTAGTTGCTAACCTATTAACAGCCGCAGGCGCAAACCGGATTATGACCATGGACCTTCATGCAGGTCAAATTCAGGGGTTTTTTGATATTCCGGTGGACCACATGGATGTAGCTCCGATTTTCGTTCCGTATCTGAAGAAACAAAACCTCGATAAAATTGTTTTTGCCGCACCGGATATGGGTGCAGTTGCCAGAGTGCGTTCTTTTGCAGAACATTTTAATGCAGAATTAGTAATTTGCGATAAACATCGTAAAAGAGCCAATGAAATAGCAAGTATGCAGTTGATTGGAGAGGTAAAAGACAAAAATGTAATATTGGTGGATGATATCTGCGATACTGCCGGAACGCTTGTAAAGGCGGCTTCTCTCATAAAGGAAAAAGGAGCAATATCGGTGAGAGCTGTCTGTACCCATGCCATTTTAAGCGGACAGGCATTTGCCCGCCTGAGGGATTCTGAATTAACAGAAATCATTATGACCGACACGCTTCCAATGTCCGGTAGTTTAGATAAAATTAAAGTTCTTACCTGCGCGGAATTATTTGCAAAGGCAATTCAGAAAATTCACGAACATCAATCCATTAGTCCGTTATTTATGTAATATTTCATTCCACTAAAATCAAAAAGTCATGCTTAAAACAATCCTAATCAAAGCCAAAAAAAGAGAAGCCCTTGGCAAATCAGCTACAAAAAAACTCAGAAATGATGGTTTCGTTCCCTGCGTTTTTTACGGCGGTAAAGAACATATTCATTTTTATGCTCCCATGATAAGTTTCAGAGAGCTTGTTTACACCCATGATGCCCATAAAGTGGAATTGAATATTGATAATAATAAATTCAATGCAATTCTGCAGGATATAACTTTTCATCCGGTAAATGAATCCATTACTCATGCTGATTTTCTTGAAATCAGCGAAGAGAAACCGATAACCATAGACCTGCCCGTAAATGTAACCGGTTCTGCCCCCGGTATTTTGAAAGGAGGTAAACTGTTTATCAAAATGCGAAGATTAAAAGTTAAAGCATTGCCTTCAAGTTTACCTGAACATATCACCATTGACATTAATAACCTGGATTTAGGAATGTCAGTACATATTAAGGATTTGAATATCCCAGGATTAACTTTTCTTGAAAACTCTCTGAATGCTGTTATAAGCGTTCAAATCCCAAGATTGTTAAAATTGGCGGAAGAAGTTGCGGTTACAGCGGCAACTACAGCTACACCTGTTGAAGGTGAACCAGTGGCTGAAGGCGCTCCGGCTAAACCTGGTGCTCCTGCTACTCCTGCCACGGCTACTGCTCCTGCTACTGATGCGGCGAAGGGTAAAGATAAAGGTAAGGAGAAAGGCAAAGAGAAAGGTAAAAAGTAACAAGCCCTGATCATGCAATACCTCATCGTTGGATTAGGTAATATAGGGGAAGAATATACGTACACCCGCCACAATTTTGGTTTCAGATTTATTGATTTTCTGAACGCTACCTATAAAGGAAGTTTTCAAATAGAACGGTATGCCTCTTTTTCTGCAATTAAAATAAGAGGAAAACAAATCGCTATCATAAAACCATCTACGTTTGTCAACGAGAGCGGAAAAGCTGTCAGATATTGGGTAAATTTCTATAAGGTTCCCTTGCAAAATTTATTGGTTGTGTTGGATGATATTGCGTTGCCTTTCGGTAAAACACGATTGCGTGACAAAGGAAGTGATGGCGGGCATAACGGACTTACAAGTATTCAGTCAGCCCTTCAGACAACCGGTTTTCCACGTCTTAGAATCGGTATCGGAAATAATTATCCAAAAGGGCATCAGGTTGAATATGTTTTGAGTAAATTTTCCGCAGGTGAAGAAAAAGAATTACCCGTAATTTTTGAAATAGGTCACCAACAGGTGCTTTCCTTCATAAATAAAGGTATAGGGATATAGAAGTATAGCCGTCAGTTTAAAAGACCTCACCCCAGCCCCTCTCCAAAAAAATACGGCAATCCGCCAGTGGCGGATTGAGCGAGAATGTGCGGTAGGGGGTAGAGATTTGTTATGTGTAATCTAAAATTTGTGAAAAACATTTATAAATTAAAAACAATTTTAAGCTTTCACTTGACGGATTATTGCCCCTCTCCATTTTGGAGAGGGGCTGGGGTGAGGTCTTTTAGAAAGGAAGAAAAATTATCCCTTAACCTGACGGCTATGGGTATAGTGGTATAGTGGAAAAGAGTATAAGTGAAAATAAAATAATTTTTTGTAAGTTTGTAATTCTTTCTCTTTCTCCCTTAAGATTTCTTTTTATACCTGAAAAAAATGAATCAACGGCATAGTTCATCTGTGTTATTAAAAAAGATTTTTTTTTCGATTATCTTCTGGTATTCCTGTGTTTCATCGTATTCTCAGAAAAAAGAATGGATGAACTATGCACATCAGGTTCCTTCTATAAAAGCCATCACGGGAGATGAGAATTTCGTATGGGCAGTGTTGGCAAATAAAAGGGGGTTGCTTAAAATTAATCAGATAACCGGAGAGCATACATTGTTTAACAATACCAATTCTTCAATCCCTGATGCAGATATAGCTTCCATTGGGATTGATTTGAACGGTAACCTCTGGTTGGGTACAGCAGAATCAGGTGTTATAAAATTTGATGAATCAACTACCACTGTTTATAATACTTCCAATTGCTTACTGCCTGATAATAAAATATTTTCCATAGCGTTCGATACGCTGGGCAATAAGTGGTTCGGGACATCAAACGGTCTTGCCTGTTTTAGTGACACCGTCTGGAAAGTTTATTCGTTTAGAAAATCTCCTTTGCCATCCAATGTTGTCCGTTCCATCGTGATAGATAAAAACAATGTAAAATGGATTGGAACGAGTGGTGGGGGATTAGCCCGACTTGAAAATGAAGAATGGACGATTTTTGATACGTACAATTCCAAACTATCCTTGAATTTTATATTGTCGCTTGCCATTGACAAACAAAACAAATTATGGATTGGCACCTGGGGAGGCGGACTGCAATTATTCGACGGGTTAATCTGGCAGGATTTCAGAAAAAGCAATTCCTTGCTCCCTTCTGATGAAATACGTGCATTAACTGTTGATAATAATAATAATATCTGGATTGGCACAAGTAGTGGAATTACTCTCTATGACGGCGACGATTTCAGGTCATTAAAAAAAGAAAAATCATTAGTTACATCGTCGTATATTAATTCTCTTTATGTTGATTATCGCAACATTTTATGGGCTGGGTCTCTGAACGGATTAACAAAATTTGATGGAAATAAATGGGAAGGAATAAATTCTGCATCATCGGGTCTTCCTGATAATAGCAGTCGTGTCATTGCGATGGATGAACAAGGAAATAAATGGATAGGAACCCAACGGGGGCTGGCAAAATTTAATGGAAAAAACTGGAAAACTTTTAACACAGCGAACTCCGGCATACCTTCTGACCGTGTCACCGCTATTGTATTGGATGAAAATAGTTATCCATGGGTTGGGACTTATAATCAGGGTCTGGCACTATTTAACGGCGAATCGTGGTCTGTTTTTAATGTGAGTAATTCACCATTGCCAAGCAACCAGGTTTCCTGTTTGTTGTATGATAAAAATAAAATTCTCTGGATAGGAACAGCAGACAGCGGTTTGGTTAAAAAAGAGGGTGAGAACTGGACTATTTTTAAGAACACAAACTCCGGATTGCCTGAAAATAAAGTGACTTCATTATCATCCGATGAAAATAATGTTTTATGGATAGGAACGGATGGGGGTGGCATCGCCAGATTTGATGTCAGCAGTTGGAAGGTTTTTAATGCCACTAATTCCGGATTGAAAGAAAATGTGATTTTATCTATTGCAGTGGGAGAGGATGGAATGCAATGGATAGGCACACAAAACGGATTATATAATTTTTCGGGAGATGAGTGGCACTGTTTTAATCGCGAAAATTCCGGGATTACTGATAACGTGATACAATCTGTAAAAGTTGACAATGAGGGAAATACTTGGGTAGGCACTAAAAGCGGGTCGCTTACTAAATTTGACGGAGATAAATGGACAACGATTAACAGCATTAAATTTCAAAATCAGGAGAACCCAGTATATTCCATTGCCATTGACCCGCAGGGAAATAAATGGATTGGCACCGGAAAAGAAGGAATCTCTGCCTTCAAAGAAGAAGGGGTTGTGACTAATAATTCCATCCCCATGTTCCGGTTTAAAGGAATGTTGAAAGGATTGAATCAGAAGTCAGCTTCATCACTTTCTGCTTGTTCTTTGAATGTTTATTCTACATTATTGCTTTCAGCTAACAGCGAAAAGACCACTATGCCAGGGATCATGGCAGTGCATCAAAAAACAAAAACTTTTCGTGGACTTAGCGCCAAAAAGTTCCGGTTAATTACTGATTCTTTGGTATTGGTTTCTAAAGAAACACCCAATCAAAATCAGTTGAACAGGATTTATTCGGGTTCTTTTTTCAGCATTGAAGCGGATGTTACCGGTAATGGAAATTATGAAAAAATACTTTCAGCAAAAGATGTTTCTTTTTTTGCTACTGATTCCTGCCCCGACTTTCACACCGGATTTTTTACCGGCAAGATTATCAACGGAAAAGAAGAAATTTTGAATGAATTTTCAGCCCTTGCAAAAAATAACAGTTTTATGGCTGAAATGATTTTAAACAGCAGAAATAATGATGATACCTACAATTTCGAACTTAAATTTTATCCTTCGCAAAAAGAAATTATGGTAGAAACTAAACCTATCACCACTGCCGGCGTGCCTGTTGAATTTAAAGAATCAAACACTATGTTAAACTTTACAAGCATGGCAGGAAAGAATAATGAGGGAGCCGCTTCTACAGTTACATTTAATAAAGATACTATTGTGTCAGCGCCGGTATCAAATAATATTGCTACTGTTTTTAGCAATTACTATTGGAATATCAGTTCAACGATAGATAGTTTTGAAGTAAACATTTGTTTTAATCTGGATACAAACGGTTTTAATACCAACAGCCAGGATTTTTTAAATATTGCGTATCAATCAGACCCAAATTCAGCATGGCAATTAATTAATTCCAAACCGGAAATTAAAAATGATAAAATCTGCTTTACGGTGAATCACCTGAGTAATTGGGCAATCGCTATTTCCAAGCCGGACGATGTGGAGAAAGATGATTTTATATTTTACAATCAGTTTTCCAAGCCGGATTTTTATAAGTCCAGTTTTAACGGGTTGGAATTAATTGAATTATTAAAACCCGGAAAAAGAGATACCATAGCCATCAGCCAATATGAAATTAATCCGGGCGGTTCCATTCCTCAGGGAATTACCAGCATGATTAAAACATTCTGGGAAGTAAAATCAACTTCTAAAATTTCCAGATACATTAAATTTGATTTACCAAAAATCTTTTATTCCGATACTGTTGGATTCGACAGGGTGTTATACAGATTAAATGCCACTTCCGCTTGGTCCGAACTTCCACTTACACGCTCAAGAGTAAACAACATGGATGCATTATATGCACTTTCTTTTTTGAAAGGCGGACAATTTACGCTTGGAAAATCAAAAAACCGCAAATCAATTTTTTCCTGTAACGCGCCGGCAATGTCAGCATCCGTAAATGAAAATATTAATTTTAGTGTGACACCCACAAGTGGAACGGCTCCTTTTATTTATAAATGGTCAGGAGATGAAAATTTTCTTTCCGAAAACCAATCCCCCAGATTTCTATACCCTGCCACCGGCAATTATAATTATTCTGTGACAGTAACCGATGCCAATGGGGGTGTGGCTGTTTGTGGAAACAAAGTGACGGTGTCACCCATGAAAACATCCGCACTTCAGGCATTAAATCCCGCATCCATACTTGGTAAATTTACCCGGAAAGAGGAAAAGTACAAGAGCATAAAAGTAGATAAAAAAGAAGGGCAATGGAACAAGCTGTTTATTAAAGAAGAAGAAGGGGAGAAAGGGAAGAAGAGGAAGAAGAATTAGGGTTTTATCTCTCCCCAAAAACACAACTCCCTATTCTCACCATAGTACTTCCCTCTTCAATAGCAATCTTATAATCATCACTCATACCCATAGATAAAATTGAAAAAATTTTTTCCTCAGCAAAATAAGAATTTTTTATTGCTCTGAAAAATTCAGCTAAGCCACGAAATTCCTGCCTTGTTTTTTGTTCGTCATTCGTGAAAGTACCAATACCCATTAAGCCGCAGATTTTCAGGTTTTTCATGTTTTTAATTTCACCCCCTGCCAAAATTGCTTCCGCTGATTTATAGGACATTCCGTTTTTTGTAATTTCATCTGCTATCCTGATTTCAAGAAGACATGGAATCACGCGTTGATGATTTTCTGCTTGCTTTTGAATTTCTTCCATTAACCTCAAACTATCAACCGATTGAATCATGGAAATAAATGAGGCAATGTATTTTACTTTATTGCGTTGTAGGTGTCCTATAAAGTGCCACTGTATATCAGCGGGCAGAAGATCTTTTTTTTGAACCAGTTCCTGCGCAATGTTTTCACCAAAAATCCGTTGACCTGAATCGTACGCTTTCATGATTTCAGAGGAAGATTTTTTTTTAGAAACCACTACCAGTTCTACATTCCGGGATGATGCGTATTCTTTTAATGTTTTTATGTTATCAGCGATGTTTGTCATATTGGACATATTGTTCTAATGTTCAAATGTTCAAATGTTCAAATGTTCAAATGTTCAAATGTTCAAATGTTCTAATGTTCAAATGTTCAAATATTCAAATATTCAAATATTCAAATGTTCAAATGTTCTATTGTTCAAATGTTCAAATGTTCAAATGTTCAAATGTTCAAATGTTCAAATGTTCTAATGTTCAAATGTTCAAATATTCAAATATTCAAATGTTCAAATGTTCTATTGTTCAAATGTTCAAATGTTAAACTAATCCTCCAACACATTACTCATAAAACTACTCTTTAATAACAACCATACTAATAAAAAGCAGACAGCCCATTTTAAATACACCGGATAAAAGTCGCGAGTATCTTTAAAACGGGTTTCTTTAATTTCTGATTTTTCATAAGCATCTATCTTACGGAAAATTTCTTCCAACGCATTTTCGTCAGTAGCTCTGAAATATTTACCTTGTCCGATTTTGGCAATTTCTCTCAGATTAGTTTCATCTAATTGTGATTGCACGTATTGTGTCTGTCCGAAAAAATTTTTCCCAAAAGGAACCATCCCGTCTTTCCCCATTCCAATAGAATAAATTTTTATATCGTTGTCATTGGCTAAATCAGCGGCGGTGTTAGGGTCAATATTACCTGCGTTGTTTTCGCCATCGCTAAGCAAAATGACTACTTTTGATTTAGAACGACTTTCCACTAAGCGGTTAACACCCACTGCCAATGAACTTCCTATCGCTGTACCATCAGCGGGAATCATCCCGAATTTTATATCTCTGATTAGAGTATGGAGTAATTTATAATCGGTCGTTAAAGGAGATAAGGAATATGCTTCACCTGCAAATACAACCATCCCAATCCGGTCTTTAAAACGCCCTTTGATGAAATTACGCGCCACTTCTTTTGCCGCTTCCAGCCGGTTGGGTTTGAAATCCTCCATCTTCATGGAACCGGAGGTATCGAGTATAAGCATGATATCAATGCCCTCGGAATATTTTTCAACCTGTTCGTTGCTTTTTTGTGGTCTTGCCAGTGCCACGAGAATCAATGTTATAGAAATAAATAGAAAAATATCAGGTAGAAACCGTAACCAACTTGAACCGCTCCCTTTTATGTTTGCTTTTAAAAATGCTACGTCAAGATGCTGTCGAAACCGTAGGTTAAACAACCAACGAAGTATGAATAAAAGAATTATGAATGGAATACCATACAAATAGTGCTTATTTTCCCATTCAAATCCTCTCAGAAGTTCAGGGTGAAACCAATCGGGATGGTACCAGGGAGTCATTTTAATTTCTATTTACTATTTTCTATTTTCTATCTTCTATTTTCTATTTATAAATTTCTAATTCCCTCTCAATCTTCTAATCCTATTATTCAAACAATTATCAGACAATAACAACAACGAACGAAAATATTTATCCATGGTTATTGAATCAATGGTTTCAATGGGACTCACCCTGAACTCATATACAGTGACACCAAATTTAATGCTTTCCAAAGGAGTAAAATGTCCGTAAATACATTTATCCAATGAATGTAATGACTTATCTAAATTTTCATCTTTAAAATATTTAATCATTTCTCTGGATGTAAATGAGTATAAAGGAGTTTCCTCTATAAATGAAATATGTTCCTTCCATTTCGTAACACATTCTTCAATCTGAACCGGTTTAAAATACCTTAAAGCGAGGTTGGTTGATTCCGCATATTCCTTTAAAAATTTCTTATGCCGTTTATTTAATTTATATATCAAGAATTTCCGGCGTATTTTTTTACCGAAGAAAATAAAAATTAATAGGGCTATTCCTGCCGTGATGGCAAGAAAAATATTCCAGAATGGATAATTAAATTGAGATTTTATTTCAACAAAACTATTGTTTGATTTCAACTTAGGAGGGTTGGGAACCTGATGCACCAGATGAGAAATTCTTATTTCTGCTCTGTTGGAATAAATCTGAGTGCAATCTCCACGGGCATAAACATATACAGGAAGTGACAAACGCTGTAGAGAATCAATTTCAAATGTCTGAAGAATATAAATGACACTGTCGGTACTTGTATTATTGCTTGTTCTGGTAGGAAATACTTTTTTTTCTATAAAATCAAATGGCGAAAAGTTATAAAATGTATCGGGCATAAGAATATTCAAACCGGGAGAATGTTTTAATACCAGCAATGCTGAAACAGGTTCACCGACATTTATACTGTCTTTAAGAAATGTCAGCGTGGGTTGTAATTTCTGGGAATAGATGATTCCGGAACCGGAAAAAAATAAAAAAATAAATACGGGAAGATATTTTTTCATTTCTTAAAACTCTTGTTACGTTTATTAAACAAATGAATCAATGAATCAACCAAATCATCCTTAGTATCAACCATCAGGTAATCAGCCTGATATTTGTGGCACAGGTTGCTAAGCTCATTCTTTATCTTTTCAAACTGCCCCGATAAATTATTGGTGAGCCGGTCTGAGGAAGTATTCACCCATCTTAATTTACCCGTTTCTTTATCTACAACCGGAATAATACCCATCCGCGGCAATTCTCTTTCTATTTTGTCAGCTATGTGAATAACAATCAGGTCATGCTTCAATGCCAGCGCCATTAAATGCTTTTCATATCCTTCATCTATAAAATCTGAAATAAGAAAAATGATGCTTTTACGTTTTATCATGGACAGGGCAAAAATCAGTGCGGATTTCAAATCGGTAGCCCGTTGTTTTGGGTTTAAACGATAAAGGGAATTAATTATTTCGACTGCATGTTTCTCGCCGGTATCGGGTTGGATGTATTTTTCCCGCTGACTGCTATAACAAATCAAACCTACTTTCGACATCTGTCTCGCGGCGGCTAAGGCGAGCACTCCGCATAATTCATTGCCTAAATCCTTTTTTCTTCTATTACCGGAACCAATTTCCTCCGAAGCGCTGACATCATAAATGAAATAAACAAACTGTTCCCTTTCTTCCTTAAATGTTTTTACATACACCCCATGTCCTTTTGCAGTGACATTCCAGTTAATCGCTCTTACATCGTCTCCATATTGGTATAGTCGAACATCGTCAAATTCGATTCCCTGTCCTTTAAAAACAGAATAGTGGTCTCCGGCAAACTGAGAGTTTACCGTCTTACGTATTTCAATTTCGTAATTGCGTAGTTTGTTTAGAATGCTCTTCATTGAAAAATCTTGCGAATTTACTACGAATTTTAAAAAATTGTGTTATGTTTGCTTCCAAAAAAATGCGTTTAAAACTTTTACCCTTTTTCTTCCTACTACCTTTTTATTCAATTAATGGGATTGTTATGTCCCAGGAATTACCGGATTTCTCAAAGAAATCTCCAAAGTCAAAAACCATATACGTTCCCGAACACTATCAAACGGTCAGAGGAAAAATTTTGGATGAACTTACTCAAACTCCCTTGCCCGGAGCCACAGTTATCTTGCTAAATTCCAATCCACTAAAAGGAACAACCGCTGATGGAAATGGTGATTTCAGGATTGAGCAGGTTCCTACGGGTCGTCAGGGAATAAAAGTTACCTACCTCGGTTATAAAGAAAAAATTCTTGAAAATTTGATTGTGGGCTCAGCCAAAGAAGTAATTCTGAATATAAATATGATTGAGAATCCGGTGCAGGTAGAGGAAGTTGAAATTAAATCAAAAGTTGACAGGACGCTTGTAAATAATGAAGTAGTTACTGTTTCTGGAAGAGGGTTTAACATGGATGAAACCAACCGGTATGCAGGAACCCGCGATGACCCAAGCCGTATGGTGGCAAATTATGCGGGGGTGGGAGTGGGGAATGATATCCGAAACGACATAATTGTGCGTGGCAATTCTCCGGTAGGGGTATTATGGAAACTCGATGGCATTGATATTCCTAATCCGAACCATTTTTCAATACAGGGAGCCACCGGTGGTCCTATCAGTATTTTGAATAATAATTTGTTAGACAAATCGGATTTCCTGACAAGCGCTTTTCCGGCGGAATATGGAAATAAAATGGCCGCTGTTTTTGATTTAAAAATGAGAAAAGGGAATGATGAACAAAATGAGTTTACCGGTCAATTTGGGTTTAATGGCATTGAACTGATGGCGGAAGGTCCCATTTCTAAAAAAAATAAAAGTTCTTATCTCGCAAGCTACCGCTATTCCACTCTCCAGATATTTAATTTACTTGGGATTGACTTTGGGGCTCCGGGGTTACCGCAATACCAGGATTTTTCTACCAAACTGAATTTCCCGACTGAAAAATTTGGAATTTTTTCTGTGGTTGGAATTGGAGGTAAAAGTACGATTTCTATTTATGACAGCACCCGGAATAAGGCAGATTTGATTACCGATCTCGATAGAGGTTTTGATATTGCTACGGGTTCTGACATGGGGGTGTTGGGAGTAAGTAACCAGCATTTATTTACCAAAAACTCATTCGGGAAAATTACATTTGCTATTTCCGGTGCAAAATTTTCAAATGTTATTGATACGGTCTGGTATGATACTACGTTGAAAAGAAACCTGCGGGAGAAAGATTTGTGGCACAATTTCTCTTCTGAGAATAAAATAGATGCCATTTATACATTCCATCACAAAATTAATCTCAGGCATTTTATAAAAACCGGAGTAAATTACACCCGGTTCATTTTCAAATTGGATGAAAGAAACAAAAGAATGATTTTTTATGATCAAACCGGAAATACAGAAATGGTACAAAGTTTTTTTCATTGGCAATGGAAAATTTCTTTGCCGTTAACGTTGAATGCCGGAGTCAATTATAAATATTTTTTTCTGAATGAAAAGAAGGCGCTCGAACCCCGTTTTGGGTTAAAATATGAAATTTCACAACGGCAGTCGTTGAATGCCGGATTTGGTGTTCATACTCAATCGCAGATTTTAAGTACCTATTTTCTTGAGAAATTAGACACGAATGCAATACCTCCAAGAACGTTGCTCACAAACAAAAACATGGATTTTACTTCCGCTTATCATTATGTGTTGGGTTACAATTTATCACTAAGCGATTTGTGGAAATTTAAAACCGAATTTTATTATCAGGATTTGAGTAAAATTCCTGTGGAAAGCACAAAATCCTCTTTTTCCATGATCAATGCAGGCGCTGATTATAACGGTCCTCCCAAGATTGATTCATTGCTTAATAATGGCACTGCGTTCAATTACGGCACTGAATTTACGTTTGAAAAAATATTTTCCAACGATTTTTATTTTCTTTCAACTTTTTCCTTTTATACTTCAAAATATAAAGGTAGTGATGGAATAGAACGTTCAACCCAATTTGATGGCGGTTATGTTATTAATTTATTGGGAGGGACTGAATTTAAGGTTGGTAAAAAAGGGAAGGTGCTTGTTTTTGACACTAAATACACCATGGCAGGCGGAAGACGCTATACTCCTGTAAACGTTGATTCTTCCATCAAATATATGCAGGCATATTATAATACTGAGCAAGCATACAGTAAAAAATTTTCCCCATATTCACGCCTTGATATGAAGTTAGGATTCAGAAATAATTATCAGAAATTTACTCTTACCTGGTTCGTTTCAGTAGAAAATGTGTTAAATCAGGAAAACGTATTACAACAGGTATTTAATAAATATAATCTTGATAATGGAAAAGATCCAATTGAAGAAGTATACCAGTTGAAGCTGTTTTATATCGGAGGGTTTAAAATTGAGTTTTAGAGAATTTGCCTGTTACTATTCAGTCACCAAATTAATTAAACGACTAATTGAACAAGAAAAAAATATTTGGCCACTGATTACACTGATTAATAACAGTTTTAAGATCATTTATAACATTAATCCGTGTAATCAGTGGCTAAATTTTATTTTTTTAGCTTTGACTGAACAGTAATATATGCCTTGAAAATTCTTCAACATTCCTTTTTTACTTCTTCCCAGAGCAAATCCCACTCTTCCATTTTTAATTTGGAGATATCTTTACCTTCCTTTTTAATCATATCTTCCATCATGATAAATCTTTTCTGAAACTTCCGGTTTGCTTTTTCCATGGCATCATCCGGATTGATTTTCGAAAATCTTGAAAAATTTACAAGAGCAAAAAGTGCATCTCCGATTTCTTCACTTAAACGTTCGGTATTCCCGGGGGCTTCGGCAAGAATTTCCTCAATCTCTCTGATTTCTTCTTTTACTTTTTCGAGTACTTGTTTTTTGTCGGTCCAGTCAAATCCTACTCCTGCCACTTTTTCCTGAATCCGGAATGCCTTAATCAATGAGGGAAGAGAAAGTGGTACTCCGTCCAGTACCGATTTATTAGTTTCTGAAAGTTTAATTTTTTCCCAGTTCTTTTTTACCTTTTCAGAATTATCAGCATCCACTTTCCCATAAACATGCGGGTGCCTGCGGATAAGTTTTTCACTAATTCCTTTTAGCACATCGGCGATATTAAATTTCTGCATTTCCGAGGCAATTCTTGAATAAAAAACCACATGCATGATTAAATCACCCAATTCCTTTTTTATTTCTTCCGTGTCACCCGATAATATTGCTGATGAAAGTTCGTGGACTTCCTCAATAGTCAGATGTCGGATGGATTCAATGGTTTGCTCCCGGTCCCAGGGGCAACGTTCTCTGAGTTCATTGGTGATTAATAACAATTTCC
>Ga0156225_133_pt1 | contig 72511 bp, 61 predicted proteins | sample RifCSPlowO2_12_FD_107873 | JGI IMG/M metagenome (GOLD analysis project Ga0156225, IMG submission 107873) | Bacteroidetes bacterium RIFCSPLOWO2_12_FULL_37_12 | reverse complement strand
ATTTTTTTATTTACAAAAATCCTGAATCGGAACAGTTAATTATACATTCGCAAAATAATCCGATAAACGAACCGGTCACTATTAAGATAATGGATGTACTTGGCAGAAGATTGTATGAAAAGGTAACTATTTATTTACCTGCCCAGGTGAGTTTAGAAGATATTCCGGAAGGGGTACTATTTATAAAAATTACATCTTTCCGTGATAAAACGGTTCTTGCAACGCAGAAGTTTGTGAATGTGAGGTAACCCCATTTTTATACCGTTTGGGTATAATTGAAAAATTTCATGTAAATTTGCCTTTCATTTAAAAATTTTAAACTCCATGCTAAACAAAGAAATTCAAAAAGCACTCAACGAACAGGTTTCTGTAGAGGCACAGGCATCCTATAATTATCTTGCCATGGCTTCATGGTGTGATAAAAGCGGGCTTCAGGGCGCCGCAAAATTCTTGTACCGTCAATCAGATGAAGAACGGCAACACATGTTGAAATTATTCAAATACATCAACGAATCAGGAGGTCATGCCTCTACCCCAGGAATAAAACAGGCACAGGCAGATTATAAATCCATCGGACAGGTATTTGAACTCGCCCTGAATCAGGAAATGGATAATACCCGTTGCATAAATTCCCTTGCGGAGATTTGTCTGAAATATAAAGATTATTCCTCCTTCAATTTCCTACAGTGGTTTATTTCCGAACAACACGAAGAAGAAATGCTTTTCCGCTCCATCCTTGATAAAATCCGCATCATTGGCAACGAAGAAAAAGGATTGTTCTGGATTGATAAGGAAATTGGCGGGATTGAAGTGAAGGGTTAAGAATTGGAAATTAGGCATTGGAAAATGGTCATTGGGCATTAGAAATTGGGCATTGACCAATGACTAATAACCAATAACCAATAACCAATAACCAATAACCAATAACCAATGTCCAATGTCCAATGTCTAATAACTAATGACTATCAAAGATAAAAATTTTGAACTTTTTATTTCCAGCGCAAAAATTCAGGGTGCTGTGAAAGAGCTTTCGGAAAGAATCAATCAGGATTATTCCACTAAGAATCCCGTCTTTATTGCCATTCTTAATGGCTGTTTCATGTTTACCTCCGATTTAATGAAGCATATTAATTTTCCATGCGAATTGACTTTTGTAAAGTTTGTTTCCTATTCGGGAATGAAAAGTTCCGGTAAGGTCTCCGAACTTATTGGTATTGGGATTGACTTGAAGGACCGGCATGTGATTGTATTGGAAGATATTGTTGATACCGGACATACCATGATGGAAATTGAAAAACTTCTAATGCACCAGATGCCCTCTTCCATTGAGATTGCCTCCTTGCTGGTAAAACCTGACGCACTGAAGCATCCTGTTGATGTTAAATACCGTTGCTTGAATATTCCAAACGATTTTGTAGTAGGATATGGATTGGATTACGACGGTTATGGAAGAAATCATGATGCTATTTATAAGGTGGTGGGTTAGTAGTTTCTGATTTCAAGTTTTAAGTTTTAAGTTTTGACATCAATAATAAAATGTAAGAATTATAACCAACTTGAAACTTAAAACTCAAAACTTTTATCTTTTAACTTCCTCCTCTTCATGCTCAACCTCGTCATCTTCGGTCCTCCCGGCGCCGGTAAAGGCACCCAGAGTGAAAATCTCATTCATAAATACGGTTTAATCCATCTTTCTACGGGTGACATTCTCCGCGAAGAAGTTAAGAATCAAACGGAGCTTGGAAAAAAAGCCAAGCAACTGATGGATACCGGTAAATTAGTCCCCGACGAAATTGTCATCGGAATGATTCACCGGAAAATAGATGAAAACAAGCAAGCGCCCGGATTTTTATTTGACGGCTTTCCGAGAACTGTGGCACAGGCAGTGGCATTGGATGAAATGCTGAATCATAAACTTATGAAGATTGACAAATTGATTGCGTTGGAGGTCTCTGAAGAGGAATTAGTTAAAAGGATTCTGAAAAGAGGAAAAACTTCGGGACGCACCGATGACACTGATCTTTCAAAAATAAAAACGCGTGTTCAGGAATACGAAGAAAAAACTAAGCCCGTCATGGAATATTATAAAAAGCAGGGGAAATTCCGGTCGGTGTCCGGTTTAGGTGAAATCGAACAAATCTTTCAGGGTATTTGTAAAGCGGTGGAAGTGTAAAATGTTTATCGTTTACATTACTGAATTACAAAATTTCCGTTGACACTCTCAAACCCTTCCCTCCATTCCGCGTAGCGCCTCCTCGCCCTCTCTCAATCCTGCTTCCAAAACTTTCTGCCCTTCACTTAAGACATTCTCTGAAAATTCTTTATCCTTCAACCCTGGAATATTTATTTTAACATTCAACCACGCTCCTCTTATTGCAGTCATGGCACACAAAATTCCTACTCCTGCATCCGATGCTGAATTGGGATTTCCTTTCTCTGCCATATATTTTAATAATTCGAGACATTTATAGGATTTCTTCATGACGTTTAGTGGCACTGAGATAGCTTGCTTGGTGGCTTCTTCAATTTTCAAAGCACGGATTTTCTTTTCTTCTTCCGTTCCTTTTGGCAAGCCGAATGCGTCCATCACTTGATTAAATGCTTGAGTGTCATCATCTACTAACCGTAATAATTCATCTTTCAGCCATTGTCCTTTTTCAGCCCAACCGGAAAATTCTTCCCAGCGTTCGTCCCATCCGCGTTTGTGTGAGGATAAATTTGCTACCATCGTACCTAAGGATGCGCCTAAACTTCCTACGTAAGCAGCAATTGAACCACCGCCGGGAGCAGGCGACTCGGAGGCAGTTTCATTGGCAAACTGTTTCAGATTCAAATCAACCAACTTTTTTTCTTTTGTGTCACGAATTACATATTCAATTATTTTTTTATCGGGGTTAAATGGAGTAATATCATTTAATCCGAGAGAGCGTATGGCTATATGCACTAATTCTTCTTCGGAGATCCCCGCCGAGCGCTGTTGTTTTTTGAGAAAATATTTTCCGGAATCTGTCATTGACTTTAGAGGAATTAACCCTACTAATTCAGAACCGGTGGCACGAATTCCACGCTCTAACGCCTTTTTACAAACTTCTTCAAAAGCAATGTGAACCGGAGTGACACTCAGGTTTGTCAGGTTCAGTGACACTTGAGCAATTCCGTATTCTTGTATATACCAGCCCACAGCTTTAACACTTTTCAAAGTTCCCGGTATCCGGATGGGTTCCCCTTTTTCATCTTTTTTGATTTTCCCTGTTACCGGATCTCCTTCGCGTAAAACTCTTCCCGCCTCACGCACATCAAACGCTACAGAGTTTGCGCGTCTCACGCTGGTGGTATTCAGATTTACATTGTAAGCCACCAGAAAATCCCGAACGCCAATAACAGTGGCACCGTTTTTTGCATTAAATTCAGCAGGACCGAAATCAGGTTTCCATTCCGGGTTTTTCAATTTTGCCTGCAAGCCCTCGTATTCACCCTCACGAATGGTAGCCAGATTTTTTCGCTCCGGTTTAGTTGCGGCTGATTCATAAAGATAAACCGGAATATGCAATTCCTTTCCGACCCTTTCAGCTAATTTTTTTGCAAAGACAACCGTTTCATCCATAGTGATTCCGGAAATTGGAATCAAGGGGCAAACATCCGTGGCACCCATGCGCGCATGTTCTCCTTTATGGGTACGCATATCAATTAATTCAGCAGATTTTTTTATGGCGCAAAAAGCGGCTGTGATTACGGAATCAGGATTTCCTACAAACGTAACAACAGTACGGTTTGTGGCTTTTCCCGGATCAGTATCCAATAAACGGACACCTTCCACCGATTCAATTTCGGCAGTGATGGCGCGGATGATGTTCAAATCATTCCCTTCGGAAAAATTTGGAACACATTCTATGAGTGGGATGGACATTTTGATTTACGATTTACTATTTTCTATTTTCTATTTTTAATTTAATTCCCATATTATTTTTATCCAATATCAGCCAAACCAACTCATTTACCAACAGCGGATCATACGGAATTCTTACCCGGATATAATTTTTTGTAAATCCGTACATAAATCCATTTTTATTTTCTGCTTCCATCAATACTTCCATATTTTGACCCTGAAATGAATTATAAAAGAACATACGTTTTTGAAACGAAAGTTCATGCAAAATAGCCGAACGCTCACTTCTTATTTTTTGTGGAACGGAATCATTTAGTGAAATGGCATCGGTTTGCGGTCTTTCCGAGTAGGTAAATACATGCAAATAGGATATATCCAGATTTTTTATAAAATGACATGTCATTGAAAAATCATTTTCATTCTCTCCCGGAAATCCGACAATGACATCCGCTCCAATGCAGACGTGGGGGATTAGTGATTTTATTTTTTCAATTCTTTCTTTATACAACCCTGTCAGATACCTTCTGCGCATCCTGTTGAGTATTTTATCTGAACCGGATTGAAGCGGTATATGAAAGTGTGGCATTATTTTCTGTGACACTGCTGAAAGCTGAATAATATCATCCTCCAGCAAGTTAGGTTCTATGGAAGAAATCCTTAAGCGAAAAGATTCTTTCATGTTTTCTATTTCACAAAGCAAATCATAAAATCTTTTTCCATCCTGCGTTTTGAAATCTCCTGTATTGACACCGGTTAAAACGATTTCTTTAATGCCTTGTGACACTAAAAATATAATCTGATTTTTTATTTCGTCAATGGAACCGGAACGGCTTTTTCCGCGGGCTAAAGGAATCGTACAGAAAGAGCAGGAATAATCGCATCCGTCCTGTATTTTTAAAAAACTCCGGGTTCGGTCATTGGCAGTTATGTCATCGTAATGGTGGTATGCAACTTTTTCGCTGAATGAATAGGAAGGAAAAAAATGTTCTACGTTGTTAATTTTTGTATGAAACACTTTTTGCTTTGATTTCCTATCAATATTTTTTATCAATTCAGGCAATTGGGATTTCTGATCCGCTCCGATTACAAAATCCACTCCTGGAATTTCAGCGATCGTTTCAGGGTTAAGTTGTGCAAAGCAACCGGTGACTGCAATGGTTGCGTTTGGAGAATTACTCAGCGCTTTTCTAATAATTTTCTTACACTTTTTGTCAGCATTATCGGTTACTGAGCAGGAGTTAATGACATATATGTCCGGCGAATCATGAAATTCCACTTCCCGGTAACCGTATCTTGAAAATTCTCTGGAAAGAGTTGATGATTCGGAAAAATTAAGTTTGCATCCGAGAGTATAGAAGGCGACTTTTTTCGAAGAGTGAATGTCAACGCTCATTATAGGATAAGTTACGATGGGTAAATTACAAATTTTTTATCCAATTGATAATTGAAAGCGGATCCGGATTTTTAAAAACAAGATTTCCTGCCACCAGAATATTAGCGCCATTTCCTACAACGGATGCGGCATTTTCTTCGCTTACTCCACCATCAACTTCAATAAGTACAGATAATTTTTGTTCGTTAATGATTTTTTTTAGTTTTTCTATTTTATGCAAAGAAGAGGGTATAAATTTTTGTCCGTAGAATCCGGGATTAACTGACATTAAGCAAACCAGATAGATATTGGGCAATATTTCAATAAGCGACTCTACAGGAGTATGGGGATTGATAGCGACACCGGCTTTCATACCGGAATCATTAATTTTCTGAATGGTTCTGTGCAAATGAGTGCATGCCTCATAATGCACTGTGAGAATTTCAGCTCCGGCTTTTTTAAATTCATCAATATAACGGTCGGGTTCTACAATCATCAAATGAACGTCTAATGGTTTCCGGGAATGTTTTTTCACAGCGGAAACAACAGGTAATCCAAATGAAATATTAGGGACAAATACTCCATCCATGATATCCAGATGAATCCAATCGGCTTTGCTCCAGTTGAGCATTTCAACTTCTTTTTGCAGATTGGAAAAATCTCCGGCGAGGAGGGAAGGGGAAAGGAGGGGCATGGGGGTGTGTGTTATTTCATCAACCCAAATAAGCTTTCAATAATCTACTGCAATTCATGTGACGGATTCTTCTCAACGCACGTTCCTTTAACTGACGGGCGCGCTCTTTCGTCAAATCAAATTTTTCGCCGATTTCTTCTAATGAGTGTACGGGTTGAGAACATAAACCGTAATATAATTTTAAAACTTCTGCTTCACGTTCAGACAATGAGGTCAACGTTCTTTCAATTTCTTTTTTGAGAGAATCATGTATGATTTTTTTATCGGGGTTCACATTTTCATCCCCTTCAAGAATGTCAACTAATTTTGTTTCTTCACCTTCCGTTAAGGGGGTATCTACCGAGATATGCTTGTTTTTATATTGCATGATTTCCATAAGTTCTTCCAATGGAATATTAAGTACCTCACTCAATTCTTCGGCGGAAGGTTCTCTTTCAAATTGCTGTTCTAACTTTGATAATGTCTGTGAAATTTTATTAAGTGAGCCCAGCCGGTTAAGCGGAAGACGGATGATTCTTGCATTTTCTGCAATTGCCTGAAGAATGGATTGGCGAATCCACCAAACGGCATACGATATAAATTTAAAACCTCTGGTTTCGTCGAATCGTGATGCGGCTTTTATTAAACCGAGGTTTCCCTCATTGATCAAATCACCGAGTGTTAATCCTTGATTCTGATATTGCTTAGCCACAGAAACCACGAAACGAAGGTTTGAATTTACCAATTTTTCCATTGCCGCATGGTCCCCTTCTTTTATTCTTCTCGATAGTGACACTTCCGCTTCTGCCGTAATCAATTCCACTTTTCCGATTTCATTCAGATATTTCTCAAGAACAAAACTCTCCCGTGTGGTGATTTGCTTTGAAATTTTTAGCTGGCGCATTACGATTTACGAAGTACGATTTACGATTGAATGTGGAAGTTCTTTGTTTTGACTTATAATCTCGGGTACATCTTGTCCCCCGCTGGAGGGTGTAGGGGGTGGAATTTTTATTTACGAAGTACGATTTACCAAGCCCTAATTATTCTTAGCAAAAGTGGCTGGTCTTGGCAAAAGCGCTTTCCGGGAAAGTTTCATTTTACCGGAAAATTTATCAATGTCTATTAATTTTACTTCTATTTTCTGACCTACTTTCAAAAAATCGCCGGTTTCCTGAACGCGTTCCCATGCAATTTCAGACACATGAAGTAATCCATCTTTTTTAGGCATTATTTCAACAAAAGCGCCATAAGGCATTATGGATCTAACAGTGCCATTATAAATGGTTCCTATTTCAGGCACTCCTACAATATCCATAACCATTTTTTGAGCCGCTTCAAGACACTCTCTATCCGGTGAGGCAATAGTTACCACTCCTCTATTGTTCAAGTCCTCAATGGTTATAACAGTTTTGGTTTCCCGTTGCATCTGTTGAATTATTTTTCCACCGGGTCCAATTACATCGCCAATACATTCCTGGTCAATTTCTATTTTAATAATTCTTGGAGCATGAGGTTTTAAATCGGCATTTGGTTTTGAAATTGTTTTCATCATTTCCTCTAGAATAAATAATCTGCCTTTTTTTGCCTGGTTAAGCGCTTCAGAAAGTACTTCGTATTTTATCCCACCCATCTTAATATCCATCTGACAAGCCACAATGCCTTTCTGAGTTCCGGTCACTTTAAAATCCATATCACCGAGATGATCTTCATCGCCAAGAATATCGGAAAGAATCATGTATTTTCCAGATTGTTCATCGGTAATTAATCCCATGGCAATTCCAGAAACAGGGGCTTTTATCTGAATACCGCAATCCATCAAAGCAAGTGTTCCAGCACAAACGGTAGCCATGGAAGAAGATCCGTTGGATTCGAGGATATCGGAAACAATACGTATAGTATAAGGATTTTCATCTTCTTTAGGCAATACACTTTTCAAAGAACGCATGGCAAGGTTTCCATGACCTATTTCCCTTCTGCCAGGACCCCTGCTGGGTTTCACTTCTCCTGTAGAAAAAGCCGGAAAATTATAATGCAAGTAAAATTTATTATATCCCTTAAACATGGCTCCGTCAATTAATTGCTCATCTAACTTGGTTCCAAGTGTCACAGAGGTAAGAGATTGGGTTTCGCCTCTGGTAAATATCGCTGAGCCATGAGGAGAAGGAAGACAATTTACCGAGCACCAGATTTTTCTGATTTCATCTGATTTTCTACCATCCAACCGGACTCTTTCTGAAAGCATGAAATTACGAACGACTTCTTTTTCAAGTGAATGATAATACCGGTCAACCATAAATTTTTTCTTATCGTCATAATCAGTAATTGTTTTTTCAAATTCCTCTTTTAATGCTTTTATAGAATCGCTTCTTTCCTGTTTGCTTTTGAATGATTTAGCGATTTGCAATAATTTTTCACGGCAGAAACCTTCCAAATTTTTTTTTAGTTCTGTATCGTTTTCTTCGTGTGTATAGACCCGCTTGGGTTTATTTCCACACTTTTCCCGTAAAGCAAGCTGGGCATTGCATTGTGCAATAATGGCTGTATGAGCAAATTTCAGCGCATCCAGAATTTCATCTTCGCTGACTTCTTTCATTTCACCTTCCACCATTATTATATTTTCTTTTGTTGCCGCAACCATCAGGTCTAAGGTGGCGGATGGAATTTCTGAGAGGAGGGGGTTAATGACAAAATTACCATTTATCTTAGCGACTCTTACTTCTGAAATGGGACCTTTAAAAGGAATATCTGAAATAGTTAATGCAGTGGAAGCCGCCAGAGCCGCCAGAGAATCGGGCATAATATTTTTATCGGAGGAAATCATTGAAATGAGCACTTGCGTTTCTGAGTGAAAATCTTCCGGGAAGAGAGGTCTTAAGGCACGGTCCACTAATCGGGAGATGAGAATTTCATAGTCAGACAAGCGGGATTCGCGTCTTAAAAAACCACCGGGAATTCTTCCGGATGCGGCAAATTTCTCCTGATAGTCAACGGAAAGGGGCATAAAATCGGCGCCTTCTTTGTGTTTTTGGGAAGAAACGACGGTTGCCAGAAGCATGGTATCGCCCATTTTTACGACTACCGAACCATCGGCTTGCCGGGCGAGCATACCTGTTTCGAGTGTGATGGTCTTGCCATCGTTCATTTCAATAGATTGAATTACGTTATCTTGGTGAAGCATGAATTTATCAGTTTTAAGGTTAAAAGCCGGTAAAGATACAAAATGTAAATTATATATGCTCATCAGACACGGGTATGCGAATATATTGGAATGTTGGAATATTGGGTTCGCTTCCATTATTCCATATTTCCAATACCATTTTCTAATTTCTACTTTCATACCACTCTACTCAGGTATATTTTAATTTTCGCTTTAAATATGTCACGCAAAGGCGCAAAGTGCGCAAAGTATTAAGTACGTAGAGAAAAAAAATCATTAATGATTTTTTTCTTTGCGCACTTTGCGCCTTTGCGTGAGAACATTTTTTTATGCTGAGTATAATGGTTTTTCGATGATTGTTAAATTGTTATAACGGGATCACATTTTCTATTTTCTATTTTCTATTTTCTATTTTCTATTTTCTATTTTCTATTTTCTATTTTCTATTTTCTATTTTCTATTTTTCCCCTCCCTTCCTCAACACCCACCTCTCACTCCTCCGATGCAGAAAAAATAACACAGCCGCAATCACAGAATTGAACATCAATTTCAACAGCGGAGCGCCTCCGGTCACATAATCAATTACCGGATCGGTGAGCACTAAGGTAAATTCAAAGAATAACATGAATACTACAAATACCGCAACTTCCATCACTCTGGCAGGAACTTTAATGCGTTTGAAAATACCGAGGGACATGCCGAGTATGAAAAGCACTATGGCAATACCGGTATATTACAACAAGTTTCGTTTGCTTATTTCCTCCGCTTGTATTTTTGCTTCTTCTGCAGCGCGCTTTTTTTGCAGTTCAATCAATTGCGCTTCTTTTCTCAATAATTGATTTTCTTTTTCTTTTTTATCGGTTTCGTAGCGCGTTTGCATATCGGCGATTTGCTTGGTTGTTTCTTCGTTCAATATGCTGTCGTTATAAACGGAATATAATTTATGGTATTGGTAAGCGGATTTCCAATTGCCGAGGGTGCTGTCTAATTGGGATAAGCCCGAATAAGATGATGCAGAAAAACTTTTTGTTCCGATTTCTTTAGAGAGTTGCAATCCCTTGTTCAAATATATTCTTGCCTCCGCAAATTTTTTAATGTCAGTATTTAAGAGACCGATGTTGATGTAAGAACCAGCCATTCCGTTTTTGTCCCCGATTTCTTCTGTTATTGATGATGACCTCAAATAAAATTCCAATGCTTTCTCATAATCACCATTATCATGGTGAATAGTGCCGATGTTGCCGTAAGAAGCAGCCATTTTGTTTTTGTCCCCTATTTCTTCTCTTATTGATAAGGCCTTCAAATAAAATTCCAATGCTTTCTCATTATCGCCTTTATCTACATGAATAAGTCCGATGTTGATGTAAGCGGTAGCAACAAATTTTAAACTGATAGAAGAAACGGAAATATTTTGTGCAATTTCCAATGCCTGGTTATATAGGATAAGAGCGGTATCGGGGTTGGTGGATTGTAGTTCAGAGGCAAGAGCGTTCAGGGTGTTTATACGATTTGTGTCACTCCGGCTTGCTTGGGTTGTGTTCAGCAAGCGGGAAAGGGAGTCAATGGTTGGGGTTTGAGCGAAAGAGGAAGTACCAAGTCCAAAGAAGGTATTCAGGTTTCCGAAAAAGTTCCAAAAAGAACAATCGAACAACCGAACATTAGAACAATAGAAAGATGAATGAAAATACCCGGACTGTTTGTTCGATTGTTCGTAATTCGAATGTTCGATTGTTCGATTGTTCAAATGTTCAAATGTTCAAATGTTCAAATGTTCTATTGTTCAAATGTTCGAATGTTCTATTGTTCAACTGTTCAAATGTTTTTAATTCTGTATTTGATAATAACCAAAGCAAGCCAAAGGCAATAAGATATTTCCCAACACCGCTATTATTTCCACCGCCAGGAATAAACGCGCCGGAGAGTTTCTTTTCAAGGTAGTGGTGAATGGGAAAAATAATAGTTGCGAGCACGGCATTGAGAATGAGTTTGAATAGGGGTTCGCCACCAGTAAATTTTTCTACGTACGGGTCCAATACAACCGTGATAAATTCAAAAAAAATCAGGAACGAAATAAACAGTGACACTTCCGTGATTTTCATGAATTTCCGGTAATGCCGGTGTTCTGTAAATTTTCCGAATCGTTTTGCAAAAAGGAATATCCCGAGAAATAACACAAACAACCCGAGAACAATGGCAGAATATTGCAAGCGGTTTCGTCTTTCTATTTTTTCCTCTAAGAGCCGTTGCTGTTCCTCTTTTTGCTTTTCTTGTAGGATGCGTATTTCCTTGTTCTTGCGTAAAATGCTGTTCTCTTTTTCTTTTTTATCCGCTTCGTATTTTGTCTGCATGTCGGCGATTTGCTTGGTGGTTTTTTCGTTAAATAAGCTGTCGCTGTAGAGGGAATACAATTGATGGTAATGAAAAGCGGATTTCCAATTGCCGAGCGCACTTTCTAATTGAGATAAACCATCAAAAGCATTTCTTATATATTCTTTCGTTCCGATTTCTGTGGAGAGTTTCAAGCCCTTGTTCAGGTATATTCTTGCATCTGCAAATTTTTTGAAGGGACGCCCAAATTGGGCGTCCTTACAATATAAGTTCCCGATGTTGCCATAAGTAGCCGCCATTCCGTTTTTGTCACCGATCTTTTCCGTTATTGATAAATTCTTAAAATAAAATTCCAATGCTTTGTCGTAGTCGCCTTTATTCTTGTGAATAATGCCGATATTATTGTAAGACATAGCCATTCCTTTTTTGTCGTCAATTTCCTCTCTTATCTTTAAACTTTTGAAATAAAATTCCAAAGCTTTGTCATTGTCGCCTTTATTCCAGTAAATCAATCCGATATTGTTGTATGTATTAGCTATTTTTTTTCTGTCACTGAATTCTTCTGCAATCTTTAAACTTTTGAAATAAAATTCCAATGCCTTGTCGTAATCACCTTTGTTCCAGTAAATAATGCCGATATTGTTGTACGTATTAGCCGTTCCTTTTTTGTTACCGAGTTCTTCTGTTATCTTTAAACTTTTGAAATAAAATTCCATTGCTTTGTCGTATTCGCCTTTATTCCAGTGAATAATGCCGATATTATTATATGAATCAGCCATACCTTTTCTAAAATGAAGCCGGATTGATAGATTTAGTGCATCGTGGCCATACTTCAGACCTTCAACATACATATCGGCTTGTCTGTATTCAAAACTTAACTGATAAAGATGTTTTACTTTATTGGTGTCTTTGCGGTCGGATTTGAGTAGGGTAAGCAGAGAATCAATGGTGCGGTTATGCTCGACGGAATTGTTGGGTTGTTGCGCGGAAGAATGTAAAACGCAAAACAGGAAACAGGAAATGTAGAATGTAAAACGCATTATGTAATATGTAGAATAAAAAAATTAACAGCTAATTTACGCGAATAAAAAATTAATCGCGAATTTACGCGAATAATGAGCGTAAACTATCGGTTAATTTTTTTTATTTAATTGTTCGCGTTTATTCGCGAATAATTAGCGTAAATTAGCGGTAAAATTTTTTCCTGTTTGGATCTGGCTCGTCCAGATTAGGCGTGATTTAACCCAATTTTACCGTCTTCCTATTCTCAACCCAGGCGGCTACCCATATACTCACTTCATAAAGCACCACCAAAGGCAAAGCCATAATAAGCTGGCTGAAGACATCGGGACCCGGTGAAATAATGGCGGCAATTATTAAAATAATTACAAAGGAATGACGGCGGTAGTGTCTTAAAAAACCGGGAGTGGTTATTCCCATTTTCGCAAGAATAAATATTATTACGGGCAATTCGAAAATAATCCCACAGGAAAGAATGATTAAACTCAGCGTAGAAACATAAGAAATAATGTCAAACTGGTTGACGATTTCCGGGTCAATCTGGTAGCCACCCAGAAAATTAATGGTCAGAGGAGACATAAGATAATAGCCAAAAAGCACACCGGTCAGAAATAAGATAGAAACAACCCAAATAATGCCCTGAGTAATCATAACTTCTTTGTTAGAAAGGGCTGGTTTTATAAAAATCCAGATTTGATAAAATACGTAAGGAAAAGCCAGAATAAATCCTATGATAAAAGACCCAGTGAGGTGCATGGTAAATTGGCCCGACATGTTTCTGCTTTGAAGGATAAAGTTCAATTTTTCAATGCACCAGCTATTTTGATTGATCAATAGTCCTAATTTACAAAGCACCTTGTATGAAATAAAATCAGGTCTTGCCGGAGCAAGTATGATGTCGTGCCATATAAATTCCTTCGCAAAAAATGCGGCAATACTGAACACCAAGATAGCGCTTATTGCCTTAATGAGGCACCATCGAAGTTCCTCAAGGTGGTCGAAAAAAGACATTTCTCTGGTCATGGTGAGTGTGGGGGTGCAAATATACCACTCTGAATCAAAATGGAATAATGGAATGTTGAAATAATGGGGGGTGAAGCCAACATTCCAACATTCCATTATTCTAATATTCCTATGAATTTGCTTTTAATAAAAGAATTCCTTAAATTTGCACTCCTTTTTTAAAAAACATAAAGATTAACCAAATTGAATAAGATAGTAGCCAGTTATCCGACCCGCTCAGCCAACAAAGAAACCATTCATAAGAAATGGGTTTTGATAGATGCAAAAAACGCATTTTTAGGCAGAGTTGCTTCCCGTATTGCCCATTACCTGATAGGAAAGCATAAAAGAAATTTTACTACCCATATAAATACAGGAGACCATGTAATAGTAATAAACAGCGCTCAAGTCAGATTGTCCGGTAAAAAATTGGATAAAAAGGAATATCGTACCTATACAGGTTACCCTGGTGGACAGCGCGTGCATACAGCAAGACAAATAAAAGATAAGTCACCGGTCAGATTGATGGAGTTGGCAGTAAAACGAATGTTACCCAAAAATATCTTAGGACGTGAGATGTTCAGGCATCTTCACGTGTATGAAGGGACGAATCATCCGCATGTAAGTCAGAAACCTGCGGTCGTCAGTTGAGAATACGGTTTTCCATTTCAACAATTTAACATATAAATTAAACAATGACAGAAATTAAAACGACAGGACGTAGAAAAACAGCAGTAGCCCGGGTTCGTGTAAAACCAGGTACAGGCAAAATAATCATAAACAATTTGGAGTATAAAAAATATTTTCCAATTGATGTGCTTCAGATTCTTGTTAATCAACCATTTCAAAAATCTGAGAATGTGAATAAATATGATGTCACTGCCAACGTGTTGGGTGGAGGGATTACCGGGCAGGCAGAGGCAGTCCGTTTGGGAATAGCCAGAGCATTATGCAAGGTGGATAATTCATTCCGTTCCCCATTAAAAAAAGCCGGCTTTCTAACCCGGGATCCAAGAATGGTGGAAAGAAAAAAATATGGCAGAAAAAAGGCAAGGAAACGTTTCCAATTCAGTAAGCGATAATTTTTTTAAACTTAAACCTCAAAACTTAAAACTCAACATGCAACAAATCACAACAGAAGATCTCTTGAATGCGGGTGTTCATTATGGGCATCTCACACGGAAATGGCATCCGGCAATGGCGCCTTATATTTTTATGGAAAAAAACGGAATCCATTTGGTGGATGTAAACCAAACGATGGTTCAATTAAATAAAGCAGCTCATGCATTAAAGCAAATTGCCAAATCCGGTAAAAAAATTCTTTTTGTATCAACAAAAAATCAATTCAGGGATATTATAGTAACCGCGGCAAACAAGTTGAATATGCCGTATGTTACCGAAAGGTGGTTAGGGGGTATGCTTACTAATTTTTCAACCATCAGAAAATCAATAAAGAAATTAAGCAACATTGAGAAGATGATGACTGAAAATTCGTTTGAAAACATTTCTAAGAAAGAAAAATTAATGATTAGCCGGAATAAATTGAAACTTGAAAGAGTGTTAAAGGGGATTGCAGATCTAAATCGTTTACCTGCCGCTATTTTTGTAGTGGATATTAAACGGGAAAGTATTGCCATTCGTGAAGCGCAAAAGTTAAATATTCCCACATTTGCAATTGTGGATACTAACTCTGACCCTGGAATTGTTGACTTTGTAATACCGGCAAATGACGATGCTTCTACCTCTGTGGCATTACTAACCTCTGTATTGTTTGATGCCATTGAAGAAGGATTGACAGAGAGAAGGAGGGAAAAAGAAGAAACAGGAAAACCGATAGTTCAAACAGAAGCGGTAAAGGAAACACTGGAAGTTAAAGCAGTTAGCGAAACTATTTCAACACCGGCAGTTGCATAGGGTAATTACGATTTACGATTTTAGATTTACGAATAAAAAAATGGAAACAACGGTGACACAAATTTCAGCGGCAGAAGTTACAAAACTTCGCTCTCTTACTGGAGCCGGTATGATGGACTGTAAAAAAGCATTAACAGAGGCGCAAGGGGATCTTGAAAAAGCCATTGAGTTTCTCAGGAAAAAAGGACAAAAAGTTTCAGCAAGCCGGGCTGAAAAAGAAGCCAAGGAAGGAGCAGTTTTTACAGGTATAAACTCTTCAGGAAATGAAGGTTTTGTCATTGAATTAAACTGTGAAACTGACTTTGTAGCAAGAAATGTAGATTTTATTGGGTTAGGTAAAAACATACTTTCCCTTTTAAACCATAATCATCCAAAAAATACAGACGAACTGAAATCACTCCCTTTAAATGGAAAATCTGTAAATGACCATTTGTTTGACTTAATGGCAAAAATCGGTGAAAAGATTGAAATCCGTACTTATCGCTGCCTTCATGGGGAAAAAGTGGTATCTTATACACACATGGGATCAAAAATCGGAGTATTGGTGGCACTTAAAAATGCAGAAGGATGCGATGTAAGTGAAGCGGCAAAAGATGTGGCAATGCAAGTGGCGGCAATGAAACCAGTTGCGGTAGATAAAGAGGATGTCAGGGCTGAAACCTTACAAAAAGAATTAGAAATTGCCAAAGAGCAAGCACGCAATGAAGGGAAACCAGAAGCCATGCTTGAGAAAATAGCACAAGGGCGATTAACTAAGTTTTATAAAGAAGCTACCTTACTAAATCAGGACTTTGTAAAAGATTCATCCCTCACGGTTAGACAGATGTTGGAAAAAGTTAAAAAGGGACTGACCGTTTCAGAGTTTGTGAGAGTGGCACTGGGGGGTTGAAATTACCCTACGCATGATTTGCCTGCACTTGCATCTTCCTTGTTGTCAAATCAAATCCATTTCCTTTTGCAAGTACATGAACAATCAAATTTTCGACACTAATAGGAGAGCCATCCGGTATTTCGTAAACGTTGGTGGACAAAATATGTCTGCCATCTACAAAAACCACAAGTCCGGAACCAACTGCCTCCATATTTTTTCCCTCAGTAATCAGTAATCCGGTATCTTCTCCCAGACCAATACCGAGAACACCCGGGTTTGAAGCGATGGCGGCAAATAATCGCCCAAATCTTCCTCTTTTCACAAAATGAGAATCAATGATGACATCGTTAATAAACCCCAAACCGGTTGTAATTTTCACTGAACCTTTCAATAGCGCCTCAGAGGAACTTCCTTCATAAATCATGGTGTTTGAACAAGCCGCCGCACCAGCACTCGTGCCGGCTATTACAAATCCTTCTTCTTCACGGTATCTTTTTAATATGATATCATGCACCTGGGTGCCGCCAAGAATGGAACTCAACCGTAATTGATTACCACCCGAAAATAAAACTGCATCGGCTTTAGTGACACGGGCAATAAATTCCGGGTTATTCACATCTTCCCTGGAACGAATATCCAGATATTTTACATTAGTGGCGCCAATCTGACTAAATGCACTGATATACATTTCTCCCACTTCTTCAGGTATAATGGATGCAGTAGTAATTACTTCAATCGAAGGGTTGTTATTATTAATTTCAACTAATATTTTTTTCAGGATTCCAAGTGAAAAAAAATTCAGATTGTTTTTTTGAATAAAGGTAGGTTCACTGAAAGTGCCTTTGTCTTCGGCTCCTCCGATAATTATTAGTTTACCTTGGGGTGACATTATTGAATATAAATAATTTTTGTTAGTGTTCCTCTTTTATAGTTTCTAAAAACATTTAAACCTTCAAGGTTATCTGGCGCCTCAAAACCGTATCAAACCTTGAAGGTTCTATTATATTTTCTATCTTCTTCTTCCTTCATCACCTATCCACTTCACCCAGCACAATATCCACTGACCCCAGAATCGCAATCAAATCTGCAATCATGCACCCTCTGGAAATTTCCGGAACGACTGATAAGTTTATAAAACAACCCGAACGTGCTTTACATCGGAATGGCTTATCTTTTTTTCCGTCCGACTTAAAATAAAATCCTAGCTCTCCTCTCGGATTTTCAGCTCTCACGTAATATTCCATTGCTGATGGAATCAGTTTTTTTGGAATAAATTCTCTTGGATCAAAAACCGGAGTGCGTTTATGTTCACCTTCTAATTTCTCAATACATTGTTTAATAATTTTAACCGACTCGTAACATTCCTGCATTCTTACCCAATTTCTATCCCAGCAATCCCCTACCTTTCCCATTTCACCTTTACCCACCGGTACATCAAATTCAAGTTCAGGATAAACAGAATAGTTATCAATCCTTCTTAAATCCCACTTAAGTCCGGAGCCACGTAGCACGGGTCCTGAACATCCGTAATTAATAGCTAAATCAAGTGGTAATACTCCTACATTAGCGGCACGCATCACAAAAATTTTATTTTCAAGAAGAAGTTTGTATAACTCTTCCAATTTTGGCTCCAGGTAGTTTATAAAATCTCTCGTTCTCTGTTCAAAGCCAACAGGCAAATCATAAAGCAAACCACCAATCCACACATAATTGTATAACATTCTTGCACCAGAAGCCCATTCGAGTAAATTCATAATATGCTCCCTGTCACGGAAAAGCCAAAGGAAAGGTGTAAATGCCCCAATGTCAATACCGTAAGTTCCGATGGCAATAAAATGTGAGCCCAAGCGGTTTAATTCAGATACTAAAACCCGGATATATTCAACACGCTTTGGAATATTTTTATCAATTCCCATCATGCGTTCAACTCCCATAGCATACGCATGTTCGGAATTCATTGCCGCGAGATAATCCATTCTGTCCACATAAGGGATTACCTGATCATAAGTTAGCGCTTCGGCATGTTTTTCAAAGCACCGATGTAAATAACCGAGGTGAGGAATTACTTCTACAACAATTTCTCCGTCAGTCACTAACTCTAATCTCAAAACACCATGCGTAGATGGATGCTGAGGACCCATATTCAGAATCATCTCTTCCGTTTTCAAATCCTGCAAACGGGTTTTATTAGGAGCCGACCTGGTTAGAAGTTCTTTTTCAAATTTATAATCTCGAAGGTCTGTGGTCATATATTTTTCATTTTTTAATATTCCACCTTAATACCATGATAAAATTCCTGTGTCTTATAATCTTTTCGTAATGGGTATCCTTCCCAATCCTGAGGACAAAGAATTCTTCTCAGATCAGGATGATTAATAAAATTTATCCCTATCATATCATACGCTTCGCGCTCGTGCCAATTAGCAGTTCCCCAAACACTGCAAACGGATGGCACTGAGGGTAAAGAACCATCTTCTGTTTGTCGTGGCACAATGACTTTCAACGTCAACTGGGTTTTATGAGGGATGGAACAAAGGTTATAAATTACCTCCAATGTATTCTGTTGAGGACCATTGTCAACTCCCGAAAGGCAAGAAAGAAAATCAAAAAAAGTTTTTGGATTATCATGAAGTTCGTGACAGACCTTTTCAATGAAATCCACCTTAATTGCAAGCCAGGGTTGTAATCCACTCGGGTTTTCAGATTGAATTACTTCTGATCCGAATTTATCTATTAGAAGGGATTTTATTTCGTGGAGCATTTTGTATATTTTCTATTTTCTATCTTCTATTTTCTATTTTTATTCCTTTATACCAACGCGGCGGGATTCAACAAACTTTCATTTCTGATTTTTTCCTGAAGTTTTAAAATTCCACCAATAAGCGCCTCCGGTCTAGGTGGGCATCCGGGTACATACACATCAACCGGAATAACTCTGTCCACTCCTTTTAGCACATGATATCCATATTCCCAATAGGGTCCGCCGCAATTGGAACAGGAGCCCATGGAAAGAACATAACGAGGTTCGGGCATTTGTTCATATAATCTCTTCACGCGCTCAGCCATTTTAAATGTAACAGTACCGGCAACGAGCATTAAATCAGATTGACGGGGAGAAGGTCTTGGAAAAACACCGAAACGATCCAGATCATGTCCCGATGCCATGGTAGCCATCATTTCAATGGCACAACAGGCAAGTCCAAAACCAATAGGCCAGATAGATGAAAGGCGTGCCCAATTCAGAACATCATCTACCCGTGTGATAATTACACGCCCCTGATCGAATTTGTAGTCAAGAAGCCCCATTAAATATTAATTGTTAATTGTTAACTGTTAATTATACATTCTTATTAAATTCTTCATATACCTTTCCAGGGATTTTTGATTTATAATCCGATTCAAGCACTCTTGGTTTCACCCAATCCAGATCTCCTTTTATCCACACATACGCTAATCCTAAAATTAATATGCCGACAAATAATAACATTTCAACTAAAGAAAACCAACCCCACAATCCACCGGTTTCTGCTATCAGAATTTCATTTCCAAACACCACTGCCCAGGGAAAAATAAAAACAATTTCCACATCGAAAAGTATAAAAATCAGTGCCACTACATAAAAACGCATGTTAAACTGAACCCAGGAAGAACCAACCGGGTCTTCCCCACATTCGTAAGAAATTAATTTTTCGGGATTAGGGCGATGTGGTCGTATTAACCAATTGGTAAAAAAACCTCCGACTACAAAGAGGGCGCCACCGCAGATAAAGATGAAGACCTTGCCAAACTCTGAGAGTTGACCGTATTCGGAAAAAGTTTTTATTTCGTCCATGAATTAGAAATTGGTAATGACGGGTTTTAAACCCGTCTCTACAGAATTAAAAAGAAATACAAAGATATAATAAAATTTTTGAATTTTAATTTTCCACCATCGCCCGTAAATCCACCGGCACCACGCGGCTAACTCCCTTTTCCACCATCGTAATTCCGTAAATAATATCTGCCTTTTCCATAGTGCGTTTGTTGTGCGTAATAAGAACAAACTGAGAATCTTTTGAAAATTCCCTTATAATGTTATTGAATTTCTCCGTGTTATTATCGTCGAGGGGTGCATCTACCTCATCGAGCACGCAGAAGGGCGCCGGCTTCAATAGATAAATTGAGAATAACAAAGCAATAGCAGTAATTGTTTTTTCTCCGGTGGATAGCTGGTTAATTGTAAGAGGACGTTTCCCTTTGGGCTTGGCGATGATTTCTATATCTGAATCGAGCGGATTTAATGGGTCAGTGATAATTATATCGCATTGGTCTTCTTCCGAAAACAACGTTCTGAAAACCTTCACGAAATTTTCCTTAATTTTAGTTAATGCGTTCAGAAATGCTTCTTTGGCAACAATTTCAATTTCACCAATGGTTTGCATCAAGGTACCTTGCGAAGTTATTAAATCATTTTTTTGGTTGGTAAGAAAATCGTACCGTTGTTTTACCTCATTGAATGACTCCAGCGCCAATGGATTAATGATTCCCATATTTTCGATTTTTCTTTTCAGGTCCGCAATGTTTTTTTCAAGTTCTTCAAAATTAGTTTCTTCGGAAGGCGCTTGTTGCATCAATTCTTCAATATCCTGATGAAATTCAATGGCAAGCCGTTCCTTCATGGAAGTCAGACCTAATTTTAATTCGTTCAGTTGATTTTGAATAGATTGCAATAAATCACTATAATGGGATTTCTGCCGTTGAATTTCCCGGATATTTTTTTCATTTGCTTCAATTTCTCCCCTTACCTTATAAAATTCTTCTTCTGCCTGCGCGGTGGTCTTTTCCATGATTTCTTTTTGACGATACATTGCCATCATTTCTTCGTCACCGGTCAGTTCCTTTTCAATGATAGCATTAATTTCCGCCTGCACTTCTTTGCTTTCAAGCTGATTATTCTGTAACCGCGTGGAAGAATCAATCAGCGCTTTCTTAAGAAAATTTATTTCATTTTCAATATTCCCGATTTTGTTTTGTTGCTGATGGAAAGTCAGATTCTGACGGTTATATTCATCTGAGTTTTCTGAAAGCAGATTATTTTCGTTTTCAAAGCGGATTTCTGAGTCAGAAATTTCTGCTTCGAGGAGTTTTAATTTTTCCTGTAAATTATCAACTACCGGTGTATTTTTAATAATTTCAGCAGAGAGTTTTTCGATTTCTTGCTCAATGTGTTCCTGCCTGAGTGAAGTGTTGGAAAGAAATGCCCGGTGTTGTTCGCATTTGGTTTTTAACGATGCAAAATCCTGCTGAGACAGATTTAATTCCTCACCGGCTTGCATCAATGCTTCTCTTAGCGGAAACCCTTTATTTTCTTTCAGAGTTTTTTGTAAATCATCCAATTCGTTTTTGAACTGTTTTTCCTCCTGACTTAAATTTTTGATTTCCTTTTTTAATTTTTCCAGATTTTTGGCACGCCCTATTATTTTCCCTTCAAACAATCCGATGGAACCGCCGGACAGTGAAAATTGTTTTTTGATAAACTTGCCGTTCTGTGTTATAAATATGGATTTCGTCTCAGTGATGGGTTCTTCCTGCTCTTTAATGACTATATAAACATTGTCTAATAAAAATTCCACCAGCTTGCGGTACTTCTGCTCACATTCAACTATCTGGAATGCAGAAATTGCATTTTCAAAATCATAAATAATCTGTGGTTGAAAATTTTCGAGTTGTTCAAGTATAAAAAAGTGTGCTTTTCCTTTTGCGGCAGAGTTCAGAAGATTAACAGCTTGCCATGCCTCTCCCAGGTTGTTCAACACATAAAAATTAAGGTAGGGTTCCAGGTAATTTTCAATGGCAAGTTTATATTCTTCCGGGCAAGTCAGAATATCAGACAGCAAAGGAGCATCGTGAGTCCACGGTGCATTTTTTTTCAAAAACTTTATGGATTCCGGAAATCCTTCCAGATTTTCAACCATGGATTTTGTAAGTTGAAACTCATTTTCCTTGGCATCCATCTGCCTTGAGATTCTGCTGATTTCGTCTTTACAGGTTTCAATTTTTTGTTCAAGCGATTGAATTTCACGTAAGTTATTTTCTTCTTTTTCCAGCAGAAGGGCACGGGCGGATTCTTTGCTGATTTTTAATTCTTCCGCTTTCATTAGCGCTTTATCGAAGGCGGAAAGTTCCTGATTTTTGGTCTGCGAATCAATCTTGTTTTTTTCAAGTTCCTGTCGAAAACTTTCAATTTGTATTTTTTTAATATCAATGTCCTTGATTCCGCTGAATACTTCGGTCTGTAATTTTTTTGCATCCAACTGCAATTTTGAAAGTTTCTCTTTCAACTGAGTGGTAAGCAGGGATTGTTGTTCGTATAACGATTTTGTGTTATCCAGTTCCGATTGCATTTTTAACATAATGCCTGTTTCCTGGGTTTTGCCGGCATCGAGTGATTCAAGCCGCATGGTGGATTCCGCCAGGGAAAACTTATCATTACCGATTTGTTCATTCAGAGCAGAGTCGCGGGATCTCAAAAATTTCAACCGCTCATTTTTTAATTTTTTATCATTTTCTTTTTCAACAATCAAACCGGTATATTGATTGAATTCCTGCTGGCATGATTTTAACGTTTTTTCTTTTTCGATCAGAATTAATTTGGTTTTTTCTGAATGTGCTTCGGCTGTTTCTGATTGAGTACCGAGTGCCACCTGCTTATCACTGAATTCGGTTTGTTGTTTCTGGAGTTCCTGATAAAGTTTATTTTTATCGGTAAGAAAGAAACGGGCGTGTTCCAATGAAAGCTCTTTCAGGCGAGTTTTCAGCTTATTATATCTTTCGGTTTGAGCGGCTTGCTTTTCGTAGGATTTCAGCGTTTTTTCAATTTCAAACAATATATTATCCACTTGCTTTAAACTTTCTTCCACACCTTCTAACTTTCTCAAAGTTGCTTTTTTCCTGATTTTATATTTTGAAATGCCGGCGGCTTCTTCAAAAATCTGCATGCGGGAATTATCTTTATCATTCAGCAGATTTTCAACCATTTTTAATTCTATAATGGCATACGAATCGGGACCAATTCCGGTGTCGAGAAACAAATCGGTAATATCTTTCAAACGGCAGGGAACACCATTCAGGCAATATTCCCCTTCCCCTTCGCGAAATAATTTCCGGGTGATGGTAACCTGGGAATATTCGGTTGGCAGGACGTTTTGTGTATTTTCAAAACTGAGAGAAACCTCCGCCATTTGCAGGGGCTTCCGGTTTTCGGATCCATTGAAAATCACGTTCTCCATCTTGTCAGAGCGCAATACGGTTGTTTTCTGCTCACCAAGCACCCAGCGAATGGCATCTACTATATTTGATTTACCGCAACCGTTAGGACCTACAACGGCAGTTACTCCTTCATCAAAATTTATTGTAACTTTGTCGCCGAAGCTTTTGAATCCTTTAATTTCGAGTTTTTGAAGGCGCATGATTTTATTTTCTGCAAAAATAACTTTTATCAAACATTATAACACCTGAAAAACCTGATTGTGGATAAAATGAGAATAAGTTTAAATTACGAAACCATTTTTTATATCATTGCGGGGATATTTTACCTTTTCTATAGTTTCAGAACTGCAAAAAAGAAGAGGGAAAAAGCCCTTGAACAAAGGAGAATGGATGACTCAAGAAGACCTGCGCCTGTGGATGGGGAGAGTCAGGATGATGAAAATCCTAATGAACGCAAAACGAGTTTTGAGACCATTCTGGAAGAGTTGGAAAGAAAATTCAAGCAGGAAATGGAGCCGGAGCCAAAACCAGTAGTAAAAAAAGAGGTGGCTCAGAAGCCGTTCAGCGCTTACACTACTCTTGAAAGGAAAAAGGTGCATGAACCGATGGTGCATGAAAAAAGCGCTGAACCCAAAAAAGATGTTTACAGCATAGAATACGAACCCAGAAAAACAAGGGAAAGAAAAATCATAGCATCACCCGCTCTGAATAAATCAGGAAACGAATTGCCTTTGAAAAAATGGCTTAGAGAAAAAAATAACCTAAAAAAGGCGGTGGTATTGTCAACGTTGCTGAAGAGGTATGGGGAGGAGTGAGGGGGGGTTTTCGATATTTTATTGTTAAAAAAATCTGCTTTTCCAATCCGCGCAAATACACGTAATCTGAGTCAACAAAACCCATCTATTATTTCACCACTCCCACCCTGAAATATTGCTTTGCATTGCCTGCAGACACTTCCAGAATGTAGTTTTGCCCGTTCATCTCACTAAAATCTATTTCAATTATTATAAATTCGTTTCCCTGTTGCCATACGGAATTATAAAATCTTCTCTCTGTAGATATAACTTTAAAATTCAATCTGTTTTATTGGGTCTCTATCCGTTCCTTTTCTAAAAATAATTGTAGAAGGTTTATTTTTATGCCATTGGGAAATTAAAATTCCAAAATCAGTATCTGCAGATATAATAATTCTTTCCTCAATTTCTAATGCATGGTTTACCACCTATTTGGTTTGGGTTAATACTGATTCTTTCAAAAATGTTATTATACAGTTATTATTCAAATACAAAAATACACCAATTTTTAATACTAAGAAACGCGTAACCTCAATTGGCAGTCGTTACAGCTCATTTTAAGATTATTAAAGCTCATAAATGAAACTAATTGAGCCACATTTTGTATATTTGTGAGCTTAAATTTGTATTTTACCAACATGTTAGCTCAAAGAGAAACAGCTCTGCTGGAATTTATTAAAAATAATAATGAATGTTCTTCAAAAGATATTCATGATGGAATCAATTCATCCGTTAGTTATGCAACGGTTAAACGAATTATAACCCGATTAACCAATGAAAATCTACTCATAACTACAGGAAAAGGAAAAGGAACGAAGTATTCACTATCTCCGGTTTATGAACTGTTTCAACCTGTAGATATTGAGGGTTATTATAAAAATGAAGTTGACCAAAGAAAAATAAAGAAGAATTTTAATTTTTCTCTGATTCAAGATACATTAAGGAATGTAACTTTATTTACCGAATCGGAAGAAAAAAAATTAACATCCTTGCAAACAGCATATAAAAATAACATTTTACAGCTTAACCGGTCAGAATACACTAAAGAATTAGAACGACTCGCTATAGACCTAAGCTGGAAGTCATCTCAAATAGAAGGCAATACCTATACATTACTTGAAACAGAAAGATTACTTAAACAAAAAATGACCGCATCGGGTAAAACAAAAGAAGAAGCCATTATGCTTTTAAATCATAAGGAAGCCATAGATTTTATTATTGAAAACCCAAAATATCTGGTGCCATTGACTTTGCCGAAAATAGAAGATATCCATAGCTTATTGACAAAAGAACTATCTATAGAAAAGAATATAAGAAAAAGAAGAGTAGGGATAACCGGAACAAATTACCGTCCATTAGATAATGAGTTTCAAATTAAAGAAGCCGTTTTAAGTATGTGTAATTTGATTAATAAGAGAAAAAATATATTTGAAAAAGCTTTTTTGTCGCTTGTGCTTACATCATACATACAGCCATTTACCGATGGAAATAAAAGAACCGCAAGGATTATATGCAATGCAATTTTAATGTATCACAAACATTGCCCAATATCGTTCAGGTCAGTTGACTCAGTCGAATATAAAAAAGCATTGCTGTTGTTTTATGAACAGAATGCAATTTCCCCTTTTAAAGAAATGTTTATTAATCAATTTGAATTCGCTGTAAAAACGTATTTCTGATTAGCTGAGTTCAGTTAGTAAGTGCGACAATTTATAAATTTGAAAAGGAAAAATTACATCTCTCCCCTGTTGCCATTTTAGATAATAATTCCTACCTTCGCAAAAATTTAAAAAGATATAGAAATAATTCAGGAATACTTCCCTTATACCTTTATACCCTTATACCCCTATACCCCATGGATTCAACCCCCAAAGTAAAACACCCCAACGGACTTTATGTACTCTTTACCACAGAAATGTGGGAACGCTTTAACTTCTATGGAATGAGGGCAATCCTTGCCTTATTCATAGCGCAGGCGCTCAAATACGGAGACGAGGATTCCTCTATCATCTACGGGGGTTTTCTAGGTTTGTGCTATTTAATCCCCATGCTTGGCGGTTATATGGCTGATAGGTTTTTAGGCAACAGAAATTGCATATTGCTCGGTGGTTCCACTATGGCAATCGGGCAGGTATTGTTGTTTTTTAGCGCCACATTGTATGGCACTAACCTGGAATTGGCGCGAATTATCCTGTGGACCGCCCTCTTCATTCTCATTTTTGGAAACGGTTTTTTCAAACCAAATATTTCTTCTATGGTCGGCTCCCTTTATCCTAAAGGAGATAACCGCCTCGATTCTGCGTTCACTATTTTTTACCTTGGAATTAATATCGGAGCGTTACTCGGAAATTTTGTTTGCTCATTAGTAGGGGATGTAAAAGTGAATGATTTAAGAGATTTTACTGCTTTCAAATGGGGTTTTCTTGCCGCGGCAGTAGCTATGGTCATCGGGACCTTGGTTTTTTACTTTTTGAAAAATAAATATATAGTGACACCGGAAGGTCAGCCCATCGGCACTAAACCAACTTTTACTAACGCACCTCATCACGAACTTGCGGAATCAGAAAAAGCACATTTTACCCAAAAATCGCTTATTACTACCGTTTTTATGATGGTAATCCTCACATTCGGATTTCATTTTTTATCTTACAATCCAGAGGCGCTAAAACACAACCCTATTAAAGAATGGTTGTATCCCTTTATTTATTCAGCCGGTCTGAGTTTGGCATTCTTAATTATAAGCGATAAAACGATTACAAAAATTGAGAAGGAGAGAATATTAGTATTGTACATCGTCAGCTTTTTTGTGATTTTCTTCTGGGCATGCTTCGAACAGGCAGGTTCATCCCTTACGTTTATTGCTGACCAGCAAACCGACTGCCACATTTTTGGTTGGGATATGCCTCCAAGTCAGGTACAAAATTTCAATGCCATTTTTATTATTTTATTTGCATTTCCATTCAGTTGGTTATGGATATGGCTTGCAAAAAAGGACATGGATCCGATTTCTCCGGTCAAACAAGCCATAGGACTTTTATTAATGGCACTGGGATATTACATACTTGCCACACAAGTAAAAGGATTAGAGCATACCGCAAAAATCGGAATCATCTGGCTCATTGTAATGTATCTTTTTCATACGCTCGGAGAGTTGTGTTTATCCCCCATCGGTCTGTCATTGGTTTCAAAATTATCTCCCAAACGCTTTTCTTCTTTACTTATGGGTGTATGGTTTCTTGCCAATGCGGCGGGTTATGCACTCACCGGAACACTCGGTGCGCTTTTACCTCCTACCGGACCTAAATATCTCGATGCACAAAAAGCCGGCATAGATCTTAAAGCCATACTTGACAAAACAGTGACACCGACAGCCGAGCAGTTAACCCTGTTAAAAGATTTGAATATCCGGGCTGATTATCCGGTTTTTGCAGGATTTACCATTCATAATTTGTATGAATTTGTATTTATGTTCGTGATTTTACCCGCTGGCGCAGGAATTTTATTATTGATGCTGACTCCCAGGTTGAAGAAGATGATGCACGGGGTGAAGTGATTATTTACACTTCAAAGTGGACAAACCACAATAAAAAAAATATCGAATATTGAACAAGGAATATCGAATGTTGAAGTAAATTTCGAAATTCATTATTCCTTGTTCAATATTCGATATTAATAAAAAATATTTTTCCGAAAATTGTTAATATATTATTGTTTAGACACTAATTCGAAATCACATGTCCGACATCAAAGAATTCCGCCCCTACATTCCTTCCGATAAAATCATTCCCGAATTTACGGTTAAGGCAGTAATCACCGGTGCCTTGTTTGGCTTATTATTCGGCGCCGCTACCGTTTATCTCGCCTTGAAAGCCGGATTAACAGTTTCTGCTTCCATTCCTATTGCAGTGCTTGCCATTTCTCTTGGAAAAAAGTTTTTGAAAACAAACATTCTTGAGAACAATATTATTCAAACTACCGGCTCAGCAGGGGAATCTGTTGCCGCTGGGGTCGTTTTTACACTCCCTGCTTTTTTATTTTTAAGCCCTGAAAGTCAAGGCGAGTCGTTTTTTAATTATTGGACAATTCTTACCCTTGCCATTTTCGGAGGTCTGCTGGGAACTTTAATGATGATTCCATTAAGACGTTCATTGATTGTCAAAGAACACGAAAATTTACCATACCCCGAAGGCACTGCCTGCGCGTCGGTTTTGATAGCCGGTGACAAAGGGGGCGATTTTGCAAAAACCGCTTATCAGGGTTTGGGAATCGCATTCCTGTATGCTTTCCTCCAAAAAATATTTCATATAATTTCCGAGACGCCTGCCTGGGTATCAAAACAAGCAAATCAATTTTTTCCCTCTGCTACAGTCAACGGAGAAATAACTCCTGAATATCTCGGCGTAGGTTACATCATCGGACCTCGTATTGCCGGAGTGTTGGTTGCAGGAGGTGTTCTTGCCTGGTTAGGATTGATTCCACTCCTCGCTTCTCTGGTACCCGCCGATATCATTGCCACTCAATTAATAAAGCTGGGTTATGATTTGAAAAATTTCGGTTGGGATGAAACTACGCATCTTTTTGCCAATACACCCTCTGCTGTATATAAAGCATATATTCGTCAGATTGGTGCCGGTGCAGTGGCGGCGGGTGGTTTTATAACTCTGATGAAAACATTTCCCACCATAGTGTCATCATTTAAAGAAAGTGTGGCATCTTTAAAAAATAAAGATAAAATGACAGCAGTGTCACGCGTTGAAAACGACCTCTCTTTTAAAATAGTTATTATTGGTTGCTTAGTATTGGTCATCACCTTGGCGGTGCTTCCACAAATTCCCGGGGATAATATTTTTGGAAAATTATTAGTTGGATTACTCGTAATTGTTTTCGGATTTTTCTTTGTTACGGTCTCCAGCCGAATTGTAGGAATTATTGGCTCAAGTTCTAATCCTATTTCCGGAATGACAATAGCCACGCTGATGGGCACGGCATTATTTTTCATTGCTTTTGGATGGACAGGAAACTATTATGAGCCAATGGCATTAGTGGTCGGAAGCATGATTTGCATCGCCGCGGCAAATGCCGGTGCCACTTCACAGGATTTAAAAACAGGATATATTATTGGTGCCACTCCACGGTATCAGCAGATCGCCTTATTTATTGGTGTCATTGTTTCGTCTGTTGTCATTGGGATGACCATTAAACTTTTAGATATTCCCACACCGGAACTTGCCGCAAGGGGAATACAACATGCAATAGGAGAAAAGTTTCCTGCCCCACAAGGAACCTTGATGGCGACTTTAATAAAAGGACTGCTTTCCTTTAACCTCGATTGGCAATTTGTATTGGTCGGGGTATTTTTATCTATTACCATGGAATTATGTGGTGTAAAATCCCTGTCATTTGCCGTGGGCGCATATCTTCCATTATCCACTACCCTACCGATTTTTGCAGGTGGCGCTATAAAAGGTATTGTTGATTGGAGAATGAAGAAACGCGGTGACACGTTGGAAGATGCGGAGCTTGGTAAAGGAAGTTTATTTGCTACCGGCTTGGTAGCAGGCGGAGCATTATTTGGAGTGGTAGTGGCACTGTTGTCCATCAACGAAAACATTTTTAACCAGCTTCAGAAAATAAGCGCGGAGCATGGATTGGTTGAAATGTTTGGCAGAGGCGGGTATGATATTCTCGGAGCGTTGTTGTTTGGGTTGATGGGATGGGTGCTGTATAAGGTGGCATTGAAGAAATAAAGAAATTTAAAAATAATAAAAAATATATAACAAAAAATTTATAATGATAAAGTGCAAATCCTTAGACATTATTCATTTTTTGTTTAGTGTTATATGTTAAAATTATTGAAAGTTAAGTGTATCATTTTTTATTGAGGAAATGAAAAGATTTTTCCAAAAAATGCGGTGAACTTACTTATTAGTTACTAAGCTCTTCAACGCCTTTTGCGTAAACTCCGATAGCAAAAACCTTCCGCTCATTTCTGCCCTTTCTACCAGTAATTTATCCCAATGCTCCGTGCCACTCCACATTACCTTTTTTAATTGTGCCATGGCTTCAGGATTGCTGTGTGCAAGTTTTTCGGCAAGCGATTGGATGGCGGCATCCATCTCAGCGACACTATCAACTACTTCAGCGTAAAGACCTTTTTCTCTCGCCCATTCTGCTGTCTTCCAGACAGTGGGGTTTATAGTTAACGAAGTAAAAGCCGAATTTCCTATTTTTCTTTCTACAGCGGGACCTACTACAAAAGGACCGATTCCAAGTGCAAGTTCACTCAAACGGATGGATGCATCTTTAACGGCAAACGCATAATCCGCTGATGCCGCAAGTCCTACACCTCCTCCTACTGCCTTTCCTTGTATTCGCGCAATGATAAATTTGGGGACATTCCGCATGGCATTAATAACTTCTGCCAACGTGAGGAAAAATTTTTTTCCATCTTCAAAATTTTTGATTGCAATTAAATCATCAAAAGAAGCGCCGCCACAAAACGTTTTGTCTCCTTCGCTTTTTATAATGATTACTTTTACAATTGGATTATTTCCGGCAGAAGTTATTTGATAGGTTAGTTCTCTCAACAATTCACCTGGAAGTGAATTGCTTTTAGGATGAAAAAAAGTAATGGTTGCTACCTCTTGGTGAATATGAGTTTTTACGTTAGACAACATGACTATTACACTCCATCCCTCCTTATAGATCTTGGAAGTCGATCCAACATGGGTAAGAAAATAAATGCTTCGCGCGAAGGAAGCCATAACTTTCCTTCAATAACCGCATCCGTTAAAGAACCGTCGTTTATCCAATCGTTAAAAGTTTTTGGGTTATTTGCCACAATCACAAAATCAGTTTTTTTTGCAACTTTTGGCTCTACTTTCATTTTGTTTTTTTCAATAATAAATGTAAAATCTCCACCTCCGGTTTTTACACCAATCCGGTATTTTTTACCAGCCAGATCTTTTTGTGCCCGTGGACTTTTCAATACTTTGAGCGACATTTCGTTTAGCGATTGAAGTAATTTGACGTAAACCGGTTTCAGATTCTTATTAATTTTTAGTTTTGGAAGTTTTGGATTTTCAAAGTTAAGTTCACTTTCAAAAAGTGGCGCTTTATTCCTTAGTTTTTTAGGAATTTCTTTCATGGGGACCCAGAAAATATCGAGAATGGAACCCTCTCTTTTGTCTTTAAAAACCAATTTCAGTTCAATGCCTTTTACAAAAACACCGGGTCGTGGTATGCCGGTAGTAGTGCGCAACCGTGAAGGGAGAAACGATGCCACTTTTTCCTGCGTGGCAATATCCACATATCCCCTGCAGAAAGGTGCCTGTCCAATAAAGGATTGCGAAGGGAAAATGGTGATAGGAGCAGTTTGAGCTAAAATTCCTTTGTGAGGGAGTACCACTTCTTTCATTTCCGCAAAATTGCAGAAAGGACAATTCCACGTTGCCGCAGATACCATCACTTGTCCGCATTGGGTGCATTTGCTTCCGATAAGCTTTGCATCCCTTAAGGCAAGAAAAAACCGGGAATGTTCCCCATACGTCTGCTGATACAGGGTAGCCATGCTGGAATTGAATTGCAGGTAGGTTTTTCCATCTTTCCCAAGAACTTCAGAAGTTCCTTTGGGAAGATTGAATTCGGGGCGTAATACCATTTCACTCATGATTGTTTTCTGATTTTAAAAAACTATTTTTAAATATTATCTATAAATCATAATGTGGTGACACGGTGAACTGTGTCACTACAACAAATAAAAATTATTCCAGTTCAAACACAACCGCACCGCCAAACACTGCATTAATAGCGCCTGTTCCGTGAACTAATCCGTAACGTATGCTCCGGTTTATCATTTCTCTTCTTAGCGACCATGTAGAAAACATATTAGAACCACCAACGAAATGTCCGCCGAAAATAAGTCCACCGGATGGATTTATTAAAATTTGACCTTTTTTGGGATGTTCATTTTCACCTAATTCCCGGATATCAGCCATGATATGCTTTTCAACTAAATCCCTGGTTTTTCCTATGGGAACAAATCCTAATTCTCCCATGGTTACCATAAATTGCGCAATAAATGCATCATGAAGTTCTACTAATTGAATGTCTTTGGGTGTCACTCCTGCCATTTTGTATGCACGCTCAGCGGCAATCCGGTCTGATTCAATTCTATGTAATGGTTTATAAAGCCCCCCACGTCCGGGATTGTAAGATTCATTCGCGGCACCAACTCCTTTAATCCAGATAATAGGACTTCCGGTTCTTTTACTTATCTCTTTAGCTTTTTCTTCACTGGCAAACAACAAACCTCCCGCACCCTCTGTGTACATGCACACTTCTAATAAACGGAGAAAAGGAGCTATAATCCAACGCGATTCCAATACTTGTTGCTTTGTAACTTTTTCATCCCTGCGTTGCCCGTAAGGATTCCGGTTTCCCTGCCGGCAGAGCATTTCAATAATAGTAGCACGGATTTCAGGGTCTGTGATATCGTTAGGATAATTGTCGTTATATGCCATGCAAACCTGCATATACGAATCGCTGGCAGTGGCACCAAGAGGATATTCAAAAAACGGGTCCCATGATTTTGCAATGGTATCAATAACCATTGGAGTTTGTGTTTTAGAAACGGGGTCAAAGCAGTCAGTTGCTTTTTCTCCTCCAATGCACAGCACCAGATCTGAATAACCTGAAGCCACTTCCATAATGGCGGCACGCATGGCATAAAATCCTGTAGCGCCTCCGGAGGTTACCCTGACCCCGGGTTTATGTGCCATCCCAATAATTCCTGTCAAGGAGCTTTCAGGAATTGCCTGGTGTTCGAAAATATCATTATAAATACCATAAACCACTGAATCCACTTCATCAGTAGTTACTTTGGCATCTTCTAAAGTGGCTTTGGTCGCTTGTTGAAAAAGATTCCAATAAGTGGCTTCCACCCAACGGCTACGGCAATCGGTAATGCCTGCGCCTACTAGTCCTACTCTTCGCATTTTTTATTTAATTATTAAGTGTTTATTGTTAAGTGTTAAATGTTAAATGTTAATTATACTGCAATCGGTATAAAATTCGTGTTCTCAATATGATTGTTATATGGTTATATAGATTTTTGCTGAAATTTGCTCCGTTAACAGAACAATTGCTAATTGTTAATTGCTGAAAGCAAAAAAAATTGAGTGTGCAAATATAATATTTTTTTAAATATTAAAAGTTATCTCCGATTTTTCGCTCAATCTCTTTTAATTCATCCCTGTATCTCGCCGCAGAAAGAAAATCCCAATCTTTGGCGGCTTTTTCCATTTTTTTTCTGGTAGTACCCGCAAGTTTCTTTAATTGATCTTTCGATAAATACGGCAAGAGGGGATCTGCCACCATTTTAATTTCAAAGGGCTCTGCATAGATTTGTTTTGCTGATTTTGATTCCCCTATAGTGGTTTGTTCTAATATGGATTCTTTGGTTTTCAAAATGGACTGAGGAATAATATTATTTTTTTCGTTGTATTGAATCTGAATCATTCGTCTCCGGTTTATTTCATCCGATGCTTTCTGAATGGAACCGGTCAGTTTATCGGCATATAAAATGACTAAACTGTTCAGGTTTCTGGCGGCGCGCCCGGCGGTTTGGATTAACGACGTTTCATTTCGTAAAAATCCTTCTTTATCTGCATCTAATATAGCAACTAAAGAAACTTCGGGTAAATCCAACCCTTCCCGAAGAAGATTTACTCCTATCAAAACATCAAATTCACCCAGCCGTAAGTCCCTTAAAATATCAATCCGGTCGAGTGCTTTGATTTCTGAATGTAAAAACCGGCTACTGATATTTTTTTTATCGAAGTATTTACATAACTCCTCAGCCATTCGCTTGGTAAGTGTAGTTACCAATACCCTTTCTTTTGAGGCAGCGCGTTTCTGAATTTCATTCATCAGGTCATTGATCTGATTCATGCTTGGACGGATATCCACTACCGGCTCCAATAATCCGGTGGGTCTTACAATTTGTTCTACTATGACCCCTTCTGATTTTTCCAATTCATATTTTGCGGGAGTAGCACTTATATATATAGTTTGCGGAACCATGATTTCAAACTCATCAAACCGTAACGGACGATTGTCTAAGGCAGAGGGCAACCGGAATCCATATTCGACTAATGATTGTTTACGGCTCCGATCTCCATGATACATTCCCCGTACTTGTGGAATGGTGGCATGACTTTCATCTACGACCATTAAAAAATCTTCCGGAAAATAATCTAATAAACAGAACGGTCTGTCACCTGGTTTTCGTCTGTCAAAAAAACGGGAATAATTTTCTACACCGGAGCAATATCCTAATTCTTTAAGCATTTCCATGTCGAGGGAAGTGCGTTCAGATAAACGTTTTGCTTCCTGTTCTTTTCCCTGCCGGTATAAATAGTTGACCTGAAGTTCAAGTTCTTTTTTTATATCGCTCATGGCAAGTTCCATAACGTCTTTTCCCGTAATAAATAAACTTTTTGGAAAAAGTGATATTGCGCTTTCACTTTTTATCATTTTACAGGAAACCGGTTCAATGGAAGAAATATGTTCTATTTCATTTCCATTAAAAATAATGCGATAGGCAAAACTTGAGTAAACCGGAAATACATCCAACGTATCTCCTCTGACCCGGAAGGTACCGGGTTGAAAGTCCTTGTCGGACCTTGAAAATAAAATATCTACCAATGCAAACAAAAGTGAATCTCTATCAATGTTGTCTTTTACCTGAATGCGAATAATGTTTTGAGCAAACTCTTCGGGATTTCCAATTCCATAAATACAAGATACAGAAGCGACCACAATAACATCTTTTCGACCAGAAAGGAGTGACGAGGTTGCTCTTAAGCGGAGTTTTTCAATCTCAGCGTTAATGGAAAGATCCTTTTCTATATAGAGGTCAGATACCGGCAAATACGCCTCCGGTTGGTAATAATCATAATAGGATATAAAGTATTCCACTGCATTTTCCGGAAAGAATTGACGGAATTCCCCGAATAGTTGTGCCGCAAGGGTTTTGTTATGAGTTAATATTAATGTTGGTTTTTGAATTTTTTCTATTACATTTGCAATGGTAAATGTTTTACCCGAGCCGGTAACCCCCAGGAGAACCTGAGCGGTCTCTCCTTTTTCTAACCCTTCAACCAATTGATTTATTGCTTTTGGTTGGTCTCCGGCAGGACGAAATGATGATGAAAGTTGGAAGTTCATTTGAATTTGACCCCATAAAATTAGTCATTTGTATTGTTTTTTATAAAAATTTACTATTTTTACAACCTTAATGACCAATTCCTTCGTTTGTGAGGACACAAACAAAGGCGATAAATGACCATTGACCAATGACCAATAAACCCCACATCCCAAATTTTCCTTTTTGGTTTTTTGCTGTGTTATTCATAGCCGGTGCAATCATTCCCGCCTGTCGTCTTGATATTTCCGACCCAATAAAACCCAGCGAGAAGTGGAAACCCAATTACCTGATTCCTCTTGCCGCAGGGACAATGAATATCTTTGACCGCCTTCCCGCAGACCTTATCCAAAAAAATCCCACTGATAAATCTTTAAGGGTTGTATTTGAACAGGAAACACCCATAGGGCAGTTGTCTGATAAAATAACTACACAGAACTTTGAACAAAAGGGCAAATATCAAGCAGATAGCTTTTTATCTTTTCCGGGTACTTTTAAATTTTCAACACCGGTTTCGGACGTTTTAGCTGATAAAATGCCAGGACCCTGCGATATGAATAATCCTATATGCCAATCACCAATAAAACTTTGCCGATGCCCTGGATATAAATTTTTTATACCTCCTTTACCTGCTGATACAATTAATGCCGGTAAACAGGCAATGAAGGATGATTCAACGGGGGAACCATTCATGGATTTTATTATTTTCAAAAAAGGGAACTTTCTGTGGACCGTAGTAAATGGACTTCCTGTAGATCTTGAAAATATGACATTTATTTTATCGGATACATTAAAGGACTCTGCCTTTTTAATTGGTTCCATTCCACTAATTCAAGCAAATTCAACTGCGAATTATAGTTTGAACTTTGAAGATAATCCCAACGGCCAGTTGATTTTAGGTGCTTTTAATGTCAAACTTTCATTTTCTTCTCCTGGTTCAGAAAAAGATCCGGCTGGTGCTGGACCGGAGGATTCTGTTGAAATAGATGAAGACCAAAAGGTTCAATCCACATTTCTCATGTCAAATCTTGCCGCAAAAAGTGGTCGCGCTCTTATTCCGAAAAAACAAACCGCCAATGAGAAAGTACTGGAATTTTCTGCAGAACAAACCGGTGGGATTCGTCTGAAAACGTTGCGTCTGGATGAAGGAACCCTAACCATGTCTATGACGAATAAATTTAAAATGCCCATTACTGCAAACTTTGTTTTTCCTCCCATTAAAGAAATAGGCACCAATGAACCACTTACATTACCGTTCAAATTACCGGCGTATGATCCTTCTAAACCAGATACTGGTCAACAAACAATTACCAATGCCAGAAAACTTAAGGGTTTTATTTTTGATTTCTCCGGCGGTGACAGTTTACCAGGCATTCCCTATAAACAACCTTTTAATAAATTATCCTACAAAGGCGATATTACCATCAATTCAGAAGGAACAAAGATGGTTAATTTTGACATTGTGGACTATGTATCCTTTGAACTGGCATTAGCCGATATGCGCCCTATTTATGCTTCCGGTTATTTCGGAAGTCAAAAACTTCCATTCACTCAGAATGTAGATCTTCCGGATACTACGCTCTTTTCTTCTATTACTGCAGGTTCTTTCGGGTTGGATAGCGTGAGTTTTAATTTTAAATTTGAAAATCCGGTAGGAATGAAAATTGACTTTATCTTAAACCGGCTATCTTCTACAAACGCCAAAACCAATCAGGAAATTGTTTTGAAGGACTTGAGCGGTAAAGATATTGATTCCCTTAATCCATTAACTATTGGAAGTATCCTACCGGCAACAGATGATAATCCCGGAATTTCATTTACTCCTACCAAAAGTGTTTTTGGAATTACTAAATCCAACAGTCAGGGATTGGAAAACATATTAACTAATTTTCCAAAAGCATTGAGCTTTGGTATTATATCTTTTGCAAACCCATACACTGACCTCCAGGATTCCATAAACCAAAGTAATCTGATGAATAATTTTGTATATACAAATTCAGAGCTGAAAGGGAAAATTTCCATGGAATTTCCGTTGGCTATCAGTATGAATGGATTGACCGTTGAAAAAACAATGCCCTTTACATTTGGTAAGGATTCAACCGATAGCGATACAGCAAAATCAATAAGCACTGACAGCTTGTTTTCCGTAGGTAAAACAAATGTAAGCATCGTTGGTAGCGTGATGAGGTTGGGAATCTTTAATCAATTTCCACTTGAAATAAAAGTTAGAATCTTATTAAGGGATAAGGATTCTATTGTGATTGGTTCATTTCTGGCTGACAGTGTGCTGGAAGTTGCTAAAGCAACCCCTGAACTGAATGGTAAAGTGGGTGAAAACCGGAGCAAATGGGGAACAACGTATAATGATTTTATTGCAGATGAAAAACTCGCTGAACGGTTTTCCAAAGCAAAATGGTTGACCACCGCGGCTACCATGACAACGGATACTACCGTAGCACCCTTCGTAAAATTGTATGCTGATTATAAAATTTATATTTCATTGAATGCGGATTTGAAGTTGAATTTTATAAAGAGGTAGGGGGGTAAGATGTTAGATGTTTGATGTTTGATGTTTGATGTTTGATATTTGATTTTAGATGTTTGATATTTGATTTATTTGATTACAATCTATTTAATATCTAACATCCAATATCCAACATCCAATTGCAACATTCAATGATTCATTCACTAAAAATCGTTACTTTCAGTTGTATTCTTACACTTCTCGTAGGTTCGGGAACTTTTGCCCAGGAAACCCAACTGTACCGCAGTGGCACTCTACTCGATGGCATCGAAAACCCGCACGAACATGTTTTCAGAGACGATAAGAAAGGATTTGGTTTTACATTTTCTCCTATGGATCTGAATTTTTCCATGACCACCATGGGACCTAAAAGCGTGAGAATGACCAATTTTCTTTTTGGAGATGATATTGATTACGATCTATCCAGTTATCCTATAAGTGATAAAATGAATTACATGAATTTTAAATTCAGAACGGATATACTTGCCATGCGATTCAGAGTGCAGAAAAAAACAAATATGGAATTTACGTATGCCATTCAATTATTTAACGATAACCAACTTTCTGTTTCCGATAATTTTGTTAACCTTGCCTTGATGGGAAATGCCCCGTATGTAAATCAAACCATGAATGCTTTTGCCAATGGATTTAATTATACGAACACCTATGCGAGGTTTACTTATGGTCTTCGAAGGTCTTTTCTTGAAGGAAACAAATTATCAGTGGGCGTGAATTATCATCGTTATTACGGACTTCTTTTCCTGGGAAATGAGATCGATAATTCTAACTTCATAACCTATCCGGTTGACTCCACGCATGCGTATTTTCATGGTACTTTTTATACCATTGCAAACTACCAGGATTCCATTTATCAGAAAGTGATTAACAAACCTTACTACTATCATGGTGAAGTGAATAATCATGATACTACTAATCAGATGTCAGATGGGTTGACTACGGTTGCTACTCAAACTGTAAAAACAATTTTGCTTACAAATATTGGAAAGAGTGGTGGAAGAGGATTTTCTATCGGCGCATCGTACAACATTAACGATAAATTGAGTGTCTCCGGTGCTATTAAAGATGTCGGTAAAATTACCTGGAGCGAAAAAAGTGTACGGTATGTTTATGAAATGGACAGTACCTACATCGGATTGGTAAACATTATTTATGATACTTCTGCCAGTTTTGAACCGTTGGTGAATGTTAAAAACTTTCCTACAGCAGGTAATCCCGCGAAATGGCGCTGGATTGACAGCTTTTTAATGTCCTATGTAATTGATACCATTCAAGGGGAATTTAAAACAAATTTACCTACAGCTTACGAATTAGGAGTTGGTTATATCTGGTTGCCGTGGTATTCAACCTATTTGCATATTCAGAAATATCATTATTACCCAAATTACCAATTTACCATCATCAATCGTTTCAAAGCATGGAGAAGCGTTCATTTCAACATCAACATGGGTGTTGGAACTTATACACATTATACCTTAGGCGCCCAAATGATGATTAGTAGCAAAAGCATTGATTATTTCATCGGTTCGGAACAAATCGGAAACGGATTTTTAAAATTTACCCAATTAGGATTTGATTTCCACATGGGTTTCGCCTGGAAATTGTAGATATATCGCATGTAGAGACACGGTGCACCGTGTCTCCACTATCCCATAAACTGTCCGCCATTCGCCGAAATATTCGAACCTGTAATAAATGAGGATTCTTCCGAAACAAGAAAAGAAACTACTCGTGCAATTTCTTCCGGATTTCCCAATCTTCCTATAGGTATCTGCGAAATGATTTGATTTCTTATTTCCTCTCTTACAGCCATCACCATAGAAGTGCCAATATATCCAGGTGAAATCGTATTTACAGTTATTCCCTTTTTAGCTACTTCCGCGGCAAGTGCCATCGTAAATCCATGCATTCCTGCTTTAGCCGCAGAATAATTTGTCTGACCAAATTGACCTTTCTGACCATTTATAGATGAAATGTTTATTATTCTTCCCCAGCCCTGTGCAATCATTCCTTCAATAACAAGGCGAGTACAATTATAAACACTGTGAAGATTGGTATTGATTACTTCGTACCATTGTTGTGGCTTCATTTTGTATAAAGGAGCATCTCTGGTTATTCCGGCATTATTAACAAGAATATTTACTACACCCATTTCGTCCTGAATTTGTTTAATCATAGTAGATGTTGACCGGAAATCACTCACATCCCCTTCAACAATTTTTACATCAATGCCAAGCCGTAAATGATTTTGTCTCCAGTTTTTTGCTTGTTCGCGCCATTTGATAGCACGGGTAAAGTCACGGTAATTGGCAATGACAACGCATCCGTCTTTATATAACCGCTCACAAATTGCAGTACCAATACCACCTATGCCTCCGGTTATAAGCGCTATTTTTTTTATGGGTTCCATGTTCAATCGTAAATCTAAAATTGTAAATTTCCTATCGCTCTATCCCTTCCCGCACATACCTCCCCGGCGCTTTTTCAATAATTTTATAAACTTTTCTTTTAATCCATGCATCCGAAATATTTTTCTTCCCGGATTTTTTCTTCAGCCATTTTACCCAATAGGACCACCAGCTACCTTCTTCTCTTTTGGCTGTTTTTAACCAGATTTCCGAATCCGGATTCAATTTTCCTCCGCTGAAAAATCCATATTTCTTTTTGACCGGAGGATTAACTATCCCCATGACATGCCCCGATTCACCTAAAATAAATTCCTTTTCAGATGCTCTGGTTGAAAAAAGTTCAAGGGTTTTATAAGTTGTTTTCCATGGAGAAATATGGTCTTCCTTTGTGCCAATTACAAAACAGGATATTTTCACCTGCGATAAATCAATAGCAGTGTTGCAAAGTTTCAATGCATTTTTCTTTACCAACTTATTTTCCAACACCATGTTTCTTAAATAACTCAAATACATTTTTGACGAAAGATTTGTGTTATCATTTGTCCAGTATAGTATGGCAAAAGGTGCTGGTTTTTTTCCAAGCAAATAATTGTTTACAACAAACGACCAGATTAAATCATTAGAGCGCACCATGTTAAAAGCATCTGCCATTCTCCTTCCATCCATAAACATTTTGCCGGTTAATTCATTTTCAAGTTTTGTTACTAACTTTTCATCAATGACAGCTCCGAGAGCTCCGATGTCTGAAAAATCAATCATAGATGCCATAAAAGTGGCTGAGTGTATCAAAGACCTTTTGCGTTTTGCAAGAATAGCCAACGTGATACCTAATAAAGTGCCACCAATGCAATATCCCAATGTGTTCACTTTCTTAGCCATGGTAAGTTTCAAGATATGTTCAACGGCTGAAACTATACCTAATTCCACATAATCGTCGAAAGAAAAGTTTTTTGTATGGGAACCCGGATTTTTCCAGGAAATTAAGAAGACACTGATATTTTGTTCCGTAAGATACTTCACCAATGAATTATCTTCCTGTAAATCCAGAATGTAATATTTATTTATCCACGGTGGTATGATTAAAAGAGGAATTTCGTATGTTGTAGAGGCGGATTTCTGACCCGTCCTTGTAGAGACGGGTTTCAAACCCTTCTCTACGACTACCGGTGATGTATAATGAATCAATTGAATTAAATCATTTTCATAAACAACATTACCTGGGGTTCCTGCAATATTTTTACCCAATTCAAAAGCAGAATTGTCTGTCTGACTAATTCTTCCATGCTTTAAGTCATTAAAATAATTTTCAAATCCTGCCATCAAACTTTTTCCTCCGCTGGAAATTGCTTTGTTTAATGCTTCAGGGTTTGTAAATAAAAAATTCGAGGGAGAAAAAAAATCTAAATATTGTTGTGTATAAAAAAGGAGCCGTTTTTTTGTGTTTGGCTCCATTTCAACGGATGTTATGATTTCGTTAAACAAACGGGAAATCATAAGATAATTTTGCTTCAGATAATCAAAAAAGTAGGGTTCTTTTTCCCAGTCAGGAGATGAAAAACGTTTATCACCATTCACAGGGGTAATGACAGGTGTATAATCATTCCCCTTCCGGTGAAGGGTTAACTGTTTCCATAATTCTATTTGTTGTTGGAGAAAAGTAAGGTAGATTTCAAAGATTTTCAGACGCTCGTTCTCAGGTGCAAAAGCGGAATTTGTAAATTTTTGAAAATCTTCGGCAACGGATTTTCCCGATTCCATCATATCGGGAAGATTCTCCATGAACATCTTTGCAAATTTTTGTCCGGCTGTGGTTATGTCTTTCCAAGCCCCTTCAAAATCTGACTTGGGTGTGTCTTGCATTGATTAGGAATTTTATTAATACAAAATAGCTTACGTATTACAACTGTATTACAACCGTATTACAAAGGTAACCGTGAGGGTTATCCCTACTTCTCCTCCTTCCACCATTCATTCAACCAGTTGCGGTATATATCCATGTTCTTGCTTTGTACTTTCGACATTACCTTTACCTGATTGTTAATGCCATCCACAAATTTTTTATTGAAGTTCAGGGCAAGATTTGAATGTTTGTTGTACGAATCAATCACTTTCTTCATGTTTTCAGAAGAAAGTTTAACCGATGCTTCAAAATTTTCCTGAATCAAAGCGATTAATTTTTCATAATCAGGTTCTTTGCTCAGAGCTAATTCACGAATGGTTTCAATATATTTTTTCGTGAACTCAATATTTAGTTGGGTTCTTTTTGAATGAGAATCAATGATGGAATCAATAATCTCTTCGGAAAGCACAATGGCGCCACCGAAAGTTTTTTTAATTGAATCCAATACAGAAGAATCAATTTCCTCTGTGTTCATTTGATGTTTCATCATATCAACCAGCTCTTTATTGGAAGTAAGTGCTGTATCCACCTGTTTGGAATAATTTTCTATAACCCCTTTGATGGCTTCTTTTGACTTTTCAAAACCTTTCTCAAGATTCTTTTTAAGCTCGTCTACTTGTTCATTTATGTCTTTTTTCATTTTGATTTTATATTAAGACCTCACCCCAGCCCCTCTCCAAATGGAGAGGAGTGAGAGATTGGTTGTATTATTAAATTAATTAACTGATTCTGTTGCCTTCTTTTTAAGAGGCGAATTGTATTTTGGCTGTGTAATGGAATCCTCAACCGCTCTTGAAATGGCTGAGGGTGCATTGACCGTTGCATTTTTCTCAAAATCAGTGCTAAAATTTTGCCAGAAGGCAAAAACTTCTGTTAAAAGAATATCAAAATTTTTAGTAATTTCAGCGTAGAGTTTAGTCCAGGTTTCTTGCGTGAAATTATTTTGGGAAATAAGTTTTTCGTTGAAGGTTGTTAATTGCTGAGTCACCTGAGTAAAAGCATTCTTTAAACCGGTGTTGAATTTTTCAGTTAATTCCTTCATATCAAAAGGTATCCCTTTCAGTTGTTTACTGGTAATTTCAAAATATTCGGTATTAAATTTCCAGATAAGCTCCGTTTGATTCCGGAATGTTTTCATTGTGTTCTCAAAAATCTCTTTTCCCTGTGCCGACCAGATTTCAAAATTTTTCCCGGATTGGCTATAATCCGATAATTGTGTTAAAATATCTTTTGAAATGGTAAAGGTCTTGCTCAGATTTTCCATGAAAAGGTTGAGATTGCTTTTGAATAAGTCAAATGGAGTACCTGATTCCATATTGCCTTTACTCAGATTGAGCATCGTATCCAGATATTTTTTATAAATATCCATGGTAAGACCGAATTGTTTGGTATAGGTATCTAAAAATGATGCATTCAAATTCTGATACCATTGATTGGCGCTTTCCACATTCTTCCTGAATGTTTCAGCAGATTCAAAAATAGTTTTGTTTTCCATTTTAGTAGGAATAATAGATTAAATTGTTAAATTGATTGAATAAAAAAACAGGTGGGAAAGGCAAAACACGCAACTTCGCTCAACTGCGCCGCAAAGGTAGTAAAAATTAGTAATTAAGCAATATGATAAAAATCAGATTTTCCGGTAAATTAAGTTTTTATAGTTAAAAAAAAGTACTTTTGCGTTTTTTCAATGGAAAAAATACTGATCATTGACTTTGGTTCCCAATATACCCAACTGATAGCCAGACGTATCAGAGAATTAAATGTGTATTGTGAGATTCACCCTTTTCATAAAAATCCTAAACCCGATATTTTTACAAAAGGAATAATTCTGTCAGGAAGCCCTTTTTCGGTAAATGCTCGTAGAGCGCCTGTTTGTAACACAAATAAACTAAGGAAAAAAATACCCTTACTGGGAGTTTGTTACGGCGCCCAGCTTCTAGCAAAACAGAATGGAGGGAATGTGGCAACATCCGCTAAACGTGAATACGGTAGAGCTGAGTTAAAAATAAAAGAAAAAATTTGTCCCCTTTTTAAGGATATACACGAAGACACACAGGTTTGGATGTCTCATGGGGATAGCATACTAAAGTTACCTGAGAATTCAAAATGTATTGCTGAGACACCTTCCGTAAAGAATGCCGCATTTCAATATAATAATGAATTAACTTTTGGCATTCAATTTCATCCGGAAGTAACCCATACTATTGAAGGGAAAACGCTGTTGAAAAATTTTGTTCTTGATATATGTAAATGCAGTCAGGATTGGACTCCCAAACAATTTATTACTTCTACTATTGAAAGTATAAAGCAAACTGTAACTAATGAAAAAGTAGTGTTGGGATTATCGGGAGGAGTTGATTCAACCGTAGCGGCAGTTTTGTTAGATAAAGCCATTGGAAAAAATCTTCAATGTATTTTTGTTGACAACGGTTTGTTGAGAAAAAATGAATTTGAATCGGTTTGCAATACCTATAGAGAAATGAATTTGAATGTGCTTGGAATTAAAGCGGAAAAGAGATTTCTATCTGCACTAAAGGGAATTTCCGAACCGGAACAGAAGAGAAAAATAATTGGAAAAACCTTTATAGAAGTTTTTGAGAAAAATGCAAAAAAAATTAAAAATGTAAAGTGGTTGGCGCAGGGAACTATCTATCCCGATGTCATTGAGTCCGTTTCTGTTTACGGACCCTCCGCTACCATAAAGTCGCATCATAATGTTGGTGGACTTCCCGAACGTATGAATCTTCAACTATTAGAACCTTTAAACCGTCTTTTTAAAGATGAAGTAAGAAGAGTGGGTGTGGCATTGAATATTAAAGATAAAATCTTACAACGTCATCCTTTTCCAGGTCCTGGGCTGGCAGTACGAATCTTAGGTGAAGTTACGAATGAACGAATCAGAATACTTCAGGAGTCAGATGATATTTTTATTTCAGGTCTTAATGAACGAAACTTGTATAATGAAGTATGGCAAGCGGGTGCTGTTTTTTTGCCTGTCCGTTCAGTAGGAGTTATGGGAGACGAGCGAACTTACGAAAATGTAATTTGTCTGAGAGCAGTAAACAGCGAAGATGGAATGACCGCTGACTGGTGTAAATTGCCCTACGATTTTCTGGGAGAAATTTCAAATAAAATTATTAATCAGGTGAAAGGGATAAATAGAGTGGTTTACGATATAAGTTCAAAACCGCCCGCTACGATTGAGTGGGAATAAAAAAAATTTACAAACCAACAACGCAACCATGAATCAATGAAGCAATCAATCGTCTATATAATCCTTCTCATTTTCATTTCTATCCCTGTCTTCTCGCAGAAAAAAGACAAGAAATATTGGGAAGAGGAGTATATGAAAGGGAAAACATTGTTTGAAAAAAACGATTTCAAAGGAGCCATGGAACAGTTGAAGCCGGCCGCTCTTACAACGGAAGGAAATCCTTTTGCACCATACTCCAGCTATTACTATGCTTTATCAGCATTCCGGTTAGAGAAATACGACCCGGCTTTACTTATGCTGATTAATCTACGAAAAAATTTTCCGGGTTGGAATAAAATTTCAGATGTATATTATCTTCTTGCTAATATTTCATTTATAAAAGGAAATCTATCGCAGGCAATTTCATATCTCGACGGTGTGTATGATGAAAAATTAAAAAATGATAAGGAAAACATGAAATTGCATTATCTGCGCTCTTATGCAAAAAAAGAAATCCTTGTAGAACTCACTAAAGCATTTCAGTATGATGCTGTTATTGCTGAAGTGTTAGCTCAGACACTTGCTGAAAGTGAATTTTCTGAAGCAAATCTTAACCTAATCGAACAACTTATGAAAAGGTTTGATTCAGAGAAAATAAAAGAGTGTCACCGCCTTCTGTCGAACAGCCGGTTTATGCTGAAGGAGTCATATAATATCGGTATATTACTTCCTTTCTATCTCGACACAAAAAATCCTTCCGAAGTGGAATCACGAAGGGCACAAATGGCTTTTGATATGATACGGGGCATCAAAGCGGGTGTGGACACGCTGAATAAACTCGGATTGAAAATAAATATTTTTGCGTATGATGTGACATTGGATACTCTCAGGTTAAAGGAATTGCTTGCCAAACCGGAATTTAAAAAAATGGATCTTTTGATTGGACCCGTATTCAATGCATCGAGCAGGATAGTCGCTCGTTTTTCAAAGCAGAATGAAGTGACCATGATAAATCCCTTATCGCCTAACGATGAATTGTTAAAAGATAATGATTATGCTTTTCTGGTAAAACCATCCATTTCCATGCAGGCGAAAAAAATGGCGGAATATGCTTACGAACATTTTGTCCCACGAAAAGCGGTTATTCTTTTCAGCAGTTCCGATATTGATAAAAGTTTTGCTACGGCTTACAAAGAAGAATATGAACGGTTAGCCGGTGAGGTATCCGTTTTTAAGGAAATTACCAAAACCGACATGGACAATGTTGCCACTATTATCAATAGCTTCCCGCTTTCCGGTGTCGGTCATATCTATGTACCAAGTTCCGAAGAAAGAATTATCGCCAATTTACTTAGTATTCTTGATGTATTAAGAATAAAAATTCCAATCGTGGGTATTTCTGACTGGTTAAATTTTGAGACAATTTCATTTGAACAAATGGAAAAAAATCTCATACATTTTGTAAACGCCGATATTATTGATTACAACAACCCGGAATGTATCAATTTCAGAAAAAATTTTATTAACCGTTACAATACCGTTCCTTCCTTATATGCATTTCAGGGGTATGATGTCCTCCTGTTTTTTGGAATTGTTTTAAAAAATTTTGGCACAAATTTTCACGAAAAAATCCACACCCTTCCCTTATCCAAAGGGTTGCAATTACAATTTGACTATCACATGAATAACGATAATATGCGGGTTATTATTTATGGATTTCAGGAAAGTCAGTTAAAACCACTGAACGTGGAATGAAAAAATTATTTTTATCCTTGAATAACAAACTTTTTAAACGAGCAATAGGGTATATCCCCGGAGGAGTGAACTCTCCCGTTCGTGCTTTTAAAGCAGTGGGTGGCACTCCTGTTTTTATTAAATCAGCCAAAGGGGCATTTCTATACGACCATGAAGGGAAATCGTATATTGACCTTATCAATTCCTGGGGTCCCATGATCTTAGGTCATGCCCACCCCAGCGTAGTCAAAGCCATAAAATCTGCTGTAGATAAATCTTTTTCTTTTGGTACTCCTACCGAAGGCGAGGTTCAACTGGCGGAGTTGATATGCGAAATGGTGCCATCCATTGAGAAAGTGCGTTTGGTTAATTCCGGAACCGAAGCATGCATGTCCGCTATCCGGCTTGCCAGAGCATTTACAGGAAAAAATAAAATTATAAAATTTGAAGGATGTTATCATGGTCATGCCGATTCTTTTTTAGTTTCTGCCGGCAGTGGAGCATTGACACAAGGCGTTCCAGACAGCCCTGGCGTAACGTCCTCTGTAGTTAGTGACACTTTAGTGGCACGTTATAATAATCTGAAAAGTGTCAATCAATTAGTAGAGAAAGAAAGAGGTCAATTAGCGGCAATCATCGTGGAACCGGTGGCTGGTAACATGGGGGTTGTATTGCCGGAGAAGGGTTTTTTAGAGGGTCTCCGGAAAATTTGTGACTGTGAAAAAATAATTTTGATTTTTGATGAAGTGATGACGGGCTTTCGTTTGGCTGAAGGGGGTGTTCAATCATTGGTTGGTATAAAACCGGATTTAACTACGCTGGGAAAGATTATCGGAGGTGGAATGCCGGTGGGTGCTTATGGTGGAAAAGCTGAGTTGATGAACCTGATATCTCCGGCTGGTCCTGTGTATCAGGCGGGAACCCTGAGCGGAAATCCTATAACTGTAGCGGCTGGGTTAGCCACGTTAAACTATTTAAAAAAGCATCCTGAAATTTATGGCAAGCTGAATGAAACCACAAAAAAGATAACCCTTGCCTTGGAAAGAATTTTCAGTATGAATGGAATTTCTGTTACGATTAATAGCATAGGATCCATGTTTACAGTTTTTTTCAATAAAAACGCAGTGACAGATCTTTATTCAGCAAAACAGTCAGATACAAAACTTTTTAGCAACTATTTTCATTTACTCCTTTCAAAAGGAATTCACATTGCTCCTTCTTGTTTCGAAAGCTTGTTTGTATCCATGGCAATAACGGAAAACATATCTAAAAAAATTATAGGTATTCATGAAGAGATTGTACCTGAATTACGGTAATGCTCACCCCCTTGGGAACTGAGCCATCTCATTAAATCACCTGACCACCCTCATTCTATCTTTTACCAACTTCATTTATTTTTGGAATTTGTATATTTACTAATCTGGTAACAATTCTGTCCAAGATGAAAAAATACAATTAAGCCACAGATTACACGGATTAATGTTACAAAAAATCTTAAAACAATTTTTAATCAGTGTAATCAGTGGCAAAAAAAATAACCGATTGATCAGTTACAAAAATTATAATATCTATGCAAAGTATTTTGGTAGGAATTGATTTTCATGCTTCTTCAATAAATGCGGCACATTATGCGGTGAATCTGGCAAAACTGTTCAATGCAAAAATAATTCTCTTTCACGCTTACATTATTCCGGTATCACTTTCCGATTTTCCGGTTCCTTTGTTGGAAGAAAATGACATTGAAGTTGAACTAACTACCCGATTAAAACAATTATCGGATGATTTAAAACGCGTAAATTATTATACAGGAGACATTGTGAGCGCCTGTCGTCCAGGCAATGTTCCTGAAACGTTAGATTATTTATGCCGTGAATACGAAGTGGGGTTAATTGTGGTAGGATTAAAGAAAAAACATAATTGGCTTGAACGTATCGGAGGCAGTACTGTATATAGAATATTAGATAATATCATGGTACCGGTCATCACAGTTCCTGAACATCAAAACTTTAAATTCTGCCAAAAGAGAAATGCAGTATAAGGGCAGTTCTAAAAATTCAATCTTTTTATTTTCCTCCCTCTTTATCTCCCTCCAAAGGGAGACATTTGGCTGAATTTTTAGAACTGCCCATAAAAATTAAAAACCTTGCCGGGCAAGACGCTGAACTTTTTCACGACTCAGCATTTTTATTTTTCCACTTTGAATATCAATCAATTTTTCATCCTTAAATTCCGATAAAGTTCTGATAAGGGTTTCAATAGCCGTGCCGGCTACTGAGGCAAAGTCCTCCCTTGAGAATTGCAACCCATCCTTGGTTTGTAACTCATTTTCGTACCGGTCAAAAATCATCAGTAACGCTTCAGCCACTCTCTGTCTTACTGAATTATAGGCAAGCTGTAATAAACGTTCTTCTTTTTCCTTTACATTTTTAGAAAGAATTTTTATAAATGTATTCGAGACCTCATGCGAAGAAGATATCAGTTTTAGAAAATCCTCTTTGGGTATTACTAATAATTCACTTTCAGTTAGTGTTTCTGAAGTTTCAATGTAGGCAGTATTTTCCAATAAGGAAACATAACCGAGAAAATCCCCTTCCTTAAAAAGTCCTGTAATGTATTCTTTAGCAAATTCATTGGTCTTGTATGTTTTTACATTCCCTTTATTTAAAAAGTATAGTGCATAAGGATAATGTCCTTCGGTGTAAACATTTTGTTTCTTTTTAAAATGAACTACCTTAATTCCGTCTGAAAGCTCCAGCATTTTTTCAACGCTTCTCGCTTTTTTTAAGAATTCCTGAAATCCGCTTATATCGTTTTTATATTCTACTCTTAATTTCTCACTCTTTTTCAGGCGTATTTCAACCGCATTCAATAAATCAGTTTCATCAAATGGCTTCGTAATATAATCATCAGCGCCCAGGTTCATTCCCTTACGGTAATCACTTTTTTCAGTTTTTGCAGTCAGAAAAATAAATGGAATGGTGGATGTATCGGCGCTTTTGCTCAGAATATGAAGTACTCCATACCCATCCAGCTCGGGCATCATGATATCACAGATTATCAGATCGGGGGTCTTTTGCAACGCCAGATCCACACCGGTTTTACCGTTTTCTGCTTTATGTACTTTATATCCGGCAAGTTCAAGTATTTCAGCCGTATTTTCCCTGACATCAGGGTTGTCTTCAATTAATAATATTGTTTTCATGTTGTTTTGTTTTAATTATTGTTCAGTCCAAGATAAAAAAATACAATTTAGCCACGGATTACACGGATTAATGTTATAAAAAAATCTTAATACCATTTTTAATCTGTGTAATCCGTGGCTAAAAATTTTTTTCTTATTCAATTTATGGTTAATTGCGCGAGTACTGAACAGTAACTAATTATTACAAATTTTCAGTTGCCAAAGGAATCTTTACTGAAAAAACAGAACCTTTGTTTAATTCACTTTTAAAATCAATGGTCCCACCCATCAAGTCAATATGTTTTTTTACAATATTCAGCCCCAACCCTGTTCCTTGAATATTAATTACGTTTTTAGCTCTGAAAAAACGTGTAAAAAGATGGGGTAAATCTTCTATTGGAATACCAATGCCGCGGTCTTCTACTTTTATCTGCAATTCCTTCTCAGTAAGATGAGTCGAGAATTTAATCTGTGTTAAGGGGTAAGAGTATTTAATGGCATTTGACAAAAGATTAATAATAATGTTTTTCAGAAACTGAGGGTCAAGGAGAACTTGCTCCGTTGAACCGGAGTGTAAATGTACAATTTTCTGACCTTCTTTTACCAACACCCTGACTTCTTCTAATATTTTTTCAACAAAAATCCTGAATTCTATCTGTCTGGGAGATAAAAGGATAGCACCCTCTTCCATTTTGCTCAAAGATAGAAAATCATTCAGAATGTCCGTCATATTCTGAACAGATGAACGGATTCTCTGGGTATGACGAATCACTTTTTCTTTATCGTTATCCTGGTTGTAGCGGTCAATTAATTGTGCGGAAGAGAGTATGGTGCTTAGCGGAGTTCTGAATTCATGCGATGCCATGGTGACAAACCTGGATTTCAATTCATTCAATTCCTTTTCTTTTTCCAGAGCATGACTGATTTCGTCTTTGGCTTTTTCCAGCTCTTTAATAGCCAGGTCCAGTTCTTCAGTTCTTTTATTTACCCGTGCTTCCAATTCCTGATTGAGCGTGCTTATTTCTTTCAGATTACCGGATTGTCGCAAACTATATCTTATAGAACGTTCTAACTGGTCAGGGGTGACATTTCCTTTTATAAGATAATCGGAAGCGCCTGCTTTCATTGCCATTTCATCTATTTCTCTAAAACCTTGTCCTGTCAATAAAATACAAGTTATCCATGGCTTAATTTTCTTAATACGTTCAATAAATTCCAAGCCAGTTTGTTTTCCCAATTGATAATCAACCAGACAAACATCAAAATCAACGGATTTTAGTTTGGTAACACCCTCTTCAAAATCAGAAACACATTCCAATAAATATTTCTGATACGGTATTTTTTTTAGGGTGGTCCGGGTGATGATATGGTCTTCCACATCATCGTCCACTAAAAGTATTTTTATGGGTGAATCCACTGCGTTTTATAAAAAAGACGTTTTCTTAGGTAAAGATACGGCGCACCGTGTCTTTACAAACGAAAGCGTGTTATATTTCTTTAATTATTAGGTAATTCCACAATTTCGAACCAATATTTACTCACAGAACGCATCACTTGTACCAACGATTCAAAAGAAACCGGCTTGGTAATATATGAGTTAACTCCTAATTTATATGTTTTTAAAATATCTTCCTCCGCTTTTGAGGTAGTTAAAGCAATGATGGGTATTACGGATAAACGTGTGTCTGATTTAATTTCTTTTAATGCTTCTCTCCCATCTTTTTTTGGCATATTCAGATCCAATAAAATGATTCCCGGAAATGGAAATTTTTCTTTATCCTTAAATTGATTTTTGTTGTGAAGGTAATCCAGCAACTCTTCCCCATTCTCAACAAAATGCAGGCAACCGGGAAATAATCGGTTTTCAAGCAACGCTTTTTTGGCTAGCATACGATCTTCCGGATCGTCATCAGCTATTAAAATGGTTACGATTTTGGGTTTCATATTATTCTAAAAGAAAATGGGTATTGGGTATAAGGGTATAGGGTATAAGGAAATATTGAAGTTCTACTTTTCTTTAACCCCATACCCTGATAACTCTATTAACCTCTCTATACCTCTTACCTTATACCCCTATACCTTTATACCCCTATACCCCTTTTCACTGCCTTACAGGAAGTTCAATTATAAATTCCGCTCCTTTGCCGGGTTCACCTTTGGCGATTATCGTACCTGAGTGTCGTGTAACTATCTTTTTACAAACTGCCAGACCGATACCCGACCCCTCGGCATGTGTATTTTCTAAACGCTGGAACAAATTAAATATTTTTTCTGCATATTTTTCTTCAAACCCTTTTCCATTATCTGAAAAACTTAATTCTATAATTGGTCTTATACTATTTTTTGAAAGAATTTCATTTGAATGGACTTTAATCTGAATTATTGGAGCTAAAGTGTCTTTTTTAAACTTTATGGAATTTGTCAATAAGTTTTGAAATAATTGCCTCATTTGCAAGGGAGATGCTTCTATTTCAGGGAGTACTTCGGACTCAATCACAGCATTTGTCTTGTTGATAGAAATTTCCAAGTCAATTAAAACATCCTTTAGTGTCTGATTCAGATCAACTTTGGTGAATGGCTCCGGAGCAGAAGTAATGCGGGAAAAGGAAAGTAAATCGTTAATTAATTTTTGCATTCTTCCGGCGGCATTCTGAATCCGGTTAAAATAATCTTTGCCTTCCTGACTCAGCGTAGCAGATTCTTCGCTTAAAATCAAACCCCCAAATGCCTGAATTTTCCTCAGGGGTTCCTGTAAATCATGTGATGCTACGTACGCAAATTGTTCGAGGTCCACATTCGATCTTTTTAATTGAAGAGCAAAATTTTCAAGTTCCTGATTGGCTTTAACTAATGCTTCTTCCGCTAATTTTCTTCTTGTAATATCGAGCACAAAACTTGTAATAAGAATGCCATCTTTCTTTTTTACAAAACTTAAGCTGATTTCAACCGGAAACTCTGAGCCGTCTTTTTTCCGTGCATGTAATTCCATTCCTTGTCCCATGATCCGTGTTTTCGGAGCTTGATTGTATTGATTTCTCAACGTGGAATGATTCTTAGAAAACCGCTCGGGTACCAATGAATCAATGGATAATCGTTGCATTTCATCCTCGCTATACCCAAATAATTCCTGAGCACGTTTGCTCGATAAAATTATTTCTCCCCTTTCATCGGAGACAATGATTGCCTCAGAGGCAGAATTAAACAACGCATTGAATTTTAATTCACTTTCCCGTAAGGAAATGTCAACACTTTTTAACCGGATGGAATAAAATGCAGAAAACCATACACTAATTAACGATAATATACGATTGGCAACTACGGTAGAAAATCCTAAAAACTCTTGTTTGGGTGACCATAACATTCCAAAAAATATCAGCACAGTAGTGATAATAGAAATTAACAAGGTAGAAAACCTGCCGCTCAACCAACTGGATAATAACACACAGAATACATAGAGTATTCCTATGGCTATACCCAAAGGAGTAAGCAGGTCAATTGCAAAAATAAGTGCGGAGAGTATGACTACGAGCCACCAAACCTGTGTTTCTGCAAACGGTAATTTTTTGTCCTTGTGCTTCAAACGGATGATTTGCCGCATAAAGGTATGAAAGATTTAAGAAATAAGGTTAAAGGATAAAGGTTAAAGGTTAAAGGTTAAAGAAAAAAGAAGAAAGAAAATAGAATATAGAAAATAGAAAATATCATAAAACAAACATCAAAACCTCTCCATCAAAAATACGAAGAGCAGTGCAAAGATAAATATAATTGGTAGAGAAATGGTGAGAATGAAATTTATCCGGTCGTGTTTCAAATGCATAAAATAAGCCGCAATAAGGAATACTTTTAGCAAGGTAAAAAGAAGGTAAACTGTTGTAAGCAATGTTTTAGATAAAGGGATGTAAGCCATTCCAATTTCAATTAAAGTTATAACCAATAACCAGGTGAAAATGATTAAAAATTTTCGGGTAGAGGGAAGTATGGCGTTTTGCATGGAAAAAAAATAATTTTTATTACTGTTCTTATATTAAATAAAAAAATGTAAAAACAAATACCCAGACCACATCCACAAAGTGCCAGTATAATCCGATTTTCTCTACCATCAGATAATGCCCCCGCACATCATAAACACCCCTTGACACGTTGATTAATAAAATTACAAGTAAAACAATTCCGCTAAATACATGCAATCCGTGAAAACCGGTGATAAGGAAAAAAAATGCTGAAAAAGAGGAGGTTCCCCATGGATTAGAAGTTAAACGTGCTCCCTGATGGATCATGTGTGACCATTCCCATGCCTGACTTCCCAGAAAGACAATTCCTCCGGCAATCGTAAAAATTAAATACCGGATAACTTTATTTTTATCCATCCTGAAACCGTGGTCAACTGCCATTGCCATGGTTAAACTGCTGATAATTAAAATAAATGTCATGGTACCTACAAATAAAAGGGGGAATGGCTTTTCTGTAAATGGAAAGGAAGAAAAAACTTTTTCTGCTACGGGCCAATCAGTGGCATTAAACCTGAAACCAACTAACGAAATTAACAATGTGCCAAATGTAAACAGGTCGGTAATTAGCAAGAACCACATCATGATCTTACCATATTCTAACTGAAACGGTCCGTGAATTTGTGGCGTTGATTCTAAAGTGTTTGTAAAGTACTGATCAGGAGTTTGTGTGTTCATGATAAAATTAATAATAGAAATAAAAACAAATACAACCATAAGACGGTTAGAAAGTGCCACAACAGGCGAAAATTTCCAAATAGCATTAGCGAATGTGATGCTGTCTTGTGTAACCGGAAAAATACCCATATTCCATAAACAATGGCAACCGTTAAGTGAATCCCGTGGGTGAATGTCAAAAGATATAAATAGGAATAACTAATATCACTGGAAATATGTATTCCCTGCTGATAAAGTTTAATGAAAGCTAATAGTTGTAATAGTAAAAACACAAATCCAAAAATCAAGGATAATTTTGACTCCCGAATGAATATTGCCATTTTCCCGGTTTTAAGTTGGAAATAATTTCTTTCCAGAATCAAACTACTTAAGATAATTGTGCAGGTAGAAATCCACATCAAAGCGGGAATAGAAAATGTAATCATTTTACCATTACCTAAACTTACAATGACACTACTCGTCAAGCCGGCAAAAAGCATGACTATACTTATCATCAGCCACAAAATCAACTGACGGGAAGGTGAGAAGGTGATTTGGCTGGTGGTTGACTTGCTATTATTGTTTTCCATTTTTTTTACGAAAACAAATCAGGTTAAAAAAACATATAACACTAAACAAAAAATAAAAAATGTAAAAGTTTGAGCGCATTACATAAACGAGCACAAAATTTTGAATAGTGAAATTTCGTTAGTAATTTATTGTTAAGTGTTATATGTTATTTATTAATTTTTCTCTATGTAACTTAGTGTTCTCTGTGCCTCTGTGGTGAGTAGTAACATTTTTTTATATTCCATTTAACTTTCAACCTCTTACCTCTTCCTCCACATCCTGCGGACTATAATCCTTCAATACCCCCGGTTTGCTGTATTCATAAGGTCCTCTGAAAACCGCTGGCAATTTCCCATTCCAGTTTCCATGACCAGGATTGTCTAATGTCCATTCCAACGTATTGGATTCCCAGGGATTGATCTCAGATTTTTTACCGAAAAACATATTATAGAAAAAATTCAGCAGAAATAACAGTTGCGCACAAAAAACCACGATGGTCACAATGGTTATAAATTCATTCATCCCTTGCAATGATTTAGGAATATAATCAAACTCACCAAATCCGTAATACCTTCGTGGCACTCCTGAAATTCCCAAGGTGAACATGGGGAAGAAAATGCAATAAGATCCAATAAAACTTATCCAGAAATGAATGTAACCCAGCGAGCTATTTAATACCCTTCCGAACATTTTAGGAAACCAGTGGTATATTCCGGCAAATAGCGCAAAGAAAGAGGAGGTTGCCATCGTAAAATGAAAATGCGCGACCACAAAATAGGTGTTGTGAAACTGAATATCCATGGTAGAAGATGCCAGAAAGGGTCCGGTCAATGCACCGGGAATAAATAGAGCAATAAACCCGATCCCAAACAACATGGGGGGCGTAAAGTGGATATTGCCTTTCCAAAGAGTCAATAAAAGATTTAGTAAAACAATGGCAGTAGGCATTGATATCATCAGGGTGGTTATTGTAAAAATTTCACCCAACACAGGATTCATTCCACTCTGAAACATGTGATGTCCCCAGACAATAATGCTTAAAACTGACAAAAGAATAATGTTCCATACGCTAAGTTTATATGAAAATAACGGTTTGCGGGCATGCGTAGTTAATACCTCGGCAACAATTCCTAAGGCGGGCAGTAACACGATGTAAACTTCGGGGTGACCCAGGTACCAGAGAATGTGTTGCCACAATAATGGACTTCCCGATCCGCCTGCTACAACCTTTCCTGCAATAAATAATCCTTTTGGAAATAGAAAACCTGTGCCGAACATGCGGTCAAAAATCATCATCAGCGCTCCACCGAATAAAACCGGAAACGTGAGAAGTCCAAGTATGGAAGCCAAAAAAATTGTCCATTGTAAAAAAGGCATCCGGAAGAGTGTCATTCCAACAGCACGGAAATTAATAATGGTAGTGACATAGTTTAAACTTCCCATCGTAGTGGAGACAATAAAAAAAGCCATGGAAATCAACCAAAGGGTCATACCCATTCCGGAGCCGGGAATAGCTCCTTTGAAAATACTAAGAGGTGGATAAACTGTCCAACCGGCAGATGCCGCGCCCGATTCTACAAACATCGAAAACAGCATGATAAATGAAGACAATGCAAATGTCCAGAATGAAAGCATGTTTAGCAGAGGAGAAGCCATATCTCTTGTGCCTAGTTGCAATGGAATCAGATAATTGGCAAAAATTCCGATTAACCCCGCTGTTAATACAAAAAATACCATGATAGTACCATGCATGGTTATCATGGCTAAATAACTTTCTGGCTTCAACACACCGCCTTCTCCCCATTTACCGGCAAATAGTTCAATTAATTTAGATGTCTCACCTCCTGAGTTCGCTAATTGAATACGGAAAAGTAACGATAGAACCCCCCCGGCTATTGCCATGATGATGGTAGCAAAAAGATATTGCTTACCTATCATTTTATGGTCCATAGAGAAAATATAATGCGACCAGAAATTTTGTTTGTGATTCATTTTTGAATACAATAATGAATTAAGATTTAAAAATAAACGCTCAATGGTTCCTGCGCCTCAAGCCATTTATTATAATCCTCTTCAGACAATACAGTTATCAAACCTCTCATTTTATAATGTCCCAATCCGCAAATCTGAGCGCACACCACTTCATATTGTCCGTTTTCAACAGGTACAAAACGAACTTTAACATCCAAGCCGGGAGTGGCATACATCTGCAAACGGAAATTCGGTAAAAAGAAATCATGAATAACATCCTTTGAACGAATAAAAGCGACAATTTCCTGATGGATAGGTACATGAATTTCACCGCCGGAAAGTACAATATCGTCTTTGGCATTCGGGTCCTCGAAATCCAAACCTAACGAATTACCACTTGCATCATCAATCAGAGAAGGATTCGTTCTGCCAAACTTTTTATCTTTTCCCGGGTATCTGACAGTCCAGGCAAACTGCTGACCTGTAACTTCAAGCAGGATTTCATTTCCTTTAACCGGTGCATGCAATTTGTGCCAGAACGAAGAACCAATAACCGCCGAAGTCACTTCCAGCATAATTACTATTAATATCCCCAACCCTACCATGAAAAAGATAGTTCGTTTGTTATTGCCTTCAATATAAGATGCTTTGGAATTTTTGCCTGCGGCATATTTTAGCAGGAAAAAGCTGAGTATTGCCAGAAAGCCGACAAACATCACAACTGTTTGAACAAATAAACTATTGAATAATTTGTCCACTGCTTGTCCGTTCAGTGAAACATTTTTAGGAAAATCCCATTCGGAATGTATCTTGTGAAGGTAGATGAATGTACCGCCCAATATAAATAAGCTGATAAAAAACAGAAAAGCGTTTAACTTATTTACATAGCTATTCATGACAAATATTAGTTTTTGACAAAATTAGGCAGGTAAAAGCGACGATAAACTGATTTTTGTCAGTTGCAAAACTGATTTTTGTCAATTATGGGTAGTTTCATAGTTTTTGATGAAATTATGTTATAAAGACGAAAAATATTTTTCTACAAATTCTTTAAAAAACAGTATTTTTTTATTTTCTCCGGGTTCAAGAGTAAGGTTTTTAAAATCTATAGCTTTTGATGCAATATCTGTTTCTTTTATAACTTTCAGGAAAGCTGATTTTAATTCAGATGCGTTTGATATATTCACCCTTTGTTTTAAAAAATTGTAGTCAGGATTTGTTTTACCAAGTAAAAACATCACATCATAAAAATCCCTTCCTTTTCGTCTTTTCAATAAAGCGGATATTTTCATAGAACAAAGTACATTGTCAGGGGGTGCAGGAAATTTAAACAAAGTTCCGCATCCGCTTATTAATATTAATTTTGGTGTATATAAAACCAGTTGATCCTGACATTCTATTTTCATCAGAAATTTTTCATCTTTTATTGCCGATAATTCATGCTCTTGTAAAAAACCTGGAAAAACAATGTTCCGTCTGAATGCCATTAATTTTTTGTCTTTCACTTTATCTTCCGCTAATGCTGGAATTCCAGATTTATTAAAATAATTTATTAATGAATCTGTCATCCCAATAAATTCTTTTCTGTCAAAATTTTTAATATCGAAATCAAGGTCTTCACTGAACCGGTTAATCCCGTGAATCAGGCGCAGGTTAGTGCCACCAATAAAGCATACGTGTTTAACGAACGTTGTATCGGAGAGAAATTGTAATGCTTTATACAATAAATATTCCCGTAATACATATCTTAGTTTGTCCTTGCTATGCAAGTGAACAGGGAAATAGGAAGTTATTTGTTTAATTGTTAGCATAAACTGTAAGTGGTCAATAATAATTTCACTTTTTTTTCCAATACCGGGCTTTTATAAATTTCAAGATATTGGTATAAATAGTTTGTATTTAGCACTTTCTCAAGCACATTTTCATCAAATCTCAGATTGATTAATTCCTCCTTTGTATTATAAAATGGATAAAGATATAACAAATCTAAAATTGCTTTTTCTAAACTGGCTATATAAATAGCGCCACCCATAAATGGATTTTCAGTGTACCCAAAAAGTAAATCGGGTTTTACAGTCCTATATGAAAAGGTTCCGAATTTATTTGTAAAGGTTGCCGTTTTTAGGGAGGTTACCGATGTAATATTAATTACTGTTTCCGGAATTAGCCCATAAATGCTTAGCGCATGATGAATACTTACATAAGAAGGTTTATATATTCTATTAGCGATAAAATGACTAAAACCTGCTACGTTCAAATATTCCGGGAAAGTATAATATCCATTTCTGAGTTTAATAATATACCCTCTGTGGCACCATCGAGTAAGAGTGCTATTATCAAATTCAGGTTTCCATGCTAATAGCTGATGGATGCTGAAACAGCCCGATTCATAAAAGGTTTTTCTAAAATCTTGAAACAGCATACGTTTCTATTTATTTGCAAATATACAAATAAACAGAAACAAAACATAAAGCAGATTTCCTGATTTCCAATAAGTAAGCTGGACAAGCCAGAACAAAGAAGTATAAAAATTAACCGCTAATTGACGCTAATTATTCGCGTGAATTCGCGGTTAATTTATTAATTAATCCGTCAAACTCGCCACCCTCATCAAATGCTTCCTGTCTAAAATTCTGATTTTTTTCCCCTCATTCCTGATTAACCGTTCATCTTTAAATTCTGATAAAAGCCGGATGACGGTCTCCGTTGCGGTTCCCACTAAATTGGCAAGGTCCTCTCTCGATAACATAACATCTATCATGGACGAATTTCCGTTTTTCTGACCATAGGAAGCATCCATCAGCAAAATTGCCTCAGCCAATCTTTCCCGAACTGATTTTTGAGCCATGTTGGTTAACCGCCTTTCCGCTTCCGCTAAATCCCGGCTTAGTAATTTAAACAATCGGCTAAAAATATTTGGATTATCTCCTTTAATAGCAGTAAGAAACTCTTCTTTTGGAACAAAGCATGCCGTCGAATCTTCGAGTGTCACTGCAGTCGCAGTATAAGATTCATCCCCCAATAAAGCCCTGTAGCCAATCAGGTCGCCTGGTTTTGCTAAACGAACAATGTGTTCTCTGCCATGGGGACCAGTTCTGAAAATTTTTACTTTTCCGGTGAACAGACAAAAAACACCCAGCGAGGGCTGACATTCATGAAATAGATTTTGCCCTTTTTCGTATGCGACACAGGATTTATTTTCATTAAGCTGTTCCAACCTGTCAATAGGACAATCTTTCAGTATGATATTATTGTCACGGGTTTGACAGTTTGTACATGCGGGTGGTTGAGCTACTTTCATTTAATTTGGATTATAGTGAAAAAGTGGAGTAATGGAATGTTGTGTTTTATATTCATCCTTCCATTATTCCATCATTCCTTTTATCCATATTTTAAGCTGATTTTTTACCATAATTTTTAATGATAAAAGTTGTTAAATTTTTTACTTAAAACTCTTTCCTATCTGTGTAAATGAGAATTAAAGGAAATTAACCTGTGAAATCGGACACTATTTTCGGGGAAAATAACCTGTTAGTATATGATTTTTGTCATTATTATAGTTGAGCAATGTCATATTTTATGAAATGATTGGCAATTCTCAAATGACAAATAATGGTTTTACAGATGAGCGTTATCACACAAATAGCTATATTTTAGTAATAAATTTGAAAAATATAAATCAACTATTTATGCAATCCTATATACTACTACTTATTTTCTTCCTTTTTGGAAAAGACAGTTATTGCCAGGAAAAATCCTCGACTGAAAAATTTGGAAAAATTACCGGAAAAGTTTATTACGAAGGACCCACTATTAAGCCAAAACCCATCAGTTTAACAAGAGACCCTCAATGTGTTTTACTTCATAAAGGGAGTCCTTTTCTTGAAAATATTGTGATTAATTCTGATCACACCATTAAATGGGCAGTAGTTTATTTGAAAAATGCCACCGGCAATCGTCCTGCTTGTGATATCACTCACACTATAGACCAGAGAGAATGTCGTTTTCAACCGCATGTAACCGCTATGATGCTCGGAGAACGACTGGAAGTAGTAAACTCCGATGAGATTCTTCATAACGTGCATGCGATGCCACTAAAAAACCGTGAATTCAATGTAGGGCAACCGACAGTTGGCAGAAAACACTATCACCGGTTTGATAAACCGGAAATGGCAATTCCTTTAAAATGCGATGTGCACCCCTGGATGTCGGCGTATGTGCATGTATTCGACCATCCGTTCTTTTGTGTCACTCATGACGATGGCACGTTTGAAATCCGCTGGGTGCCGGAAGGGACTTACCTCATTGAGGTCTATCATGAAAAATTCGGAATACAGGGAATGAGCGTGACAGTGCGTGCAGGAGAGACAACAACATTGGATTTTACGTTGGGCAAGTGAGGGGAGTAGATTTTTTTATTCACTCAAAACCGTCTTAGCATTTACTTTGGAATTCCAGAATTCCTGCTCCATGGTCTGCTCATAGTGTTTGTATTCCTTTGCAGTGTATTTTAGAAATTTCTTAGGACGTATGACCATCATTTTTAGTTTTCCCAGATCCTTATTTTTCAACCATTCCTGCCTTATCCATTCTAAGTAATATCCTGTTGATTGCAAAAACAATTCATAATCCTGGTTTTCATCGGGAAATTGAAAACGTACATCATATTCCGCACCAGGCAGATTTATCAGAAAATTCTCCTTATCCAACAATGATTTTAGTGCTTCTTCTTTTTTTTCTCCTTTGGTAGTTACTTCTAACGGCATTATTTCAAGTGGCACTACTTTTTCTTTTATAGTCGTTAATCCGGCATAGTCAATTCTCCATAATCCTTTGTTTAAAACTAATTTGATTCTGAACACCGAACCGGATGCAGAATTTTTTAAAGGCAACATCTGGCGATTAATAGCAATAGGACCACTTTCAAAAATCTGTTCTTGAAATTCCCACTTTCCTGTAACTGAGTTTTGGAGAAAAACATCAATTCTGCCCAGTTCATTTTTTATTTTATCCCAGTTTTTCCGGGTTTCCGGCTGAAGTTCAATTTTTGAAAATACGTCGCTTACCTTATCACCCATGTATCCTAAGGCAGAATACAATAAGTAGGTTGACATTAAGGTTTGGCGGAAATGTAAAATCATTCCCAGGTTTTTAATGGCTGTGGCACTGTTGAATTCCAAAAAAATCTCTTCCTTGCTGATAAGATTTTTTTCATCCGCCAAGCTAAATCTTTCCAAACGGTCGGCTGATTTTAACAAAACGGAAATATCGCCTTCTGTACTTGTGGCACCGGATAAAGGAATTATTTTATCACATAAAAAGAATTCATCGTTGGGGGTATGATAGATCCGCTCATTTTCAATTCTTGGATAGGCAAGGAGTTTTAATGAACGAATGCAATGCGTTTCCATGGCTTCGTTTTTCACGGTTAATGTAAAATTTTTACTCACTGTTTTGTTATTCAATGCATCAATGTCTGTATATTCCAAACAGGGAGCAATGGCATCGGTAAATCCTTCGGCATCCGCAAAATGAAAATTATCATCTTTGTTCAGGTAAAAAGTAGGGCAGGAACCAAAACATGCCTTTGGATTTATTAAACAATAAAAACCCAACGCAATATTAACCCCGGTCAAAATCCCAATAGTTGTCATTCTTTGATATTCAGGATTTTCTTCCAGTTGATTCGTTTCAAAAATAGCGACACTATCTACAGGTAGTACAATAGCGCTTGTTGTCATTTTTTTTCTTCGGAGATCGTATCTCACTGCCACTCCTAAAATATTATTCCTATCTTTATCTACGCTCCAGGTAGAGTCGAAAATGCAAATCTGTCCGTTTTTTAAATGTGCCTTAAGAAAGGGCTTTGTATAAATTCCCTGTGTGCCGTGAATCAGTTTATTTACATTTTCATAATGCGAACGAATAAGCGGTCCTTGGATGTAGCAGGAAGTTAGAAAAACGAAGTTAATCGCTATTAAAATTATTTTTTTAAAAGAAAGTTGGTTATCCATTTTGGTAAAGTTCTTTTGTGATATACTGCAATCGGTATAAATTTTCGTGTAACTCTGTTCATTGTTCCATTGCTACATTGTTTCATTGTTGTGCTGAAATCATGGAGTTAATTAACAATGAAACTATGAAACAATATGTCAATATAGACATTTGCTGAAAGTTGATCCGTTTACAGTATAATATTATTTTATTAATCGGTTGTCTTTAATTCTTCAGTTTTAAAATCCTTGGGGATCCCTTGTGGAAAGCGACTGTATAGTTTTAGATAATAAAAACTTAAATCATCTTTTGTATATCTTGAGGCAGTAAGAGAACCCCCAATGATAGACCAACTAACCAACATATTCAAAGGAAAGGTAAGAATTGCAAAAAATCCGTGAGAAATTGAAAGGAGAGTGTACGTTGGAATGGTCCAACCATAATTCTCGGGTTTGTAATATTTTACATAGTAATTTTTAATGTCACTCACGGGGATGGAAATAATTTTAACCGGAAAACTTTCATACGTGTTTAAAAGAATAATTACTTTATCATTCTCAAAAGAAAGAAATTCACCGTGGACATTTTGCCTGTTTTTTTTGATAACCAATATCTCCGCACCATACGGATTTACTCCAAGTTTTTCTGCTTTTGGAAGATAAGCAGGGTAGCTGCAACTGAACAAGAACAGCAGAGAACCCAATAATATTTTTGTAGAAATGGAATTCATGAAATCTTACAAACTTAAAGCAAATCCACTTTGTATTAATGATTTTGAAAGCCCCCCCTCCAGAAAAAATCCAAAATTTGGAGCTATAAAGAAACGAAATCCTGTGGTCAATTCAGCTCCAAAAGGGGATGAGTTATTATAATTCGATTCATGATACCCAAAGTTGCCTTTTATAAATTCTGTAGTACGATTGTATCCAAGACCAAACCCCCAGAAAAGGTCAAATTTATCTGTAATGAAATAATGAATATCTGTTCGGAAGAGAACTCCCCAGGAAATTATATTTGTTTCCCTATAATAGGAATTGGCATTACCATATATTTCATAAGGTGTATCTTCCTTGAAAGAATTTAAGTAATTAATACTAACACCAATTCCCATAAAATCCGAAACGCCATAATCAAGATGAACATGCAAGGGTCCAATTGTTCCTTTCTGTAGGGGCATGGCATAGTCATCCGCAAGATTAAAAACACCTAATCCTGCGGTAATGATATATTTATCTTTCGAAAAAATGTAGCTATAGGGTTGGGAGAAAACAGGGAGGGAAATTATAAAATAAAGCCACAAGAGTCCTCCTTTTAATGAAATGATGCTGAAAAGTTTGGAGGAATTAATCATGGAGGCACACTGTGAGCACAAAGGGATTTGTAAAAATATAAAAACTTCCTCTTTTTTCCTACATTTGCACCTTTCCCAACCCAATCATGCACAAAGACCGCTTCACCGCACCGGACTATTACCAATTAGATGAACTTTTCACATCCGAACAAATTCTTATTAGAAACACCGCCCGCGACTGGGTAAAAGCCCATATTTCTCCCATCATAGAAAAAGCCGCACAGGATGCTGTTTTCCCCAAACATATTATTCCTGAACTTGGAAAACTTGGCGCATTTGGACCTACCATTCCTCCCGAATATGGCGGCGGTGGTCTTGATTATACTTCGTATGGTTTGATTATGCAGGAATTGGAACGTGGCGATTCCGGTATCCGCTCTACGGCTTCTGTTCAGGGTTCTCTCGTAATGTTTCCGATTTATAAATATGGTTCAGAAGAACAAAAACGGAAATACCTGCCAAAACTTGCTTCCGGAGAGTGGATGGGTTGTTTTGGATTAACGGAGCCCGATTATGGTTCCGACCCTGGTTCTATGAAAACCCATTTTGAAGACAAAGGAAGTTATTACCTGTTGAATGGTGCAAAAATGTGGATTTCAAATGCTCCTTTTGCCGAAGTGGCAGTGGTATGGGCGAAGGATGAAAATGGAAAAATAAAAGGGTTGATTGTAGAAAGAGGAATGGAAGGATTTACTACTCCCGAAACCCATGGTAAATGGTCATTACGCGCCAGTGCCACCGGTGAATTGGTGTTTGATAATGTGAAAGTGCCTAAGGAAAATCTTTTTCCGAACGCATCAGGACTTCGTGGTCCTTTAGGTTGTTTAGACCAGGCGCGCTATGGTATTGCCTGGGGAGCTGTAGGCGCCGCTATGGATTGTTACGATTCTGCTTTGAGATATTCGCAGGAAAGAATTCAATTCAGCAAACCCATTGCCTCCTTCCAACTCACACAGAAAAAACTATCGGAAATGATTACTGAAATTACAAAAGCACAGTTACTTTGCTGGCGATTGGGTAACTTAAAAAACGAGGGAAGAGCATCCACCCAGCAAGTGTCACTCGCTAAAAGAAATAATGTAGCAATGGCGTTGGATATTGCCAGAGAAGCCCGGCAAATTCACGGAGCTATGGGAATCACCGGCGATTATCCAATCATGAGGCACATGATGAATCTTGAATCGGTAATCACTTACGAAGGCACTCACGATATTCATTTATTGATCACAGGCGAGCATATTACAGGGGTTTCGGCGTTTAGATGAGGGGATGTAAGAAGGTATAGGGGTATAGGGGTATAAGGGTGTTGGAATGGAAAATTTTTTTAAAAGAAATGACCATTTATTAATAATCCATATGTTTATAAAATGGAATTAGGAAATAAAATAAAAGTATTTTCAACACTTATACTTCTGATAGGAATTGGTTTCTCCTCATCAGCACAATTCATCCCTGAAGATAAGGATGCCCTGAATCGCATTGTGAAAAACCGGATTAAAACCGAATACATTTACCGCAACGGTGAATTGGAATACGTAAATCAATATGCACCTAACGGCAGAAAAATTTTATTTGAGAAATACGGAAAAGGCGGAGTAAGATTGATAAGATACAAATGGGAACTTGACTCTCTTGGACGCCGGGTGCGTGGAGAATTTTTTGTCGGAGATTCTTTGATGAGAAGGCATGTATATATTTACGACCTCAAAGGCAACTGCGTAGAAGCATTGAAAAATGAAACCAAAGAAGGATTTCTTGAAAGGGGTTATCATTATTCATACAATAAATCAAATCAACTGGTATTGGAAGAACATGTGTTACTTGATGGCACTGTGGATACCCGGTTTGAATATAAATATAATACATCTGGGAAAATGTCAGAGGAGTTTATTTTTAAGGGGATGGATACTCAAGGGAAAAGAATCACTTTTTCATATTACGATACCGGACTACTGAAAGAAAGTATTCTTTACGAGAAAGATGGATCATTGACCTTGAAATATGTAGCAGAATATGATGTCAAAAAAAATCTTGTGAAAGGTTTAAGTTACCAGTTTGACCAGATGAAAATAAGAGATGAAAAAGGTAATCTGATTAAAGGAACCGAATATCAGGGAGAGCATATAATTTATAATACTTATCTGGCGGTTTACGACGATAAAAACAATCTTACAGAAACAAAAGACCTTGATGCCAATGGGAATGTGAAAACGCTCAGGACGTATAGGTACGTGTATTTTTAAAGATGTTAAAAATAATAAACCTTCAAGGTTTAGCATGGATTTGTAGCGTAGGTAACCTTGAAGGTTTGAATTAATTTGAAAAATTAAAAATTTAAAAATTAAAATGTAAAACAAATGAAAACACCAATCATCACACTCGCCCTTTTAATCTTTAGTGCCACTGCCTTTTCGCAAGGGCAACTAAACGATAAAGCCGTTTACCGTAATTCGGAATCCGGGTATTACAAAAATGTCATCATGAAGGAAATTAAGTCCTTCAATAACAAGAAAGATAAGGACTCGGTCAGAAGGGATTTTGTGATTGACCTCTCCGGGAAAAATCTACCAACGGACCCTGACCAATACAAGAAAGTGTGGCACACTTCACCGGTTTCTCAGGGAAATACAAATACCTGTTGGTGTTATGCCACCAGCTCGTTTTACGAAAGTGAAATTTACCGGCTTACAGGAAAACAAGTTAAACTTTCGGAAATGTATTTTGTGTATTGGGAATATATTGAACGTACGAAATATTTTATTCGAAACCGCGGCGATATGTCAATTGGAGAGGGATCTGAAACCAACGCACTCGCCAGAACAATGAAAAAATACGGCGCCGTTCCTTTTGAACTTTATACCGGAAAAAAAGAAGGCGAAAAATTTCATACACATGCAAAAATGTTTGATGAAATAAAAGATTTCCTTCGCTCCATGAAGTACGATAATAATTGGAATGAGGAATCTGCTCTTTCAACGGTCAAATCAATTTTAACATTCTACATGGGAGAACCGCCCACTAAGGTCAAAGAAGCTGGGAAAGATATTACCCCTCAGGAATATATGGAAAAAGTGCTGAAAATTAATCCCGATAACTATGTAAACCTAATGTCATTAATGGTATCGCCTTATTATTCCTACTCTTTGTATGATGTCCCCGACAACTGGTGGCGTAGTTCCGATTATCTGAACGTACCGCTTGATGATTATATGAACGCAGTTAAAAATGCCGTTAAAAATGGTTTTACCATCAGCATAGGTGGAGATGTGAGTGAACCCGGAATAGATCGGAAAACTCAAGTGGCAGTTGTTCCGACTTTTGACATTGCACACAGTAACATAGATGAGAGCGCCCGGCAGATGCGGTTCAATAACGGTTCCACTACCGATGACCACGCCATGCACGTAGTAGGAATTCAGGAGCGCGAAGACGGAAGTTGGTTTTTAATAAAAGACAGCGGTTCAGGTTCACGTAATTGCGGCGAAGGAAACAAGTGCTTCGGTTATTTTTTCTTTCACGAGGACTTCATCAAACTTAAAATGATGACACTTACGCTACACAAGGATGCGGTGAAGGATTTATTAGGGAAAGTGAAGAAGTGAAAAGGTTCTAAGTACCTACAGCACAAACGTGGCTACATACTTAAACCAGATGGGATGTCAAAATCTTATTCCAATCAGCAACACATCATCCAACTGTTTATTTTCTCCCTTCCATTCTTCAAATTGTTTTTTTATACGATTGCCTATTTCTGCCATTGGGAGGGAATGATTATTCACGATGGTTTCTGATAATCGTGTCACTCCGAACCGTTTATTTTCTTTTTGCCCAAACTGGTCTATGATTCCATCCGAGCACAGGAAAATGGCATCCCCTCTGGAAATGTTTATTTTATTTTCGGTAAATGCCACTTCTTTTCCCTTACCTGAGTATTGAACTCCTCCTATGGGAAACCGGTCTCCTTTTATTTCAAAAATCTCGTTTCCATGCAAATGAAAAAGGGGTCTTCTGGCTCCTGAAAAACACAGTTCAAAATTATTTTTTTCCCGGTCTTTCAATTTCACGTTGATTAATGCCATGTCCATCCCGTCATGGGAGTCGGTATTTTTTTCCTGTTGTAAAGTTTTTTTCACACCCTTGTGCAATTCATTGAGGATATAAGTAGTTGCTAGCCCGGAATGTTCGGACATAATTTTATCCAACAAAAAATGAGCTACTATGGACATGATGGCGCCGGGAACCCCATGACCGGTGCAATCAATAGAAGCAATGTAAATGTCTTCTTCATTGATATAAATCCAGGGTAAGTCGCCGCTCACCACATCTCTTGATTTTAAAAACACAAAAGAATCTGAAAAAAAATATTTTAAGGCGTTCGAATCAGGAATGATGGTATCCTGAATACGTTTTGCATAATTAATGCTCTGCGCAATTTTTCTGTTTTTATCTTTGATTTCAATTTCTGTTTTTTTCCGTTCGGTAATATCCGTGTCAATCACCACTAATTTTAAAATTGCCCTATGCTCATTCAACACCGGTGTAAGCGTGGATTGAATAACATATTCTTCCCCGTTTTTATGACGGACTAACGATTCATAGATTACAGATTTCTTTTGCTCTATACTTTCAGAAATAATGTTTCGTATTTCAGGATTACTGCTGACCTCCTCCAGAGATTGACCTTTCAGTTTTTTATATTCATCTATAGAAAAACCGGTCATCCGGGTAAATGCCTGATTTGCCCATTCAATGACCCCTTGAGCATCGGCAATAATCACGGCATTATCCGTTTCGCTGGCTACTATGGATAATTTTTCCAGTTCACTGTTAGTACTAATTAATTTATCGTTGGTTATTTTCAATTCTTCCGTTCTCTCTATTACTTTATTTTCTAATAGTTGTTTTTGATGTTTGAGGTTCCGCTCTCTTATTTTTATGGTACCGGCAATTACACTTAAAACCGATCCCGCCATCACTGTATAGAACCACCATGTCCTCCAAAATGGTGGAGTTATTGTAAAATAAAATTCCGCCGGCGCTGTATTCCAGATATTTTCTTCATTACAGGATAACACTTTAAAAATATAACTGCCAGGTTGAATATTGGCATAAGTGGCTGTATTTTCTTTGGTTACCGGTAACCAATCCTTGTCAAAATTTTCCAGTTTAAATTTATACCGTACCTTTTCCGGTGTTTTATGACTGATGCCGGTAAAGCTAAACGTAAAATGATTTTGTGAGTAAGGAAAAACAGGATTTACAGGTAAAGCATTCCATTCGGATATTTTTTCATAATTGATGCTTTCGTCTAAAGGAATAGTATCGGTTCCCAGCGTTCGATTAATCCAATTCACATCCTCAAAAAAAAGTTTGATGTTTGTAATATGCGTTTGCGGTGACACTTTATTGAATTTAACTTCTGATGCAGTATATTTTATAGCTCCCTTTACCGTTCCAAACCATAAATTGCCTGAGGCATCTTTGCAGGCAGAATTCTGATAACATTCTATACCGTTGAACCCCTCCTCTTTCCCAAAAAATTTTAGTTTTTTAATTTTTCCGTCATTGCTTATTTCTATTCGTTCAATGCCTTTCTCACTTCCAATCCAGATATTTCCTTCATTATCCAACAGCAATGATTTAATATTATTGGAATTTATTCCATCTTTTTTACTATAGCAACGAATATCAATGCTACCATCAGCGGATTCTTTTAATTTACAAACTCCTCCTCCAGAAGTTCCCGCCCAAATATTTCCGGAAGGATCCTGAACTAACGAGATTACCTGATTATTGCTTAAGCCCTCTCTCGTAGTAATGGATATGAACGATGCTGAATACTGGTTTCTTACCATTTTACTTATTCCTTCATAAGTACCAATCCAGATAGTGCCTTTGTTATCTTCTAATAATGTTAAAACCGAATTGTGAATAAGCCCGGAAGATTTGTTATAGGATTTAAACTCTTTTCCATCAAAACCCGAAATTCCATTTCCATAGGTACCAAACCATATAATTCCTTTTTTATCCTGAATGATGGTCCAAACCTGATTGTGACACAAACCGTTTTTTACAGAATAATTTTCAAATTTTTTTCCATCAAATTTACAAACTCCTTCGCCGTCAGTGCCAAACCATATATTTTTGTTTTTATCTTCCATAATTGCAAATACCCTGTTGAAACTTAATCCGTTTTTCGTTGAATAATTAATTAGTTGATTTTCACGGATAAGGTTAACACCTCCTTCAAAAGTTCCCAACCATAAGTCACCGTTGTTTGTTTGAATCATAGAACGAACATGATTATCGGTTAAACCGTCTTTGGTTGAGATGTATGAAAATGCAAGATCACCGAGTTTGCTTGCTCCACCGCCGAATGTGCCAAACCACATAGAGGAGCTTTTATCCTGAAAAACCGTCATTACATTATTGTTGCTAAGTCCTTCGGCGGCTGTATAGTTTATTAATTTCAAGTTTTTGTATTTAAAAACACCCTGTCCTAAGGTCGCCATCCATATACTCCCTTCGTTATTAATAAAAATATCCATGATTTGCATATCATTCAAAACAGAAAAGGGTTTTAAAAAACGGTAGGTTTGGTTTAGGTTTATAGATAAATTATCAGCAAAGAAAACACTACCACCAAAAGTGCCAATCCATATATTTCCTGAATTATCCGTTTCAATGGATCGTATTTTCAGATTTGACAAACCATTTTTTTCATCTAAATTAATGATCTTACCGGTAGAGTTTTTCAGAATACTGATTCCGTTTTGTGTTCCTACCCAGATATTTCCATAGTTATCTTTGCATAATGAATAAACGGCATTAGAGATTAAACCGGAAGTTGTGTTGATAATCTCGATCTCGATTTTATCTAACCCTTGCGCTAAATTTAATAAGTGAACCCCACCTCCTTCTGTTCCGAGTAAAATTCTTCCTTTTTCATCCTGTATCATATCGCGAATTGTACCTGCTTTGAGACCGTTTTTTGTATTCAGCGTACGGAATTTTTTTCCATCATAAACAGAGACCCCTTCATTACGGGTACCAAACCAGAGATTCCCTAATTGGTCCTCTATTATTTTGTAAACCTGATTACCGGCTAATCCATCTTCAACGGAAAAGTGAGTAAATTCAGAACCGTCAAACCGGCTGACTCCTCCTCCAAGCGTACCGAACCAGATGTAACCTCTTTTGTCCTGGCATATTGTATAAATAGTGGATTGTGACATTCCCTCTTCGAGCGAAAATGTCTTGAAATTATATTGTTCGGCAAATGTGTCTGAGAAAATTGTATATAGAAAAGCAAACAGAGGAAATAGGGTACTTCTAAAAACTAATTTCATAATACTAGATACAAAGAAAAAGAAATTTTGTCGTAAAGTTAAATAAAAATTAAGACAAATGTACTATGAAGTGATAGAATAATGGGATGATGGGATGATGGGATGATGGGATGATGGGATGATGGGATGATGGGATGATGGGATGATGGGATGATGGGATGATGGGATGATGGGATGATG